>Ga0310694_10000644_pt1 | contig 44158 bp, 37 predicted proteins | sample 174DNAGHGhighgp2_FD_203884 | JGI IMG/M metagenome (GOLD analysis project Ga0310694, IMG submission 203884) | Sheep rumen microbial communities from Palmerston North, Manawatu-Wanganui, New Zealand - 1742 DNA GHGhigh gp2 (v2) (version 2) | ecosystem: Host-associated > Mammals > Digestive system... | reverse complement strand
GTGCGTGCGGCTTTCAAGGCGGCCTGCGACGGCAAACAGGTGGCTGTGCTGGTGCCGACGACGGTGCTTGCCTATCAGCACTACCGTACCTTCTCCTCCCGTTTGAAGGATATGCCTGTTCGGGTGGATTATCTGACGCGAGCCAAGAGTGCCAAGCAGACCACGCAGGTGCTCAAGGACCTGGCTGAGGGCAAAGTAGATATCATTATTGGTACACACAAACTCATCGGAAAGGCGGTGAAGTTCAAGGATCTCGGCCTGCTCATCATCGACGAGGAACAGAAATTCGGCGTTTCCACAAAGGAGAAACTGCGCCAAATGAAATCGAATGTAGATACACTCACCATGTCGGCTACCCCGATACCGCGAACCCTTCAGTTCTCACTCGTCGGTGCCCGTGACCTGAGTGTCATCCAGACACCGCCGCCTAATCGCTATCCCATTCAGACGGAGATACATACCTTTGGCGCGGAGATCATCACAGATGCCATCAATTTCGAGATGTCGCGCAATGGACAGGTCTATTTCGTCAACAACCGTATCAGCGATCTGACGCATATCGCCGAGATGATTCATAAATACATCCCTGATGCCCGTATCGCCATCGGACACGGACAGATGAAGCCTGAGGAGCTGGAGAAGATTGTGCTCGACTTCTCAAACTACGACTACGATGTGCTGCTGTCGACGACAATTGTTGAGAACGGCATCGATATTCCTAATGCCAATACCATTATCATCAACGGTGCCCATAACTTCGGACTGTCCGATTTGCACCAGATGCGAGGTCGGGTAGGGCGTGGTAACCGAAAGGCATTCTGTTATCTGCTGGCACCGCCGTTAGCAGCCCTTAATCCGGAGTCGCGTCGACGCCTCGAGGCCCTCGAAAACTTCTCCGATCTCGGCTCTGGCATCAACATAGCCATGCAGGATCTTGATATTCGTGGCGCAGGTAATCTCCTCGGCGCCGAGCAGTCAGGTTTTATCTCCGACCTCGGCTACGAGACCTATCAGAAAATCCTCAATCAAGCGATGGCGGAACTGAGGAACGAAGTACCCGTGGTGAGAGAAGTGTCTTCAGATTCTGAGAACAGTGGTAATCTCTTACCTCATACCTCAAACCTCTCACCGCTCAGTTGGGTCGATGATTGCGCCCTTGAGTCGGATATCGAAATGTACTTCCCCGATCACTACGTTCCCAACGACTCGGAACGCATGCTACTTTACCGCGAACTTGACAATCTGGCCAACCGCAACGACCTCGATGCGGCTCTCGAAGCCTATCGGAATCGTCTGAAAGACCGTTTTGGCGAGATTCCCGAGGTGGCTGAGGAACTGATTTGTGTCGTACCTCTCCGTGCCTACGGTAAACAATTGGGCATTGAGAAAGTGATGTTGAAACAGCAAAAAATGTATCTGTATTTTGTGAGTAACGCCGAAAGCCCTTATTTCCAGAGCGAGGCCTTTGGCAAGGTGCTCAATTATGTCACACGCAATCCCCGTCAATGCAACTTCCGCGAGGCTAATGGCAAGCGTTCCATTGTCATTTCCGAGGTGCCTACTGTTGAGGCTGCTCTGACAATCTGTCGTGCAATTCTGACAGATTGACGCAGAATTTTTCCTTGGCATTTTTCTTGCCTTATTCTTTGTGAGCGACGCTTCAAACAAGCTAAGTTCGTAACGAATAGTATTAACAATTTAAAAACATAATTAGGAGGTAAAGATTATGATGCCAGTTATGAGAACAAATAGTTGGATTCCGTCAGTGTTTAATGATTTGTTTGACACAGACTTTATGCCGAAGGCTAATTGTACCGCACCGGCTATCAATGTGAAAGAAAGTGACAAAGCTTACACCGTAGAACTTGCAGCACCGGGCATGAAAAAGGAGGACTTCAATGTGCACATCAATGATGAGGGTAACCTGATTATCAAGATGGAACAGAAGAACGAGAAGAAGGAGGAAGATAAGAACACGCGTTACCTGCGTCGTGAGTTCTCTTACTCAAAGTTTGAGCAGACGCTGATTCTGCCAGATGACGTTAAGAAGGAGGCTATCTCCGCAAAGGTCGAGCATGGTGTTCTCACCGTCGAACTCCCTAAGCTCGTTGAAGAGAAAGTAAAGGTTTCAAGACAGATAGATATCGCATAAGTTATTGGATAACAACGAATCATTAAAATGAAGTGGAGGTTTTGACCTCCACTTTTTGTTTAATATTATTTCTTTCTCTTGCGGCAGAGGAGCCATACGATCACGCCCAAAAGCAGGATTGCGCCGATGCAGGCGATTGTCAGAAGCTGCGAATAGCGGGCCTGATGGTTCTGGTATAGCATTGACGAGATACTGTCAACATAACGTAATTGATAGTTACGCAGTAGAGGAGAAAAGGTTGTGTTGCATGCCATGCAGTAGTGGAAATAACTGTAAGCCCGCTCATAATCGCCGTCCTTGCACAACAGGTCGGCCAGCATGAAGAGTGACGCCTGGTCGTTGACGGCGCACTCAATGTCGACAAGGGCTGACTTGCCTAACCAGAAGCGTTGTTGAAGACCGTTGCTGAGCTTCTCGTAGATGACTGAGCGGTAGAAGGCGGCAAAGGCATACTCGTGTGTGCCGTCGGTCACCTTGCTGAGCCAGTTGTCGCTGATGTTGAGTGCATCCTGATACTGCTGTCGTGCAGAGAGTACATCGGTCTTCAGGTGGAGGAAAACCTCGCTGCCTTCCTCTGCTACTGCGAGCACGGAGTCGCGGTAACAGTCCTGCTGCTCATAATAATGGGTACGTACTTCCGGCAGTTGCGTGTAGGAACCGACCTCACCACAGACGTGCATACAGGCCGCATAATATTCCGTTAGTTCCTTGGGGCCAAGGACCTTATTGTCGACTTGTTTCAACAGGTTGAGGGATTCGACATATAGGCCGGCCTTAGAACATTGATGGGCCTTCAACGATAGATAGAGCCCCTTCATGTCCTTACGGTGCAGCGAGTCGGCCAACGAGATGCAAAGGTCTGCGTAATAGAGCGCCGAGTCATTTTTGTAGGGCTTATAGAGTGCAAAGAGCTGTTCTGCCAGCTCGAACTGTTTGTCGTGACTGGGTTCGGCTTGCAGCTTCTTACGCACCTCGGTTATCTGCGTGGCGCGTTTGGCGACATACTGTGGCGATTGGCTAATGGCTTCGTCAATCTGCTGATAGAGTGTCTGTAGGTCTGCCTCATTGTCGATGCCGACTGATTGTGCCGACAATGACAGGCTTGTTCCCATGATGATTAGCAGGAGGTAAGATGCAATGGTTCTCTTCATATCATTCATAGCGCGCTGTTGGGGCGCATAGGTTTAAAAAGCCCGCCATTATGGCGGGCTTTAGTTATTATTGCTTGTCGAGTTCAGCAAGGTTCTCGGCAATCATCTCGTCTGTAACGGTGTAGTTCTGCAAGTCACCCTTAATGTAGGCCTCGTACGACGGCATGTCGATGAGTCCATGTCCGGAGAGGTTGAAGAGAATGACTTTCTCTTCGCCAGTCTCCTTGCACTTCTTGGCTTCGCGGATGGTGGCTGCGATGGCATGACAGCTCTCAGGGGCGGGGATGATACCCTCTGTGCGGGCGAAGATCATACCAGCCTCGAAAGTTTCGAGCTGTGGAATGTCGACACCATGCATCAAACCGTCCTTGATGAGTTGGCTGATGATCATGCCTGCACCGTGATAGCGCAGGCCACCGGCGTGGATGTTAGAGGGACGGAAATTGTGACCGAGCGTGAACATAGGAAGCAGTGGGGTATAGCCGGCCTCGTCACCAAAATCGTAGCGGAACTGACCGCGTGTGAGCTTCGGACAACTGTCGGGCTCAGCAGCAATGAACTCGGTATGACGTTCGCCGCTCAAATTGTGACGCATGAAGGGGAACGAAATTCCACCGAAGTTAGAACCACCGCCGAAGCATCCAATCACGATGTCGGGATATTCGCCGGCCATTGCCATCTGCTTTTCTGCCTCGAGACCAATGATGGTCTGATGTAGACCTACGTGGTTGAGCACGGAGCCCAGCGTGTATTTACAGTTCGGTGTGGTCGTTGCCAGCTCGACAGCCTCTGAGATGGCGGTGCCGAGAGAACCACTATGGGTAGGATCCTTCGTCAGGATGTCCTTACCGGCACGGGTCGACATCGAGGGAGATCCCTCTACGACAGCACCGAAGGTACGCATGATACTTGAGCGGTAAGGCTTCTGCTGCATGGTGATCTTCACCTGATAGACGGCACAGTCGAGGCCGTAGATCTTGGCGGCATAGGAGAGGGCTGCGCCCCACTGGCCGGCACCGGTCTCTGTGGTCACATTGGTCGTTCCTTCTTGCTTGGCATAGTAGCACTGGGGCAGGGCGGAGTTTATCTTGTGTGAGCCGAGGGGATTGGTTGATTCGTTCTTGAAATAGATGTGGGCGGGGGTTCCTAAGGCCTCTTCGAGGGCATAGGCACGTACCAATGGCGTACTACGATAGTATTTGTATTTCTCGAGCACATCTTCGGGGATGTCAATCCAGCGATGCTCTGTATCAAGTTCCTGCACGCAGCATTCGCGTGGGAAGATGTGTGCCAGGTCGTCAACACCCAAGGGCTGCTTGGTAGCAGGATGGATGGGCGGCATCGGTTTGTTGGGCATGTCTGCCTGAATGTTGTACCACTGTGTTGGGATTTCGCTCTCTTGGAGGATGAATTTTTTCTGTTTAGCCATAATGATTGAGTTTTGGATTAAGATATCCGTGTGCAAAGTTACTAATTTTATTAATAATTATGTATTAAGCAGAAAGAATTTTTGTTTTTTTTGCAGTTCAGGTATTCAGGCTCTCCATGAATTCCTTGGGCTGGATGCCGTAATACTTCTTGAAACAGGTGGAGAAGTACTTCGGATCCTGGAATCCAACCTTATAAGCGAGGTCGCTGACACGCATGCTTGGATCTTTTTCAGCCAGTCGACGGGCCTCTTTCATGCGTACGTCGCGGATGAAATTGGTGACGTTCATGCCAGTGATGGCACGGAGTTTATTATAAAGTGTCGACGAGCTGGCACCCATATCGGCTGCAAAGGCATCGCGGTCGTAACTGCTGTCGTCGAGATGTTCGTGGACGCAGTTCAGGGCTTTCTCTAAGAACAGCTGTTCGGGCGTGAGGAAGGTTTCCACAGGGTCGCCATCACTCTCGTTGGTCCGCTGCGCAAAGTCCTGTAGTGTTCTTCGGCGGTTTTCGATGATATTGTCGATGCGCAGTCGCAGGTCGCCTAAACGGAAGGGTTTGGTGAGATATTCGTCAGCGCCTATCTTCAGGGCTTCCTGCTCGTCTTCCTCCTGGGTGTTGGCAGTTAGGAGAATAATGGGAAGGTGACTGTAGTTTGGGTCTTCCTTGAGTTCGCGGGTCAACTCAAGACCGGTCATCTCGGGCATCATCACATCAGAAACGATGAGGTCGAGTGGCGTCTTATGTACAATTTTGAGGGCTTCCTTGCCATTTTTGGCCACGAGGACGCGGTATTGACTTTTCAGAATGTGATGCATCAGCATGAGCAACTCGGGGTTGTCTTCTACGACCAGGATACGATACGCGTCGTCGACCAACAGGTCGTTGGTCATCGCTTCGACATTCATGGCACTCATGTCTGGCGCAGTCGATACCGCCTCGGTAATGACTTCCTGCGGAATATTCATGCTGATTTCATGCTTCTCGTCGATCTGATCCGGTCTGAAAGCATCTTTGGTGATGGGGATCTTGAGCGAGAACGTGGTACCTTGGCCCTCAACGCTTTCACAACTGATTGTACCATTATGTAGGCGAACCAAGTCGCGCGTGAGAGCCAGACCGAGTCCGGTGCCAATGGTTTTATGTTGCCGGTATTCGCCGTCGTAGAAGCGCTGGAAAAGGTTCTTCATCTTCTCCTTGGGGATGCCGCAACCCGTGTCGCGTACCTTAATATATATATAGTCGTAATTGCGACTGGTCCAGACTTGGAGCGACACTTCTCCTTTCTCGGTGTATTTGGCTGCGTTCGACAGGAGGTTATAGATGATTTTGTCAAGTTTGTCGGTGTCAATCCAGCCCATCATGCTCTGAGGATTGCATTCGATGGAGAATTTCAGGCGTTTCTTGTCCATGAGCGGTTTCAGACAGAGGGCTGTGTTGTAGATGTACTGCATGACATCGCCCTGTGCCACGACGATTTTCAGTTCTCCGGCCTGCGATTTGCTGGTTTCGAGGATCTGCTGAAGCAGACGGACCATGCGCTGAATATTCAATTGCATGAGATCATATTCCTTCTCATGTTGGGGTGCGTCCTCACGTAACTGATCGACGGAGGCTGAGATGACGGTGAGCGGTGTCAGCAGTTCGTGGGTGATATTTGTGAAGATTTGTCCCATCTGCAGGCGTTGTCTGACGCGTATGCTACGTTTGTAGATATGCCTTCCAAACAAAATAGCCAGCACAATAATGGCCAAAATTGCTAAAATGAGAATAATTCGCAGGTTCATATTGACTCGTTTTGATGGTGCAAAGATAGGAAAAAATCGTGAAATGTCAACTTTTTGAGAGAAAAAGATGTGTTTTTAGGGCGAATTTGGTGGAAAAATCGTGAAAATAGGTAGAAATATTGCGAAATCACAGAATTTAAACCTCAAATAATTATTAATCGACCCCTATTACTATAATTACACCTATCTTTGCATCAGAAAAGATTTTTAATGGTTAAGGTTTATGGTTGATTAATTTAGTTTTTATGAAAAAAGGCTCGTTGTGAAACGAGCCTTTTTTGCGTCTTATACCTTACTATGATTGGTTTAAAAGATACCTTTCTGCCTCGATTGCTGCCTGACAACCTGACCCGGCAGCAGAGATGGCCTGGCGATAAACAGGGTCAGCACAGTCGCCAGCAACGAATACACCGGGAATCTTAGTCTTGGGTGTGCCATCTATCTTTTTCAGATAGCCCACCTCATCTGTTTCCAGCCATGACTTGAAGATATCGGTGTTCGGTTTGTGGCCGATAGCCAGAAAGAAACCGTCGATGGCAATGTCGACAAATGTTTCGTCTGCTTCGCCCTTGCGTCTTACCAGATGCGCGCCTTCCACACCGTTCTCGCCAAAGAGGCCAACGGTATTGTGCTCGAACAGGATCTCGATGTTCTCTGCGGATTTGACACGCTGTTGCATGACCTGTGAGGCGCGGAGGAAAGGCTTACGGACAATCAGGTAGACTTTCTTGGCGAGGCCGGAGAGGTAGAGGGCGTCCTCGCAGGCTGTATCACCACCGCCAACGACTGCCACCGTTTTCTTGCGATAGAAGAAACCGTCGCAAGTTGCGCAGGCGGAAACACCCATACCGTTGTATTTGCGTTCATCGTCGAGTCCAAGGTATTTGGCTGATGCACCTGTGGCGATAATAACGGTGTCGGCCTCAATCTCCGTGCCATCGCTGGCCGTACAGACATAAGGAGCTTTGGAGAAATCAACCTTCACGATTTCACCATCGCGGATATCCGTACCGAAGCGCTCTGCCTGTTCCCTGAGGTCCATCATCATTTGATTGCCGTCGACGCCCTGCGGATAGCCTGGGAAATTTTCGACCTCGGTGGTCTGCGTCAACTGGCCGCCGGGCTGCAGACCGCAGTACTCAATGGGCTTCAGATTGGCTCTTGAGGCATAGATGGCAGCAGTATACCCTGCAGGGCCGCTACCGATTATTAAGCATTTGGTCTTCATATTCTGAATATTCAACTTGCTCGGATTATTCTGATGATTAGTGAAGCAGCAGTTCGATTTGGGCTGCGATGTTCTCAATTTTCTCCGTTGGTTCGAAACGGGCCACCACCTGTCCCTTCTTGTTGATCAGGAATTTGGTGAAGTTCCATTTGATATCCGGCTTCTGCTGATAGTCGGGATCTGCCTTTGAGAGCATGTCGTCGAGAATATGGGCAATGGGGTGCTCCATATCCCAACCGGCAAAACCTTTCTCCTGCTGGAGGAACTTGAAGAGCGGATCAGCGTCGTCGCCATTGACCTTTACTTTCTTGAAACGTGGGAATTCTGTTCCAAAGTTAAGCTTACAGAACTCATGGATGCTCTCGTCAGTGCCAGGGGCCTGCTGGCCGAACTGGTTGCAGGGGAAGTCGAGAATCTCAAAGCCCTGAGCATGATACTTCTTGTAGAGGGCCTCCAATTCATCATACTGTGGTGTAAAGCCACACTTTGTAGCTGTATTCACAATAAGCAACACTTCATTGGCGTATTCCTTGAGAGATACGTCTTTGTTTTTTCTGTCCTTGACAGAGAATTCATAAATAGTCTTCATTTTCTATTTTAAAAATAATGTGTAGGTTCTTGGGTACAAAGATAGGTATTTTATTTTGCAATGCCAAATAAATAATCAAAAAAATCATTTCAGCCCCCAGGCGCTCTTGATGTTCTCCACGCCTAACGTCTCTACATGCTCTTCTGTTTCGTCGTCGAGATTACAGAAGAAATCGATACCGGTCAGGGTTTCCAGTTCGCGGATATTGGTCACATAGGGACTTAGCTGATAGTTACCCAGATTGTCTTTTGGGAAATCGGAATCCTTGTCTTTATGCTCTATCCAGAAGGCCATTGCCTTGTAGCCGCTTTTGTTTTTGCAGAGGACGGCCATGAAGAAATACTTAGGTACAATCAGACCGTTGGCGAGGGTGCGTGATATCTGGTCGCTGCGATCGATGGTGCCACCTTTGCAGACATAGAGGGTATCGCGGAAAGAACCTCGGTTCCAGTTTCTCACCTGTTGTTCCATAGCAGCCCACACACCTGCGTTGAAGACATTGCGCTGGGGCTGCATATTGGTGAGGAAGAAGGTCTGACGGTTGGCTTCCTTGGAGTATTGGCGGTCTGCCGACGGACAGATATGCCCATGATCATAGCCCGAGTTCCAAAAGGGGTCGAAAGGCGCGCCGTCGGCCATGGTGAAATAATTGGCATAGTCGAGCTGGTCGTCGTAGGGATAGCCTTCCCCATAGCGTCCGACGCTACCGCCGTAGTTGCCATCATGCATCTGATAGCATGACCAACGCTGGGATTTCTTCTGGGTGTCCCATTCCGTGCAGAAATTCACGCCGTATTTGTCGTTAGTACGGTGTACCAGAACGAGGCTCTGGCCTCCTTTCAGCTTCGGAAATTCCAAGCGGGCAGCTTCAGGATACACACTTGTCAGATTCTTGTTCTTGTTTTCTGCGATGCCAGGCAGTTTAGCATCGTTCTCGTCCTTGCTACATGAGATAACAACCAGCAGGGCGAGCATGGGTAGTAGGGTTTTTAGTAATTTCATATTTATCATCTTTGACTGAAGAAGGTGCGACCATGGCATATGCAACTACCATCGACGCACCTTCCCGGTTATAAATCCTGTGATATTGTATCTTACTTCTTCGCAGCCTTACCGTAGCGGCTCATGAACTTATCGACACGACCTGCGGTGTCAACGAGCTTGCTCTTACCAGTATAGAACGGGTGAGAGGTGCTAGAGATTTCGACTTTTACCACTGGGTAAGTTTCGCCTTCGAATTCCACTGTGTCATTCGTCTTTGCTGTGGACTTCGAGAGGAACATATCGCCGTTGGACATGTCCTTGAACACGACGGGGCGATAGTTTTCTGGATGAATTCCTTTTTTCATTTTGAGTTAAAATATTAATGTTTAAAACCTATTTACGCATAAAGCGGCTGCAAAGGTACGAAGATTTTTCGGATCTACCAAACTTTTCTTCGTTTTTATTTCTTACGGGCCGCAGTTTTGCCGTTCAGTGAGTAGATATAGCTCTTATTTGCCACTGTTTCAGGCGTATTTCCCTTGTAATTAACAACCTTTCCACAGATAATCACCTCATCGCCAGCCTTTGGCAATGTCCACGATTCGTCCTCGTACTTCACATTGCCTAGATACAGGGTGCGGAAGACATAGAATTTATCGTCCTTATCCGTTCCGTCATCAGAGATGTAGAATGTGCAGTTGCCATACTGGGTATTGAACTGGTTCTTGTCTGTGATCTCGATGATCTTACCCTTGATATAGTAATCCTGCTCCGTATTCTCGTCAGCCGTCAGCCCTGCTATGAAGGCATTGGCCTGAGCAGGGGTAAATGGCTTGTCGGCAGAAGTACCTGCATCAGAGGTCTCACCACCGCCGCCACCGCTAGGCTCGCTACCACCTTCGATGCTGACGAAGTAGGCATTCATCACCTCGATCTTACCGTTGTATTCGCCGCGATTACCGATGATGGTGATCTTCGAACCTTCTTTGATACCCTTGGCAGCAACAAGATCCTGGAACTTCTTCTTCTCGCCGCCCTTCTCAGAAAGTAGGCCATAGACATAGACGGAGCCTGTGGCATCCTCCAGATCGAAGTTGCCATAGATATCACCATCCTTCAGGTTCTTTACTGTACCTGTCAGTTGATACCAAACATCATTGCTGGCAGCTGCAGCGTTGAAGTCAGCGATGCTAATGGCCTTTGCCTCACCGCTTGGTGTCTCGCTACCACCACCGCCACCGCCTTCGGTCTTGCCATTGAGTGAGTAGACATAACTCTTATTGGCCGCAGTCTCAGGCGTATTGCCCATATAGTTGACAACTTTTCCGCAGACGATAATCTCATCGCCAGCCTTGATCTGGTCGCCCTCAGTATATTTCTTGTTGCCAAGATAGAGCGTGCGGAATACATAGAACTGTTCCTCCTTGTCGTCGCCATTGTCAGAAAGGTAGAACGAGGCATTGCCATACTGGGAAGTGAAGGCTTCCTTGATGCTGCTCACCTTACCCTTGATATAGATGTCCTTGTCGCTCTCTGCGCCTGATGCGAGTGTGGCAATATAGGCATTGGCTGCTGTGGCATTGTAAGGATCGGCCAGGGTGCCGCTGCCCTTAGGTGTGCCAGTTGGCTTGGGAGCGACGCTCTCGCCCTTGCCATTGATGCTTACGACATAGGCCTTGTTCTGCACGGTCTCTGGGGTGCTGCCCCTATATAATACAATCTTTCCGCAGATAACCACCACATCATCTTCCTGGATATTCACATCGTTCTCGTTGCTGTACTTCTTGTTGCCTAAGTAGAGGCCACGATAGAAGGTAAACTGGTTGGGGGCTTCGTCCGTATCAGAGATGACGAACTGGGCATTGCCATATTGGGTGCTGAAGGCCTCCTTGACGGAAGTCACCACACCTGTGATATAGATGTCCTTCGTCGACTCTACATCAGGTCCGAGTGTTTCGAGGTAGGCGAGGACGCCAGCCACGTTGAAGGGACTGTCCTGGGTGCCGTCGCCAGCAGGTTCAATGACTACTTCCTCAGGATCTGGCTCGAGGTAGTCGAGCGGGTTGTTGAATGGCATGGGCACATCCTCACAGCTGGTGAAGGTGCCGAGCGCGATGGCTGCTGCCATCAGTATGTTATAGATCTTTTTCATATTCTTATTATTCATTATTCACTATTCACTATTCATTATTCATTGTTCACTCTTCACTTCTCCACAATATCGCTTTCTTCGCGTATGAGCACCTGCCAGGTATTGTTATAGCGGGTGAAGATACCGGTGATGTCGACTTCTCCCTGTGGCAAGGGCATATTGGCAAAGTCGGCATAGGTACTGGTACGTACCACGAACTGGTTCGAAGAGATGCCTTGCAAGGCGCGGTTCACGCTGTTGGCTGCGTCTTTGTCCTTGTCTGCGGCGAAGACCTTCTTGCCGTTGGCTCCCTGGAATTTCACACCACGGATGGTCATCAGGCGTCCGCAGTTCTCCTTCATATAGTCTGCATTGCCAAGTTTTGTCTTGTCGAATTCAACGGGACTGGCACTCTTCATGCCGAGTATCTTGAAGTGCGACTGCCAAAGTGCCCTTGGCATACGACTGACGTAAGTGCGTCCGTTCTTATTGGTATAGGGTGTGCCGATTTCCGGCTGCTGGCCGTAGCTGCCGATGTAGAGGTCTTGCAGTTCTACGATGATCTCACAACCTACAGGCAGTTGTCCGAACATACCACCCTGGGCGATACAGATGATCATGGAGCCTGTGCCGTCTTCGATGGCAATCTGGTTGTAGATATTGCCCTGCACGTCATTACCCGTAACCACACCCTTGATCTGAGTGGGCTCCGTAAACTGGACGTAGCTACCATTATAGATGACAGTGGCATATTTCTGCTTGAGTTGGGCGATGGTCATGAGGTTTGTCTCAGTGACAGCCTGATTGCCATACTCGCTGCCATCGGTGCCAGGAATATCCCAATCGTTGTCCATACATCCGGTAAAGATGGCACAGACAAATGCTATTATAATATAATAATGTATATGTTTCATATAATGGTCCTCCTTTTTAGAACTTATATCCAATGTTCAACATGCCGTTGATACCATAGGTGTAGAACTTCTTTGGATTCAGTGAGAAGCGATAAGCACGGATGTTTCCGCTGGCGGTGTAGTCGCTGCGGCTCTGCTCATAACCACCGGTGACAATCTTCTGGTTGTTCAACAGGTTGGTAATCGAGAGGTTGATGCTGAGCTGACGTCCACGTCCCAGACGGATGCTGCGACCCACAGAGGCATCGAGCATGAATCCGCCATGACCTTTCTGCTGCTCCAAAGCACTCTCCAGAATGTTACCATCGTTGTCGGTAACGGTCTCGCCTGCGTTCTGACGGTTACGGAGCGTTGACTCATAGCGGAACGAAGGTGAGTAGGAGAGATAGATGCGATCGTAATAGTTACAGTTCAGATCGATGAACCATCCCCACTTGTGGTAGCTGAGTATCAAACTGGCTGCGGTAAGCGGTGTGCCACTCTCGCGCATGTTCTTATTCAGTACCATCTCCGGTTTGTGCTCGTTGTTGTCGTTATAGGTGCCGGTGGTCGAACTCATATACCAGACATGGGCATTGTTGGTGTTCTTGGCCTCGGCAATCGTACCGATGGTCTTGATGTTGAACTCGTTGGTGACCTTGAAGTTGATACCCCATTCCACACCGTAGTACTCCTTGTTGATACCTGTCATGGAAACATACGAGAACGAGTTGATGTCGTCGTAGTAGAAGTTCTGCCACTCGGTTTCATCCTTAATCTGACTGTAATATCCGGTGATATTGGCCTTCATCCATGGGAGCTGGATCTGGTAGCCGAGTTCAGCGCTGAGCACTTTCTCGTTTTTCAGGTCGGTCACGAAGTCGTTACAGACCTGTGGCGAGATGAAGGCTGTGCGGACCTGCGGGGCTTTCCACTCATAGCCTACACCTAAGGTCACCACATTGCCCTGGCCGATGTTATAGTGGATACCGGCCTTGCCGCCACCATCCAGGAAGAAGGCTGTAGGACTCTCGCCATAGGAGTTCTCAGGAGCCATACCGTTCTGCATGTTACCGTCGCGCGACATTCCTACACCACCGACACGTCCGCTGATGAACGAGTGCAGGCGACCTTTGTCGTATTTGAGTGTGGCCCACCAGTTGGCTTTGTTTACGAGATAGTCAAAGTCAAAGGAAAAACGATCGCCTACACCCACGAAACCATTCGGATTCCTGAGGTCATATTGTACGCGTGGGTCATCGGCATTGTACTGACCTAAGGCGTAGGTGTTGATGTTATGGAACGAGAGCGCACCTAACATGTCGTGCATCGTCACATAGTGGCTGGTCTTGTTTGTGGCCAGCGAGATACCTGTGTTGATTGCAGCGAAGCGGTTGATCTCCTTCTGCAAGGATGAGGAGAGCGACAGGGTGAGGTTATCCGTGTGGTTTTTCTCAATGTAGTACATGGCATCCTGTCCCTGTGCGCCAGCCACCTTATTAGAATAATAGAGCTGGTCGAAATTAATCTGACGGTTGGCTTTGTCGCTCATCCAGTAATTGCGGGCTCGCTCAAAGTCGGCGATGGCCTGGTTGGTACGATTAGCAGCATCCGTCTCGTCCCAGACATCGAAATAGCTCGAAGGCATGTTCTTCCAATAGTCTGGCTGAGGATTATCAGCATTGTTGTAATCAAGCTTGGTACGTGAATACATGCTGTAGAGTCCCATCAGCGAGGTGGTCAGCTTGGTCTTCTGGTTAATCAGGTAGTCCCAGGTGAGGAGGGCTGTGGGTGCCCAGTCGTTGACGACACGTGAGCTACGCTTCTTGCCATCCTGATAACCCCAATAGGGATTATAATAGCGGTCGTTGGCCAACCAGTAGGTCTCGTCGGTGCCGGCTCCTTGAGTGGCACGCTCTGTGGGATTGCCCCAGGTCACTAGCGACAGACGGTGCTGATCATTGAATATCTTCTCCACACCGAGGAAGTAGGAGAGGGAGTTGTAGAATGTTCCCTCCACATATCCTTCATTGGCCCAGCGGTAGGTGAGGTTGGCGGAGAAGGCCCAGCCGTTGGCGTTGATGCCTGAGTTGTAGGTGTACATCGCCCTCACGCGGTAGTTACGGTTGGCACCTGTCACCGTAATTCTCTGACCTTGTGCCATAGCCGACGGACGGAAGTTATAGTTGTTGGAACCTCCCATGGCCGGCATACCGAAGTTGTTGGTTTCGAAGGGCAGGGAGTTTTCCACACCTTTGGTCTGCTGGTTCAGACCACCTACGAGAGAGAAACGGAACTGCCCCGTCTCCATGTCGTTCATCGGAGCACCGTTGATGTAGATCTCATTGTACTTTTGGTTAAAAGCACGGAACTTGAAGCGCACGGGGCTGAACAGATATCCCACCTGCGAGGCGTAGATATTGTTGTTGGAGTGGATGATCGATACGTTTTGCGACATATCGTCGTCCTCGCCCAACTGTGCTTCTGTGAAAGTAAACGCCTGCTCGTCCATGAGGCTCGTCTGCTCAACCGAGTCTGCCGACTCCTGCGCGAGCAGCGGTGATGCGACGGCAAAGGCGATTGCCAAGAGTTTTAGCCTTTTCATCATAAGCAATTATTTATAGTTGTTAGTAAATATGTGGCAAAGATACAAAAAAAAATCAATTTATCATTCATCTTTCATAATTTTTTTATATCTTTGCGGCATAAAACATGTTTTGATATGAAAAAAGTCTATTTATTACTGCTGACAATGTTCCTTATCCTTGGAACGAACGAATCAATGGCCCAGTCGAAAAAATACTCGGTCTATGGTGTGGGATTCTACAATTTGGAGAATCTGTTTGATACCTGTCATGATGCGGGCAAGAATGATTATGAGTATCTGCCTAATGGTACCAACAAGTGGACAGGCCTGAAGTATACCCACAAATTGAAGAATATGTCGCGTGTCCTTTCAGAGATGGGCACCGACAAACTGCCGAAGATCGGTTGTGCGGCCATCGGTGTCTCTGAAGTGGAAAATGCCAAGTGTCTGGAAGATCTTTGTAATCAAGAGCCGCTGAAGGCTAAGAATTTCCAGTTTGTGCATATCGAGGGTCCGGATCAGCGTGGTGTCGACTGTGCCCTGCTCTACAATCCCTCGCTCTTTACAGTCCGCGATGTTAAGCTCGTACCCTATATATATAGGTTGCCTCAGGACTCCATGAGGGCCACCCGTGGTTTCCTGGTGGTGAGCGGAACGATGGCCGACGAACATGTGACAATCATTGTCTGCCACCTGCCATCACGTGGTGCCACTTCATTCTACCGTGAGGAAGGCGGTGCACAGGTGAAGGTTGTCAAGGATTCGCTGATTGCTGAGGATCCCAATGTGAAATTGCTGGTGATGGGCGATATGAACGACGACCCACAGGATCCCTCAATGGCCAAGTGTCTTGGTGCCAAGCGCAAGATCAAGGATGTGGGCGATGGTGATTTGTACAACCCTTGGTGGGATGTGCTCGCATCGGGCACAGGTACGCTGATGTATGATGGTGCGTGGAACCTCTTCGACCAGATTATCCTCTCGCCGAGTCTGATTAATCGTGACAAGACGAAGGATTATTCTTCGCTGAAACTCTTCTCACATCAGATTTTCCGTCGTGACTATCTCTTCCAGAAGGAAGGCAAATATAAGGGCAACACCCTTCGTACTCAGGCTGGTGGCGTATGGCTCGACGGCTATAGCGACCACTTACCCACTGTCGTCTACTTAATCAAGGAACAAAAATGATCATCATCGGTATTGCAGGCGGTTCGGGTTCTGGCAAGACCACCGTCGTCAAACGTATTACCAAGGCGCTGCCTCCCCATTGTGCTGCCATCATTCCGTTGGATTCTTATTACAACGATACGACGGCATTGACTGATGAAGAGCGCAAGGCCATTAACTTCGACCATCCTGATGCCTTCGACTGGAAACTGCTGACGGAGCAGATCAAGAAGTTGAAGAATGGCGAGGCCGTCGAGCAGCCCACCTATTCGTATGTACTCTCCAACCGTCTGCCTGAGACAGTTCATGTAGAACCCAAGCCCGTGATTATCCTCGAAGGCATCATGACGCTGCATTATAAGAAGTTGCGCGACATGATGGACCTGAAGATTTTCGTCGATACCGACAGCGATGTTCGTCTGATTCGTAACATCCGTCGCGATGTCGTGGAGCGTGGGCGCACGGTTGATATGGTGCTCGATCATTATGAGAATGATGTGAAACCCATGCATGAGCAGTTCATCGAGCCCACCAAGAAGTTCGCCGACCTGATTATTCCCTGGGGACGCGAGAACAAGCGCGGCATCGATATTCTGCGCACCTATATCCAAGGCTTCTCAGAAGAAGTGATAGAGGAAATGAAAAAAGAATAGAGGCCAAAAACCTCTATTCTTCTTTTATGGTAGGCATATATCTGGAGTCGTCTTCTTCAGTTGTGGTAGCCTCCACTGCAGGCGCCTCTTCGACGATCTCCTCTGCAACGGGTATCTCCTGCGCTTTTGTGAACTTACGCTTCTCATTGTGTATCTTCAGAGAGTTGATCAGTTCTGTAACACCATAAAGCAGACTGCACCAGCCAAGCACGAGCATTGCCATCTCGGCAGGTGCCAGAGGCTTGATGATGACAAAGAGTCCGATGAGCAGGATGACCGAAGGGAAGATCCAGTAGCCGAAGCTGATCTTGCCATATTTGCGGGCGTTGAGCAGATTCATGAACTGGTTGACGGCACCAAGCACAAGCACAGCACCGATGATATACATCAGGGCCTTGACGAAGACGGTCGGTGTCAGCGCCAGTATCAGACCGAGAATCGCACTGCCCACCCCGACAATCGGGAAGGTCGGCTTCTGACCTGACACCACATTCCCTTCAGCATCGGTAATGGTGTATTCGCTGGCGTTTTTGAGTGCATGGTAATAGGCCACCATCGAGATGATGCCAGACAAGAGGAACAATACACCGATGGCAATCGTGATCCATGTAACCGTGTTGTCAGGATACTTGATAAGCATGATACCAACGGCAATGGCGCAAATGGCGCGGAAGACAGAACTCTGTAATATTTTCATTTCAATCTTGTTTTCTGGTTTTCGTTTGCAAAGATAATAAAAAAATGATAAATGATAAATGAAAAATGATAATTATTATGTAATTTTGCACCAAATTTAGGGAATTATGACCACATTATACTTAGTCAGACATGGTGAAACGGAGGACAATGTCAATCAGATCATGCAAGGTCAGACGCCGGGACGATTGACTGCGAATGGCATTGTTCAGGCTCAGGAGGTAAGAGACAAACTGGCTTCTGAGTCTTTTGCCGCCATCATCGCCAGCGACCTGAAACGGTCGGTGGATACAGCCGCCATCATTGCCGGGCCCCATCAGTTGCCTGTTGTCCAGACGCCGTTGCTGCGCGAACGCGACTGGGGTGGCTTCACGGGCCGTTATATTCCTGATCTGAAAGGCGAAGTATGGCCTGATGACATCGAGACATTAGAAAACCTTCTTTCCCGGGCTGGCGAGTTCATCGCCTTTGTCAAGCAGACATATCCAGGAAAGAAGGTGCTGGCCGTAGGACATGGCATTATCAATAAAGCCGTCCAGGCTGTCTATTATGGGAAGTCAATGAGCGAGGTTCAGCGGATGATGAATGCTGAGGTTCGTATCTTGGAACTCTAAGCGTCTTTATCGACGGCCTCCGGCATGTCCGCCTGCGCTGCGGCTGGGGCCACCACCACTATGTGAACTGCCTATGCTGCGGCTGGGCGATGAACTGCTCATGCTGCGACTCGGCGCGCTGCTGCTCATACTGCGACTTGGTGCGCTGCTGCTCATGCTGCGACTTGGTGAGCTGCTACCGATGCTACGGCTGGGGGCAGAGGATGTGCTCATGCTGCTGCTGGGGCGTGAACTGCTGCTACTGCCAAAGCTACGACTCGGTCTTGAGCTGCTGCTGCCAACACTACTGCTGGGGCGTGAAATGCTGCTGCCAGAATTAAAGTCACGACTTGGACGTGAGCTGTTGCTGCTGCCAGAACCTATGCTGCGCTCAGGACGAGAGCCGCTGCGTTCAAAACCTGCTCCAGACTCCATTCTTCTGGTGCCTGCTTCCGAACGTCTTACGCCCGACTCCTGTCTTCTGGCTCCTGACTCCTGTCTCCTGACGCCTCTGTCACGATTGTCACGATCCACGATTCCGCCTCTGCTCTGGATGCGGCCTCTGCTTTCCGGACGGCCTGTCACACGGGTAGAACTGTGGCTTCTGCCGTGGAATTCACCACGGTCCCAACGGTCGTGCATACCCACATGCTCTCTTCTTGGCGCACGGAAGTGCTCTCTGTGACCATAGTAGTAGCCATGAGTTCCATGAACGTGCCAGGCATGTCCGCCACGATAGGTGGCATAGAAGTGCGGACGTCCGAAGTAGAAGTAGTCACGGTGCGGATAGCGGGCATAGATGCCGAAGTGCCAGTAGCCTGCCTCCCAGTAGAGGGGACGGTAGAAATAGCTGGCTGCCAGGAAGGCATTCCACTGCCAGTCGAGCAGGATATAGCTCAGATCGAGGTTGCGACGCTCCCAGTAGACGCCAAACACGTCGTTGCGGCCCGTCACGCCCATCAGATAATCGAGGTTGATTTCATAACAAGCCTCATATTGCTCGTCGGTGAGGTTGAGCTCATAGGCCATCTTATCAGTCAGGAACAAAGCCTCGTTGCGGGCCTGCTCGAAACTCATTGCGGTGGCAGAGACTGCTATCGTCAGCATCGCCATCAGGGTCATCAACATCTTCTTCATAATCGTATCTTTTTTAACTGTTAAACATTCGTTTTACTTGTTCACGGTGCAAAATTACGAAGAAAAAGATGGGTTCCAAAAGGATTTTCCCTAAATTGGCGGGGATTTTCCCTATTAGTACTTATCGAAGCTCCAGGTGTGGTTGTCCTGACGCAGCTGCAGACGGTCGGAACTGAGTGTTTCAATCTTCAGCCGGATATTGTTGAAAGGCCTGAAACCAAAGCTGTTCTCCACCAGCGCCGTGTCTTCTGGAATGTTCTTGATGGAGTAACATTGTATGAAGAGGCTGTCGCCCACATGCTGGAAGTTACCATACAGTTCATTCTCGTTGAGGTTCTTGATCCATACGATGGAGCCTGAGAAACTGACATACTTCGTGTCGGAGCCTGACAGACGCCACTGGCCCCACAGATCGCCGGCATCACCGCCCTCCTGACAAGAAGAGAGGAAAGTGGAAAGTGGAAAGAGGAAAGAGAATAGAAACAGGATTTTATAGAATTTTGCCATGATAACCGATTCTGATGTTGAATGTTGAACAATCGCCGTAGATATTGCCTTTGTCGAAGGCGTAGGCCGCTCCAAACTGCCACGGGCCTGCGTTATAGAGCCCTTGCAGCATCGCATCGAAGGAGTGGTGCTTTTCGGCCAATGGCGTCTGATAGGTGCCCCAGCCCTCACGATAGGAACCCTTCACCAGATACGACAGATGGTCGGTAATCTCACCGTTGATGCCCAGATGCCAGGCCTTGATGCGGTTGTCGCGATAGCGGGTGTAGCCATCCTTATTATAAATAGGTGAGGTGATGAGGGCATTGCCTGGCGTCATGCCATAGTGGGCATAGCTGTCGTAGAACATGTGGTTGTAATAGTTGTCGTCGCCAAACACCTTGTCTGTAATCTGACTGCGTACAGGTTCCGGATGGTCGCCGACGTCCCAATGCAGCGGACCGCTCTGGTTCGTCGTCTGGAAATATTCGGCCACTATGCCTCTTACATATTGTCTGCCCTCAGCGCGGTTCTTGTATTCCACACCCCACAGACCGTCCCAGCCATTGCTCTTGCGCATGCCCGAGCCATCCTCGAAAATGTCATCGTAATACACCTGTAGTTGATGCTGAGTGTTGATATTCCAGCCTAACTGGACCGTCATCACGCCGAGATGGTTGCCGTAGATCCAGTCCTCCAGCGACTCATCGTCGTAATAATTGCTGTCGCCTAAGGGGAGCACCACGTTCCACATGGCCTTCAGATTGGCTGGCTTCTTCTTCGTGGCGTTGTCCGCCTTGTTATAGTTCGTGCCTCCGAACTGCGCCACATGCTGGATACCGGCCGTTACGAAGAAACGCTTTGTGGGATTGCTGCGGAAATACAGGTGCTTCTGATGATAATAGGCGCCAGTGGTATACATCAGGTTGACGTCGCTCGCCGCCCTGTATCGGTCTTCACGATAACCGCTGTCCATCAGCTTGCCATAACCGAAGTCGAAGTTCACCTGCAGCCAGTCTTTGGTATAGGGAACCGTCCAGAAATCCTTGGTCCCGATGTGAATCTGCGGAATCGGCTTGGCATTGTTGCCTTTTACAAACGAACCGCTGGAGAGCAGTTCGTTGCGCAATACAGGCTTCTCCTCACGACTGCCGATCTCCAGGAAGAACGTTTGCTGATACGACAGGTTGGCAAAGCATTGTTGCAGATACAGATCGTGGTCGGCATGTACGGAGGCGATGGCGTCCATAGTCCCGGAGAGCGTGAAAGCTTCCGACAATGCATGCTCTATATTGATGGCGCCTCGCAGATATGCCGTGTTCGGACGGGTGGCCAGCACATGGTGGCGGTTGGTCACCAGCTGATAGGCAGTATAGTCGCCCGAGCCTACAGCCGTCTCTGCCGTCAGGTCATAGTCGATGTGTGTCTGAGCGACTGAAGCACTAATGAATAATGAACAAATAATAATGAACAAACCTCGCATACCTCTAAAAAATCTTGCCAGATACGATATTCGCAAATGTCTTCCAGAGAATCTTGGCATCCGTCCATAGCGATTGGTGCTCCAGATAGTAGAGGTCCATCTCCAGACGGACGAGCATCTTGTCGATGGTGTCGGTATAGCCGTTTTTCAGGGTGGCATAGCTGGTGATGCCTGGGCGCAGCACGTAGAGGCGTTCGTAGCGGGCATCGCGCTGCATGATCTGGTCGATGTAGAATTTCCGCTCCGGACGTGGCCCTACAAAGGCCATGTCGCCGATAAAGACATTCCATAGTTGGGGCAGTTCGTCGAGATGATGGGTGCGCAGGAATCTGCCAATGCGGGTCAATCGTGGGTCGTCATCCTGCTGCAACAGTTCTTCGCCCTCTTTTTCTGCATCGACCACCATGCTGCGGAACTTGTAGATGTAAAACGGCCGTCCGCCCAGTCCGATGCGCTCCTGCTTGTAGATGGCAGGCCCGCCACCCAGTTTGATGGCCAACCAGCAGACCAGAATAAGCGGAGAGAAGACAATCAGACACAGGGCCGACACGATGAGATCAAGGAACCGTTTCATGCCACAACGATCTTCATTTGGTTAATACAGACATTGACGAGACTGTAGATGAGCACGTCGATGACGATGATCCAGGTGAAGTTCAGCAGCGGATACAGTCCGAAGTTGATGGCGGCATAGGCCACAGCCAGTGCGAGGATCGTCAGGAGCGCCTGGTGCTGGCTCATGCCCGAGCGCATCAGCTTGTGGTGGATGTGGTTCTTGTCGGCATCGAAAAGGGGACGGTGATGGATGAGGCGGTAGAGCGTCACCCGCACCACATCGGCCATCGGCACGAAGAGCAGGGTGATGGGCACCAGCAGGGCCTCGGAACGGGCAGGCCAGATGACGGTGTTGTTCGAGGCACATTTGATGGCCAAGAATCCCAGGATAAACCCTAACGACAGCGAGCCGGAATCGCCCATGAATATCTTGGTGTTGCGCTCGGCACTGCCGAAGAGGTTGAAATAGCTGAAGGCTATCAGGGCGCCTATCAGACCTGCCACCAGGATGGAGTAGGTGTGCATGAACACGTCGTAATAGTTGAAATACACCAGGAATCCGATCAGGGCAAAGAGCGAGAGTCCTGATGCCAGTCCGTCGATACCGTCGATCAGGTTGATGGCATTGTCGATGAACACCATCATGAAGACGGTCAGCGGGATGCCGATGAAATAAGGGATCTCGTAGATGCCGAACAGCCCGTAGAGGTTGTTGATGTAAAGGCCTGCGAAGGGCAGCAGACAGCCCGTGAATATCTGTACGACAAACTTGGTCTTTGCGTTCAGGCCCGTCAGGTCGTCGATGATGCCTGTGATATAGATCAGCAGCAGTCCCAACATGAAGATGGCGCTCCACAGGGTGACGGGCAGGGTGTGCTCCTCGGAAACGGGCAGCAGTAGCAGCATCACAAGAAAGGCGGTAATCATGCTGGGGAAGAAGGAGATGCCGCCCATGCGGGGGATGGCGTTCTTATGCACCTTCCGTTCGTTGGGGATATCGTAAAGCTTCTTCCGCTTGCAATAGTCCAAAATGATGGGCGTAAACACAAACCCACATATCAGACTTAAGAAAAAAGCACCGAGTAGATATATCGTCATAAGCAATCGTTCATATACACTATTATTTATATAACTCACAATTCCGCGATATATTGCATCCGCTCATGGAATTTTTTCTCATTAAAGAAAAAGAGCCGACACCTTTCGTAGATGTCAGCCCCTTTTTTTCACTATTCACTCTTCACTATTCATTAGCGAAGCGCAGCGAGCGCTTAGTCTTTGTCAAGATCTGCACCACCGTTTCCGCCGGAGCTGCCGCCCGTGTTGATCACGAGGCTCGAAGCCTGTCCGGGCATCGCGAAGCTACCGGTATACACACCCTCGCTCTCGGTCAGCTCGATCTGCGAACCGTTGATGGTTGCGGTCGGTGTCTCGCCCTCAGCCGGTGTGATGCTGATCTCCACCTCGTCGTCCTCGTTGAGGTTCGAGCCCGAGGTCACAGCATTGCCGTCCTTGGTCACACTTGCGCTACCGCTACCGCTGGTCGAGATGCTCAGCGCATACCCCTCCGCGGTCTCTGAGCCCGTCGAAGAGCCGCCTTGTGAGCCGTTCTGCGTGCCGCCATTCTCAGTACCGTTGTCGTCGCCCTCAGGGTCCTCCACGGTTCCTGCGTCAGCCGAGGTCACACGCTTCACCACCTCACCATTGCGGTCGTAGCAGGTGATCTGGATGGCGGTATTGGCCAGCTCATCCTTCAGTGCTACGGTCGGGGTGAAGATGATGCGACGGGTACGGATGAGCGATGTCTTGACATCGTTGACGTCCGCCACAGCCTTCGCCGACAGACCGAAACGCATGTTACCCAGTCCGGGCAGCGCCACAGAGTGGCCTTCCGTAGCCCAGGCCTTGATCACTTCGCCGGCACCTTTCCAACAGGCCGACATTACACCTTCGCTCACGCCTGAGCGGATGGCAGCCTCCTTAATCACTTTGTCCTGATCGAGCGTCGAATACAAATCAGGAACCATCACATAACGGTACACTTCGGGACCGTCCTTGGAGAACTTCAACTTCTTCTCCTTTGCTTTGATCTTTAATGCCATAGTCTTAAAAATATTTCATGGTATTAAACTATCATTCGACCAACTACATCGGGTGGCCGATTCCCGCCTTTTTAATATGGTACAAAGTTACAAAAAATATCTGAATTATCCAAATGTTTCGGCAATTATTTTATTGAAAATCAACGATTTAAGTGTTAAATAGTGCTATAGCCACTGACCTGCTTTTGCGATGCTTATATACCCCCGTTTTTTACAAAGCCTTCCAACACTTTTTCGAAAGCCATGTAAAAAGTGTTGGAGGGCTTTGTAGCAAGAAATCCATCGGCTTATAGGTATCGGAAGATGCTATGACGCGTCTGTATGGAAGTGGTTGAGATTGCTTATATATGTCGGACTGTCCCCTGTCGGACGATTGCTTCATACTGGCCATCGTTCGTTTATGCCTTCTGAGGTAGCTGTCATCTTAGACTGTCTTGGTTAGCCTTGACAGCATCAGTCCGGAACGTAGATCTTCGCCAATTACTCACCCGTATGCTCAAATAAGGGTGGGTAATTGCATAATAATGGCAGGTTTCGTCAAAAACATGTCAAAATATGATTTTATTTTCGTATCTTTGCGCCAAAAATATAACAACAGGCAGATAATATTTGTTTTGAAAATGGAAGACTATTGGAAAGTACCACGAGTACTCATATATCGTGAGCGAGATAGCTTGAACGACTTCGGAGTAAGAGACAGTGACACGCTTAATGGTCGGCTGTTTAATCTTTTGTTAGAGCATTTCCGCTCTGCCAACGATGCCAAAACATTGCTTCTGCAATGCTTCAACAACGCATACTATCTTTGCACAGTCATCTTATTGGAAGACTATCCAGATTTGTGTGTAGATAAATACGAAAAGAACCTGCTTGATATGCATGTGCATTGGAAGGAGGATACTTGTGCCGCATTGTTTGCCTTGGCGTATGAGATGCTGCAAGTATGTAATCCCAAATTGAAAAAGGATGGCCCTCTGTTGCAAGCCATTTATCATAGATTTCGCTACGGGCACTGGAACGCTTTAACTGCTGCCAACAGCTTCTACAAACTGATAGACAGAGTGGATAAGAAAGACTTCATACTTTCTATGAGTGACTTTGCACCTCGGGACATACGCGAACTAATATATGTAGAAGAAGAGAGCTTTTCTGCAGAAGAGATTGAACTTGATTATGGAGTTTTGACTCTTGCAAAAGGTGCAGACTATGTTTGCGAGTTTATATTGAAAAATTGTAGCAGTAATGCAGAACGGACAGGATTGGTTAATAAAGTCATTTCGCGGATGAACAGTTTTTTGAAAATGATTGATGACATAATTGAAGATGATCGTAACCAGGGTGTTTACACTGAACCCTCACAATTGTGTCTGCCTAAAGATTATTATTCGTCAATATACACTGCAATTGAAAAGTTTGGCGATTTTCTCGATTCGCCTCAATTGAAAGAACCGAAGCAACAAGAGTCTCTATCTAAGTCAGAGGTTTCCCAGAAGGAAGTAAAGGACAGTAAACAGGAGCAGCGTATTGCAGATTACGAGAAAGAACTTGCTAAGAAGAATAAAACCATAGAACAGATGCAAGAAGCCATCAGAGAGATGGAATCTAAGATAAAAGATTACGAATCAATATTTGATCAAAAGACAAGAATCGGGAAGGGTCAGATCCCCGTACTCACAGGCAGGGAACACATGATATTGTACTTGGCTTTCCTTTCTAAGCTTAATTCAATACCATATACCAGAACAAACATCAGTTATGACATGAGCATGATAGCCATGCGTACAGAAGGCGTGATGTATGATTATCTAAGGCATGCACCATCAGAAGATGAATGCAAAAAACTATGCGAGAAACTCCAAACTAAACTCCCGAAGTTAGAAGAAGCGATTATGATGTTGCCTCAGGAATTGAATGATGATAAAGCAAACAAGAATAGTCAGAAAGCGTTAAAGAAACATAAAGGTTGAGCTAAGGGTGATACCCTTGGCTTTTTTGTTAATTGCAAGGGTGATACCCTTGGCAGAACGCTCTTGATTCACTTTTCGTTTTTGCGTAAATTTGCAGAACAATTGAGCTGCAGATTATGGCAAAAAGGATCAAACCATATACTGATAAAGGTTTCATCAAGTTAGGCCGTCACATGCTGACGATGTCTGACATGGCAAAGATGTACGAGCGCGAGGGCGCAGTAGGTCTGGGTGTCTACTTCGCCATCAACTTCCACCTTAACAATAGTGCAGACCACTGGATGATATATTCACGCCGACAGTTGACTATCCTTGCGCAAGAAACTCATCGACGAGCCAATGAGGTGAAACGCATCATTGAGGACTATAATCTGTTTGTCGTGAAAGATGGACGTTTTACGAGTTACTGGATGAAAGAACAGTATAGTTTGGATGCTGATTCGGAGCCGCAAACCTGCGACACTCGCACGCGTACTAATAATACGCATGCGGAAGATATAGATAAAGATGTAAAAAAAGAAAATAAAGAAAAAGGCATTGTGCGTGTGTCTGACGACACGCACCTGCTTTCTTCTGGCAGTCCCCCCCCAACCCCCTCCGACGAGGAAGAAGATTCAAACACCAATTATAACAAATATAATCATTATTTTAAACGTTAAGCTTTATGGAACAGATTAAGAACGATCTTTATCGTGTATCACTTGAAGAAGTGAAGAGTGCAGGAAAGTTCACCCAGCGTGAGAATTTCCGTTTTCATTGCCCCGTTTGTGGTGATGAGGAGAATCATCGTCGCCGTTGCGATGCATCGTTTAACCAGACCTTTGGAGTAGGACACTGTTTCTGCTGCGGAACTAACTTCGTGTTGGCGAAAGACTGGCAGCCAAAGTACGTGCCGCCCGTCAGCAACGTGAATACGGAGAAGAAAACAAATGAAAAGACTCCTGAAGAGATTGGCCGTAACGTCATTCTTGGTGACTATCCGTCGGACATCATGGCCTACCTGAAGAAGCGTGGACTTCGCGCTGACGTGATGCATATGCTCGGTGTGGGCTGGGCAAAACGCTATTTAGCAGGCGACCCTAAACTCGGAATCGCTGCAGGTGAAAAGACTTGCTTAGCCTTTCGTTTCTTAGACAACGGTGTTCTGCGCAATGTGCAGTATAAGTCGCTCGACAAGGATTTCCTGTTTGAGAGTGGTGGCAAGATGTTGCCCTATAACATCGACGCAACTCTGGATGCATCGACCATCTATATTACTGAGGGTATGATGGACGCAGCCGTATTGGTTCAGTGTGGCTATCAGGGTGTTATCTCTTTGTCGAACGGTGCAGGCACTGCTATGAGCACTTTCGACTCCTACAAACGTTACTTCGAGGGTAAGCGTATTGTCTATGCCGGCGACACCGATGAACCAGGAGCAAAGAAGCGCAACGAGGTGGCACAGTACTTTGAAAATAATGAATTTTACTATGTAGAGTGGTCATTGTCTGCCTCCAGTGAAAGCAATGCCGCTGAGCATCCCAAGGATGCCAACGATGTGCTGATGATGGAAGGCGAGGATGCTGTCCGTCGTTGTGTGCAGTCAGCCAAGTCAATGCCTATAGATGGTGTGGCCACCATTGATGATCAAATGGAGGCATTCCTCGAATTGGCAGAGAATGGCGTTCCCCGATTCCCAGGAATCAAACTCTTTGGTTTTATTCACATGGTACATTTCGAACCAGGACGTGTGATGATTATCTCGGGCTATCCCGGCAGTGGCAAGTCAACATTTGCCGATAACATCGTTATTCGTTTGGCTGTAGAACAGAAATGGCGTGCCGCCATATTCTCGCCCGAGAAATACCCCATGAGTTTGCACTACTTCGAACTTGGTCAGATTCTGATGGGACGTGTGATGTCGAGCAAAGACCTTACACGGCAAGCTGTTCAGCGTGGCATCAACTTCCTGCGCGAGAACGTTTTCCATATTTCTGAAGAGATATCAGATATTAGTGATATTCTTGCAGTGGCTGCTAAACTGGTTCGCCAGATGGATATTCGCGTACTGCTGATAGATCCCTTCAACTATGTGGACTTGCCCGTGATTACCGGTGCCAATGATACGCAGAAGATCTCTGTGGTGTTGAAACAGATTGTCGAGTTTGCCCATGCTTACAAAGTCCTGGTCATTGTCGTAGCACACCCCAAGAAACCACAATCGGAAGGTGGCAGAGGAGGACAACAGTTCAACCCTTCGCTTTATGACATCGCAGGCAGTGCCGACTTCTACAACAAGTGCGACTATGGTCTGATTTTGCAGCGCGAAAAATCAACAGAGAATACGAAAGCTCCACTCCTAACATGGGTGCATGTCGAGAAGGTTCGTTTCCGTCACCTTGGCCAGATTGGTCGTCGTGCTTTCGGGTTCGATACTGCCAGTGGCCGCTTTGTCGGAACAGAAGATAACGGCACATTAAAGCCCTACGACCGTACTGACTGGAGCTACTTCGAGGCAGAGCAGCAGGATATCGAGTGGCCAGAAAATGCTGATAGCAATGATACTGAAACAAGTGATGAGAATCTACCGTTCTAATCAACGACTTTTTTATGTCATGTAAACTCTAATATAAAGACTCCACCCTTGTCGCCTGCTCTTGGCAAAAGTGGGGTTTGTATTTCTATGCCGAGCGTTGGCAAAATCGAAGAAGTCAATAATGCAATACTGCGAGTATGCGAGGGCAGAGCCAAGTGAATCCCGACGAGATTACTGATCGCTCCCCACGACATTACGGCTCGTGTTTTTTGCCAAAACAATGTCCTTTGCGTTTTTTCTGCCAAATTTCTCCATTTATTTTCAGTTTTTCGACCAAAAGGTTTTTACTTTCCAAAATTTTTTGTATCTTTGCCCTCGAACATCGGCGATATGGCCTCAGTGGAGGTGCCGGTGCGACATTGAGGGTTAAATAATAACGACAATAGCAGTTATCAGGAAGATATAGAAACGTGACAAATTTCTAAAATCAAAATGAATTTCGATAATTGTGATTGTTCGCGCTTATAGCGTGGACGTCACTTATCATTCATTTGGGCAATGTCACGGCCTCTATATCTGGTAAGAGCGAACACGCTTTTATTGTGTATGGAGGCTTTGATGTAGAAAAGCCCAAAGATTCCGATAAGTGCTTTTGCCAATAGCTATAAGCGCAAAGAATGCCAGACAATGAGAATAGTTCTATCTTGACAAAGATCAGGGAGAACAACCTGGTGGAACTGTCGCCAGACGTGTTGACTACACTGCTGCGCGACCATACCACAGGCAAGAACATCTTCTGGGCCACTCATGACTATGAGGCGCTTGGAAGTGGATACGATTATCATTCGGAGATACTGCCTGAACTGATTACGGGTGAGCATGGAATGGTAATCCGCCCTCGTGTGCTCAAATCTAAGGAGAACCAGACAGATCGTTCTAGAGATATGGCAGAAGTGTTTACACCTTCGTGGATCTGCAATGCCCAGAACAATCTCTTCGAAAATGCTTTGCCCAACGACATGACTTGGCAGGACTATGTACGCCTAACTTGTATGGAGATAACATGTGGCGAGGCGCCTTATCTTGTGAGTCGCTACGATGCTGCTACCGGTGAATCGATCCCTCTGGCAAAACGCATTGGACTGCTCGACCGCAAGTTACGCTTAATAAATGATAAGACCGAGACAAAAGACGAATGGTTGGAGTGGGCACAGATAGCCTACCAGAACACTTACGGTTATGAATGGCAGGGCGATAATCTGTTGCTGGCCCGCGAGTCTCTGCTCTATACATTGATCGATTACTACCAGGCGAAGTTTGGTGAGCGTCCAGCCGAGGAGAACATTCTCAAAATAGCTGAAATTATATCGTGGAACCTGTGGCAGATGGACGGACTGAAATATGGCATACCGGGCCATGATCCTACAGAACAATTAGGAGGTGGCTTCATGGATATGTTTTATCCGCCAGCACCTGAGGAACGCTACTGTCGCATTTTCGACTGGGAGGAACAAGAAGAGGTGATATACGCAAAACTGATAAAACAATAATATATGAACGGAAACCAAAACTATAACCCAGACGTGCTCAACTGTCTTGCCAATTTGAGCAATGACGAGGTGTTTACCCCTCCCGAACTGGCCAACAAGATGCTTGACTTGTTGCCACAGGAGCTTTTCCAGAATCCGAACACCACGTTTCTCGATCCTTTTACTAAGAGTGGAGTTTTCCTTCGCGAGATCGTGAAACGGTTGGATAAAGGATTGGAAACACTAATTCCAGATCGACAGAAGCGTATAGACCATATACTTCAGAAACAGGTGTTTGGCATCGCCATCACAGAACTGACATCGCTGTTGGCCCGTCGTTCAGTGTATTGCTCTAAGGATGCCAGCGGTAAATACAGCATCAGCAAGTTTTCAACATCAAGTGGCAACATCATATATAAGAACATCAAGCATACATGGGTCAGCGGCAAGTGTAAGTACTGCGGTGCTTCCCAAGCGGTCTATGATCGAGGCTCCGAGGCAGAGCAATATGCCTACATGTTTATTCACACAGATAATCCCAAACAATTCTTTCCAAATATGAAATTCGACGTAATAGTTGGCAACCCACCATATCAACTTGGTGATGGTGGTAATGGAGCAAGTGCTTTGCCTATATACCATATGTTTATAGAACAAGCTAAGAAATTAGCTCCCCAATATATGTCTATTATTGTTCCTGCGAGATGGCTTAATGGTGGACGTGGTCTTGATGAGTTTCGTCAAATGATGTTGGAAGAAGAAAAGATAAATGTTCTGCATGATTATTTTGATTCAAAGGATTGTTTTTCTGGAGTCGAAATCAAAGGTGGCATTTGTTTCTTCCTTTGGAAACGAGACTATAAAGGCTATTGTGAAGTCTATACGCATAGTCAAGGAAATATTACTCACTCTTTTAGGCCTTTATTAGAGAATGGAGCTGAAATTTTTATCCGAACAGAAGAACAAGTAAGTATATTCCACAAAGTTCTATCTAAATCCGAGGATTCTCTTTCATTATGGTTGAATGCTGGAAGATATTTTGGTTTCCATACAAAAGTTAATTGGTTTGATGATGCTAATGGCGAAATTCAATCAGCAGATGGGAGTATGTTTTATCCTATTACAAAAAAAGCAACAAAGGATAATAAAGTAAAGATATACATACATGGTGGTGAATGCTGGATAGACAAAAAAGTTGTTCCAAGAAATAGAGACAGAATACCTTCTTATAAAGTATTGATACCAAGATCAGGCAATCCGGGCTTCGGTAACACTATAATAGGTAAACCGAGAATATCTGAACCGGAAACATGTAGTTCTAATACATATATGGTTGCAATATCACCTGAATATATGTCTGAATCTGAGGCTAGCAATCTCTATAGTTATATAAAGACAAAATTCGTGAGATTTTTAGTTGCAACAAAAACCTCAACGCAGAGCACTCCACCAGATGCTTTCCAATTCGTTCCTCTCCAAGACTTCTCTCATCCTTGGACTGACGAGATGCTTTACAAGAAGTACGGTTTGACCGAAGAAGAAATAACATTTATAGAATCGATGATACGCCCAATGGAATAGCTTATGGCAACTACAGATTTACTAAGGAACAAGGTCGCTGAGACTCCTACTATATATGCCTACGAGCATATAGGAGTGCCTGCGCATAAAGGTATGTTGAAGGTAGGCTATACCACACGCGATGTTGAAACCCGCGTCAAAGAACAGAATAAGACGGGCAATATTCCTTACCGCATCGTGCTGGCACGACCAGCCATGAGACATGACGGAACATCGTTTGACGACCATCTGATACACCGCATCCTGCGAAAAGACCATGTGAGAAATCCAGAAGGCGAATGGTTCGTATGCGATGTATATAAAGTGGAGCGAGCTATAGCTGCAGCCATAGAGGGAAAGAACACCATGGTGGATCGTATCTATAACTTCCCCATGCGACCAGAACAGGCAAGAGCCGTTAAAAAGACCTCAGACTATTTCACGGCCTTCAAGAAAGACCCAGATAACCGTGGACTGATTCCACATTTTCTGTGGAATGCCAAGATGCGTTTCGGCAAGACTTTTACCACCTATCAGTTGGCTCTAAAGATGGGATGGACGAAGGTTCTGGTGTTAACCTTTAAGCCAGCTGTAAAAACAGCATGGGAGGAAGACTTGCTGACGCATAAGGACTTTGAGGGTTGGCAATTCTGTCAGAAACAGGACGACCGCGAGTTTAACTATGTGAACGAACAGAAACCGTTTGTATGCTTTGCCTCATTCCAGGATGTGCTGGGCAAGAATGCTGTTGGGGGTATCAAGGCTACTAACGAGTGGATACAGACAGTTGACTGGGATTGCATCGTGCTCGACGAATATCACTACGGAGCATGGGGCAAGAACGCCAAGAACTTTTACGACAAGAAAGACCCTGCCTTGAAACGAGCTGAAGAGATGGGCGCCATCATCAGCGAAGATGCTGACAATGTCCGTGAGTTAGAAGCACGTGAAATCTATGATGAGGGTTTGATGCCTCTGCGCACAGGAGCTTATTTGTATCTGTCAGGTACACCTTTCCGCGCTATCTCTACCGGAGAATTCATCGAGGATCAGATTTACAACTGGACATATAGTGATGAACAGTCGGCTAAAGTGGCTTGGAAGGACGATCATAATCCATACGCACAATTGCCGAAGATGGTGATGCTCACCTATCAGTTGCCGGATAGCATACGCCAGATAGCATCTCAGGGAGAATATGACGAGTTTGACCTTAATGAGTTTTTCAGGGCTGATGACAAGGGATTTATCCATGAGGAATATGTTCAGAAGTGGATTGACCTGATTCGTGGTAGTTTTGCAGATGATATAGTCACGGAACTGAAACTGGGTGCGGAGAAACCACCAATGCCATTCTCGGATAGTCGCCTGCTCAGCTATCTGCAGCACACATACTGGTTTTTGCCGTCGGTAGCTGCTTGTAAGGCTATGGCCAAGTTGCTAAGGAAGCGCAATAACCGATTCTTTGATGACTACGAAGTAATCGTTGCTGCTGGTAATGAAGCTGGTATGGGGGCTAAGGCTGTTGAACCTGTATATAATGCGATGGGAGATCCACAACAGACGCAGACTATTACGCTGTCGTGTGGAAAACTATCTACAGGTGTGACAGTAAAGCCTTGGACTGGCATCTTGATGCTTCGCAATACCACATCACCTGAGACCTATTTCCAAGCTGCCTTCCGTGTACAGTCGCCTTGGACTACCAAAGATGAATGGGGCGAGGAAATTATATTGAAACCTCTCTGCTATGTATTTGACTTTGCTCCTAACAGGGCTCTGCGTCAAGTAGAGGAATATAGCTGCCAGTTGAATGTCGAAGAAAGCAACCCAGAGAAGAAGGTGGAGGAGTTTATCAAGTTCCTGCCGATCTTGGCATTCGACGGTTCCTCAATGAAAGAAATTGATGCCGCAGGCGTGCTGGATATGGCTATGAGCGGCACAACAGCCACGTTGCTTGCCCGCCGATGGGAGAGTGCCGTGCTTGTGAATGTGGATAATGCCACACTTCAGCGACTGATGAATAACCCAGAGGCGATGAAGGCCTTGATGAATATCGAAGGATTCCGCAACCTGAACAGCGACATTGAGACCATCATCAACAAGTCGGAGCACGTAAAGAAAACAAAGAAAGAGAAAGGAGATGATCTAACACCAAAGGAGAAGAAAGAACTTACTGAAGAGGAAAAGGAATATAAGAGTAAGCGTAAAGAGATTCAGGAGAAACTTATCAAGTTTGCCACAAGAATTCCTGTGTTTATGTATCTGACAGACTTCCGTGAGTACAGTCTGAAAGACGTGATTATGCAATTGGAGCCAGAGTTGTTCAGAAAGGTAACAGGTCTTACGTTGGATGACTTTAGCTTGCTGGTGAGTCTTGGCGTATTTAACAGCGATCTGATGAACGATGCCGTATATAAGTTCAAACGGTATGAAGACTCATCGCTGAATTACGCAGGAATAGATAAGCATACGAGCAAGGTAATTGGCGGATGGGATACCGTGAAGGAAATTACGGAAGAAAAGGATGAAGAAACAGATAATGTCATTTCTGAAAGTGAAGAGCAAGTCATTCCTGACATCCCTGAAGAGCCTGAGGCTATGCCGTGGGAAAACCTGAGTGTTGGTGACAAAGTTGTGCACAAGAGCCTTGGTGAAGGAGTAATCGTTTCGCTCGATGAAGATTATCTCTTTGTCAGATTCAAAGATCGTGAGTCTAAGTTCCTTTATCCAAGTGCATTTGAAAAAGGATATTTGAATAAGTGAATTAACGAAAATATAATTATTAACTCTAAAATAACAAATATGATTGAGTTTTGGATTTTGGCAATTATTTGGATTCTTGTCGCGCTTTAGTGCGGCTGGAAGTAAATTTATTCGTAACTTTAAGAATACAAACTCCACTCTTGCCAAGAGCAAATGGCAGGGGTGGAGTCCGTTGTATTTAAACATTTTTTTGTTATCATAGAATAATTCGGAAATAATTACTACTTTTGCAGCAAAATTAAAAAGGATGTTATGGCAAGACTAATTTCCAAACAAGAAGCGGCAAGAATACTTGATGTTCATCCCCAGACTGTGGCTAACTGGTTTTGTTATGCATCTTAAGATTTAACCTAAAGATAACATGCAAATGACGTGAAGTTACGGGGATTGTTGTAACTTTGCAGGCGAAATTGAAATCATCAACCAAAGAAAGCAACAATGAGGCAGTTTTGGATCACGTTAAAGCAGTTTATACTTTATCTCCTGCTGAGTCAGGGCATCATGGTTGTAGGCGGAATCGTAGCGGCTATCAGGGGAGGCATGAATGGCGTGGAAAAAGACGTCATGATGGATTATGTTTTCTCCTCGAAGATTACCCTCTGGTCGTTCGTGCTGGGCTACGTCTTAACAATAGCCGTATTCCTGGGCTCGCGCTATGTGAAGATCAGAACGGGGCGCATAGAGCATGACGTGACACGAGAGGACTGACAGACTACGAGAGCTGCCAGTCCTCTTTACATTGAGATCTGTCACACATTAGTTCCCGGCCTGCGGTATGCCAAACTGTTCGAGTTTTTTGTTTAAGAGCACCATGAACTCCAGCAACTGACGCACGACAATGGCACTTTGCTGCATGTGGTCGGCAGAGTGGTCTAGGATATTGAGGACGTAGGCGAAGGTCTTCCTGTCAAGCATAGCAAGCAGGTTGACGTAGTCGCTTTCGCTGAATCTGACTTCATATATAGCCCAGTAGTCGATGCCCACCGGTGTAGTGGTAAGACGCATGGGGAGCGTCTGGTCAGTATGCTTGCAGTAGATTTCTGCCTTCACCAGCTCATTCAGCTTCTTGGTGTATTCGTCGATAGTCGCCTTGTCGGCATAGTTGCGACCGACGGTTCTGTACTCACTGTCAATCATTAAGAGCTCCAGCAGATTGCTTATGCTAAAAGTGGCGGTCAGATCGTCGAGCAGGGTCACCTTGGCCTCGTCTATTCTGCGCGTACCCAGGATAGAGGCTATTACCTCGAAGATGGACGACGCTGATGTAAACTGGCTCATGTCGAGGGTGCTGATGCCGCCCATATCTTCACCACTCTCCTTGAGGGACAGCTCCAGCATCTTACGGTCGTTCTGCACCCAGCTGCCAAGGACAGTGGCGTGGCCGTTCACACGGTCGCTACTAATGGAGAGATCCAGTTGCGTCTTATCGCCTTTATTATCGCCTTCCGGAAGAATATCCGAATTAATCTTGGCTTCGGCAGTATATCCCTTGCTGGCATCCGTGGCCCCCTCTGGCAGCTGATAGCGAATGACGCCAGAGAAGTCGTCGTGCCATGCACCGGAAACCTTGGAGGACAGGGCAAACTGTAATTCAGAAGGAAGTGTCAACACAAAGGCTCCGCCATCGGTATTTTTGGCCGGAACCACTTTCTTCGCACTGGTGCCGTCCATCTTCAGGGTCATTTTGTAGATGCCATCTTCCACTTGCTTGGTTATGGGGTTATAGCCATTGAGAATGAATTCCAACGCATCGGCCTTCTCCCAGTTGAAGTCCGTTTTGCCCTCTCTCATCGTGAAGCGGTATTTGAAGTCGGACAAATTAAGGTCGATGTATCGCTTGTAACCCTGTGCGGCCAGTTCGCTGCCTGCCTCCACGTCATGTATATTTTGGGTCATCATGTGAAGGAGGGTCAGTATTACCGGACTCTCGAACTCCTTATTGGCCAGCACGTACTGGTTGAAGTACAAGTTATAGTTATTGGCAGCCTGCCACGACCCGAAATTCAGGTTCTCGGCCATTTCTTTCACCGTAGCACGGGTGTGCTCGATGAACTTGTCACGATTCTTCTCTGCCTGCGACTGCTCCGGGACAGGCTGGACAGGGTTGTCGTTCGAATCACACGATGTGAATACACTTGCGCCGCTGATCAGGATGGCGGCGAGCATCCATAAATACAGTCTTTTCATGATTGTTTTATTTAATAATAATACTATGTTTATAAAAGTTATGATCTTTCCGTCACGAAGCAGGCCACGAGGCCGTAGGTGATGGTGGGACGGATCCATATCTCCGTCAGCATGTAGTTGGTGGACTCGTCGGTCACCTCAAAATACATGATGTCGATTTGGTAGAGTGTGGCTATGACCATATCGATGACGAATATAGCCCACAGGTTGCTCTTCGAGTAGCTCTTCCAGTCCTTGCGGGCATAGAAGTAGGTGAGCGTACAGAGCAGCAGCACCGACAGCGTGAAGCACACTAGATGGAGCGGGTAGTTGGCCAAGGGCGGTGCAAAGAGGATATCGCGCAGCAGCACCGTTATGCCCACAAAGATGGAGCACCAGTAGTTGAACTGCTGCGTGGTGATGTGTGGCGAGTTAAAGAAATACATCCATATTATCACCAGACAGGCAATGTAAAAGAGGTTGAGCACCAATTCCGGCCATGACTCCCGTAGGCCGAAATGAAAAATGCCAAAGAGCATGACGCCCACAGAGAGCACGGCGGCCACGACGGTAATGCCAATGTCAAAGACCTTTCCTATTTTTTTGAATCTTGTCTGCATAAATTAATAAGTCTTGATGATGCACTTCAATTTTGTGACGCGTTTTCGTCATGAGCACTCATGTTCTTGATAAACAGATTGACAAGACGCTTCGTGATGAAGGTGTTCCTGACGGCATGTCGAACCTTTTCTGAAAATGAGTTCGTGTCGCCGGATGGCGTAGCCGTCTCAGCTTCTGCGACACGCTGCTCTCGCTGGTCGATCTTAGAACGTAAGCCCGCTGAAGCGTGATTGTAAAGGAACGTATAGCAAGGTAGCGCAGCCTTCATAATATATGGAGTGAGGAAGGTTGTCACCACACTGGATGCCACGATAATAGGATAGATGAGAGGATTGAGAACGCCCAAGCTGGTACCCAGTGAAGCGATGATGAACGAGAACTCGCCGATTTGCACAAACGAGAAACTTGTCAGCATCGAGTCGCGCAGGGTCTGACCACCCCACCAGCAACCTAAGGTGCCAAAGAGAATCATTCCGATGATAATGACCAAGCTGACATAAGCGATGCTTACCCAATATTGCGCCAGCGTAGGCGGGTTGATCAGCATGCCCACGGAGATGAAGAAGATGGCTGCAAAGACATTCTTCAGTGGCGTCATCAACTTTTCGATACGATGCGACTCCACCGTCTCGGCAAGGATAGAACCCATGACAAAAGCACCGAGGGCACTGCTGAATCCGGCTTCCTCTGCCGTCAGGACCATACCCAGGCACAGACCCAAGGCGAGGATGATAAGCGTTTCGTCATTCAAATGATTTTTTATTTTGCGTATCAGCGTCGGGATAATCAGTATTCCGCAGATGAACCATGCCGCGAGCGTGATGGCCAGATCGATGACCTTGCCGGCCAGTTCGGCACCTTCGAACTGATGACGGATGGCTATGCTGGAGAGCAACACCATCAGCACGACCGCCACGACATCCTCCACAATCAGGATGCTGGTGGCTCCCTTGACGAAACGCTCCTTTTTCATGCCTGCCTCATCAATGGCCTTCATCACGATAGTGGTGCTCGACATACAAAGCATACCCGCCAGGAAAAGGGAGTTGACCATATCTAATTCAGCATCCTGTCCCACCCAGTAGCCCAACAACATCATGCCCAAGATGATGGTCAATGCGCCTACGGCTGCCACTTTGCCGCTGCTGATGAGATTCTTCAGGCGGAACTCCAGACCGATGCAGAACAGCACAAACAGCACACCGATGTCGCCCCATGCCTTGACGTTTTCCTCATTCACCAGGGTCTCTCCAAACAGATGCGGGCCTACCAAGACTCCGGCAACGATATAGCCCAGCACCACCGGCTGCTTCAGAAACTTAAAAACGATACTGACTACCGCGGCCGTAATCATCAAAACATACAAATCTTGTACCATATCTTGTCTTATTTCTTTGAGAAGATGGAGGTACTCGTTGTTTCTGCGTCTGCATAACCTTCAACTTCCCATGGTTGTGCCGCAAAGATAGTAATTTTTCTCTTAACTACCAAATATTTTGGCTATTATTTTAATATCAGCGCATCAAAAAAGCCCAGGCTATCCTACCAGTTCCTTGAAGATGGCGTCGGCCTCTTTGTTGGATTTCTCGCTGGTGAACATCTTGGTGATGCGCTCCTTGCCTGCGGTGGCGTATTGCATGTAAAGGTCATTGTCGCTGAGCAGCTTGTCGATGGCAGCGGCATAGGCCTTTACATCGCCCAGAGGAACCTCGATGCAAGTCTCGCCATTCACCGACACCCAGTTGACGCCTGAACCGTCGATGGTGAAGGTGACGGGTACGCTGCCACAGTACATGGCCTCTGCCAAAGCGATGCCAAAGGCTTCCTGTTTGGTGCAGGAGGTGAAGGCAAAGATGTCGGAGGCGTAATAATAGCAGCGCAGATAGTCGTTGGGGATGCGGCCAATGAACTTCACTCTTGAAGATGTTGTCATAGCCTTTAGTCTTTCCGTCTCAGGACCTCTGCCACCAATGAGGATGATGCAGTCGGACTGGATGTATTTCTCTGCTTCTATCAGGTAGTTGATGCCTTTATAGGTGGCATGACGGCCCACTACGAAGACGATTTTCTTGTTGTGGTATTTGGTTCGGATCTCCTCCACAATCTTCTCGTCGCCCTTCTTCCACTGGAACTCTTTCCTGATAATACCGTTGGGCACCACCTTGGTCTTGTCGCGAAATTCATAGATGGGACTCGAGGGGTGGATATAGTTGGGACTCGTGGCGAGTATCAGGTCGGCCTTCTTCAGCAGCCTGCGTTCGAACTGGTTGACCATGCGGTAGAGCATGCCCTTACCCAGAATATCGGAATGCCACAGCAGCACGAGCTTCGCGTCGCGGGGCATCAGCTTGGCCGTGATGGGGTAGAGGAACGGGTTCGGACAATGGAGGAGGATGATGTCGGGCTGTTCCTCGTAGATGATCTTCTTGAGATAATGGTAATAGGTAAAGGCGATATCCTGACTCGATACTTTCATGGAAGGGGCTATGCGGTAGACCTTGATGCCGTTGATGGTATCCATTCGGGTGATACCGTCCTGACTGAAACAGATGATGACATGGTCGAAGTCGGTCAGGCCTTCAGCCATGTATTTTGTGACGGTCTCGATGCCGCCTTCTACAGGATAATAATATTTTGCTATCTGGAGTATAGTTTTCTTCATCGGCAGTAATCTTTCATTATTATAACGCAATAAACGGTGGTTAATTGTGTCGGTCGGAGAATTTTTCCTTCAGGAGACTGACGAGGGTCTTGGCAGACGTCGCCCAGGAGAAGCGATGACTTGCGGGGACACTGTTCCCTGGGGTCGTGAGGAAACGCTGGATGGCTTTCCGGATGGCGTAGGGATTATAGGGGTCGAAGTAGGTAGCCGCATCGCCACAGACCTCACGCAGCACCGGAATGTCGGACACCAGTACGTGGCATCCGCAGCTCATGGCCTCGATGGGGGGCAGACCAAACCCTTCGTAGAGCGACGGGAATATGAAACAGACGGCCTGGTTGTAGAGTCGCACGAGTTCTTCGTCGGTGACGCGGCCCAGATAGCGAATGTTATCTCCCTGGTTCTTCTCATTCTCTCCAAAAACACGATGACGCGAGCCCACGATGTAGAGCTTGCAATCCTGAATACCTTCGAAAGCCTCAATCAGACGGTTGAAATTCTTGCGGGGGTCGAGAGAGGAAACAGCCAGCGCAAAGCGCTCTCGGGGCTTCTCCACCTCAGGAAGAGGGCGGAAGAGGCTTTCGTCAGTCGCATTATAGATGACGGTAATGTCCTGCTCCTTGAGGAAGGGATAGAACCGCAGGATCTCACGCTTTGAGAATTCGCTGACGGTGATGATATGCTGCGAGGTCCTGACTGCCAAAGGAGTCATGATCTTATACCACCAGTAATAGGCTCGTGAGAACCATTTGGGATTTTCCAGGAACGAGAGGTCGTGGATGGTCATGATCTTATGTCGGACGAGGATGGACCCCAAGCCCGTGAAACTGAGCACAATATAGTTCTTCTTACCCACAAAGAAAAAGGGCAGGATGCATTGTTCCCAAAGATGGGAGTTGCCACAACCATAATGGACGACCTGCAGACCGCTGACGTCGTAACAGTCCTGAATCGGGACCTTGGGACAGACGATGGTAAACGATAGCTGTTGCTCTGCCATTGCCTTGCACATGTTGTAGGCATAGCGCTCGACACCCGTCATGGGCTGCGTCAGAAACCGGCCGTTGATGTATATCTCTGTCATTAGTGGATGTGGATGCGGAACTTATAATAATAATAAGTGAAGATAGAGCCATAGCCGGCACTACGGAGCATGCGGTATTGACGGATGTTCAGGCGTAGCATCTCCCGGAAATGGCGTATCCTGTAACCGATGGTGAAACGAGCCCCGTCGGTAGCGCCTACGGTGTTGTCGCCATGATTCCTATATTCCAAGAGGGCTTCTGGCATCGCATAGACAATGCCTTTTTCTGCAAAGGTGCGTGTCGTCACCCATCCATCGTGCATCAGCGCGTGTTTCCAGGGACGGTCTAAGGATACCTCCCTTGATTTCCGATTGAACAGCATGGCGCAGCCTAAGGTGATGTTGATGACGCACTCTCGGAAACAGGTGACCTTTTCGGGGTAGATATGTCCGTATTCACGATAGGAGGGGTGCAACAGTTTGAGGTCGCCATCGACGACTCTTACATCAGAATGGACGATGATGGGCTTGTCGGGGTGTTGGGCTTCCTGTTCCTTCATGGCCAGGTATGATTTCTCTACCTTCGTGGGATGCCATACGTCATCCTGATCGGAGAACATATAGTAGTCGGCCTCGACCTTCTCCAGCAGGCTCATGAAGTTCTGGAGCGCACCGCCCTGAGAGGGGTAGTCGAGAACGCTGACCGTTTCAGGATATCGGGTGGTGTAATCGTTCAGGATCTCCATCGTACCGTCCTTTGACCCGTCGTCGTGGATGTACAAATGCCACAGATTGCTGGTCTGCGACAAGATAGAGTCGATCTGTTCGCGGAGGTATTTTGCTCCGTTATAGGTAGCCATCAGAATGGCGATACGTTCGTTTTGTTGTTTTATTGATTCCATATTCCTTTTGCCTGTCCATGAATGAGTTTGTTGAATTGTAGCCTGTTGACGATGAGGCCGGGGATGTTGACGAGGCACATCACGGCAATGAACCAGATGATGTCGTTCGTCAGTCTGACCACAAGATAGGCCAATGGGATAAACAGGATGGCGGCCATTGTCGAGAAGATCAGCTGCAGGCGTAGCTTCCCGATGCCGTTGATAAAATAGCTGTAGCGCATGCTGTAGATCAGTATGAAGATATAGACTGCTACGGCGATGCTCATCTGGAAGTTGACGCTGTGGTCATTGCCAATCCAGATGGTGTAGACCCAATCGGATGCGAGCACCATGACAATCAGACCGAGCATGATGCCGATGGTCATTAGCCGGAGTTTCCTGGTGGCACGACGTATCCATTCCAGGTCGCCTCGCGCGTAGGCATCGGTGGTGGCGTTCCAGAATGGCATGCAGATGACGGTGAAGGCTACGAGCATGATGCTGAAGTAACGATAGGCAATCTGGTAGGGGGTGACCATAGCAGGCGAGAACAGCTTGGAAATCAGAATGTTGGCGGTCATCAACAGCACGACACCGCAGATCTGGATGATGAAAAACAGAATCCCCATGCTGATCACTTCCTTTGCCTCTTTCATGTCGACCAGTCTGAACGACGGCCTCAGATGCGGGAACTTGTACCAAAAGGTACAGGGGTAGGCGATGAGATAGACGAGTAGGGGACAAACGGTGTTGACGAGTGCGATATGGAGCAACGAATGACTGCCACTCTTATAAACGATGTAGGTGCCGATGAGTGCCAGTGTCTGTCCTATGGCTATCAGCAGATTGCTGACAGCAGGCAGTTGCAGACCCATATAGAAGTTGCCGATGAGTTTGAAAATAAAGGTGGTGCAGACCAGTGTAACGGTCACCATCAGGATCTGGTCGAGATTGCCGACCTTGTCGGGTTCCACGTTCAACAGCTGGTAGGTGTCGCATATCATGATAAGGGCCAGCAGCACCAGCAAGGTTGGAATGATGATGTAGGTAAGCATCGCAAACGTCGACGATACCAGCGATCTGGCACGTTGCTCCTCACCATGGGCCAGATAAATGGCCAGCTTGTTTCTCATGCCATTGCCAAGTCCGATGTCCAGATTGTCAATCCAGAGCATCACGCTGCTGATGGTCAGCCAGACGCCATTGTTGTAATCGCCCAGACAGTTGAGGGTGACAGGTACCATCAGGAGTACGATGACGGCCGACCATCCTTTGGCAATGAAGGATGCCAGGATGTTCTTCTGAAGTCGTGAAGAACGTTTCTCGCTGATTCTGCTTTCCGTTGTCATGGCCTTGAAAGGGATAATTGGAACTTGATCTTCTGTTGGGTAAGGAGGACGATGAAGAACGTAAACTGCAGGACGAAGATCATGCTCAGGAAGACATTCTCCTGATAGAACTGTAGCAACAGGACATATACGGCATAGGTATAGAGGCAGGTTCCGGCACCATTGCCGTTTCGGAACAGACGGTAGAGGAATCCACAGAGACAACCATAAACGGCAGCAAAGAAAGCAACACCCCGATAGCCGAAATCAATGAAGAACGGCTGGAAGATGGTATACACATTCGTGGAGACTGGTACAAAGACAAACTCCTGCAGCTTGTCCTTGACCACGACATCGGCTCCAAAGCGTTGCAGGAAGAGATAGACGGTCTCGAAAGTGTTTGTTCCAAACTGGGGAATAACTTCTGGTGACAGCTGGCAGAATGCGACAGGAGGCGACAGCGCATACATGGTGAAGAAGTCGAAGAGTGTCTCTTCCTTCTGATAGTCGCTGTCTTCTCCGGCACGTCCCAGATTGAATATATAAAATAGGATGATAATCAGAATGCTAAAAGTAAGGATGGTACGTATGCGTATGACCTTTTTCTCGAAAAGCACAAACATGGTGCTGACAAAAACAAAGAACATCGTGCCCTTTTCCATGATGGCTAATGCGTTCATCAGACAGGCTAACCCCAGTATGACAATCTGCCAAATGGGAATTTTAGGATGAGCCCATAAGGCTACAACAAATAAGGCTTGGTTGATGACGGCAGAATAGTTCAGGATACCTTGCCCCTCACCATAGACAGCCAGTGTACGTACATTGGTCATCAGGTCTTCTGTGCCGAACATGGTGACAATCTGGATTACACGATAGACGTATAATGGGGTGATAATGAGTGAGATACCGAAGAATAAGAGGAAAAGGGACTTGTTGAAATCGATACCACCGGTCGTCATGCCATAGTCAGAGCGTGAGGATAACATATAGGTGGCAATTGCACATAGACAGAAAATGGGGAGCCAAAGTAGAAAACAGATATAGAACTGTTTCGTAATGGGATACAGGTCTGTGTCCAATAGATAATACAGTCCAAGGATGAGTCCCCAGATGGCTATGGTCAGGAACCAAGGAGAGAAATATCCACCCAATAGATTCAGTTTGATATCCTTAATTCCTTTGTCCCGGTATCGGATGATACCACGTGTAAGAAGCAATGCCAGAATAATGAAACAGAGCAGATAGCCTATCAGGGATTTGTTGGCGTGCTGAGGTACGGTATTGTCCTGTATCACGGCGAACGACAGATAGGCGCGCTCTTTCAGGGCTTTCTG
>Ga0310694_10000643_pt1 | contig 44177 bp, 27 predicted proteins | sample 174DNAGHGhighgp2_FD_203884 | JGI IMG/M metagenome (GOLD analysis project Ga0310694, IMG submission 203884) | Sheep rumen microbial communities from Palmerston North, Manawatu-Wanganui, New Zealand - 1742 DNA GHGhigh gp2 (v2) (version 2) | ecosystem: Host-associated > Mammals > Digestive system... | reverse complement strand
TACCCCGGGTCACGCGGCCTTCACCGCCATGCGTGCGCGCGGTGCGAAAGTAACGGATATAGCGATTATCATCATCGCTGCCGACGATGCGGTCATGCCGCAGACGATCGAGGCGATCAACCACGCCCAAGCAGCCGGTGTACCGATGGTCTTCGCGATCAACAAGGTAGATAAGCCCGGTGCTAACCCAGATAAGATCCGTGAGCAACTATCCAACATGAACATCCTCGTAGAGGATTGGGGTGGTAAATACCAGTGCCAGGAGATCTCCGCGAAGAAAGGTACAGGTGTCTATGAACTATTGGAGAAAGTGCTTTTGGAGGCTGAGTTACTCGACCTCAAGGCTAACCCCAAACGTCGTGCGAAAGGTTCGGTTATCGAGTCCTCGCTTGACAAAGGACGTGGCTACGTAGCTACACTGCTCGTACAAGACGGAACGCTTCACATGGGCGATATAGTCCTCGCTGGTACGTTCCACGGACGTATCAAAGCGATGTTCAACGAGCGTGGACAGAAGATCACGGAGGTTCATCCGGGAGAACCTTGTTCGATCCTTGGTCTGAACGGTGCACCGCAGGCCGGTGACGAGTTCAATGTGCTGCCGACCGAACAAGAGGCACGTGACATTGCGAATAAACGTGAGCAACTGCAGCGTGAGCAGTCCATCCGTACGAAGAAACACGTGGGTCTCGAAGAGATCGGTCGTCGTCTGGCTATCGGTGACTTCAAGGAACTCAATATCATCGTCAAGGCCGATGTGGACGGTTCGGTTGAGGCTATCAAGGACTCGCTCATCAAGCTCTCGACGGAGAATATCCAAGTGAACGTTATCCACGGTGCAGTCGGTGCTATCTCCGACAGCGATGTGATGCTCGCTGCGGCTTCCGATGCAATTATCGTGGGCTTCAACGTACGTCCTACCGGTACGGCGCGCAAGATGGCAGAGACCGAGGAAGTCGATATCCGTATCTACTCCATCATCTACGATGCTATCAACGAGGTCAAGGCAGCCATGGAAGGTATGTTGGCTCCGGAGGTGAAGGAAGAAGTAACGGCTACGCTCGAGGTACTCCAGACCTTCCACATCTCGAAAGTCGGTACAATCGCCGGTTGTATTGTGCGTGAGGGTAAGATCAAACGCGGTAACAAGGTACGCGTCATCCGTGACGGTATTGTGATCAAGACTGCTGAACTCGCATCCCTCAAGCACGTCAAAGACGATATCAAAGAGGCTGGTGTTAACACCGAGTGCGGTCTGAGTCTCAAGGCTTATGACGACCTCAAAGAGGGCGATATCCTCGAGGCATTCGAAGAAATCGAAGTTGCTAAAACATTGTAATCGTTATGAAAAAAATAGCATTGTTAGCCCTTGTGGGCTTGAGCATGACGAGTTGTTGGGTAGCACGTATCTACACCGAAGTGCCGACCGCTAAGCCGGTGGCACCGGTGCAGACCGTCTATACGACCCAAGTGACGACCCCGTCGCCGAAGGTAACAACCGTGACAACGTTCACTGTCACGAACTACACCACTGATCCCTGTTTCTACCTCGACCTCAATGCCGTGGCTGCGGCTTTCGCCGAGAGCCGTTCGGTTAAGGAGTTTGAGCAGATACTCAACTCGAGCCGGTATATGATCAATAACCTTGATCTCAACCACGACGGTTGGATCGATTACCTGCGTGTGATCGAGACCTATCGCGGTTATTACCACGCGCTGCTGATCCAGGCTTGTCTGGCACCGGGTGTGTTCCAGGATGTAGCTACGCTGGTGGCGGAGCGTCGTCCGGATGTGTTGTACGTGGAGGTTATCGGTGATCGTTATCTGTACGGTGCGAACTATATCGTTCGTCCGGTATTCGTCAAACGTCCGCCGATGTGGGATGTGTACGGTCGCTCGAACTATGCATGTTGGTCGTCGCCGTATTACTACGGTTCGTACCCATCGTATTACACCCAACCGCAGCCGATCTATCTCAACCACTATCAGGCCTACGTATCGACGTACATGACCAATTGTCCTTACTGCCACCACTGCGATTACCCGCAACAGCCGTTCTATAACGGCTACTCGGAGATGACGCAGTCGCATCGCCGTAATGACTATGCGGTGGCTCACCCGGATAACTCGTTCGAGCGCCGTGTGACGAGCACCGCTTCAAAATCGGGTGTTAGTGTTCGTAATGCCGGTCAACTGCGTACAGAGGTTGAGAGAAGTTCGTCCAGAACAACGAGTACAACGAGTTCTTCCAGTTCCACCAGAACCACTACTACGGCAAAGCCGGCAACGAGCTCTACGCGTCAACCGAGTACCTCGGTTAATACCCGCGTAGATAAAAAAGGTACGACCCGTACCACGGTGAAAACTACCGATGAAACAGGTCGTACAACAACTGTTAAGCGTGAGGGCACCTCAACGCGCTCCACGAGCACTTCAACGCGCTCGACGACTTCTAGCTCTTCAACTAGATCCTCTCAAGGCAGCTCGTCCGGATCCAGCCCTCGTTCTGGCCAACGCGAACGTTCGACCACTCGCCGATAGTCTCACGGATGGTCACTTTCGTGCCCTCGTGAACGGTGAAGAGGTCGGTTCCTGAACGGTCAGGCGAAGACTTCGCATTAACGACACCCTGTGTGATGATAGCTTCATTGCGCAGGGTGTCTCTTTGATGCAGTGAGGTGGCATTAAGCCCCGCGATAAGCGAGAAGAGGATTGCTAACCATGCTACATGAAAAGCCGTCTTACGCAGCCAAGGCTCGCGTCCTAAAAGGAACAGCAGAATGCCGATCAAGCCCAAGATAAACAGGCTGATAGAAAGCACTAACCACGTCTGTTCACGCAGACTGTTACGCACCGTTCGTGCCCAGGCCGACAGGAAGAAATCCTGCTCTACGATATTATCCGTGATCTTACTCTGCGCAAACTTCAGGTTATACTGCGCGTCCTTATGATTCGGCTCCAGACGCAACGCCCGCTCGTAGTTCAAGATGGCCTGCGCCAACTCGCCCTGCTTAAAGCGCGCGTTACCTAAGTTATAGTATAAGGTCGCGTTCGGTCCTTCCGCCAACAAAGCCTCATAACCCGCGGCGGCTTCCTCATAACGCCCGTCCGCATAAGCCGCGTTCGCCAAATCAAACTCGCTCTGCGCAAAAATGTTGAGATGGAAGAAGAGTGTTGCCGCCAGGCAAAGTCCTTTCAACTTTAAACTTTCAACTTTAAACTTTATCATCATATCTTCTGATCTTCGAGGTTATTAATCAAATTCGTGGTAGCCGTATAGAGGTCGTCCATTCCGTGGTCGGTGGTCGGCGCATAACGCGCAAACTCAGCCGTAGACAGCACATCATTGACATCCTTGATAAGCGCCTCACTCACGCCTTTCTGTGCCAAGATAGAGGCAATATTATCCTTATTCAACTCTGCCGTCGGAATACTCAAACGATCACTCAAGTACGTCCATGCAGCACTCTCGATAGCCGCGTAGAAGGCCTCTTTGTCATTGGCTTTCAATGCCGCTGCAGCTGCCTTTAAACGCTTCTGTGCTACTTTGTTAGCCCGTTTATACCGCATCTTCGTGAGATCCGCCGCTTCCTTAATCTGCTTGCGCAGTACGATCAATAAGATGATAGCGATCAACAGCGGAATAACGTACCACAGCCAAATGAACTGATAATTTGCCACTGACGACTGACGGCTTGCTTTCGGCGCTTTCGTGTCGATATAACGGATATCCGTACCGAGTTGTTTGATGTCCTCTTTCTGCGTGTAGTTCACTACTACCGCCTCTTCGCCCTTGTCTGAACTGCTGCCTGCTCCGCGTTTCACACGAATCGTGTATTCCGGCGTACTCAAGGTCTTATAGGCCTTCTCGTCAATGTCGAAATAACTGAACTTCACCGCAGGAATAGTGTACTCACCGGCACTGCGCGGGATAGCGAGATACTCAATTGATTTCGTTCCGCTGACACCCGACGTGGTGGTTTTGAAATTATTCGTCACCTTCGGATCGTAGGGCTCAAAACCTTCCGGCCAATCGATCGCCGGTGTCTTGATGAGTTTCATGTTTCCTGAACCCGAGATGTCCAACTTGATCGTCACCGCCTCATTGGCTTGCAACTCCGTCTGGCTGATACTTGGTGTCAGAGTGAATTTACCGACACCACCGCTGAAACCGGCCGGTTTACCACTCGGTAATGCACTCACATGAATCGTTACACCTGGTGCGGTCAGCATCTTCGTTACGTTCGTGTAAGAACCGAAGAAATCATCGAAAATCGAACGTGCCCGTTGTTGGGTCTGCACACGTAACACCGCCTCAAACTTCGCCGGATCAATCGAAATGTCCCCTGAGTGTTGCGGATAGAGTATCGTGCGGTAGAGCACCGCCGTCTGATAATTGCGACCGTTGTAATGCTCCAACTCCGTCTGAATCTCGCCCTGCTCCAAATCCTGCTTCAAGAAGCCCGTGAACTCCGGTAACTTGGTGTTGTTGGTCAACTGCGCCACGTCCACATTCGCAAAATACAACTTGTACGTGATCATCAGCGCTTCCTGCTCATGTACCTTCGTCTTGCTGGCGATCGTTCGTACGAAGATATTCTCCGAGGAAGCCTGGCTGGAGGAACTCGATTGACTCGATTGTCTCGTCTGACCGGATTGACCTGTCTGACTCGTAGATGAACTCTGCTGGTCTTCCGGCAAAACCTCAATCCTTACACCGTTGGACTGCACGTTCTCGCCGTCCACTTTCACCGTTGCCGGAGCAATCGTGAATGTACCTGCGCGTTGTGCCATGAGCATGTAGGTGTAGGTCTGCTCAAACGACGACGTACGCTTACCATTCACGAACGAAGTACTGCTACTCGTGCTCGTGTAAGGCCCGCTCAGTACATCGAAGTCCGTGAACTCCGGTGCACGCAGATCGCGACTGCGTTGGTTAACCGTGTACGTGATCTGGAACGGACGTCCGACCACTACCTGTTTCGGCGCTTGCGCCCTAAAAACAACCTCATCGGCAAACGCGCTTAACGCGATGCCGATAAAGCCCAATACTATCAATAATTTATTATACATAAATAATTTTATTATTTATTTGGGGTCCCCAGAGTAAACCGTAGGTTTGCTATGGGGAAAGCGTAGCACAATACGTAGCACTATACGAGGGCTGTGCCCGTGGTCGTGCGAGTATTAGTGCAAGCGCCTACCACTCTTTTTCTACACGACGTTTCTTACCCTGTTGTCGTTGCAGCTTCTCCTGCGTGTCCTGTTCATCCTGCTCCAAAGCCTGCAAGATCTGCTCTGCCGTCTCTTTGTCCATCTGGTCTTCGTTCTGCTGCTCTTGCTGCTGTTGTTCCTGCTGCTGATCTTGTTGTTGTTCCTGTTGTTGCTGTTGTTGTTCTTGCTGTTGCTGATCCTGCTTCTGGTCTTGGTTTTGCTGCTGTTGCTGCTGTTGCTGTTGCTGTTGCTGTTGCTGTTGCAGCATCTCCATGGCCTTCACCAGGTTATAACGCGTGTCATTATCTTTCGGATTCGCGCGCAAGGACTGCATATACGCCTGGACGGCTTTGTCGTACTGCTGTTGGGCGTAATTGCAGTTGCCGATATTATGCATGACCTTGGCATAACGCTCTTTGTCTTCTTTCTTGTCCAGCATCTTCGCCGCCGTCTCGAACTCAGCCTGCGCGTCGGCGTACTTGTCTTGCTTGAACAGCGCGTCGCCTAAGTTATAGTGTGCCTCATAGCCGTTTTTATTCTTCTCCAGCGCCCGGCGGTAGTCCACTTCGGCCTCGGTGTAGTTCTGCTGACGGTAATCTTTGTTACCGCGCCGAACGTCACCGGCCTCTTTCTGGGCGAACATATTCACGCTCACCAACAGCAGGGCGATCGTCAGCACGCGGTGCTCTCCGAAAATATCCATTTTTGTGATCGATTTATTCTTACGGTTGAAGATAAAGAAATCAATGACGAGCAGCAATAACGCAATCAGCGCAAAGCTCTGGAATTGCTCATTATAATCCGTAAACACCTGCGTTTCAATCTCTTGCGTGGCTAACTTATCCAACTCTTTCTGGATGGCCTTGGTGGCCGTGTTCGTGTTGTCGCAACGCACGTAGATACCACCTCCGGCTTGTGCGATCTCGCGGCACATATCCTCATTCAGACGACTCACTACCACATTGCCCTCACGGTCCTTACGGAAGTTATTCGTTCCCGGCATCGGAATAGGCGAACCTTCGGGTTTACCGATACCCACTACCAGCACTTGAATACCCATCTCTTTGGCACGTTTGGCAACGGCCACGGCATCATCCTCGTGGTTCTCACCATCGGTGATGAGGATAATTGCCCGACTTGCCTCGCTCTGTTCTCCGAAGCAACGGATACTCGTACTCAAGGCCTGACCGATGGCCGTACCTTGCGTCTTAATCAACTCCGGCTTGATCGAATTGAGGAACATTTTCGCCGACACGTAGTCGCAGGTGATAGGCAGTTGCACGAACGCGTCGCCGGCAAAAACCACCAGACCCACTTTGTCGTTGATCATGTTGTCCATTAACTTGCTCAGCATCTGTTTCGCGCGATCCAAACGATTCGGTGCGACGTCCTCTGCCAACATCGAGTTCGATATATCCAGCGCCACGATGGCCTCGATACCTTGCCGTTTTTCCGTGCGCTCCGAAGTACCAAATTGCGGTCTTGCGGCTGCGAAAATCAACAACGCCAAAGCCACCATCACAATGCTGAACTTAACGGTCGGACGAACACGACTCGCATTCGGCATCAACTGTTCCATCAACTCCGCGTCACCGAACGCCTCCAACTGACGGCGTTTGTGGCGGGTATAAGCCCAATAAGCTGCTGCAAAAACCGGTATCGTCGCCAGCAGCCACAACATCTCTATATTTGCAAAACGAAACATATCAATTCGCTATCGTTCTAATGACAAAATATCGTATAATCACTTCCAACAACAAGCAGATCAGGGCAGCCACCAGGAACGGCGCAAAGTTCTCCGTGTGTTTGGAGTACTCACGAACACGCAGTTTGGTTTTCTCCAACTGATCAATCTGCTCGTAGATGCGCTTCAAACTGCCGTTATCGGTTGCTCGGAAATACTGACCTCCGGTCACTTCGGCGATGCCGCGTAACGTGCCTTCGTCAAACTCCGAGTCCATCGTCACGTACTGCCGTCCCATCGGGGTGTTCACCGGCACGCGGGTCTGACCGTACGAGCCGACACCTACCGTGTAAACGCGTATCCCGAAGGTCTTGGCAATCTCGGCGGCCGTCTGCGGGTCAATATCGCCGCGGTTGTTCGAACCATCGGTGAGCAGGATCACCACCTTACTCTTCGTCTGGCTGTCTTTCATTCGGTTCACTGCATTTGCCAAACCCAAACCAATCGCCGTACCGTCCTCAATCATGCCGTACTCGACTGATTTGAAGAGGTTTATAAGTACCGCGTGGTCGGTGGTCAGCGGACATTGCGTGAAGCTCTCACCTGCAAAAACGACAAGTCCTATCTGGTCGTTCGGTCGGGCAATCACGAAGTCTGACGCCACCTGTTTAGCGGCCTCCAGACGATTCGGTTTGAGATCCTCCGCCAGCATCGTACCCGATATATCGAGCGCCATCATGATGTCGATGCCTTCGGTGCTCTCCGACGACCATCTATTGGTCAACTGCGGGCGTGCCAACGCCAGACTCAACAAGGTCACTACCGCTACGCGCAACGCAAAAGGCACGTGTAATAACCATATACGCCAACTCTTCGGTTGCGCCGCCAGGGTCGTAGTGTCGGAGATCTGCACACTCGCATCGCTCTTCCACAACTCGTACGCGTACCAGCCGATAATAGGTCCCAGCAGTAGTAACAAAAATAAATATCCCGGATTAGCAAATGTCATACTTCTTCCTCCTCTCCTTTATTATCCGCATGGCCGGCTTGCTCCGGTTCTAAACCGGTCTTCGTTTCATTTACGAAGTCATAGGCAGTAGTAAGGGCGCTTTCGTTCTCGTCGGGCGTGGTATGCCATTTGGCAAACTTCACCAAATCAGCGAGTTGCAGCATCTTACTCAGCCGTCCGTATAGATCCTTATCGATGAGCGGTTTCATCTCGCGTAGGGTCTCGTCGCTCGTCTTCTCCGTGCTGTGCACCTCAAAGCGGCGACCGATATACTCGCGCACGACATCTGTCAATTCGGTCTGGTATTCCTTCACCTTACCGTCTTTCCATATCTTCTGCGCTTTGATCTCGTCGAGCTTCTCGAGCGCCACCTCGTCTGCCGGGCGCAATAACTCCGGATTGATCTCTTCCTCTTCCGGTTTGCGGTTCTTCTCGTACCAGCGCCAGAGGTAATAAGCTCCAACACCCGCACCGATCAAAGCCAGCGCCAACAATATCCAACGGATGATGCCCCACCACCAGATGGGGGCTTTCTCGATATCTTTGATATCTGTGATGGCATTCGTGCTGTCCACCTCAAACGGTTGAATCACATTGAGCGCCAGCGGTTCTGTCCAGAACGTGTCCTCGCCGCTCGTCACGTACAGCGGCTCGATGGCGAACAAACTGTCCTTAAACGACGTCAGCATCAAATCCTGTTTCAACTGTACACGCCCGTCGGGCAGGGTAGTGGTGTCTACCGCCGAACGATCGACGATCTCGATGCCGTCTTGTAGCTGTTCACCCAACGCCGGCCACACTACCTGTTCCGACGCGTCGTGCGTCACCTCCAGGTGCATCGCCGTCTGGTCGCCTAACATCAACATCGTCGAGTCGATGCTTGCGCTCACTACTATCGCTAATAATAAACTCATCATTGCTTAAACAGTCTCATTAAAGCTTTCACGTAATCTTCGTCCGTACGCAGGGAAATATTGTGCATACCCGTCTTCGTATAAACGGTCTCCAGTGCGTTCTGTTGATCGCGCCAAGCCTCGTTATACGCCTCGCGGACACCCACCAGACTCGTATCTGCCCACACGCGCTTACCCGTCTCCGGGTCGCGCAATTTGATTAGTCCCACGTTCGGCATCTCTGCGTCACGACGGTCGTAGATCTGAATGGCGTTCAGGTCATGCTTTCTTGCCGCGATAACCACCGGCGCTACTTCACCTTTCTTCTCGGGTGTCGCGCTAAAAGCGGGATCCATCATGTCCGAGATCAAGAAGGCCGCACAACGACGTTTTTGCGCGTTGGTCAGGTACTGCAGTGCCGCGTTGATGTTCGTGCCTGTGTGTTCGGGCTCAAAACTCAACAACTCGCGGATAATATGCAGCACGTGCGATTTACCTTTCTTCGGCGGGATAAATTTCTCCACTTGGTCACTAAAGAAGATCACACCCACTTTATCGTTGTTCTCGATCGTGGAGAAAGCGAGGGTGGCGGCTACTTCGGCCATCGTGTCACGTTTCATCTGACTTACCGTTCCAAAATTCCTACTTCCGCTGACATCGATGAGCAACATCACCGTCAACTCACGCTCCTCTTCATAGACCTTAATGTACGGCCTGTTCATCCTCGCCGTCACATTCCAGTCTATCGATCGTACATCATCCCCCGGTTGGTACTCCCGCACCTCGCTAAAGGCCATACCACGACCCTTGAACTGGCTGTGGTACTCGCCCGCGAAGATGTTTCGACTCAACCCGTGGGTCTTTATCTCGATCTTCCTTACCCGTTGTAATAACTCTTCACTTGTCATAAATCATCGATTTATTGGGGTCCCCAGCGTAAACCAACGCAGTGTTTGCGATGGGGAAAGCGAGCACACCCGAGTACCTATCGCTAAAACGGAGTTTTGGCGCGTGTACGAGGGTAGTGAGCGCTTAAGGCACCTGTACTGCATTCAATACCTCGGTGATAATATCCTCGGTCGTAATATTATTTGCCTCGGCCTCGTACGTCAAACCGATACGATGACGCAGTACATCATAACATACCGCACGTACATCTTCCGGCGTTACGTAGCCTCTCCTATGAATAAACGCGTACGCACGAGCCGCCTTGGCGAGATTAATCGAAGCACGCGGACTACCGCCAAACGCAATCATCTGCTTGAGGTCTTTCAGCCCGTACTCCTCCGGGTTACGCGTTGCAAACACGATATCCACGATGTACTTCTCAATCTTCTCGTCCAAGTACACCTCCTCCACGATCTTACGCGCCTTGATGATATCGGCGGTACTCAAGATCGGCAGCACAGTCTTCTTCTCGGAAGCGATGTTCTGACGAATGATGGCCTGCTCCTCCTCTTTTTTCGGATAACCGATCACTACCTTCAGCATAAAACGGTCGGTCTGTGCCTCGGGCAGCGGGTAGGTACCTTCCTGCTCAATCGGGTTCTGGGTAGCCAGAACGAGGAACGGATCGTCCAACTTGAATGTCTGCTCGCCGATCGTCACTTGACGCTCCTGCATTGCTTCAAGCAATGCACTCTGCACTTTTGCCGGCGCACGGTTGATCTCATCCGCCAACACAAAATTAGCGAAGATAGGACCGCGTTTGATCTTAAATTCTTCGCTCTTCTGGCTGTAGATCTGTGTACCGATCACATCCGCCGGCAGCAAATCCGGAGTAAACTGAATACGACTGAAATTAGCTTTAATCAAGTCACTTAAGGTCTTGATAGCGAGGGTTTTTGCCAAACCCGGCACGCCTTCCAACAATATGTGCCCATCGCTCAACAGACCAATAAGCAAACTCTCTACCAGATGTTTCTGGCCTACAATGACTTGATTCATGCCTAATGTCAAGGCATCTACAAACGAACTCTCGCGCTCCACGCGCTCTTGCAGTTCTCTGATATCAACAGGATTTTGCATAGTATAATGTAATTATAATTTTCCGAATTTTTACATGCAAAAAGTGTGCCAAACTATAAAATTTTCTTTAACTCTTGCAGATATCGAATAAATGTTGTACCTTTGCAACCGCAAAGGTTAAAAAATACGAAACAAATCCTATGAAAACAAAACTTTTTACTCTTTTCGTTGCTATCGTAGCAAGTATCTGTTCGATCTATGCGTATGAGACGCTGAGTGTGGCACAAGCCTTAGAAATCGGTCGCTCGCTCGAGAAAGGAGCCTCAACCTCCGATACATATACCGTTATCGGCTATGTGGCAGCTATCGAATCAGAGTACAATGAAGGGTACCATAACCAGTGCTACTGGATTAGCGACCAACGGGGTGGTGCTATCAGCGAGGTGTTCTACATCTACCGTGGTAAGAATGACAATCCCGTGCAGGTGGGGTATAAAGTGAGCATAGAGACGAAAATATACCGCTATACGGATCTTGTAATTGAGAATGCCAATGATAATGTGACAATTCTGGATGCGACGGCATCTGCTACTCCCTCTGTTCTTACTGGTGACTGCGGGGCTTCAGGTAATAATCTGACTTTCCAACTAAACATGAGCACCTGGGACTTAACTATCCAAGGCAGCGGTAGAATGGTGGATAGCGTTCAATCCTTCCCTTGGCAGCAACAGAGCCTGCGCTATTCTGTTCGCAGTATTCAAATGCCGGAAGGGCTGACTTACATTGGTCAGTCGGCATTCGAGAATTGCCAGAAAGTAAGCTCCGTCACCATTCCGGAAAACGTGTCTGCCGTAGGCAAATGGGCTTTCTATAACTGTAAAGCGCTTACAACCATGAACATGCCGGAGAGCGTGGATTCTATCGGTATTGCTGCTTTTCAAGGTTGTGCACTCACCGAGCCACTCTATAATGCGCGCCTCTTCTGTTTTCTACCGACTAACTATAGCGGCAGTTATTCTTTGCCCGATGGTATAGTGGTGGTCATTAGTTATTCGTTTGACGGTCGAAAAAAACTAACCTCACTGGATTTGCCGGAAAGCGTTCTGCGTCTGGGATACCGCACGTTCCGTAACTGCACAGCCTTGCAGTCTATCACCTGTCGTGCTGTCAATCCTCCGACCTCAAAGGGCGAGTCGTTCGATGGTGTCGATAAGTCCATACCCCTGTACGTACCTGCTGAGAGTATCGAATTATATCAGACAGCTGACGAGTGGAGCGAGTTCACCAATATACAGGCCATCCCCAGTACGGCAGACTTGGAGTTGACCGAGCAAGAGATGAAAGCCTATAAACTCCTTCAAAACGGACAAATCTACATCCTCCGCGGCGAGCACATCTTCGACACACAAGGCAAGATGATTCAGTAGTTTTGTCCTTTTTTAACTTTTGTCTTGTTTTCTCCCCAAATATTTGCATATTTCAAAACTTTTTCGTATCTTTGCACTCGATTTCAAACGAAAACTAATCAATCCTCCAGTATTATATACTATGTATATAATACCAATGACAAATCAACCAAAAATTAGTGGGCGATAAGTGCGTGATAAGTGCACTATAAGTGCGCGGTAAGTGCGCTAAAATGGTATCCTTATCCACCCGTTTCCACTTCGTTTAAACTCTGAAATTCACAACATATGGCAAAAATCCAACATTCCCCGGGTATCGTTTCCATGATCGGCGCACGAGGCAAAAAACATCCCCTCGTGGAACGTCAAAAACACTTCAAAGATTTTAATGGTAATGTTACCAGAATTGGCCGCCTCGAAGCCTACGAGCCGCGCCCTCGCAACTATGCCGCCGCACCCGTCAGAGAAGGCGAAAAAGCCAACCGGCAAACTTTTGGAAATGCCTCTCATCTCGCTCAGGAATTCATCAATTCCCTCCGCAACAAGACACCCCTCACACCCGAGAAACAAGCCTTCTTGGATGGCATCATGGCTCGCTTCTATGCCCAACTCAAAGGCAAACCCGATCCTATCGCCCCGAAAGACAAAGAAGGCAACTATACCATCTATGCCCGGCCGGATAATTTCATCCGAGCCGTCCTCCGCAAAGAACAACCGAACCTCTAACGGCTCGGTTTTTTCTTCTTCCAATTCTTAAAATTTGTGCATTTTGCAAAGTCTGTTTAGCAACACTCTTTAGAGTGTGGCTTAATAATCGTATACTTTTTCGTAACAAACGATATTGTGTACTTGACAAAATAGCAGTAATTTTGCACTCGATAAAAAATGGGCTGTTTTGAACCCTAAAATCGTAATATATTTAATAAAAATATTAATATGAGTAAATTTTTTCAACGTGTGTTAGTCTGTGGAGCGATGTTTTTGCTCCCTACAGCTATTTTTGCGCAGCAGTTGACCAATGCGGATTTCGAAGATTGGTCGGCTGCTCAGTTTGATGGCAACCCTCAGCCTGTAGGTTGGAATGCCTCTAACGTGACGCAATTTGGTTTTAAGTTTAACTTTGCCCACAAAGAGACCGGTCATAACGGCGGTTATTGTATGATGGTGCAAGACCAGGACGTCGGTGCAGCCGGTATCACGGAGACCAGCCCGGGTTATTTCTCGCTGGGGCATCCGTGGGTGTACGTGCCGAGTCTGACACAGGTCAGCAGTGCCTCTGCCGGTGACTACGGAGGTATCAACTGGACGTATCGTCCGGACTCGATGACCGTGTGGATCAAGCGTACGGGTAACAACACCTCCAAGGAGGACTTCTATCTTCTCTACTACGCGTGGGCGGGTACGGCGCAGAGCAACAAGTATAAAGCTAAGAATGGTAGTTGTGCCACCACCGATACCTTCACCGATGAGGAGTCGGATATCCGTCAGGAGTTGGATGGTAATGAGTGTGGTACTTCCACGCCGGCTAGTCCCGGACAGATTTGTGAGGGTATGTGGCGTGAGAAGAAGACCTATGCTAACTGGACGAAGATCACGGTGCCGATCTATTATTTCAACAACAATGTACCGCAGAAGATGAACATTATCTTCTCGGCTTCCAACTATCCTAACTTCCGTGCTAACAGCGGTCTGTACGCCGGTAACTCCCTCTATGTCGATGATATAGAACTGGTTTATTCGTCTAAGATCCAGCAGCTCTTCATCAACGATAGAGAGTGGAAGGGTTTTGATCCGAACAGCGAGGACATCCAGTACTACTCGTTGGGTGAGACGGCTACGGAGATTCCGGCGATCGAGGCCAGACGTGGTGTAGGTTCGTTGACCAATGCCAGAGGTAAAACCGTTCCGTTCTCCGGTCGTGTGCTGTCCGGCAGTGAGATCACGGTGACACCGGGTGACCTGGTGAGCCAGCCGACTCTCATTACCGTTCGCGCAGAGGACGGTTCGAGTACAACGACCTATAAGATCCAGTTCCAAAAAGCAAAGAGTAAGAATGCCAACTTGGCAAGTATATCCTATGTCCTGGGCACGGACACAACGGCCGTACCGGGCTTCGTGCCGGGTAAGTACAACTACGAGGTGGAGCTTCCCTATGGTACCACCCAGAAACCGGTTGTGACCTATGTTCAGCAGGAAGACGGTCAAACGGTAACAGTCACGCAGCCTACTTCCGTAAGCGGTAGTGCCACCATCGAAGTGAAGGCAGCGGATACATCGGTGAAGAAGACCTATGTCCTGACTTTCAAGGTAGGTCAGCTCAAGGACGTGACGCTGCAGGATATCCGGGTGAACAATAAGTCCATCCCGGGCTTCTCGCCTTCGCAAGCGGTGTATAAAGTGTCGTTGCCGACCAATACCACTCAAGCTCCGATAGTACAACCTATCTCGGCTTATCCGGATGGCGAGCAGACGATCACGGTGAGTGTACCGACACTGGCGCAGATCCAGGCCGGTGGTGCACAGGCACAAGCGCAGATCACCGTCAGCGCACCGGGTGCTACGACCAGTAAGGTCTATAAGCTGAACTTCAAGATAGAGGCTTCGACCTATTCATACCTCGCTTCGCTGGCATTGGAGGGTGACCGGATTGAGAGCGTGAACCCTTCTCTGGAGGGTGACGTCACCGCGTTGGCGTTCGAGCCCGACTTGACGACGTACTATGTCAACCTCCTCATGGGAACGAAATACCTGCCGCGTATTCTCTATGAACGCGGCGATGAGTATCAGACGATCACCATCGACTCTACGCGTTTTGCCAACGGCAACGGTACGGTGAGCATCAACGTCATGGCGGGTAATAATATGGATCAGACGATCTATAAACTCGTCTTCTACGCACCGAAGTCGGCGGATACGAACTTAAAAGGTGTGCTCATCAACGGAGAACAGATGGAGGGCTTTGATCCGGCAAAAACCAGTTATTCGGATACACTGGAGATCGGCGAGAGTTTCCCGACTATCGCACCGATCCTGGGCGACTACCAGACTTACACGATGTCTTCGCGTAAGAGCGGTAACGCAGAAACGACCACCATCACGGTCATGGCAGGTAATGGTGATACGAAATCGTATAACTTCACCTATTACTCGCAGACCTATACGGATAACCGTCTGGCGAACCTCGTTGTGGAGGGCTTCTCGCTGTGTGATCGTAACGGTGATTCGATTGCCTTCGACGCAGAAGTGAAGGAGTATTGGGTGAACCTGCCGATGGGTACCGCCGAGATCCCGACAATCACGGCAACCCTGCGTAATGCCCAATATCAGGATACTACCGTGACCCCGTTGACTGACCTCAACGGCACCTATAAGATCACAGTCAAACCGCTCAGCGGTGCGGGACGTACGTACACGATCCACTTCTCCGTAGCGGTTTCCAAGAACGCCGCGCTGGCGATGATCTTCCTTGACGGCGATTCGCTCAAGGACTTCGATCCTAACGTACGCGACTACGTTCATACCGTGGAGAAAGGCGAGTCTGTTCCGGTGGTTTCGTGGACACGAGCAGAAGAGGTACAGACCGTGGCTGCAGTGACCAACAAGAACACCATGTATCTCACCGTCACTGCAGGCGATAAGAAGACCAAACGTGTGTACTCCATTCGCTTTAAGTTCCCTGCTTCGGACAACACACAGTTGCTCGATATCAAACTCAAGTACGCGGATCGTAGTGACACGATCTCAATGAAGTATTCCCACAAATTTAAAGGTGATTCGCTCGATTATTCGGTTGATCTGGAAGGACCGACCTGCCCGCAGATCTTCCCTGTAACCGCAGCCGGACAGAAAGTAGCAGTCGCTGCTCCTTATGCCAACGGTACGGCAACTATCAAGGTCATCTCAGAGGATGGCTCGGAAGAGACGAAATATACAATCGAGTTCACCAAAGCCATCGTGGAAGCTGTACAGTTGGATAGAATCTACTATAACGGTAAACTGGTTGACTTGAACTTCGATCCGAAGAAGACACATTACGTGGTCGAAGATTATGCTGATGACGACCTGCCGGTGATCACCTATCTGCCCGAAGATGCGAACGCAAGAGTGTTCTGGAAGAACACGACCGATTCCCTTATCGCGTATATCCGCGTGACGGACGGCGATAACGAGGGTGTCTATGACGTCGTCTTCAACCGCAGTGTTTCGGAAAACGACTCGCTCATAGGTATCTACGCCAACGGTGTATTGATCGATGGTTTCACGCCGGCCACGACCAGCTATACCTACGATCTGGCAGCCGGTCAGGCTTATCCTGCACTCAGCTATCAGGTAGCAGAGAAAGCACAGGTGGTCTTCTTCGGCCAACTCGCAGAAGGCAAATGGGGTATCACGGTGAAATCGGCTAAGGAAACGACGAAGGAATATACCGTACAGTACAACCACGCTAAGTTCGATGACGCCGACCTCGAAGGTCTTCAGGTAGCAGGTAACCTCATTACCGACTTCGATCCGAACGTAACGAAGTATCCTACCGGAACCACCAAGTTTAACTTGGGTAATGGCGAAGAAATGCCGCAAGTAACGGCTACACCGAAGGCGGACAAGAACCAGAAAGTGCTGATCTACGCGCCCAATAACCACGAACAACATGTTCTCGTGGTAGCGGAGAATGGCACGACGCAAAAAGAATATATAATAGAGTACACGCGCGTACAGAGTGCAAACTGTAAACTCGCGGCACTGTACATCGAAGGTAAGCCCTTGGCAACCTTCCATCCGGATACGCTCCACTATTCTTATCCGCTGACTTCGGCAGATACTGTGGTGAAGAACGTCTATCCGGTAGGACAGCTGGATAACCAAGTTATCACGACTACTTTCGGTAAACCGGGTGAGACCACGACCATCAAAGTGGACGCACAGGATGGTCTTCATTCAACGACCTACACGATCGACTTCCCGATCGAACTCAATAGTAACACCAAACTCGGATCGCTCTTGATTAACGGCGATGAGAAAGATGTCAACGAGACGGAATATAACTTCACGCTGAATTTCGACGAGAACACGCCGTATAGTGTAGAGTTCACCAGAGCGGACTCCACGCAGATGATCCAGTTCATTGAAGCCCCGGTAACCGGTGTTACCAAGATCATCGTCACGGCTGAGAACAAAGACACGCGTACCTATTCGATCCGCTATACGATTGCAGAACCCGAACCGAAGGAGAACAAACTGCTCAGCATCGCTTATCGTTATACGAAAGCGGATGGCGATCCGGTTGAGGGTACCATCCCCGAACCTAAGAAGGGCGACAACATCGTTGAGCTGCCTTTCGGCGCGACATCTTTCGAGATCACTGACGTGACGAAGAATTATGCGGAGCAATCCCTCGTCTTCTTCAAGGGTGGTATCCGTCGTGGCGCAAAGATTACCGTCGTTGCGAATCGTACCGGTGTTGCAGATGCTACCTACACAATCACCCCGCTTATGCAGGAATTCGAGACCGCAGGCAAACTGCAGAGCCTCCAATACAACGGCGTTGATGTACCGAACTTCCGCCCGGATGTATATAACTACATGATCAACGTAACAACAGAACCGACTGCTGCGAACTTTACCGCTGTCGACTATAATGGCAACCCCGTGTCGGCTGCTTTTGCTCTTGACTACCAGAAGAAGAAACAGGTTACCTTCACTGTGGCCGGTACCGGCGGTGAGACTTACTCCGTCTGCTGGTTCTACGAGAACGATAAAGATCCGTTTGACTTATCTGCAGATTGGATTCCGTCCACCTATAATGGTGCCTCGAAACCAAGCCCATGGATTGTTTATACAGATTTTACGGATGGTAACCCGGATATGACTTTTGCCAGCTACCCTATTCCGTTCTATACCGGAAAAGAAGTAAGTCGTTACGGTGAGAATGGCGTGTTGTTATCCACTATGCGTCAAGGAGCTATCCGTTGTTCTGTGGCGGGAATGATGACGTTGGGTGAGATGACGGCAAACTTTAAGAAGGGCGGTTTAACTCATACTGATGCTACATCTTCCGTTACGAAGAATGCAACAGTAGGTGTTCAGTTCCGTAATACGCCGGAGCAGTTGACGTTTGAATACAACTGTTTGAAGGCGGAAGATATCAATACATGGAGAATTTGGGTGACCTTGAGTGATGGCACTAACTACGAGCAATCTACTTATACCGGAAATTACAGCGATCTTAATCATAAACATTCCGATGCTTTGGATTTAGTTTATCCGGCTACGGTGACTAACAAACTCAATGCGACCCTGAACTCTTGTCAGCATGAAAACTGCAATGATTTTGGATCCTTATATGGTAAAGAGGCTGCCGATCTCGTGCTCCAGAATATGCACCTTACCTACAACTCTGCTTTGACAAAAGCATATGTAAATGGAAATGAGTTAGATCTGACAGGTAAAGTATTTACCTATAATGTGCCGGCTAATACGGTTATTATGGGTAAACCGGCTCTTAAGTTCACCGGCGCGGTGCATGACCAGATGCAAGTTATCGAATGGCTTAATGATGGCGAGTGGATCAACGGTGACCTCACCGCACGCGTGATTAACTATGGTGAGAACTCACTCGATAGTACCCATTACTATGTAGTGCTCCATCGTGCACCGGAAGATACATTAGGCTATACCGTTAATTTCGACGGACTGCCTTCGCATGTCAATGCACAAAACGATACCACCTTTGTCGTGCTGCCGTTTGCACACACGAAGTTCCCGAATTTAACAATCACTCCTGCGAATATTCACCAGCGTTTTGCGGTTAACAAAGAGGGCAACAACGTGGTTGTTATCGTCACCAACGAACTCAATGTATCCGATACGATGACCTATGTCTTCCGTGAGGAACCGAGCAACGTAGCAACGCCGGCAAATATCACAGCCGAGAATAGTAAAGGAACCATCCTTTCGTTCAATGAAGGCGCTTTCGTGGCTACTACGCTCAAGTACACCATCAACGGTACACAGATGCCGTTCATCAAGGCTACTAAAGGCGTAAACAGCTCTGACCAACCGCTCAACCAGACCATCGACGTGAAGCATTATGCTGATAGCGCGATTGTCAAAGTGACGGCAGAGGATGGTAAGACCACCACGACCTACATCATCAAGCTCATTCGACCGGTAGTGGTTACCAATCAGCAGATCGCGAAGTTCTATAACGCAGGCCAGGAGGAATCCTCATGGGCGATTGGCGGAACGAACTATTTCGAGGAGATGGCTAAACCGGACACCGCAGTGCTCTTTGAGCGTTGCTTCGCAGCCGACGTGGTGACCTTCATCCAGACGCAGGATAGCATGGAATGGCGCGTAGCCGGTAATAGCGAGAGCTACGTTCGTAAGTATCCGACCGATTCTTCGGCTAACAATTTGCTGAAGAATATCCTCGTGGCAGGTGTTCCGTTGGAGGGCTTCGAGCCGACCAATAGCGAGGTGCCGTATCCAGTGCCCGCAGAAACAACGGAGATACTCGAAGCCGTAGCAGCTGACGATGCGCAAACGATCGAGACCACGATGACGGAGATCACCGGTGGTGTAGAGTACGAGATCACGGTAACGGCTCAGAATAAAACTAAGCGTAAATATACCGTTCGTATGACTCGTCCGTTAAGCCCCGATTCAACGCTCACAGGTATCCTCCTCGATAGCGTGATGATCGACGGCTTTGCTCCGAATGTCTACGACTACACCGTGACACTCCCGATTGCAAAGGGTCCGAAGAAAGCGCGCGCTAAGATGCCGAACCTCACCTATGTCGCTGCTAACAACGGCCAGACGATCGGTGTCAGCGCCGGTGAACTGAATGGTGACCCGACTACCATCACGGTGACGGCTGAAGATGAAGGCGCTAGCAGTATTTATACGGTAAACATCAACGAAGAGTTGAGCAGTTGTACCGAATTGACCGACATCACTATCAACGGCAAGTCCGTTGATCCTAACTTCGAGCCGGGACGTCACTTCTACTCCACCACCGTGGACAAAGATATCGTCATTGGCTATACCCATGAAGATCGCTTCTTCCAGAAAGTGGATACGATCATTGATGTCATCAAACCGGGTGTTGAGTTCCACTACACGCTGCGTGTAACCGCAGAGGATGGTACCCAAGCCGAATACCTCGTTGAGATCTACGTGCAGAACCAATCGAACGATGCACAGTTGGCGAACATCCTGCTTGATAATGTGGACTTCCTTACCTACAAGGCAAACGCAGAGTTGGCTAACCCGCAACTTCCGGCCTTCGATCCGGGTAAGAATGACTACACCGTCAAAGCACCGATCGATAAGATTCCGAATGTAAGCGGTCAACTCAAGATGGCCGATCAGAAGATCGATAGCTGGGTAGAGAGTACCGATCAGGTTTACTGCGTTCACCTCGATGTGACTGCTGTGGACGGTGTCACGAAGAACCAGTACAAGGTATATGTCGAGCGTACGCTGCCGCAACTGAACCGCTTGACAAGCATCTCTATCGATGGCGATACCATCAAGCCTTTTGACCCGGATAAACACTCGTATATCTACGACAAACTCGCTGACGGCGCTGCTCTTCCGGAGATAGAAGAGATCGGTTATACCACCGAGGACGATGCCATCCAGAACGACTCGAAGTTCGTTCAGATCACCCGCTCGGAGGCAGATAAACTGATTACCATCGTCGTACATGCCCAGGATACGGCATTCCCGACCGCCGAGTACAACGTCTCCTTCCTCTTCCGTAAGGATACGGTTAACACCCTCGAGGTCATCAACGAGACCCGTAATGGCATGACCACCGCACCGGTGAACGGATGGGATCCGAAGGGAACGTACTTCCATTCCGATCTGCCGATCGGAGAGGAATATCCGGAGATCAGTTATGGTGACGACCGCTATCCGGGTGACGGCAAGTGGCCGCGTATCGACTCGATGACCGTATCGCTCGATACCATCAACCTCACCTGGCAGCATCAGACCATCGTCACCGCACAGGACGGTAGTAGCCGCACCTATACGGTTTCTTATCGCAAACTGCGTTCGAACGTGACGACGCTCAACTGGCTCAAGGTAAGCCTGAACGGTCAGGACTTCTACACTGTGGAAGGCTTCAACCCGGAGGTGACGGAATATAACTACACGCTCAAACCGGACGAGGCTACTGCCCTCGAGGGGCGTATGCCGATACTCCAGTGGGAACCGGGCGATATCTATCAGACCATCGACACCATCGTCGCGGTCGATTCGATGAGCACCAAGTCCTTGGATTACAAGCATATCATCACCGTCACCGCTGCTACCGGCAGAACGCGTAACTACACCGTTCACTATCCGGTTGAGCTCTCCACCGATGCTACCCTGCGTACCATCAAGTACAACAACGGTGGTGCGATACCTAACTTCGACGGCGAGCGTGAGAACTATAAGATCGAGATCGAGAAGAATGCCGAGGTACCGAACCTCATTCCGGTGAAGAATGTGGAAGGTCAGAAATACGAGCAAGATTCTCTGGCCGGCATCGATACCATCCGTTACTTCGTATGGGCGGAGGATAGGAACTATACCAAGACCTACACGATCGCCTTCGAGCGTATGCTCTCGACCATGATCAAGTTGAATCGTATCACGCTGACCGATACGCTCAATAACAAGCCGATCTCGCACGATGTCTTCGACTTCAAGCCCGAGCAGTTCGACTATACCATCATCCTCCCGTACGATTCGCTCAACCGCGATATCTTACCGCGCGTTGACTTTATCCCGGGTGACATGGCACAGACCGTTTGGCCGGAACAGACCAAGCTGAACGCTAACCAGACGATGGTAACGCTGCATGTCGTAGCGGAGAACGAAGAGTATGGTGCGGAGTACAACCTCATCTTCCAGTTCACGCGTAACAACGATACGAGACTGAAGGATATCAAGATCCACGGCGAAGAGCTGGCTGACTTCAACCCGCTCAAGATCGATTACGAGTACAAGCACCCGTACGGTACCGACTCGGCATCCTTCTTCAAGGCCGAAGATGTAGAGGTTCTGCTTAGCGATATCGCGGCTACCTATCAGGTATCTATTGATGAGGACGGCGCTATCTCCATCGTTGTAACCGCACAGGATGGCGTTTCGCAGACGACTTACACCATCATTCAGACCATCGGCTTGGACGGCGATAACTTCCTCGAAGCCATCCTGCTCCACGTAGCAGCTGAAGACGGTACCGTAACGGTAGATACCCTCCGTGGCTTCGATCCGGAGATCACGTTCTACACTTACCTCTTGCCTGCAGGTGCAACGGCTACGCCGACCGTAGAAGGCTTGAAGCGCTCGCCGAGAGCGGATGTATCTGTGAAGGCAGCTGCCGCAGGGGACACCTGTATCATCATCTGTACCGCGCAGGATCTCAAGGAGAGACGTTATTACGTTTACTTCAAGAACTCCGATATCAATGTGGCACAAGAAGCGACCGGTAATGACGTCGTCGCGAAGTGTCTGAGCAACACCGAACTCTTCGTAGGTACCATCCGTAAGGACGTTCACTTCGCCCTCTTCGATGAGCAAGGACATCGTCTGTTCTACGAACAGATACCGACCGCTGATCCGAACGATGCTGTCGTAGTGACCGACCTCGACAACAAAGACGTCCTCACCGACATCATCAACTCGCGTTCAGGACTCGTGATCAACATCACTCCGGGTAAGATATACTTCTACACCTTCATCTACGGCGATAAGACCATCATGCAACGCCTCGCCGGAGACAAGGCAAAGAAACTCAAATCCGGTAAGATCATCACCAGACCGTAAGGACAGTGATGCCCAAAAAGAAGCCCGCAACTCGCGGGCTTTTTTTTATCTCCATCTATCTATCTATCTCCACCGGTAACCGAGCGTCAGGCTCACGCACTGTGGATAGATGAGCGCGTTGGCTACCTCCTGCCCTTTCATCTCACTGTAGAAGCCTGCGATATCGGAAAGACTCACTTTATACGTCGCGTTGATCTGCATGCCGAACTTAAACTCATACCCTACCATCACGCACACGCCGAAATGGTTATCGTGCAGACTGTACAAACGGCTGTAGTCGTACGTCACTTCCGGTGTAGGCGTCGGGGTGGGGGTAGGTACCTCTTCGTCCACGTTATGGAACTTATTCTTGATATTCGATGCAAACGTAAAGTGCGTGAAGATACCGCCGCCGAAATTGATGTATCCTTTCTCCAGACTACCGAAGCGACCTAAGAAATAAATCGGTATATCTACGCCGAATGACCAAAGGTCATTACGCGTACCGTCTGCTTCCCGGAAAAAGTTCTGTTGTGCGGTGAAGACCACCTGCGGCTCGATCACAAAATGCTTGGTCAGCGTGAAATCCAAGAAACCGCCTAACTCGCCGCCTACGCGCATATGCGAACTCATCGGCGTATGATTGCGCGTGATGATGAAGTTACTCATGTTCGCGCCCGCCAAGAGACCGCCCGATACCAAACGAGGCAGTTTCTCCTGGTCGATCGAGTCGAGCGTGTGCTCCGTATCGAAATCCACCAGCTTCTCTTTCGCGTTATCCAGCACCTGTTGGAGCTTTGTGTCTGTCGTCTGTGCGGCGACACCCATCGTCAGGGCTGCCAAGCCGCCTATTAGCAATATTCGTTTCATGGTTATAATGCGATTCTAACTGTTAATTTAATACCGTTGCGACCCCAACCTCCAATCTTGCGACGGCCGGGAATCATTACCGGATCGCCCTTATCGTCCACCGCCGGGATATACTGCGTCGGATGGAGCGGGTCAGGAACCATCTTCTGGATCATGTACGGCAACTCATAGTCATTATATGTGATACGACGGATATAGTCGATACGGATGAACTTGAAAATATTCTCCAGACCCGCCGTGATCTCCATATACGGCAACTTACCGATCGGAGAGGACGTACGATAGGAGTCTTTGATATACCCGTCGTTATCAAACGCATTCTGTACATTGCCGTCCTCCCACGGCGTGTGAGGGAACTCATACAGACCCGAACCGGTCTCCAGATATGGGTTGTTCTTCTTCGTCAAACCACCGTAGATACCGGCAAATGAGACAATACCGCGCAGTTTCAACTTATTGATACCCGGGATGCGGTTCAGGATCCAGCCCTTGAAGAAATACGTTGTGTACAGTGCTACATACTCGTCCATCAAAAACTCCATCGGTTTCATCAGGTTGAACGCGCGCTGCGCAAGCAATATACTCGTACTCGACTGCGGAATATACAGCTTCGTAAACGGCGCTTTCTGCCATAACATACCCGTCTGCACACGCAGATCCAAGTGACCGAAGGCGGAGAACCAGAAGCGCTTGTCGAACATCACCTCCGTACGGTTATAGATAAATCCGTCGCCGCCGTGATGACGGTCGTCCAAATAACCCACGTAGTGCGTCACTTGCACCGTCGGTGCATCTTTCTCTAAGGCAAAGGCGCTCGGTTGACCGATACGGTCGATCTGAATACGACTACCCGGCGAATAGCGGAACTCAACGTAACCCTCGTAGTTGCGGTACGATGGGACAGGACTCATCGACAGACTCCATGTCGTGTCCGTTGCCGTGTAGTTAGGCGTCCAGTTCATCTTGTTGTACCGCAGCGCACCTGCCGCCTCGTTATTTGAGAAATCAAAGCCTGCCTTGATGGAGAACTTGTTCTTCCATTCCTTCATGTACTCCAACTTCGCATGGAACACATACTGGTTGAAGCCATACGTCGGTGTACTCGTCGGGATGGACATCAAGATATGATCTCGGCTGATCACATCCGTTCGCATACCCGGTTCCTCCACGTCATACTGTGCCGTCACCTGGATATGATGCCTCAACCCGTCATACGGGTGGTACTTATGCTTGTCGAACGTATAGACGAACGTCGCGCTGTATTTTGGACGAAGATCCTTGATACCGAACGCTGCATAACCGCGGAAGAAGAACTGCGGGTGCAAGTTCGCCGTACTCGTACCGCCGAAACGGAAACGTACACCTTCCAGCATGTTCCAGCTCACGAGGTTATAGATAGGGCCGATATCGAACTTACTCTCGTCCATTACCTTCGCCGGCTTGGTCGGGATATACTCCGTTGTCATGGCGTTGACGAACAGCGCCAGACTGTTGAACTTAGGCGTACTCGTGAACTCATTCACCAGATCCACCACCGAACTCTCGTATTTCGTCAGCGGCTCGGGACGTAACGCATCCCATTCGGAACCCACCAACCGCACCGCCGTCGAGTCATTCGTCTGCAGACTCTCATCATCTGCAAAACCCGAGAAGACCTCCTTCGGTATCGGCGTCTCCAAGTCCCAATCCGTGTAGATCTTCGTCTGACGGGCTAACAGACCGCGTTTGTTGTTGAAGATATAGAACTTGGCATAGGTGCTCGTCCTGTCCGGTGCCCAGATGCCGTTCTCCAACTGACGGTAACTTGCCTCAACCGAGTAGTTGCTTACGAAATTAAGGTTGATATCCGGCGGGATGTTGATCGTGTATTTCTTCAATCGATACGTGCTGTCGTTCACGATATAGAGGTGTCCTGTGAAACCGTAACTCTCTGAGTTAACCGGCACAAACGCCAAGTCGATACACGGATAGCCTTCCACCATGATCGTGTCCATGATATAGTACTGATAGAATGTCACGGCAATCGTTGAACTCAGCGGTGAGACGAAGCGGTTGAACAGCAGATTCATACTGTTCTTCGTGATGTCCACGTCCTTGAAGATCGCATTCACGTTCTCTTGGAACGATTGCGAGGCGATGATATCCTCTACACCGAATACACGTTTCTTCTTCAGCTCTTTCTTCTCGCGGTGAGGCTTACGCTGGTAGTACTCCTCGCCTATATGCTCGCGGATACTCACCGTCACGTTCGGATACACACCCGTTGTGTCTATGTATTTCTGCACGAAGGCAAAATTCTTCCAGAATCCCTTGTTGAAGTTCATCTTCAGGTTATCCAGCGCGAACGACATACGGCTGTAGGTCTGCGCCGTGTACTGAGGCTCCGCCGTCACGCAGAACGAGTCTTTACGTGCAATCACGTTCTTGATCAACTCCACCGCCGGATTGCCCCTACGCTTGTACTCGCGCTTACGGTTCTTCGGCGTCACCACGATATCCTGCAATCCATACACGTCCGGCGTCAACTTCACCTTCACGTTCTTACGGTTCTGACCCTTACGCAGCGTCAGCATCTCCGTCTTGTAACCGATCATCTGGAAGTTCAATGTGTTATAACCCGAACTGTTACTAATCGTAAAATTACCGTCTATATCCGATGTCGTACCCACCTCCGAAGCAATCATACCTTTGTTCGTGGTCGATTTGAGGAAGTATATCTGTACGAACGGCAACGTCTCACCCGTATCGCCGTCCACCACCGTTCCCGATATAGACGTCACTTCCTGCGCCATCACCATCCCGGCGAAGCACAAGAATAAAAATAATATAAACCTATAACCTTTCATTCTTTCACCTATAGCGCAGCGTCCTGTAGCAGCTTGCTGCGTCCTTTAACCTTACTTTTGTTGTCTCAAACTCTCTTCATGAATCTGCTCCCACAAACGAAGCATGAATGCTTCGTCTAACCCTAACTCTTCACTCTTCACTTTTAACTTTTCACTTATTATCTGATATCGTTCCGGCTGCAGCGGAGCCACACCATGCTCCTTTTTCCATTCGCCTATCCGTTTGCTCACGTCCATTCGTGCCGCAATCGTGTCCCATAACCGCTCGTCCAACTCATCTATCTCCGCCCGCAACCAATTGAGCTCAGTATCATTAGGAGCCGAAGGCTCATCATTAGGCGACTTTGTCGCATCATTGAGCACTTTCAGTGCGCTCATTAAGCCATCTGGGCTAATCTGCTGTCTCGCGTCAGATAAGGCCTCGGATGGCTTACAGTGTACTTCGATCATCGCGCCGTCAAGACCTAACTCGGCAATCTTGCCCATCAACGCCGGCACTTTCTTCGCATCCCCGCTCATATGACTCGGATCGAGCAACATCGGGATGTCCGGCCGAGCTAACCGCACCTTATGCGCCATCCCCCAACACGGCTGATGTCCGCATCCCCGATGCACGGCTGCAACAGGTACGCCTGTGCGCTCCAATCGCTCTATATTCCCCAACCACAGATCCGCATCCTGATTCACCGGATTCTTAATCAATACGCCCTTCAATCTAAAATCTTCAATCTTCAATCTTAAATCTAAAATAGCGGAGCAAATCGATTGTACAACAATCGGATTTGCAGAGCTTCGTGCTCCTATCCATAGATAGTCCACGCCGGCTTTCAGCGCCGCCTCTACGTGCTCGGGTGTTGCAACCTCTGTCGCAATTTCCATGCCATAGGTATCCCTTACCTCTTTCAGCCATTCCAACGCCGGCGCACCTACGCCTTGGAACGTGTGCGGGCTCGTGCGCGGCTTCCATACCCCCGCGCGAAAAATAAACGACGTCCCGCAGATGTCCTTAATGGCACCTGCGGTCTCCATCACCTGCTCTCGGCTCTCCGCCGAGCACGGCCCTACTATGTATATCCTCCTATAACCCGTAACCCGTAACCGTTAATACGTCAACTGCATGCGGAACACCATGCTCTCCGGTTTAACGAAATCGCTTCCGTTCGTCTCGTACGCCAGATCGGAGTTGGTCAACTGGATCTCCACATACCCCACACCCACGCGGTAGTCGATATGCTGCGTGTAGAAGATATCGGTGGTGCCTCCATTACCATCATCCACGGTCTCTACCATGAACAGGCTCATAGGCAGCGCAACTTGGTACGGATTGTTTTGCGCATCCGTCATCTCACGAGAGATGGATACCTCACCGTAGTCGTACACGTTAGCAGTGAGTAGATCGATGTTGAAGTGTGCATAGAACTGATGAGCCTCGTCATCGAACTTCCATTCATTCGTGTTCACAAGCAGGTCAATGGTTTTCTTGTGGAACTGGCACGGCTCGTTCTTCTCGCAACCGGTGAACACCATCGTCACCAGAGCTAACATACTGATAAATACGTATTTTTTCATAATCTCAATTTTGTTTCCAACACTTTTGCGGCTGCAAAAGTACTGCTTTTTTTTGACATACGCAAATTTTTTTCGCTTTTTGCTTGCGTATATCATTTTTTTTGCGTACCTTTGCGGCAGATTTTATAAAATACCATTTGATAAACATGCCAAAAAATATAAAATAATACTTCATAAATATGGATAAGCAGGTGTTGAAGCAAGTCCTTTTGGACAATGCACAATTAGTGGAGAAATTGGAAGTTTTGCCTCGTGCATATGACTTGGATGAATCAGTGAACTATGTATTCACTGGCGTGCGTCGTGCAGGCAAATCCTATATGATGTATGCGATCATCAAGCAATTGTTGCAGAGCGGTTGTACCATGGCGGACATCCTCTATCTTAATTTTGAAGACGAGCGAATAGATCAATTTACTGCAGCGGATTTCAACTTGTTGTTAGAGTGCCATCAGGAGATATACGGTCGTGAGCCGCGTATTTTCTTGGATGAGATGCAAAATATTGACGGGTGGGAGAAGTTTGCGCGCCGCATGGCGGATAGCAAGGCACATATATGTCTAACCGGCAGTAACGCCAAGATGTTGAGCAAAGAGGTACTATGCACTCTTGGTGGACGGTTTATCCCCAAAGACATATACCCCTATAGCTTCAAAGAGTACCTGAACGCGATGCAGGTACCTTACGATAAAAAAAACCTATTGACTACTGCCGGAAGAGCATTGTTCTTTCAGCACTATCGCGAGTATTTCTTATGGGGTGGCATGCCGGAGTCGCTGGAAATGAAGATCAAACGCGATTACCTCAGCAGCACCTATCAGAAGATCTACCTCAACGATATCGTTTCCCGCAATAAGATCAGCAACATCGCAGCTTTGCGACTGTTGATAAAGAAGATGGCGGAGTCGGTTAAACAACCTATTTCCTATAATCGGATGAGCAATATTCTCTCTACTATCAACGGCAAGATCTCCGTGCCGACCGTACAGAGTTATATCACTCATACCGAGGATGCATGGTTCTTGTTGCGCCTACGTAATATCACCGGTGCGCTGTCTGAGAAAGAAAGTATCTGTAAGTATTATTTCATTGATAACGGCTTTTTGAACCTCTTTTTGTTGGATGGTGAGTCGTCATTGCTGGAGAATATGGTAGCTTTGGAACTCTTCCGTCGATATGGCCACGATCCCGAGAATGATACCGTCTATTATTACAACGCTGGTGAAGAAGTGGACTTCTATATCCCTGAAGAAGAGTGGGCAATACAAGTAGCATATAGCCTATCGGAAGAAGAAACTCGTAAACGAGAAGTAACCGCATTGACCAAGATTGCCAACGCGCTTCCGTGCAAACGGCGCACCATCATCACTTACGACACCAAGGACACCATCACCGATGCGCGTGGTGATATAGAGGTTGTGCCGTGTTGGGAGTGGCTCATCCAATAGTGACAAATAGGGTGACAGCAATCCTTCGGGGTCGCTTTTTTTGTGCAAAAAAACCATCCCTCTTGCATATATGAGAAAAAAGCAGTACCTTTGCACCCGTAAAGGCTAATAGGGAGTTACACATAACATGAAAAACGATACGCGAGAAAAATTATATAAAATTGACAGGACACTGACGTTGGTGTTCCAGATCGCGTCAATTGTCGTGCTTGTTATGCTGCTACTGACAGCATTTATTCATCCCCTTAAGTATATCTTCTTTGCTTTGCTGATTCTATGGGGATTGATACTCATCGCTAAGATTTGCCTCGCTCCGTTTGTTAAAAGCGAAGACGAGGAAGAGTTCGAGCAAAAGGTTGAGTATATCTTGCAACGCAAAATAGCGCACCTGTCGGCTATATTAGGCGATTACACGCCGCTACACAACGTCACGCCGGAACAGGAAGCGGACATAAAGCAACTGCTACGCGAGTTGCCTGATCACGTCGAAAAGCCCGGTCACATCAATCTCGCTCTCACGGCGCAGTATCTCACAGCGTTGGAGAAATTAGGAAAGGCTGACTTGTCGGATAAACACCATTTGCGGCTCTGGGTCGCCGAAGTAACCTGCAAACAGGTGCCTTCTTCCAGCCAATTCAATGAGGCCATTCCGAGCCAAGCCAAGACTAAAGTGTATACCATTCGCAAAGAGTTGGAGACTCTTCTTGCCTGATCAAGATAAGTATTTCGTCTATTCGATTTCTTCGATAATCCCATCGAACTTTTGGCATACCGGCTGAAAAGTGGTAATTTTGCACCAAAAATTGATATAATTCTTGCGTGTATGAAAAATTATTTGTACCTTTGCAGCCGTATTGGAATATTGGGCACAAGTGTGTGCCAATTAATAGCGTTATAAGCATAACTTGAGTTTTGAAACTTCGACACTTTCAAAAATTCTTTGAGTATCAAGCAAAGCCTATGCGCTCGCGCCATCGGCGTGGGCTTTTGCGTAGAATTTGATACTCAAGGTAGTCGAAGACCTCAAAACTCAAAGGATGCGAACAAAAGTTCACGTTTTTTTGTTGTATAATAAACTCAAAAATCAATAGTCATGAGAAAAATTTTTACTACTTGTTTGTGCTCCATATTCGCGAGCCTTACATTGTTTGCACAGGACATCATTATAACTACTGATGCCCGAAAGATTGAAGCAAAAATCCTTGAAGTATCCAAAACAGAGATTAAGTACAAGGAAAACAGCAACTTCAATGGTCCTACATTTATTTTGAAAACCCAAGAAATTAGTTCTATCATCTATTCGAATGGACAGGTCAAAGTGTATAACCATGAAACTGCTCAGGCATCGGAAGACGAGCCGGCAAGCGTTGCGCCTATTGTAGATGAAAGTACAGCTCAAATCTTATTGCTTTCCGGTCAAACCTTAACGGTACAGATTACGGAGATGAAAAGCAACTATGTTGCGTATATTCTGGATGGGAAACCATACACGATGCCCGCTTCGCAGATTGACAAGGTTACGTTATTGCAAACTGGACAGGTAAGAGACTATAGTGCGTCTGCTGGGGTAACGCAGACAGAGAGTTCCTCAGGATCCCGAGATTATTCTCCCAAATATGTTTCCCGTAATGGTAATACATATTACTATGATGGAAGAGCCATGAATGAGTCATCGTATTCCACTTTTTTACAAAACAATTGCCCCGCAGCGTACGATATGTTTAATAGTGGTAATAATATAGCTTTTGCAGGTTGGATCTTTTTTTCTGTGGGAGTAGGTGCTGATTTAGGCTCGCTGATTGGATATTTAATCGCAGGTCGAACGGCTGCCAATACTGCATTCGGTATAATAGGATTAGGCTGTGAAATTGCTTGTATCCCTACATTAATTGTCGGTTATAACAAAAAACATAGAAGTGCAGATATCTTCAATACCAATTGTTCTAGACGTGATATGACATATTGGAGTATAAACGCTTCTCAAAATGGAATAGGTATTGCCTATAATTTTTAATAAAATAATTTAATCATCATGAAACACAAAATTATTCTAGCAACACTGTTTGTCGCGCTCTTTGCTGGTTGCAAGAACGATGAACCTGAGGTTCTTCCTAAAGCAAAATTTTCTTATGTAGCGGATGAATTCAAAGTATCATTCAAAAACGAATCTACCAATAGCAAAAGGTATGAGTGGAATTTTGGAAACGGCGAGAAATCAGTAGAGACAAATCCGACAATCACCTACAAGCAAGCTGGCACATATACCGTTTCTCTAAAGGCTTGGGCGGGAACAAAATCCGATAGTTATAGTGAGGAAATTACGGTTTCTCTGAAAGATCCTCAAGCAAACTTCTCATTTACCACTAATGGACTAGAGGTTACATTTAGCAATCAATCTACAAATGCACAATCGTATTCTTGGAACTTTGGCAACGGAAAAACATCTACAGAAAAGGATCCTAAAATATCGTATAATGCGGCAGGAACATATGCGGTGAAATTAACAGCATTCAATGGAGAAAAGTCAAATACAGTATCTAAGAACGTCACCGTTTCCTATAAACAACCGACTGCTAGTTTTACGTATAAAACGGCTCACCCGTTAAAAGTCGTATTAACAAACACTTCCTCCAATGCAGTCTCATATGAATGGGATTTTGGTGACGGGACGACCTCGACAGAAAAGTCTCCTACTCATAAATATAGTGGCATAGGTGTGTATAAGATCAAACTCACAGCAAAAAGCGGAAACAAGATTAGTACATCAGAAAAGAATGTTACAATAGAGGCGCCCACGACGTGTTATATTACAGGGTTTACAATACAGAAAATCCCAACTAACAACGTGTATTATCAAGTTCAGCTTACGGATGATTACGTTATGTCTAAGACTACATATTTTTACACGGATTGGTATCTTCTGTCGTCGGCAAATATTCCATTCCATCACGACTTGAATAATAAGAAACAATTAGATATTAATGAAACCTATGTGGTGCGACTCTATAAGAGCTCAAGTAAAACTACAGGACAGGCCTCTGGAAAGGGAGATTATTCTGCATCTATAACATCTACCCAATTAAAGAAATACCCCGAAACAGTTACGTGGTCTACCACAAATGTAGGTATGGAATTGTTTTTCCTGTGGCAATAAGATAGAAGAGTTCTATTCTTTTCTAAGCTATTGTCTTAGGAGAGATTGTCATCCCATTTATGCAGATGAAAAATCGCATAAGTGGGATTTTTTTATGCCCGTTTTCTCTAAAAAAATGCACTGAGAATTCTCAGATTTCTCACAATTCTCATGCAAATTTTACATTGCACTATTTGCACTTTCTGCACTCTCACCATTAATCGTTCAAATTCTCACTTTTCTCATGTTATTTTTTGCATGAGATTCTTGAGACTCTTGAGACACTTTCATCTCCAACTGTCTCAACTATCTCAACTGTCTCATGTCATTTTTTCTTTCTTTTTGGGAACGTTTGGGGCATCTTTTGACGGTAGAAAACGTTCAAAGAACGTTCCAAACGTTAGTTATTCCTTAGATATTCCTTAGCTATTCCTTAGATATAGGTTAGTCATAGCTCTACGTATTACCTGCCCTTAAAGTAAGACAATTGCATATAAAAATATACCTATCTCTTGCACATGTCAAAAATTTTTCGTACTTTTGCGCCGCAAAAGTTATTGGTAAGCGAATTATGAAAAAGACATTACTATTTTTTGCCGCTATGAGCCTATCGATTTCGCTGGCGGCGCAGAATCAGAACGAGACGTACCTGGCGTACATCGAGCAGTGGAAAGACATGGCCATCCAGGAGCAGATCGACTACGGTGTTCCGGCAGCCATCACGATGGCGCAGGCGCTGCTGGAGTCGTCTGCCGGTCAGAGTGAGTTGGCGGTGAACGCGAAGAACCATTTCGGCATCAAGTGTACCAAGGATTGGTTCGGCGGTGTGTATTACTACGATGATGATAGTGCGGGTGAGTGTTTCCGTCAGTACGGCGATGCAGCCGAGAGTTTCAAGGATCATTCGCTGTTCCTCAAGCGTCCGCGTTACTCGACCTGCTTTGAGATTGCGGTGCAAGATTATGAGGCGTGGGCGTACCGTTTGCGTGACTGCGGGTATGCCACCGATTATATGTACGCTCCGAAGTTGGTTAAGATCATCGAGACCTACCATCTGGATACGCTGACATTGGTTGCGCTTCGGGCGAATGAACCCGAGCCGCAGGAAGCGGCATCGCCCGCGGACACCGCGCAGGTAGCATCGACCCGGGACTCCACCCAAGTTGCGGCTCCGCAACCGAGACCGAAACGTCCGCTCAAGGCAGAGGTGGTGCATCGCACCGATCCGATCATGGTCATTCATAACGATCCCGAACCCGAGTATGTGGTGCCATTGACCGCGCGTGAGGAGCGCGATAGTTTCCTGCTGATGCACCCCAAGAAACGCTGTAATGGCGTGATGTACGTGGTGGCTCGTGAGGGAGACACGTACGCGAACGTGGCGTTCCGTCTCAACGTGCGCGAGCGCGACCTGCGTGAGGATAACGATGCCCTCGGACGCGATCTGGCGGTGGGTGACCGTATCTATCTGGCGGCGAAGAAGAAAACCGGCGATAAGGACTTCGTTTGGACACATACCGGTCAGTCTTTCTGGCAGTTGTGTCAAGAAGAAGGCGTGTCGATGACGGCCATTCAAGAACTGAATGAGATGGATCCAAGGATCCGTACCTTCCGTACGCGCCAGAAGATATACCTGCGCAAAGTGAAAGAAGACAAAGCACCGCGGTAAATGGAACTAGGCGACGCTATTATCCAATACCTGCGCGAGAACGGGTTAGAGCAGTCTGTGCTGGACGTACAGATCGAAGAGGTGTGGCCGCAGGTCATGGGCGATGTAGTGAACCGCCTGACGCGGAGCGTGGAGGTACGCGACGGAGTTTTATACGTGCGCGTGAATTCCGCGGCGCTGAAGACGCAACTCTTCGAGAACCGCTTTGAGTTGGTGCGCAAACTGAACGAAGCCGTTGGGGCGAAAGCAATCAAAGATTGTCGTATTCTGGGGTGATTTATCCGAATAACATAGAGCAGAAAATTGACTTCACGGTGATCCGTGAAGAGTTGAACCGTCGTTGCTCGTCGCCTTTAGGCCGCGAGCGGGTGGAGGCGATGCAGATGGAGACGGAGTACGAGACCGTACAGTATCTGTTAGGGCTGACCGATCAGATGCGCTTGGCGGAGAGTGACCCGATGCTGACCTTCCCGCGCGGCGATATCCATGATGTACGCGAGGCGATCGCCCGTATCCGTATCGAAGGGCTGTTCTTGGATGAGGCCGAACTGGACGCGCTGCGTCACTCGCTATCTTATGCCGCGGAGTTGGAGCGCTTCTTTGCAGGACTCGACAGCGCGAAATATCCTCTATTGCGAAAACTCGGAACCCTCGGCAGCCTGGGAGTCCTAGGAAATATAGTCAAATCCATCGATGCGGTACTCGATCGCTACGGGCAGTTAGCCGACCATGCCTCGCCCGAGTTGGCGCGTATTCGACGCGAGATAACCAACCTGCAGGGGAGCGTTGGACGCACCTTAGCTTCTATCCTGCGTCAGGCCAAGACGGACGGTTTTGTAGAAGCAGACGCCGCACCGACGCTGCGTGAGGGACGACTCGTCATTCCTGTCTCGCCGGCCTTCAAACGCAAGGTAGGCGGTATCGTACATGACGAGTCCGCAACCGGTAAAACGGTCTATATAGAACCCCAACAGGTGGTGGACGCGAATAACCGTATTCGTGAGTTGGAAGGGGCTGAACGCCGTGAGCGGGTGCGTATCCTGACCGCAGTGACGGATGGGTTGCGACCGAATACCGCAGCCATCTTAGACAGCCAACGCATGTTAGCCGAGGTGGATTTCCTGAAAGCCAAAGTGTCGTTGGCGCAGACGCTACATGCTATCCGTCCGGAGCTGGTGAACGAACCGCTGTTGGAGTGGAGTGACGCCCGCCATCCGGTGTTGTGGTTGCATTACGCCCCGCAGGGCAAGACCGTTGTTCCGCTATCGATACGACTCAATAAAGACAAGAACCGTATGCTTGTCATCAGCGGTCCGAATGCCGGTGGTAAATCCGTGTGTCTGAAGACGGTGGCATTGTTGCAATACATGACGCAATGCGGTCTGCTGGTACCGGTGGCGGAGCAGAGTAGGGCGGGGCTCTTCGACCAGCTGATGATTGATATAGGCGATGAGCAGTCGATACAAGATGAGTTATCCACCTATTCGAGTCACCTGCGTAACATGCGGGCGTTCTTGCGGCAAGCCGACGAGCGTACGCTGATCCTCATCGATGAGATGGGAACGGGTACGGAACCGCTACTCGGTGGTGCGATCGCGGAGGCTATCCTGCGCGAGTTGGTGCAACGACACGTGTTCGGCATCATCACCACCCACTATACCAACCTCAAGCATTTCGCCGAACAGACCGAAGGTGTCATCAACGGGGCAATGCTGTACGACCGCGGCGAGATGCGGCCGCTGTTTCAGTTATCCATCGGACAGGCCGGCAGCTCGTTCGCTATCGAGATAGCCCGTCAGACCGGTTTGGGCGAGTCCATCATTCAGTACGCAACGGACTTGGTAGGTGAGGAACATATCGAGTACGACAAGCAACTCCAGGATATCGCCCGCGATAAGCGATACTGGGAACGCAAACGGCAGTCGGTGCGACTCAAAGAGAAAGAGTTGGAGGCGAAGATAGCCGATTATGAAGCGCGTCTGTCGGGTGTGAAGCAGCAGAAGAAAGAGATACTCGAGCAGGCGCGTCAAGAGGCGGCGGAGTTGTTACAGCAGTCCAATGCCACCATTGAACGTACCATCCGTGAGATCAAAGAAGCCAAGGCCGATAAAGAGAAAACCAAAGAAGCCCGCGCGAAAGTGGAACAGATGAAAGAGAAAGTGGGTGTCCCGCAGCGAATCCGAGATTTCAAGGACTTGAAGATCCTAAAAAACGCCGTTCCGGTTGCGCCTTCCGCCACGTCTAATATCGTTCGGCAACGTACGTTGTCTTTCTCCCGCACGTTAGATATCCGCGGCTATCGAGCTGACGAGGCCTTGGAGAAACTGATTGCGTACATGGACGATGCGCAGATGGTAGGTGCCGGCGAGGTGACGATCCTGCATGGTACGGGAACGGGTGCACTCAAGCAGTTGACCCGCGATTACCTCAACGACCTCAACCGCCAACGCCGCAAACGTGGCATGGTGGCGCTTGAGTTCGGAGACGGCGATGTGAACCATGGTGGAGCAGGGTTGACGGTCGTCAAATTATAGATTGGAAATTTTAGATTTGAGATAATGAAAAACAAAATCTTTCTTTTATTGGCCTGTGTGATGGCGATGCCGGTGATGGCGAAGGAGTATATCTCCCTCGACGGCGGGCATAACCTGCGGGGCTTCGGTGAGGAGCGCTACAGCGTTTCCTTCGCCGCGGAGTATGCCTATAACCGGACGTGGGAACATATGGGTAATTTCGATATCTACGCCCACATGCCGGTGGTGAAAAACGTGCAGATCGATGCGCGCGTACAGTTACAGACGGCGAACGTCTATACGGGTGCCGTCGTGTTACGCCCGACCTTTGACCTGCCGGTAGGACAGCTATTCGCCGAGACGGAGGTGCTCTACAAAGCCGTAGCACGCAATCGAATGAGTGATCTCTGTGCAGCCTTGTCCGTAGGTTGGCGCTTTGACTATGTATCCGTTCAGATAGGTGCTTTCACGCGCGTGATGGATAGTTGGAACCGCAGTTGGCACTCGGAGGACAAGTATGAGGTAGAGCCGTTCAACCTGCTGTACCGCTTGGAGGTCTTCGCTCGCCCGCAGACCAATAACTGGAATATATCCGTCGCGCTGAGTAATATCGACGACTGGCAGATGGAGCGTATGTGGCAACCGCTGTTCCAATTAGGCGGACGCTATGATATAGACGAACACTGGCGGGTAAGTCTGGACGGCGAACTGAAGATAACGGGAATGTTTCACTTGAATGCAACCTTCTACGCAGCCTATCTGCGCGCAGGGTTCAGCTATCGATTCTGATGCATATGAAAGCACGTAAATACATCTATACCGCCCTGTTGAGTATCGTATGCGGGGCATGTAACCCGAACTACGACATGCTTGGTATGTTCAACGGTACGAGTCCGGAGATAGCAGAGCGTTTTGCTGACTCCCGTCAGTTCAGTGAGGCTGCGGGTGTAGTCCATATGCAGATGCCGGCGGATTATCGTTTGTTCATCTGCACCGACAGTCATATCGATTCCACCCATTACGGCCTGGAGAAATTCATCCATCTCTACAAGGCTGACACCCATCCGCATATGTGTCTTTTCCTGGGAGACCTTATTAACGCGCAGGCGCACTTCGCGCACGCGGACAGTATCCTGCATCTGGATGGCGTGATGACGAACCGTAACGACACGGTCTTTATGACTTGCGGAAACCACGATATCTATTTCAACCAATGGCACGTTTGGCAGAAACTCTATGGCAGTTCGACCTATTGGTTCGACACCTACACCGGTGCGAGCTACGAGACGGGTAAGAAACTCGACTTGTATATATGCCTCGATACGGCGGAAGGAACACTCGGAACGGATCAGATGAAATGGCTCAAAGATTTGCTGAACACTAAGAAAAATGCCGGCTATCGCCACATTATCGTGTTCACCCATACGCATCTCTTTAAGCAGGATAACTCGCAGGGACACACGTCGAATCTCTCGATGGAAGAGACCTATGAGTTGACCCATCTGCTGAGTGATGCAGGTGTGGATCTGTATCTATGCGGGCATGATCACAGTCGCGAGGTGACGAGTTACGGCGGGGTGAAGTACATCACCGTCGATTCGAGCACCGATGCGGAGCCCGAACCGTATTATATGGTGATGGAGGTAGGACAGCAGATCACGTACGATTTCATCAGTCTGCTGCCGATCAAGTAATCACGGTTTACAACCCTTGAAGGCATTCTTGCCAACCATTACTGCGGGCGCCAGAACAGGCGTCCGTAAGTATTTACAGTCCATGAACGCTTCGGCTCCGATAGCCTGAAGGCTGTCGTTCCATTGTACTTCACGCAGACTGCGGCAGTTATAGAATGCCCCGTCTTCGATCTGCTTGAGTCGCTCGTTGAGAATGACTTTCTGAAGGTTGATACAATGCGAGAAAGCACCGCGTTGAAGGGTCAGCAGCGATGCTGGCAGTTGGATCTCTTCAAGCATCTTGCACTCGAGGAATGCCCCTTCTTCGATCATGTGAATATGATCCACGAGGGCGATGCCGCGTAACTGCTGACAGTTATGGAACGCGCGAACGCCAATACGGAAAGTCGATTTGGGAATATTGATCTTCTCCAGCGCCAGACATCCATCTAACGCTTCGTCACCGATGGCATAGAGTCCGTCCGGCAAATCGATGCGGTAGAGCCGTGTACAAGCCTGGAAAGCCCGCTTGGGAAGCGAATTAACGCCTGCCGGTATAACAACCTTACGCAGCGCTGCACAACCCGCAAAAGCCTGCTCACCTAGGAAAATGAGAGTCTGCGGCAGTTCGATCGTTTCGATATTGCTGCATCCCGCAAAACAACCGTCCCCTAAGCGGCGCAGGTGAGCCGGCAGCGTGATAGCCTTCAGCCCGCGGCAGGTGTAAAACGTAGCGGATTCGAGAATCTCTATCTTATCGCTCAAGATCTGCTCCTTGAGGTTAATACAGCCGTAGAAAGCACCCGCACCAAGACTCTCCAACTCGCGGGGTAAGAGAGCGTTCTTAAGCAGCGCGCAACCGTAGAAAGCGAAGTTGCCTACCGACTTCACGGTGCTCGGGATGATGACGTCCACCAAGCCTTCACAACCCAAGAAAGCTGCTGTCGGGATAGCCGTGACAGTCTCCGGAATAGTAACCGATTTGAGATTCTTGCGGTTGGCAAAAGCCCGCTCGGCAATGAGGCGGATAGGGATCTTGTTCTTGAAGACATATTTCGCCGGCAGGTCATTGTTGGTCGCAATCAGACAGTCGTCGATAATCAGTGCCCCTTTCTTCCATTTCTTATCGTTGATATATATCCCGCAACCCGTGAAAGCCTCTTCTCCGATAGAAGTGATAGTAGTCGGAATAACCACTTTCTGCAGATTCTTACAGTCACGGAAGGTCTCATGGTCGATACGCGTGATGCAGGTCGGCAATTCAACGCGCTGGATAGTCTTGTTGCCTTGGAAAGCACCGGCGGCGATGAGGCGGGTGCCTTCGGGAACGATATAACGGGGTTTGATCGTCTTGTCCGTCGCGATGAGGATCGAGTCGATCCATAGGCAACCTTCCGACCAGTTGGCTTTATTGAGTAGAATACCCGTTCCGTCGAAAGCCGAACGATAAACGCGCTCGATAGTCTTAGGCAGCACGATAGCCGTGAGGTTCTTACAACCCTTGAACGCTTTGTCGCCGATGGCGGTGACGGTATAGGTGTTCTGCCCCACGACGATGGTCTCGGGGATCAATAGTTCACCCGCAGCCCGCGGGTTGAGTGTCACTTCAGCCGTCAGATGATCGGCGTCGATAGTGTAATGAACATCCTGATACTGTGCGTTCTCCGCGTTAACGCATAATACGGCGACCAGTAGCATCATACAAAGCGTCGCCTGCTTGAATAAATAATTGACCATTATTTATAAATTTTTGATTTTTTATTTGTGATTGGTGATTTTCGATTGCTTCGGGCATGGAGATGCCGAGTTGGAGCAGGATAGCGTTCTCGATGAGTTTCTTGCCGTCGTTACTGAGATAGGCGGTGGAGTACTCGCTGACGCCGATCATGATGATGCCGTTGGAGAGAATTGCGATCGAGGATGCGGTCGGCGCGGAAAGCGGTGCACCGAGCGTAGTGACCGTACCGTCAAACGTCCACTCAGAGATAGCCGTCACTGCCTTTTGTTCATTACACTGCGTGAAGAGTTGGATCTGACCATTCGTGATAGTTACTCCCTCAAAAAGCGGATGACTCGTATCGCTGACCGTCACGTTGAGGTCTTGGGTGTTAATCGCCGTTCCCCAACCCCACACACCTGGTTTGAGCAGAAAAGGCTTGAGTAATACCATCGGTTTAGCGTAGCCTTTGAGTGCCGCAAAACCCGCCGCACTGCTATTGGGTTTCGGCCCCAACACAATCACCTCGTATGCGCTGTAATCCACCGTCGCATCGGTGGCTTCGGTCTCTACAATCCATAGACTGTCGTTCTGCCGCAGGTAGTTGAGCAACGCCTTATCTTCCGTACAACCCGGGATGGTCACAAAAGCCACCGGATGCGTACCTTCCGGTTGAACAGCAGGAATGGTATCATCGGGAATAGGGTCATGATGCTCACCCGGACTCTCGTAGCATCCGAGATCCGGTGCAAGCCCGTTATAACCAAGGTTGATATCGATGCCGGCATCAATGAGCGTTGAGCCTTCTGCCAGACGCATAAAATCATTATCCGGCAAAGAACCATCCGCTTGCCTTGGCGCCAGAATGAGGCTGATGTCCAGCGAACGGAAATCCGAAGCAGAGACAAAGAAACCGCTGTTCCAGGTGTTATGATCGTTAGCTACGTTCGTCTGTGCCTTGTAAGAGTCGCCGTTCTGCGAGGCATAACTGATACAATTCTGAATGGTGTTGGTGCCGTGGGAGGTAATGAAACCGTAGTTATAGGCATTGTCATAGGCGGAGTTGTTATAGAGCCACATCGTGCCGGCGTTATTGTTCTGGTCAAAACCGCGGGCATAATTGCCCACCGCCAAACAGTGATGGATCAGAATTTTATGATCTGTATAATCGCCTCCCATCTTAAAACCGTTGCCGTTTCCTTGGCAGGGATAGAGGGTAAGGGAGATGGTGATCGTTTTTCCGTATCGGTCAGTCATCTGCGTGCCTACTTTGGAATCAAACCACGCTTTGTCGGTAGTAAGCGCGCGCGGATGATTGCTCATGTCGTAGTACGGGCAACCGTTCTGATAGCAGATACAATTCTCGATGATGGTGTTCCCGCTACTTCTGCGTTGGAAAAAATCCCATCCGTCGTCGGAGTTATTCCATGCCCGGCATCCGATATAGTGGTTAGGTGCTCCGCTATGCTGTTTGTCGGCAAAACCATCTGCATTACCACCGAAGTCCGCAACCGCTCCTCGCATGTTCTCATAGTCGAAGTTATCATGACTATCCACGTTGAGTATAGTGTTATTACCACCATTTTTCATCTGACATCCCGTATCGGCTGAACCGTATATATCGAGGTTCTCAAACAGGCAGTAGGAACCCTCACAATAGAGGTTGTTCTTACCCGACCAGGCGATGCTGAGGTCTTTGATATGCAGGTAGGTGCAGGTATTTTTGATTTGCAGTCCGCGTTTTCCGTACGCCGTTTGATGGAAGTCCAGAATCGCTGCATAAGTACCGCTGCGGTTGATACCTTCGTATCCGGATATAACGATACGCCGGGCTGCCGTTCCGTTGAGGTTGTTGATGTCGGTGGTCAGCAGGTCGTACTGGCCGCTGAACAGATAGAGCGTGTCCCCCGGGTTGTGGAGTCGGCTCAGACCTGTAGAGAAAGAGCATGGAGTATTAAACGAACCGTCTCCCGTTCCGTTTGGAGAGGCATAATACGTAGCTGCGTTGAGGCTGATGGTGAGCAGCATCGCTGCAATGAGGGGCAGTATCCGTTTCATGACTTCAAAAAGTATAATTTCAACCGTATAAGGGTGTATAAAAGAATCATCTTGCCGCGCCGGGATGCACCGGGAATACGTTTCTTTAGTTCTGCAAAGACCCGTAACTCCGCTTCGGGATGTCGTTGCGAAGTGGTACTCCCGGGATTCGCTTTATACAAGTATCCGCCGTATCGGATGCGGCGACAGCGCAGGTCTCGTACCCATAGATCCACCGACCAGATGACATCTTCGTAGATCATCCCCTCTGTGAACAGCAGACCGTTGATCGCTTGACGGCGGTAGAGACGCATACAGGGGGAGGTGAACTGATAACGATGGTGCGGACAATATACCTTGTTATTCCGCGTATAACCCGACTGCACATAATCCACGCCTTCGATGGCCTGCAAGTGTTTCTCGCTCCAGTCCGGCGCTAGTTCATCATCGGCATCAACGAAGGCGATGAACTCGCCTTTCGCTTGCTGAAGACCGAAGTTACGTGCCACCGACTGCCCGGCATGGGGGCGTTGGTAGAGCCGGATACGCGGGTCATGGAAAGAGGTAATGACATCCAGCCCCTTATCCGTGCTGCCGTCGTCCACCAGCACAAGTTCTATATCCCGCTCCGTTTGATGGAGCAGGCTCTCGATACAGGCTTTCAGATAGCGCTCGGCATTATAGATGGGTACGATAAAACTGATCATACTGTGCTTCTCGTGTAAATTCGTTTCTATGTCGGGTGGCTTGACGGGTAAAACCATTCTGTTTCCAAGCCTTGTACTGTTCGGTGATGAATGCCTTGATGGCCTCAATGTCATCCGTTGCGATGCCGGCATGCGTATAGGCTATCAGTTCCGCCAACGCTCCTTTGTCGGATGGCACGCAGAGTATCGGTTTCTCGCAACCGAGCGCCTCATAGAACTTGGTGGTGAGCATCCCGTGGGTATGGGCGGCTGTCAGCACAATCATAATACTGCTTTTGCGAATCACGTCGCCCATTTGATGATACTCAATAGGCTCTTTATTCGGTGTATGTACCTCCAACCGGATCGGTAAACAGGTCTCTGTAATGGCTTGTCTAACCTTCTCCAATGCCGGTTGTTGCCATTCAAAGAGCGAACCGATATACGTGACGGTGAACGGGTTGGTCGGTATATTCTTCGGATAAAACTGCTTCTCGTCAAAACCGTTATATACTACGTGTACATCCGGATTAAACTGCTTTATAAATTCCGCATGCCAGGGCGAAACGGTGGTGATAGCATTTGCTGCGCGCAGCACCTGATTGCGTCGGCGGATATGAATAGCCCGATATACCTTACGGAAGGGCATCAACCAGCGACTCTGATGCTTGTATTGATAGCGTGAGTCCTCTACCTGTTCATCCAGATCGCGTATGTCGCATATAAGCGGTACATTCAGATGCTTAGCGATCCGTTGTGCCGCACCCAGCGGGAAGTCCGAGAAGGCGGTACATATGACGGCATCGTATCCGCTGTGTAGGACGGATAAAGCCTTTCGTGCAAACACTCGGTTATGCCAATCGGTCAGCAGTGTCCAGATCGTTTTAATGAACCAATCCAACCTCCCACCACTATACATCCGGATGGTCTCGATGGGGTAGGTGTGCTCAAAAAGCAGCGGTTCGTACTTTTCGGTCAGTAACGTTACATCGCATCCTTTCCGCACGAGATAATCGCACAGATAACGCAGACGAGG
>Ga0310694_10000642_pt1 | contig 44235 bp, 35 predicted proteins | sample 174DNAGHGhighgp2_FD_203884 | JGI IMG/M metagenome (GOLD analysis project Ga0310694, IMG submission 203884) | Sheep rumen microbial communities from Palmerston North, Manawatu-Wanganui, New Zealand - 1742 DNA GHGhigh gp2 (v2) (version 2) | ecosystem: Host-associated > Mammals > Digestive system... | reverse complement strand
CGGAAAGCTTCTTCACCGTTTCGTCAGAAAGCTTCGTGGGCTGTCCACCCTCAAACATCGAAAGAGCCGACTGTGTGCAACCAACCTGCGCGGCGAGTTCCGTTTGCCGGAATCCCTTCGCGCGTCGCGCTTCAGCTAGGCGAATGCATAGTTCTTTCGATATGTTGGACATGCGGCTAATAGTATGCTCTTTTTATCGTCATTTGGCAAGACTGTAATTATCAACAGTTATCAACAGATTTATCACAAGTTAAGTTATAAACAGGTGTTAATAACTGTGTTAATTACTTATTTATCAACAGTAGGTGATAACTGTGTTGATAACTGCTCGCCCTTCAATTCACATCCAGGAAATACGAACAGCCGACAATCAATTGGTCCATTGTAAAACGGAAAGCGGGTTACATAAAACAAATTTATCATTTTTGAAAGTTCAGGGCTCCCAGTAAGCACACCACCGGTATAACCTTGGCACTTCTCATTCATGAACGTGCCTATTCTTTCGTAGATAGGGGCAAGTTCGGCAGGATCACCAAGGCGTATGCCGTATTCAGGATTGAAAAACACGCATCCACGCGCTTTATAACCTTCTTTTCCTGTCTTTGAGAATGAAACGAAAGGTTCAGTTGTATTTGAAGGAGGTATTGGAGTATCTCCGAAATCACATGCCTTGAACGTGATGTACTTATGAACTCCTGCCGCGTATGCGTTCGATTTAGCGTTTTCAATTGCCTCAGGGGAAATGTCCGTAGCGATTATAGGCGGCAAATCGTCTGTTTTTTCCTGTTCAGCAGCTTCAAGCACCATATCCTTCCATATTTGCTCTGGAGTAACTCCAAAGCGCTGGCGTGGTGCGGATCTGGGCGCGGTAGTTCCAGGGATGATTTGTTTATATCCTTTTATCGACATGAAACCAAAATGTGCGCGAAGTGAACCAGGTGCGCGGTTAATTGCGGCAAGTGCCGCTTCAATTGCAGGAGTACCGCTTCCGCACATTGGAGAAAGGAACGGCGTCTTTCTATCCCAGTGCAACGCATCTATGCAGGCTGCTGCAAGTGTCTCCTGCATTGGGGCGGAACCTGGAATCTTGCGATAACCGCGCTTGGAGAGGGGTGCACCGCTTGTATCGAGGTAGATTATCATGCGGTCGCGTTCCCAATGCAAAAACACTGCAACGCCACGGTCGTAGTCAGGTCCGGAATCAGGACGCCGCCCACACTTGCTGCGGATGCGGTCGGCTATGGCATCTTTTGTCTTAAGCGACGGCAAGCGGGTATCGCGGATGGTGTCATTGTAAACTACTGATGAAACAGAAAAGTAGTCGTCATCTGCGATGAGGTTTTCCCAATCAATGGTCGTTATCAGGTCGTAGAGTTCACGGATATGCCTGCATCTAGCACGAAGCAGTGGAACGAGAACTCGGTGAGCGGTGCGAAGGCGAAGGTTCAACTTGAACACATCACGCATCGCCCCCTCTACAACAACCATGTTTTCAGTTTGGTCTATAGGGGTGTAGCCAAGACCACGTACCTCACGTTCCACCCATGGCGCAAGACACTTTGCGCACGAGAGAATGATCGGATAGCGCCTATCCGTCCATATTTTCATGTGTCCCTCCTTACAGCGGCAGGGTTATAGAATCAATCAGCTAATCCGAAGCGGCATCATCACGTAAAGGAACGGAATCGAACACCTAATCATGGCAGGCTTGCTTCCGTCATTCAATTCAATCGTGACCTCATCCTCGTCGATCGCCTTGAGCGGATCCATCACGTAGTTTGGATTGAATACAATTTCGATGCGCGGACCATCGTATTTGATAGGCACGACATCGGTGGATTCCGCAACTTCCGTGGCACTTGCTGTAACGATAAGTTGGTTAGAGTCGAAAATAAGCCTAGTGGAGTTTGAATCTTCAAGCATCATAACGCTCGCACGATCAAGCGCAGACAGCAAAAGTTGCCTGTCAACGACTATCTTTTCGGCGAACTCAGTGGGAATTACCTGACGGTAGTTAGGATATACTTCATCTAGCAGTTTAGAATAAATGTGGGTATCGCCAAGGTTGAACGCTATCTGCGTCTTCTCAATGGTAATACGAACATCGCCGTCATTGGCAAGCGAACGCTGCAATTCGTTTACAACCTTAAGCGGAAGAATCACGTCGCGTTCAGCCTGCGCAGGAAGTTCGATTTCATGCTCAACGAGCGCGAGACGACGTCCGTCAGTGACCACCATGGTAAGCTTCCCATCCTTAAACGAGGCAAACACTCCCTTGAGCGTCTTGCGAGTATCGTCCTGGGAAGCGGCGTATGCTGTCTTGCGAAGCATCTCACGCAACGTAATCTGCGGAAGGACGTATTCAAACGTGTTCTGCTCAACAGGCAGTGCAGGGTAATCAACAACCGACATTCCAGTAAGTTTAAAAGTGGCCGTGCCAGCCTTTATGATGGCGCGGTCCTGCGAATCAACTTCAACTTCAATCAAACCATCTGCAGCCTTTGATATCACGCTGAACAGAAGCTTGACCGGGAGCGTGGTACTACCGTCGGCATCAACTTCGCATTCTATGACGCTGCGTATGGAAATGTCGAGGTCGGTTGTAGTCAAAAGCAGTTGTTTCTCCTTTGCCTCGATCATGACATTCTGGAGAATCTGCATCGTTCCTTTAGAACCAACGATGTTCTGGACCTTCTTGAGGCCCTCAAGAAACTTTGATCTTACTATTTTGAACTTCATTTACAACTCCTTTTGGTTGGTTGGCCTTACAGTTTACACTATTATTTATATTGAGTAAAGTAATTTAAGTAAATAATATTAGGGTTGTTGATACTGTTCATAAATCGGTTTCAATGTAGATTTACAAGGATTCGATGCATGTCAAGACTGTTGACATTGCTTAAAGCACTTTGTAGGAAGTTGTTCATTTCTACATTCGTCTGTTGATTTGTGTTGATAACAAAGGCTGTTGTTAACATGATGCGCACACGTTTTTGAAAGGTTGTCATTTGTATAGTTCAGACGGGTTTCTTCCGAGCTGTGACGTTATGTTCTCTATTGTTTTCCTCAACTCGCTTTCAACGTCTATCCGCTTCTGGATCGTCTGTGCGCCATGGTAAACCGTTGCGTGCGTCTTGCCAAAGGATCGCCCTATCTCCTGAAGTGAGCGCGTTGAGAGCTTGTAAGAAAGGTACATTGCGACTTGTCTTGGCGTAACGAGGGTCTGTGTGCGCTGCGGTGAAACGATGTCAGACAGCGTAACGCCGTACATGCTTGACACCGCCTTCATTATGTCTTCAACGGTGAGGTCCTTTATTGTCTTTTCCTCTTCTATTGAATCTTTGAGAAGGTGCTGGATGATTTCAAGCGTCATAGGCATGTCTTGGTTCAAGTCCATAAAAGTGATTACGCGGCTTATGGCTCCTTCCAGCGCACGGACGTGCGATCGTATATTTTCTGCTATGAACTTTAGTATTTCCTCTGGAATCACATGTTTGGATTCAAGTGCCTTTACCTTGAACTTCAGAATTGCAAGTCTCGTTTCGTATGAAGGAGCTTCTATCTCAACAACCATTCCCTGTTGAAATCTTCCGGTCAGACGCTCTTCGCATCCCTTTAAGTTCTTGGGCGCTACGTCGCTTGTCATTACGACTTGCTTTTTATACGTCATTAGAGAACTGAAAGTGTTGAAGAATTCTTCCTGGAACTGTTTCTTGTCCGCAATGAACTGTACGTCGTCGAGAAGCAGCACGTCCACCTTGCGATAGCGTTCGCGAAAAGCTGGCATTGCACCGTTTGCGATTGCGTTGACATATTCGTTCAGGAACGTTTCTGAAGTGATGTAACACACTGAAGCGCTTGGATCTCTATCCAGCACGTAATGTCCAATCGACTGCATCAAATGCGTTTTGCCTAACCCAGTGCCGCCGTAGATGAAAAGCGGGTTGTATGAAGTGCGTCCAAGTCCCTTTGCCACTGCGCTTGCGGCCGCATGCGCGAAAGAATTTGAAGGACCAGTCACGAAGTTTTCGAACGTGTAGTTTTCCTCAAGGGGAAGAGTTGAAGGCATACCGGTAAGTGTATGTTGTTGTGATGTCTGCTTTTGCAGAAAAGTCTGTGTAGGTGAAAAAGCTGGTTTCAACTGCGCTGTATTTTTTTTGGACTGCGATACTTCAAATACGACGCTTACACCTTGATATCCAAGTTCTTCAAGTGCTTTTTCTATAGGCTTCTCGTATAGCGGTGTAAACCATTCTACTTGAATTGCCTCTGCGACACCGATGTGCATTACATTTTCCACAAGTTCGTGCGAAACGAACATTGGAAAATAGCGTTCCATCTGACTGTGTTCGCTTTCCGTTGCCAAATGGTTTCTCACCAAATTGCAAACCTTCTCCCACAATTCTTCGGGAGCAATCTGTAAAGTTTTTTCTATCATCCCAATTACCTCAAAGTTGATATCAATATTGAACCATAATTTCGGACAAAAGACACGAACAAAAGATGATAAAGTGTTTACAAGTTATTAACAATTATTGTAGATAACTTTTTAATGATAAAGTTAGAAAAACTACTGTAAATGCTTAAAGAATTTCTTCATTTCTTCTTCTGTTTTACATGCCAGCAATTTTTCTTGGCTTTCTTCAGATCTCATTACGCGACTTATGAACGCCATCAACTGTAGATAAGGGGTCTGTCCTTCAGCTGGAACGAGCGTGAGAACTATGATTTGGATACGTGAATGGTCTATCGTCTCGTAGTCTGGGATGATGCCATTTTCGTTTTCAGAGTTGTCAATAAGAGCCACTGCACCTACGACGCTGTTTACGCCAGTAGTACGTCCGTGAGGCACTGCGATTCCGTGATCAAGTCCAGTGGGCATTGATTCCTCGCGTTCAAACACGGCTTTCTTGCAGAGCTCCGTATCCACTACGTTCTTGGGGCATGCCTCGTGGATTGCATCTACTAGTTTTTCGAGGGCTTCCTTTTTCGAGTGTGCCTTGAAGTTTGGAATCATAAGGAATCCGCGTATGAAGCGAGACGCTATGTTATCGGTATTTGCCTTCTCATCGTTTTGTGGGATCAACTTCTCTATTTCCGATTTCCGGATGGGACGCGATAGAGTCTTTGCTAGAGTGTTAATTTCGCTTACAACCTCCATCCATGCGTTGACCACCAGATTTTCCTCAGCAGGCGTGCATTCGCAGCAGATGTTGTTGTCCTCTTTCCTTATTGATATCTCGATATCGTCCATTGAAATTGCCCAGATGTTTTCACGGGAATCGTAGAGATGCGTGAAGAAACCGTCCTGCCTGAAGACGTTCACGAGTTTCTGGAGCATCAAGTCCGCCATCATTTCGTTCTTCAGCGTGAAGGTAACGGCACGTGAACCATCTATGTTAATCTTCCGATGGCGCACTCCGGCACCTTTTAAGTTGAACAATCCCACAAGACATGGCGGCGCGACGATAGTTGTTATGAGAGTCATCATGATGCCGACGCCGAATACTTCCTGCGTAAGTATGGGCTTGCCGTTGTGCATAGTTGAAACGCCTATTCCGGCGATGATAAGAGCCACCTCTCCACGTGGAATCATGCCCGCACCGATACGCAGAGCACCCTTCAAGTTGAAACCGCAGAACATCGAAGGAATCGCGCAGCCAGTGATCTTAGCAACAACTGCCAATGCGGTGTAGATACCACCGAAGATAAGCACCGGTTCAGAGCATAGTGCCCTGCAGTCCACCATCATGCCCATTACACAGAAGAACACTGGAACGAAGAAAGTGTAGATTGGTTCAAGGTTTTCCTGAATCATGTATTTGATGTCGGTGCGGGAAAGCGAAAGACCTATGACGTATGCACCTATAATTAAGGTAAGACCGAACGCTTCAAATAGGCCAGCTATAACTAAGGACAGTCCGAATGCGAGTGTGCCAATCGCAATCGGGCTTTTGAAAAGCTTCAATAACCAGGAAATCTTGCGGGCGAATATGATACCCAATGCGGTGCCACCAAGCCAAAGGCCGAATGCGTTGAGTGCAACTTTGCCGATTTCAAACCACTTGACGCTGGCTTGTCCGTTCCCGCCGCTTGCCTCACCTGCTTTAATTATTGCCATGCCGATGGCGAGAACTATGATTCCAAGCACGTCGTCGATGACGGCTCCTGACATTATGGTTACTCCCTCTTCGCTGTCCATCTTCCGGCGTTCAGAGAGGATTCGCGCGGTTATGCCTACGCTTGTGGCGGTTGACATTATTCCCATGAACATGGCAGCCGGATCGAGAATTGCCTGTACTGGATTGACTGCAGCAAGTTGCGCGAGATAACCAAAGCTGCTTGGCAGGAACTTCGGCAGCAAATAGACGGTACACAAGTCGCCGAGCAGAAAACTCGCCACCACGCCACCGATGCCGACGAGCGAACCGGCGAACGCCAGCTTCAAAAACATCTTTAGGTTAGTTTCAAGACCAGACATGAAAAGAAGTATCACGGAGGCTATCGTGCAGAGTCCGTACAACTCCGGAGTGATGGGCATTGTCCCAGATGCAGCAGGAATCAACCCGTTTACAAATAGTCCGTTGCCTAATCCTACTCCACCGAGCGCGTAAGGTCCAATGGCAATGCCGCTCGCAAGTTCACCAAGAACACTTGGAAGTCGAAAAAGCGATGCAAGCATACCCCCAAGCTTTGCCGCAAAAATGATTAGTCCAATTTGGAGTGCGAGTAACGTCATCTTGTGGGCAAGCGGTACTTCCTGTACGGCCTGCTTTACATTTTCCATGCCAGATACATCTCCAGCGAACATGCTGGAGACAAGCAAAACGGACAAACAAGTCCAGAAAATCTTTTTGTTCATAAGGCTTTTAAGTATATCACAAAATCGACGTTTCTGCGCTTCCAAAGTTTGACGCATAATTTATACATGCCCTCGCTTGATGATTATGGCAAGAACTGCAATATCCGCTGGATTCACGCCTGGAATTCGTTTTGCCTGTGCAAGCGTTTCTGGGCGGTACTTCTTTAGTTTTTCTCGGCTTTCATACCGCACAGCCGTACATGAGTCGAAATCAAGCCAAAGTGGAATCCTGATGCTTTCATCACGTTTTGCTCTCTCTGCCGCAATATTCTCCTGCCGTATGTAACTTGCGTAATGATGTCGTATCCAAAGCTGTTCAAGAATGGTAAACCGTTCAGATGCACATAAAGAAGTTTTCATTTCAGTTGCGGTTTCGGCTAGTGAAATAAGCTCGTCGATTTCAACTGGGATGGGCGGAGGTATTCCGTTGACACTGGTAGTAACGCATTCAGTTTGGAATGGAGTTCCATCATTTTTTGCACGGACACGTTCTTTTGGGACAACCATGATGACAAGCTCGGAAAGTGACTTGCATGAGTTTAGAAAATGATTGAGAGTTTTCCTTTTGGATTGTATGTCAAGATTCGTTTCATCCTCGATGTACGATATAATCTTTTCTATACGATGAGTCTGCTCTCTAATTGTTACCGGGAGAACGCCTACTCGGTCGGTAGCAGCTGATAGGCGAAATCTTGCGTTGTCTTGTCGAAGAATAAGACGTCTTTCAGCTCGACTGGTAAACATGCGATACGGCTCGTCTGTTCCTTTCGTAACAAGATCGTCTATCAATACGCCTATATAGGCATCTTGTCGACTTAATACCAATGGTTGTTCGTTGCGGATCGAAAATACCGCGTTGATACCAGCCATAATTCCTTGCGCAGCGGCTTCTTCGTAACCGGTTGTACCATTTACTTGCCCAGCAAAATATAATCCCGCAATACGCTTCGATTCAAGAGTATGATTTAATTCACGTGCATCAATGCCGTCATATTCTATTGCGTATGCGTATGCAAGAAATTCCGCGTGTTCCAGACCTGGCACTGAATGCACAAGTTCTTCCTGCACTTCTTTAGGCAAACTGTTTGAAAGTCCGTTTGGATATATGATCTTTCCTTCACGATCCTCTGGTTCTAGCATTACATGATGGCCAAGTGCATTAGGGAACCGCACGATTTTATCTTCGATTGATGGACAATAGCGTACTCCCGTACCCTCAATTGCACCACCATATAGGGCACTCTCATTCAAATGAGATTGAATTATTTCATGTGTTTCTGGCGTTGTATGTGTTGCAAAACACGCTAATTTAGGCGAATTCAACGGCCACGGGGCGTAATGTGGCGGTTGTTCAGTTGGTGTATCATGTTTCCACGTGGAAACAGGAATAGTTTTATTGATTGATAGTGAGGAAGTAGGAGTAAAATCCTCATGACTGACTGAATTAGGATTTATATTAGGTATAGTTATGCCTAGTTCCTGTTTTAGGTTGGATGAAATAAGTTTGGTATTTGATTGAGCCTCTATTATAGGCGGAGAATGTCGAATTTGTTCCCGTATATCAACTATATGGTGATGGTCGTTTGAAATAGTCGCATCATCGGGTGAATTAATATGACAGCATTGTTTATTGTTCGTGTTTCGTTCGTGAATGTAGTCGGATGCAGTAGGAAGATTACAATTACAATCAGTAGAAATAAAAGAGGTTTGTTGAAACTCAGAAACATGTTGTCTTTGGGATCCGATGATTTCCTTATTTTCACAACTGGATGTTTTGGTGTCGCTGTGTAGCGTGTGTGAGTGATATGAGTTTGCTTTTTCGCCTGATTGCTGTTCGTTACGATTCAAGGATGATGTATGATTAGAATCCGTGCAGAATTTGTTAACGATATTGCACTGAATAATATGTTCGTGAGTAGTTGATTGTGCGTTTGGACCGTTGACGATTTCAGGTGTTCCAATTAGTTGTTTCCACGTGGAAACACGATTTGAAGACTTAAGGTTGGTTTCGTTTGTTGTAATAGGAATATCGCGAACTTGTATAGAAGAAGTCGTTATACAACTGAGCACTGTAGATGATGATGGCAATGTGGTATTTGTACCAGAAACAAGTCTTGATTTTTCACTCTCACAGTTACATGGAAGCGCATGATTGGAAGTATGTAAACTTTGAGCATTATTGGTAGGTTGAGTTATTGCCAGTAATTTTTCTTTGTAAAATCGGGTACGGAGTGAAAAATATGGTGGGTTATCCTCGCCGGGTTGCATCAATGTTTTCGTGAAATCGATTGTGTTGGCTGCAAGTCTAGGGGGAGTACCAGTCTTAAGTCGTATGAGCTTGAAACCGTGATTTTTGAGTGATTTGCTTAGTAAGTCAACAGCTGGGCGACCATCACCCCCTGAAGGTCGTGATTCGGTCCCAATGAAGATACGCCCACGTAAGGATGTTCCTGTCGTGAGAATTACGCATTTTGCAGGAATAAAGCCATGGTGATCGGTTTGTATGCCGACGATTTTACACCCATTGGAAGTTCTTTCCGCGTATGTATTAGATAATAATGAGGTTTCGTTTGTTTCTATCCCGATTACAGCATCTTCTATAACATCCAAATTGGGTTGCGAGGCGATTACTCGTTGCATCCGAAGTGTATATTCTTTTTTATCGCATTGGGCGCGCGTGGCCTGAACGGCAGGTCCGCGGCTAGTGTTGAGTGTCTTTTCCTGAAGTGATGTCAAGTCGGCATTGAATCCCATTTCTCCGCCGAGGGCATCCAACTCAAATACAAGATGGCTTTTTGCCAAGCCACCAATGGATGGATTGCACGGCATACGGGCGATTGCATCAAGAAGACCAGTCACCAAAAGAGTATGCGTACCCATTCTTGCCGAGATGAGCGACGCCTCAGCGCCGGCATGTCCGCCGCCCACTACGATAATATCATACTGTTGTTGCATGGACTGTATTATACCATATTTACGGAGAAAACATAATGAGGTTGTAAACAAAATATTAATTTCATGGAAATGCAATATTATGCGACAATATGTAAATGGCAAATATACATTTGGTCCTTTATTTTCAAGGGTTTTCACGTAGGCGCACAAAAATCAAGAGGAAGATATGAAAACTTCTTCGCCAATTATCTACTAGTTATCTACAGGTATAGAATCCTGAAAGCACGGGAAATTTTGATATGCGTGAGATTACGAAGTGAAAATTCCGAAATCGATTAGTCGATGCTCAAAAATAAATTGAACACTAAACCTAAACGTCGCAGTTGAACAAGCCCTTCTTATTTCTTTTAGCCACAAAGAACACAAAGATCACAAAGAAGGGATATTGTTATTGATTATAAACGCCGTCCTCTCTGTACGGCAATTCACCCAATTGGTGAAAACTAAAAACAGAAGACAGGTCTGCATAATTCGCAATACATGCCCATCATAATAAACTTTGTGACCTTTGTGTTCTTTGTGGCTAAAAACCTACTCCTCAACTGCCGAATTTAGGCTAAAAAACACTTCCATTACGAAGCTGGTTGCAAAACTTTCTTTTTTTCGAGGCAGCACGGTTTTACAATTGCTACTATGAGCATAAATTGCACTTTCACATTTTGCGTTGAAAGGCACATTTGAAGTTACAGACGCACCATACCTCATGCGGTATTCACTAGTCAGGGTGTATGTGAGGCCCATACACCCCAGTTCAAGGGCATCGTACACTCCAGTCTGATAGTGCCGTACACTCTGGTCTAGGAGCCTCATACACTCCAGTATAGGAGTCTCGTACACCCCAGTTCAATGAGGCTCCACACCTAGGTCTAATGAAGACGTGCACCCAGGTCTAGCAAGTTCATGCACCCCGACCACTCTATGTTTTACCCGTATTATAGGCCGCCTAGAATCGCTTCGTCACTCTGAAAACGACTGCATGAAGAAAACATGACTTCACAAAACGCCGCATGGTAGGCGCTTGTTGAAGTTAACGTCTGAAAAGTACCGTGAAACACCGTATTTTTGGTCGGGTCGTGTTTTATTCCGCAAAAGATCACTCAAGGCAATTTCCCACTCAGCGACACAGAATCACAGAAAGTTTTGATGTTGAAGGTTCAAATTCACATTGTGTCTCTGTGTCTCCGCGCATCTGTGTGATGTATCTCCAAAATGCATAAAAAGCCATTCTGCAATTATGAGTGTATTGGGCAAATAAAGCCCCATGCGTAAGAATTCGCGCAAGAGGGGGACACGCCAAAACGCCATACAGTTTTCAACTTATTTTTGAGAAACAACTTAGCAATAGGCAGAGCTATACCAAATTGTACCTCGCCTTGACGATTAAAAAATCTTCAAACAATACTTGACATACCTACCCGAAGGTATGTATAATGTACGGTGTTTTGGACTAAATAAGGTAAAGAGGATTGGCTAGACGAGCTCAGAAGGATGCAGAAAAGACGCGTGCGCGCATACTTGCGAGTGCGCTGTCGCTCTTTGCCGGCAAAGGCTACGACCACACGACCTTCAACGACATCGCGGCGCGTTTGAAGATGACGAAGGGCGCAGTGTACTGGCACTTCGAGTCCAAGGAAGTACTGCTCGTGGCGCTTGTGGACGAGATGCTCGCCAAGTTCCAGCGACAGATTTCGGAATTAATGCCCAAGGATGAGCTTTCATTCCCCGCCATTGCGAACATGATGGTGAAGAATGCGGAATTGATCGTCGAGGATCCAAAGGGTAGTGCGTTCTTCATGTTGATGAAGACGCAGGTGAAGTGGCGCGAGGCGTCAATGGCGCACGTCCGCGAAGAACTTCTCACGAACCGGCGTTTTGGTCCGTTCCAGGCGTTTATGGATGCAGTGCGAAACGACATACGCGCCGGTCGTGTCAAGGATTCCGTTGCGCCTGAGCAGGTTGCGGCCATGTGCATTGCCGTTTGGGATGGCCTTGTGCAGAGCCACATAGACCATTTCCTTCCATGCGATCTTGGCGAGACTTTGAGGAACGCCTACTGGGCCGTGTGGGAAAGCATCAGAAAAAAGTGATTTCATTTAGAGAATAGGAGTGAATCATGGCAGAAGAGAAAAAAGAATCGAAGAAGTCTATTGTCGGATCGTTCATCGCGACAATTGTCCTTGCCGCAGCTTGTGGCACTGGCGGGTGGTTCGGACACGAAATGTGGCTAAAGAACCAGAAACCGCCAGAGGTAGCCGCCCCGCAGATGCCCGTCGCCACTGTCGCGGTGACGAACGCCCAATTGCGGCTTTACAATCTCCCTGAGCGTTTCGTTGCCCACGCCGAGCCGATTCAGGAAGTTGACTTGCTCCCGCAGGTGGATGGCTATATAAAGGAAATGTGTTTCAACGAGGGCGACATCGTGAAGGAGGGGCAGATCCTATACGTGCTTGACGACGAACGTTACCGTGCCGTGGTGAACCAACGTAAGGCCGACCTTGAGGCAGCAGAAGCCGAAGCACGTCGCGCAGAACGTTATTGGGAGAGAATGCAGAAGGCCGACTCCCGCGGCATCACCCAGCTCGAGCGCGACAACGCCGAGGCGGGTGCCGAAAAGGCGAAGGCGTCCGTTCTTCAGGCGAAGGCCAACCTCGTCGTAGCCGAGTATGACCTCAAGAAGGCGAAGGTGATCGCACCCATAAGCGGACAGATTGGCAAGACCTCCGCCCACGTGGGCGATTACGTGGCGCCGTCCAAGGGTTCGCTTGCTCGCATTGTGCAGATTGACCCAATCCGCGTCACCTTCCCGCTTACTGACCGCGCATACGTCGGTTGGCGCGCCGCCATGAAGAAAGGCAAGGCACCAGACTACCGCATGCGTCTGCTTCTGCCGGACGGCAGCGAATACTCGGGTCAGGGAAAGTGGGACTTTGATGACAACGAGATGAGCCGCGACACAGCGACGATCATCATGCGCCTTTCCTTCCCCAACCCCGACCGTCTGCTTATCCCGAACAGCTACGTGACGCTTCTCACCGACTACAAGACACCACCGAAACTACCCTGCATTCCGCAGCAGTCAGTCTTCGACCTGGTGGGCGGAAGCCAGGGAGTTTGGATTTTGAAGGACGACGGCACCGTGGAGCAGCGTGTCGTTGAGGTACGCGAGATGAGTGAGGGGTGGTGTCCCGTGGTCAAGGGCGTCAAGGTCGGAGAGAAGGTGGTGATCTCCGGTACAGGCAAGCTTGCGCCTGGCATGAAAGTGAAGGTTGTGCAGCCTACGATGAACGACGACCTCGACCCCAAATACAAGGCCAAGGTACAGGAATAATCTGACTTTATGAGAAACTGCAATCAATGCAAAGTGGCAAGGCGACAATTCATTGGCATGGCGGCAGGAGCCGCAGTGTCGGGAATGGTTTTTGCCTCAGAAGGAGAAAAGACGATGAAGGAAATAACGCTTGAACCGCTTCCTTACGCGGATGACGCCCTTGCACCGGTCATTTCGGCAAGGACGATTTCGTTTCATTACGGGAAGCACCACGCGGGATACGTGAAGACGCTCAACGGACTTATTGCCGGAACGCAGTATGAGGGACGTCCTCTTGAGGAAATCGTTCGCACCGCAGCCGCACGCGGCGACACTGCGATCTTTAACAACGCTGCGCAGACATGGAACCACACGTTCTACTGGAATTCGCTCGCGCCTGCGGGGAAGGGCGGTGCGCCGTCCGCTAAACTGCAGGCGGCGATAGATGCAGCGTTTGGTTCGTTTGACGCCTGCAAGGATGCGCTTGCGGATGCCGCCATCAAGCGCTTCGGTAGCGGCTGGGGATGGCTTGTCGCAGAGAACGGCAAGGTGTCCGTGGAAAGTACGCCCAACGCCGAAACACCGATCGTGCGTCCAGGCGTGAAACCGCTCCTCGTGGTGGACGTTTGGGAACACGCATACTACCTCGACTGGCAGAATGTCCGCGCCGACTACGTCAAAGCGGTCGTCGGTGGACTCCTCGACTGGAACGCCGCCTCCCGCCGTTTCGCATAGGCTTGCTGCGGGCAGAAAGGTATTTCATCGGTACCCTCCCAGAGGTGATGTGACTTTCACGAGTGTGGAATCATGAAATTGACGGAATCACATATTCGCAGTCTAATCGGAAAGAAGGAAGACGAGCGCGTAAGACGCTTACCAGCCATGTCATGTCTATGTTTCATAAAACACTTTTAGAAGATGATGTCGCGGTTGTTGTCGAAGGATTATTCAAGTGTGGATGTGTTCACGAGGACGGCAAGCGTTTAATTTATTCTGATGAAACGGAGTTAAAGAGTGTTTGATGCCATACGATGATCCCATATTGAGAGAGCTGGGAGGCTACTTCAAGGCCGAGGAGCCGGGGCGGCGCGAACGCGCCGACGCCTGGGCTACTGCCATCGGCCTCCAGAAGGTCGACGGCCTTACGCCGTCGCAGTTCCTCTTCGATACGGCTAAGGATCACATCGAGGGGCGCATCACGCAGAATCAGGCGCGTCGGCGGATTCACGATTATTATGCGGCGCAGGGCGAGGTGGCGCGTCTAGATCCGAATACGGAGGAGGCGGACAAGGTTTCGGAGCGCATCGTGGCCGTTCTCAACGATGGCGGTTTTGCGTTCACGCCCGAGTACTTCATCTCCATCCATGCCAAGCTGTTCAAGGGCGTTCTATCGTCGGCGGGCAAGCTCCGCACTGTTAACATCCGCAAGCGCGAATGGGTGCTGAAGTACGATTCCGTCACCTACGGCGACGCGGCGACGATCAAGCAGTCGCTCATCCGTGACTTCATCGACGAGCGCGAGTTCGACTACGGCCGCAAGACGCCGCGCAAGATCATCCCGCACTTCGCACGCTTCATCGCCCAAATCTGGCAGGTGCATCCGTTCGGCGAGGGCAATACGCGCACGACGGCGGTTTTTACCATCAAGTACTTGCGGTCCCTCGGCTTCTCGGTGGACAACGACGCCTTCCGCGACAACGCCTGGTATTTCCGCAATGCACTCGTCCGGGCCAACTACGCCGACTACGCGCGCGAGGTCAGCCGCGACTGGAGCTACCTTGAGATATTCTTCCGTAACCTGCTTCTCGGCGAGAAGAACGAAATGAAGAGCCGGCATCTGCTAATCGGCCTTACCGAGGAGGACAAGCAGAAGATCTGCGAACTGACGGAAGAAAAGGGTGGTCAGAAAAAGGCAGTTAGAAAAAGCGGTAAGAAAAGCGGTAAGAAAAAGGTGGTTGGAAAAAGCGGTAAGAAAACCATCGATCGAGTTTGGACGCTGTTGCAGGAGCGTCCACAGTCCACATTTGCAGACATGGTACGAGTACTCGGCCTCACTCGTAGCACGATCCAAAAGCATATCGCCAACCTTAAGGCGGCGGGGCGGCTCCGTCGCGTGGGACCGGACAAGGGCGGACATTGGGAGGTGATTGAGGAATGGAAATGAATGGACAAATCGCAAATGCGTCGGACGTGGCGTTCACGGTGCGGTCGTACGAGGCTGGCATTATGAACCACGTGACGTTGCCGACGTTGTGCAACTACATGCAGGAGGCGGCGGGAATCAGCGCGGCGCGTCTCGGCTGGGGCATTCAGGCTCTTCAGAGCGAAGGACTCACATGGATGCTCTCGCGTCTGCGGGTGAGCGTGCAGCGCTACGTGCCGTGGGGTGAGACCGTTACGGTGCGGACATGGCCGAGCGGCGTGAAGGGACGGCTTATCGCCAAGCGCTGTTTCCTCGGGCTTGACGATAAGGGAATGGAGCTGTTCCGTGCGTCGTCCGAATGGTTGTACGTCGATATGGCGGCGCAGAAAATCGCAAAGCTACCGGAAACGTTTGCAGACCTCGTGCCGGCGGGGACGCCTGATTTCGAGTTGCCCGAAATTGGCGGCAAGTTCGCGCATTTGCCGTCCGTGGATGGTAGCGCTGATATTCTCACTCGCCATAGTGATCTCGATTTCAACGACCACGTGAACAACGTACATTACGTTGAGTGGATGTTGGAAAGTGTAAATTGCGGAGTGGGGGATATTGATATCGTCTTTCGGCAGGCGGCGAAGGCAGGAGAGTCACTCGTATCGGAGTTTTGCGCCGATGGCGAAAAGATGCTCCATGCCATACGCCGTCCGTCAGACGGTGCGACCCTCGCCACCGCCTCAATGGTGTCGTTGAAGGAGGTTGGTGCATGATGCGGTTTCTCCAGGCAGTTTCAGCGTGGCTTGCGAAATGGACGCCGCTCTTCATCGCTGGCGTGGCGGTTGGGACGTATTTCGTGCCGAATGCGTTCGGGTGGGTGCGCGGCGACACGCAGACTGCCGTCCTCGGCGTGATCATGCTCACGATGGGCATGACGCTCAAGGACGAGGACTTCAAGATCCTCGCGTCGCGTCCGCAGGACATGGTTATAGGCGCGCTCGCGCAGTTCACGTTCATGCCGCTCATCGCGTGGATGCTTGTCCGCGTGCTCGGCCTGCCGCGCGAAGTCGGCGTGGGGTTGATGCTCGTGGGATGCTGTCCCGGCGGCGTATCCTCAAATATCATGAGCTTCCTCTGCAAGGGCGACGTTGCGTTCTCCGTGGGAATGACGACGGTCTCGACACTTGCGGCGCCGCTGATGACGCCGTTCCTGATGCTGTGGCTCGCGGGGGAGACCGTGGACGTGGACGCAATCGGCATGTTCAAGTCAATTTTGATCGTCACCATCTTGCCTATTGCGGTGGGGTACGCTCTCAACGCGATGTTCGAGAAAAGGAATGGCTACCGCGAGGCGATGAAGATCATGCCGGGCATTGCGGTTCTGGGGCTCGCGTGCATAGTTGGCGGGGTGGTGTCGGCACACGGCGCGAGCATCGTGAAGTCGGGTGCGCTCATCTTCGTGGGCGTGTTCCTGCACAACTCGCTCGGATACGTGCTGGGTTATCTTTCCGGCGTTGCGGCGCGGTTCACGCAGCCGAAGCGGCGCACGATTTCCATTGAAGTTGGAATGCAGAACGCCGGGCTCGCGACGGTGCTTGCGGGCAAGCACTTCCCGACAATGCCGGAGGCGGCCGTGGTATCGGCGGTTTCGTGCGTGTGGCATTCAGTTTCTGGCGCGCTACTCGCGGGCATATTCAACGCGGCTGACGCGCTCGTTGCCAGCACAAGGAAAAAGTTACGAGGATTAAAATAATGAAACTAGGAATCAGAGAGTCAATCGACAAAATCAAAACGTTCTCGCGGATATTCGTGGAACGCCCCCGCTTCGCGATGGTTATCGCCATCGTGCTCACGATGGCGGGCGCGATGGCGATATTCAAGCTGCCAATATCGCAGTACCCGCGCCTCACCCCGCCGACCATCTCGGTGACGTACAACTACCCTGGCGCGAACGCCAAGGAAATCCTCAACACCGTCGCCATGCCGATCGAGGACGAGGTGAACGGCGTGGACGACATGCTCTACATGGTCGGCTCCTGCTCGGACACCGGCACCTACCAGCTGCAGGTCTCCTTCGAGGTCGAGTCCGACCGCGACATGGACATGGTCAAGGTGCAGAACCGCGTGGCGCAGGCCGAGGCGAAGCTGCCGACCGAGGTGAAGCAGCTTGGCGGGCGCATCCGCGCGCAGGCCGAGGACATGCTCGGCGTCATCTGCCTCCGCTCGCCGAAGGGCACGATGTCGCGCCTCCAGATCAGCGACTACATCTACGGCAACATCCAGCCCGTGCTGCTGCGCATCCCCGGCGTGGGCGAGGCCACGGTCTATGGCCCGAAGCTCTCCATGCGCGTGTGGATGGACCCGGACCGCATGGCCGCGCAGGGTATCAACTCCGAGGAAGTTATCGCCGCCGTCACGCGCCAGAACGTGCAGGCGTCGGTAGGTTCCGTGGGAGCGTCGCCGATTCCCGCGCACGGGGCGAAGGTCTATACGCTTACTGCAAAGGGACGCCTGATGAAGCCCGAGGAGTTCAACGAGATCGTGGTGCGCCGTGACGAAAATGGCGGCATCGTGAAGCTCAAGGACATTGCGCGCACGGAGGTGGGCGAGGAGAACTACATGTTCACCGGGCAGTTCAACGGCGGCAACGCCGTCTCGGTCGCCCTCCAGCAGAAGCCCGGCGCGAACGCGATCGCGACGATGGACCAGATCTACAAGGAGATGGAGCGCCTCGCGCAGTCCTTCCCGGAGGACCTGGAGTGGATCACCCCCTACGACGCCACCGACTACGTGCGCATGTGCGTGAAGGAGATCGTCGAGACGCTGCTCATCACCTTCGGCCTCGTGGTGCTCGTGTGCTACCTCTTCCTGCAGGACTGGCGCGCGACGCTCATCCCGTGCCTCACGATCCCCGTCTCGCTCTGCTCCACGTTCATTCTCATGGCCGTCCTCGGCTACACCATCAACATCCTCACCCTCTTCGGGCTCGTGCTCGCGATCGGCGTGGTGGTGGACGACTGCATCGTGGTGGTGGAGCGCGTGCAGTTCCTCATCGAGACGCGCGGCCTCAACGCGAAGGAGGCGACGATCCAGGCGATGAGCGACGTGACGAGCGCCGTCATCGCGACGACGCTCGTGCTGCTGGGCATCTTCGTGCCGGTCGGCTTCATGAGCGGCATCACCGGGCGCATCTACCAGCAGTTCTCCGTCACGCTCTCCGCCGCCGTGTGCTTCTCCACGCTGTGCGCGCTCACGCTCGCGCCCGCGCTCTGCTCGCTCGTGCTGCGCGAGTCGCGCCCCTACAAGCACGGCCCGCTCGCGTGGTTCAACTGGATGGTCGAACGCTTCAAGGGACTGTTCGTGACGGCCGCGAAGTGGCTCGCGAGCCGGATCTTCCTCGCCGGCGTGCTGCTTCTGCTCACGGTGCTGCTCACCGTCTCGATGTTCACGAAGACGCAGACCGCCTTCCTCCCCGACGAGGACCAGCGCGTGGTGTTCGCCTCGATGGAGATGCCCGAGGGCACCGCGCGCGACCGCAGCCGCGACGCCGCCCTGCGCGCCGTGGACCTGCTGCGCACCCTGCCCGAGGTGTCCAGCGTCCTCTCCATCACCGGCTGGGGCATGATCGGCGGACGCGGCGAGAACCAGACCACGCTCATCATCGACCTCAAGGGCTGGGACCAGCGCCCCCTCCCCGAACAGCACGCCGCCATGCTCGTGGGTAAAATCCAGGGTTTGCTAGCTGCGGTGCCTGAACCGAAGTGGCAGGTGTTCATGCCGCCCGCGATCCCCGGACTCGGCATGGCGAACGGCATCTCCGTACACATCCAGGACAAGGCCGACGCCGATCCGGTGAAGATGGACGAGGTCAAGGACAAGCTCCTCGCGAAGCTCAACCAGAACCCGAACGTGCTGATGGCGTTCTCCGGCTACAACGCCGTTACGCCGCACCTCAAGTTCAACCTCGACCGCGTGAAGACAGAGATGTTCCACGTGCCGGTGGCGACGATCTACGCGACGCTCCAGAACTACCTCGGCTCGCGCTACGTGAACGACGTCAACCTCGGCACGCAGGTGAACCGCGTGACCGTGGCCGCCGAGGCGTCCGCGCGCGCCACGCCGGAGGCGGTCGAGCGCCTGTACGTTCGCTCCGACACCGGTGCCATGGTGCCCGTGGGCTCGCTCGGCACGATCACGCGCGAACTCGGACCGCGCGCGATCAGCACGCGCGACAAGTTCGTGACGGCGGCCCTCACCATCCTGCCGAAACCAGGCGTGCCGTCGGGCCTCGTGATGGACGAGGTGCGCAAGCTCTTCAAGGAGGAGCTGCCCGACGGCTACGGCTACGACTGGGCCGCGCTCTCATACCAGGAGCAGCGCAACGAGGGCACGGCTGCCCCGCTCATCCTGCTCGCCGTGTTGTTCGGATACCTCTTCCTCGTCGCGCAGTACGAGAGTTGGACGATTCCGATGCCGGTGATGCTCTCCATCTTCGTGGCGGTGTTCGGTGCGCTATTGGGTCTCAAGTACTGGGGCATATTCGCCTCGGGGAAACCGTACGCGCTCTCCATCTACGCGCAGCTCGGACTCGTGCTGCTCGTGGGCCTCGCGTCGAAGAACGCCATCCTGCTCGTGGAGTTCGCGAAGGACAAGCACGAGAACGAGGGCTTCTCTATAGTCGATGCCGCCGGCGCGGCGGCGGGCGAACGTCTGCGCGCGCTCCTGATGACGGCGCTCACCACGCTCCTCGGCACGCTCCCCATGATGATCGCAACCGGCGCGGGCGCGGCGAGCCGCAACCACCTCGGCACGACCGAGTTCTGGGGAATGTTCGCATCCGTCGCCTTCGGCATCTTGCTGGTGCCCGGCCTCTATGCGCTCTTCCAGACGTGGCGCGAGAGGGTGAAGCGCTTCTTCGCATACCTGTCGGCGCGTGCGCGCCGCCGCCGCGACCTGAAGGCTAGAGCTTGAATTTCAAGAAAGGAAAACAGACATGAAGTTAGTGATTCGTGATTCGTGGTTCGCGACCTGTGCTCCGGCGCTGGCCGGGGGCCTGGCGCTCGGCGTTGTCGGCTGCTCGCATTTGTGGTCGGTCGGTCCCGACTACAAGGAGCCGGAAATCGAGGCCGCCGCCGCGCCGCTGCCAGACGCCGGCTACCCGACTACGAACAAGACTGCGACTGGCGAGTTCAAGCCGGCGGACGCAAAGGACGACCCGCGCAAGGAGATTACGGCGGAATCGATAAAAATGTGGTGGACGCAGTTCAACGACGACGTGCTGACGAATCTCGTCGAGACCGCTGTCTCCAACAACCTTTCGTTCCTCATGGCGCAAGAACGCCTTGTTCAGGCGCGCTGGACATTGGTCGGCGCGGGTGCCGCATTCCTCCCGAGCATCACGATGGACGGCACCTACACGCGTTCGGGCGCACACAGCTTCACCAGTTCGCGCGCCGGCTCAGGCAAGGCGTACCATGGCGACCACTGGAACAGCGGTTTTGACGCCACGTGGGAAATCGACATCTTCGGTGGTTCGCGCCGTGCCTACGAATCGGCGGAGGCGAGCCTTGACGCGTCCGTCTGCACGCTCGAGGACGCATGGGTGTCGCTCACTGCCGAAATAGCTAGTACCTACGTGGAGCTGCGCACGGTGCAGGAGCGTCTCAAGGTGGCGCGTACGAACCTCAAGCTGCAGAGCGAAACGTACGACATCCTCAAGTCCCGCCTCGACAGCGGCATCGGCGACGAACTCGCCGTCAAGCAGGCGAAGTACAACGTAGAACAGACGCGCGCCTCGCTTCCGAACCTCCTGGCGAACGAGGAGCAGTACAAGAACGCGCTCGCGATCCTTGCGGGCAAGATGCCGGGTGCGCTCCACGACTCGCTGAATCCGCAGTCCGAGCGCGACTGGCTTGTCGCGCCGCAGCGCGTCGCTGCGATTCCGCTCGACGCGATGCGTCGCCGCCCGGACGTGCGCGCCGCCGAGCGCTCGCTCGCCGCGCAGTCCGCCGCCGTCGGCGTCGCAACCTCTCGGCTCTTCCCGAAGTTCTACATCAACGGCTCGATCGGCCTTGACAGCATCGAGGCCGGCAAGCTCTTCCGCCGCGAGGCGTTCATGGGATCCATTGGCCCGTCGTTCAGCTGGCCGATCTTCCAGGGCGGCAACCTCGTCGCGGCCATGAAGGCGGAGGAGTCGAAGCTCTCGGAAGCCGCGCTCAAGTACGAGCTCGCCCTTCAGAACGCTTTCCGCGAGACTCGCAACGCATATAGCGCATACACGCAGGAATACCACCGCTACCAGTCGCTGCAGGGCGCCGTGAAGGCCGCGCAGGACGCGGTGAACATCTCGCAGGACCTCTACAAAAACGGCCTCAAGGACTTCAACAACGTGCTCGACGCGCAGCGTTCGCTGCTCACTCTCGAGGAGGCTTTGACCATCAGCAGAGGCAAGATTACGACCGATTTGATCGCCCTTTACAAGGCGCTTGGAGGCGGTGTCGCACTCTGAGCGATTTCGGGGGCTGAAAATTTTTTGTCATTTTACAGTTGCTTTACGGACGAATTTCTATTATTCTAATATGCCGTGACGGCGCAAATTAGTTTTTGTGCCATCGGTTTAAAGGTTTGAAGGAAAGAAAAAAAGATGAATAAGGCAGTACACGCGCTCATCTACGTGATTCTGGTTGTGGCCGGAGTCGCGCTGTATTTTGAGATCAACTTGTTTGACAAAAAGGAGTTGCTGAAGGACAGCAACAGCCAGTTGCGAGACTGCATAGTCAAGTTGTCGTCGTACATCGAGGCCGAGGACGCCAAGGACGACGACGCCGGCGACCCTCCGCCCGAGGCTAAAAGGGACGACTCGCCAATCGAGGCGCAGGAGGTGGAGGACATCTCCTGGGATAACCTGCTCAAGGAATATCCGTACAAGTTTGAGCGCGAGGGGCAGAAACTCATGAGTTGGGGCAGCAAGGAGTCTGGCCAGCTGCGCAAGCTCTACTTCCTCGACGGCGAGGGCAACCGCGTGCGCGACCCGGCTAATCCTGACAAGTTCCAGACGACCGGCCCTAATACCGCGTCTGCGCTGATTGAAGTCATTGAAGGCCGCGCTCGCAGGCAGTTGGAGACGCTCAACACGACACGCGAGGAACTCAGGAAGATGCGCGTCAAGCTTCAGGATCTCGTTTCGGAATTCAACAAGCTTCCTCCGCAGATGCGCCAAGACCGGGTTACCATCGTGAAGAAGAACAAGGAAATTGAGGATCTGACCGGCGAGAAGGCCAAGCTTGAAGACCAGTTGCAGAAGACGAAGGCCGAGGTCGAGGAACTCAAGGCGGAAGTCACTTCGAGCAAGGATGAACTTGCCAAGGCGCGGGAAGAGACCGAGCATGTGAGGGAAGACCTTGAGAAGGAGCAGAAGAAAGTTGAGCAACTCAACAACCTCCTTAAGACGCGCACGGCGGCGGCGAGCGCCGCAGCGGCCGGCAACAGTGGCAACCGCGGAACGATGACGAGCGGCGATAAGGGTAAGATCGTAAAGGTCGGGCCGAAGGTCGAGCCGAACGACAAGGCGTCGTTCGTGGTCGTCAAGTTCGAGGACGCGGCACTCAATGAGCTCATTGGGGAAGACCGCAATGGCGTGTTGCCGCTGATTGAAATGCTGGTGTGCCGCAAGGTTAATGGCGCGGACGGCAAGGAGAAGCGTACGATCGTAGGAAGGGTCCGTTTGCGCCAGTGGACTCCCGGCACCAACTTCGTGACGGCAGACATCCTGCCAGACTGGTTGCAAACCGAGGAGCTGAAGGAAGGCGATGTCATCATTCCAGACTAAATGGCTGATGGCTGCGCTCGCCGCGCTGGTTCTGTTCGGCCTCACTGGCTGCATAGCGGATACTGCGGCGGATTCAGACCTTCCATGGGCTACCAACCACAATTGGGAAAGCCTCGGCCCCCTGCCATCGCAGATGACGGACCACTATGATTAACGAACGGTGCTTCACCGTGGAACAGGGCGGCATTCGACTGGATGCCGCCTTGTTGTCGCAATTCCCCTCGTCCACCCGCGCGTTCTGCCGCGATGCGTGTGCGGCGGGAGATGTTCTAGTTGACGGTAGGCCGGCGATCAAAGGGCAGAAGCTTCGCGGCGGCGAGACCGTGACCGTGCGCCGCCTTGCCGAGGCGAGCGACAACCGCGTGGCTCCGAACCGCGACGTGCCTGTGCGCTGTCTATTTGAGGACGCCAGCCTTCTGGCGTTCGACAAACCCGCAGGCCTTCCCGTTCAGCCGCTCACCTACCGTGAGACCGGCACGCTCATGAACGGCATAGTTGCCAGATGGCCGGACGTGCGGGAGATCGGCGACCAGCCTCTCATGGCCGGTGCGCTGCACCGGATCGACGCGGATACATCCGGCCTCGTTCTCGTCGCCCGCACCGCAGAAGCGTTCGAGGCGCTGCGCGCGCAGTTCGCCGCGCAGACGGTGAAAAAGACCTACCTCGCTCTCGTCGAAGGTTCCGTTGCCGTAGGCGGCACGCTTGAGAACGACCTCGTCCACGATCCTACGCTTCCGTTTTGCCGCATGATAGACATCCGCCGCGCCCGCGCCCGCGTGAAGGCCGCGCCGCTCCACGCCGTCACGCAGTTTACGCCGGTCGGGCGCACCTCGTGCGGCAACGAGGAACGGACGCTCCTTGAGGTCACGATCTACACTGGCGTCACGCACCAGATTCGCGCACAACTCGCACTCGCCGGGATGCACATCGTCAACGATCGGCTGTACGGCGCGTTCGCGGTGGAGAACCAAAAGGGACACAGTCTCCATGCCCTTGCGGCGGCGTTCCGCCACCCGACAACTGGCGACGAGATGGAAATCCGCACCCCGTATCCAGACTGGGGGTTGATTGCATGAACCCCGCGCTTACGCCCGTCTCGCCGCCACGTTACGGGCGCCGCGTCATTTTTTCCATCGGCGCGGCAGTTGTGTTTACGGCGGCTTTCTTCTGTATCCGAATCGCCGCGGCGAATCAGGTTGGTGCGTCAGAGGTGCCGGCTGTGTGGGCGCTCTACCTTGCGGGCGTGGCACTCTACTACGCGGTAATTTGCCTGTTCCTCTGGCGAAAGGCCAAAAAGGCGAAGGGGTGATTGGCACTATGCGTAAAAGTTGCTGTTGCACCCCTTGCCAATTAGCCAGCGTTATGTTATACTATTCATTCCGTTTTGACAAGAAAGAGGTAAAAAATGAGTTCTGATACTTCGCGTGCGAACATGTGGAAATGGCTGGCCCTGCTGGTCATTGCCGTATTCTCCATTTGTGTTACGACCCCGCTGGGCGAAAAAATCCGGTTAGGACTTGACCTTAAGGGTGGTACGTCCTTCACGCTTGGCGTGGACGAGGACGCGCTGCGCGAATCGGTTCTCGCACAGGTCGCCGATACGAATGATACGGCGGCGATTCAGCAGAAGATGAACGAGGCTCTCAATGGCAGCGACGAGCGCATCATCCAGGTCGTCCGCCGCCGTGTTGACGGCATGGGCATGAACGAGCCCGTGATCCAGGGTATGAAGGGCCACCGCCTGCTCGTGCAGCTGCCCGGCATCGACGATAAGACCCGCGCCGAGGCCAAGCGTTCGCTCCAGAGCGCGTCGTTCCTCGAGTTCCGCCTCACGCACCGCAACAACCGCGAACTCGCCAACAAGCTTCTTGCCGACGGCAAGGTGCCGGAGGGCTACGTGACCAGCGCGAAGGGCGAGGGCTTCAGCCGTGCGCCTGACTACGACAAGGTCGCGAGCAAGCCCGGCTACCAGAGCCGCCTCGCCGCGTTCGGCCATCCTCCGCAGGGCTACCAGTTCATGCTTGAGAAGACGAAGGAGGGCACCTACTATCCTAACTACGTGAGCCGCAAGACGGAGCTCACGGGCGAGTACCTCGTCTCGGCGCACGTTGACCGCGACCAGGTCGGACGCCCCGTCGTCGCCTTCAAGCTCAACAGCCAGGGCGGCAACCTCATGCGCCGGCTCACGCGCAACTACATCGCACACGGCGCGCGCAACGATTCCGACCGCGGCCGCGAGCTCGCAATCGTGCTTGACGGCACGCTCGTCTCCGCCCCGGTGCTCCAGAGCGAAATCAGCACGAGCGGACAGATCTCCGGCAGCTTCTCCGTCGCTGAGGCGCAGCGCCTCGCGAACGACCTCAACGCTGGTGCGTTGCCAGTGCCGCTCAAGTTGCTCGCCGAGGAGTCCGTCTCCCCGACGGTGGGCGAGGACGCCAAGCAGGCGGGCTTGATCGCCGCCGGCCTCGGCTTCGCGCTCGTCGCAATCTTCATGTTCATCTACTACTGGTATGCTGGTCTCGTCGCTGACATCGCGCTGTTCCTCGACATCGTGCTCCTGCCCGCAGCTCTCGTCATCGTGGCGAACGTGCTCGGCGTGTTCGCGAAGGACGCGTCGATGGGCGCGTCCGGATCGTTGCAGCTGCCGGTGCTCACCATGCCGGGCATCGCGGGCATCGTCCTCACGCTCGGCATGGCGGTTGACGCCAACGTGATCATCTTCGAGCGCATCCGCGAGGAGTTCGCCAACAAGGTCTCCGTCGGCACCGCCATCAAGAACGGCTACGGACGCGCCTTCACCGCGATTCTCGACTCCAACATCACGACTATCGTGACGGGTATCATCCTGTTCATCGTCGGCACGGGTCCGGTGCGCGGTTTTGCCATCACCCTCACGGCCGGCGTCGTGATCTCGATGTTCACGGCGGTGGTCGTCACGCGTCTCGTGTTCGAAAAGACCACGAATCCCGATTCGATGAAGGCGTTCAGGATGCTCAACATCTTCAAGAAAGTGCCGAACGTCGATTTCGTCAAGCTCGGCAAGGTCGCGGTGATCTCGTCCCTCGCCATCGCGGTTGTCACGGTCGCCATCTTCGGCATACGTGCGGTCGTGAAGCCGGCGTCGGTTCTCGCCGTCGATCTCACGGGCGGCACGTCGATAGTGTTCGACGTCGATGCGGCGAACCGTCCTTCGGATTCCGACATCCGCAAGGTCCTCAATCCTTTCGACAACGCCACGGTCATCCAGACCCAGGGCGAGTCGAAGCTCCTCGTGAAGACGGGCTATACCTCCGACAACGCCAAGGACAAGGGCGTGACGGACGTCGCCGGCCACGTGACGAAGTTGCTGCAGGAAGCCTTTCCGAAGGCCAACATTGCAATCCGCGACGCGTCGGAAGTCGGTTCCGTCGTGGGCTCCGACCTCAAGAAGTCCGGAACATGGGCCGTAGTCCTTTCGCTCTGCGCGATTTTGATCTACGTCGCCTTCCGCTTCGAGTTCGGGTTCGGACTCGGCGCACTCGTGGCGCTCGCGCACGATGCGCTGGTTTCGCTAGGCCTCTTCTCGCTGTGCGGGCGTCAGGTCTCCCTGCTCGTCATCACGGCGCTCCTCACTATCATCGGTTATTCGGTGAATGACACGATCGTCGTGTTCGACCGTATCCGCGAGGATCTGCGCCGCGACCAGAAGAGCAAGTTCAAGGATCTCTGCAACCGTGCGCTCAACGAGTGCCTCAGCCGCACGGTGATCACGTCCGTCACCACGTTCTTTGCGGTGCTCGCGCTCTTCGCGTTCGGCGACGGTTCGATCTTTGACTTCGCGCTGACGATGCTCATCGGCGTGATTGCCGGTACGTATTCCTCGGTGTTCGTTGCAACGCCGATCATGATGTGGTTCTACAAGGGCCGCCGTCCGCAGTTCTCCGCCGAAGGCGCCGCGAAGCGTTCCTGATGTGGATGCTGTTGATCACCAGACGGTTGGCGTCGTCGAACCACGAGTGACGACGCTTACGCTGCCGCCCGGAGGCTTTCGCCTCGAGGACGGTGGCGCGCTCCAGCGCGTTGACGTGGCGTGGGAAAGCTGCGGCCTTGAACGTTCTGAAAACGACAACGTAATCTTCATCTGCCACGCGCTCACCGGCGACGCGCACGTGGCCGGACGCCATCCCGGCGAGGATTCCGCAAGCGGCTGGTGGGATTCGGTCGTAGGTCCGGGCAAGGCCATCGACACGAACCGCTACCGCGTGGTGTGCGCGAACGTGCTCGGCGGCTGCAAGGGAACGACCGGTCCCTCTTCCGTCAACCCCGCAACTGGTCGGCCCTACGGTTCCGCTTTCCCCCGCTTCACCATTGGCGACACTGTCGAGGTGTACCGCGCGTTCCTGCGCGAGATCGGCATTACGCATCTTGCCGGACTCGTCGGCGGCAGCTTCGGCGGCATTCAGGTGATCGAGTGGATCACGGCGCACCCGGGCGAAGTGGACAAGGCGGTTATGATTGCCTCCGGCGCTGCGCTCAACGCGCAGGCGCTCGCCTTCGACATCGTGGGCCGCTACGCAATCACCCTCGATCCCGGCTGGCGCGGCGGCGACTACTACGACGACGGCCCCGGTCCGCTCATGGGTCTCGCACAGGCGCGCCAGGTCGCGCACATAACATACCTTTCCCTCGACCTCCTCAACCGCCGCTTCGGGCGCAAGCAGCAGGAGGACTGGCTCAAGCGCGGCAAGGAATGGCTTGAGAAACACGCCTCGCGTTTCGGCACCACCTTCGCGATCGAGAGTTACCTTGAATACCAGGCGCGCAAGTTCCTCGCTCGCTTCGACGCAAACTCCTATCTCCAGATCACCCATGCGATGGATCGCTATGACGCTGCGGCGAAGTACGGTTCGCTCGATGAGGTTTGCAGCCGCATCACGTCGCGCCTACTGCTCGTCTCGATTTCCGGCGACTGGCTCTTCTCCGAGGACCAGAGCCGCACGATAGCGTCGTGCATGTTGCGGCAGGGGAAGTCAGTCGCGTATGCGCATCTCGACATCAAGGTCGGGCACGACGGCTTCCTTACGCACACGAAGGAACTAAGCAAGCTGATGGGCGGATTCTTCGGCGAGGGTGGCCGCACGATCTACCCAGAGAAGCGCGCGGCGCTTGCGTCCGTGATGGCACTCGTTCCCGAAGGCTCGCGCGTGCTGGATGTCGGCTGCGGGTCGGGTTCGCTCCTGCACCTGCTCCGCGACGAGAAGCACGTTCACGGTACCGGCATCGAGATTGACGACGACAAAATCGCCGCCGGCGTCGGCGACGGTCTCGACGTTCTTTTCGACGATGCCGACGCCGGTCTCGACCTGATTCCCGACGGTGCATACGACGTGGCGGTTCTTTCCGAGACGCTCCAGACCGTCAAATATCCGCGCGAGCTTCTCACGCGCCTTCTCAACAAGGCGGGCGAGGCTGTCGTGTCGTTCCCCAACTTCGCATCGTACCGCATCCGTCTGCTGCTGCTTTTCACCGGACACCTCCCCGTGAATCCCCAGCTTCCGTTCGAGTGGTACGACACGCCGAACATCCACGTGGTCACGCTCAAGGACTTCCGCGCGCTTTGCGAGAAGAGCGGACTCGTGATCAAGGAAATACGAGCCGAGACAAATCACTTCCTTGGTCGCATTCTCTGCGCGCTCGGACTGAAGAACCTCGGCGCGTCGCGCATCATCGCTCGCGTATCCCGCAGCTGATTTATGAAAACCAAAATAATCCTGGCATATTCACTTGCAGCGTTTTCCGCCGTTGCCGGCGAACGAGGCATCTTCGGTCTGTACGGCGATACTCCCGACGCGAAACACGCATGGGCCGTACACGACTTCAACCGTCCCTACCCCAAGCAGGTCGAGACGCCTCCGGGCAAGCCTCCATCCGATGCAATTGTCCTCTTTGACGGCACGCAGAAGAGCGTCGATGAAAACTGGTGTGACAGAAAAGGCAACCCCACGAAGTGGCGCGTGAAAGATGGCCTGTTCGTCTGCACGCCCGGCTCCGGCCTTGCATGCACGAAGCGCGCGTTTGGCGACGCACAGTTCCACGTCGAATGGCTCAGCCCCGTCGCGGACGCGAAGAAGCACGGACAGCTCGGGGGCAACTCAGGCGTGATTCCAATGGGCAGGTACGAAATCCAGATCCTCAATTCGTACGACCCCGATCCGTCGGCAGACGTCGAGCGCAACTACCCTGATGGCATTGCGGCGTCTGTTTACGCGCAGAATCCGCCGCTCGTCAATGCAAGTCGTCCCGCCGGCGTGTGGCAGACGTACGACATCATCTTCCACCAGCCAATCTGGAAGGACGGCAAGGTCCTTCACCCCGGCACCGTCACCGTGCTCCACAACGGCGTGCTGGTGCAGGACGCCTGGGAGCTTGAGGGCATGGCCACGCACCGTGTGCGCATTCCGCTGCGGCAGCACGCAACGAAACTTCCGTGGATGCTCCAGGACCACGGCGATCCCGTTCCATTCCGCAACATCTGGATCCGCGAAATCCCCTCGCGCTGGGACAACACCACGCACTCGGAAATGTCCGCGAAAGAAGAGGACGTGCGTTCCCTCCGCGATAAGACCGCCGCCGCGCTCTTCGCCAAGATCGACCTGAATGTTCCAGATGCAAAGAACGTCAACGGCATCCTCGAAGTTCTTTCCTACTCGAAGAAGCCCGAATACCTTAAGGCCGCGAAGTCGCTCTGTGCCGGGTACGACGCTTGGCTGAAGTCGCTTCCGCCAGATAAACTTGCGGCAAACAAAAGGTACATCGACGGTACGTTGAAGGGATTCAACGTGCTCATCCGCAATAAGGTCATCGGTGCCAACGACTACCCGCTCCGCGCCACCCTCGAACAATTCTCCAAACAAAAGTAAGGAACCCGCAATGAAAACTACTCGCCGATCATTCCTCGCATCCGCCACGGCCGCAGCCGGACTCGTCCCGTTCGCCGGTTTCCCTGCCGTTGTTTCGCGCCGCAGCCCCAACTCCATGCTCTCGCACGCCTGCGTCGGCACGGGCAACATGGCGTTCGGCGATTTCAGCGGACTCCGCAGCCATTCCCGCATCCACATCACCGCGCTCTGCGACGTGGACGCGAACTACCTCGCCCGCGCCAAGAAGCTCTGCCCCGACGCCCGCACCTACCGCAACGCGCATGAGATGTTCGAGAAGGAAGGCAACCGCATCGACTCGACGAACGTCTCCACGCCCGACCACTCCCACGCCGGGTACATCCTCGACGCCCTTGCGCGCGGACTCAACGTTTACGCGCAGAAGCCCCTGTGCCACGACCTCGACCAGTGCCGGAAGATTGAAAGCCTCGCAGCCGAGAAGAAGGCCGTCACGCAGATGGGAACGCAGATCGCTGCGTGGCCGTGCGACCGGCAGACGGTGGCGCTCTTGAAGAGCGGCCTCATCGGCGAGCTGAAGCGCATCTGGATATTCTCGAACCGCGGGGGACAGACCACCGCCGACCACACGTGGCCGCTCGCCGAGGCGCCGGTGCCGAAGACGCTCGATTGGAAGACGTGGCTCGATGGCGCACCGTTTCGTCCGTACGTGCCCAAAGCCTATCATCCCGGTTCCTGGCGCAAGTGGCGCGACTTCGGAACGTCGTGGCTTGGCGACCTCGGCCTTCACCTGCTCAGTCCCGTCTGGATCGGCCTCGGTCTCGGCACGACTGGCCCTACGTCCGTCATCGCCGAAGTGCCGGTGGAGCCGGAACCGCAGCGCACGCAGTTCTGGCCGAGGATGTCGCACGTCACATGGGAAATGCCAGGATGCGCTGCATCCAGCGGCAAGCCGTTCCCCATCGAGTGGTGCGACGGCAACCTCGTCGATCCGAAGGTGAAGGCGAAGACGCCCGCGAATTATTTCCCGCCCGCCGCATTCAACGAATTGTTTGCAAAGAGCGCAATCGGCAAGCAGCCGTTGCAGGGACGCGTCGTCGAAGGTACGGAGGGGTGGCTTCTTTCCGTCCACTACGACAAGCCCCCGGCCATCGTGTTCAAGAACGGCGCCGCCGCTCCGAAACTGCCGAACGTCGGCAAAGCGCCTTCGCATTGGCACGAGTACATCAACGCATGCCTTGACGGCGGAACGACCACGAGCTCCTTCTCGTGGGCGGGTCGGATGTCCGAGATGGTGCTGCTCGGCAACGCCGCGATGTCGATGCCGGGCAAGCGCCTTGCATGGGACGCCGCACGCGGAATCAAAAAGCAGTAAGGCGCGGAGAAATGCGCGTTGCGTGCGCGCGGAAGGCGTCTTTGAGCGCGGCGGTGGTGAACGCGGGGATGTCCGCCTCCGTCCACACGCGCGCCACGTCGTCAAGGTTGTGCGCGTCGGAACTGCGCGTGACGGCATAGCCCTCCGCCTTCGGCAGCCACGCGGTCTCGTCTGCGGTGCGCGAAAACTCCACCGCGTCGAACGCGCCGTCTTCGGGAATGCCGCCGAGCTGTGAATAGACGGAGAACGCGCTGCGGTCGATGTGCGCGGCGATGTATATGCCGCCGAGCTCGTGGCATTTCGCCGAGACTTCGGGAATCATCTTGCGGCAGCCCATCGCGAGGATGCGCCACTCAAGTTCCACGATATCGTCGTCCCACGTCACAACGGGCTGGTCGCCGAACGTCTCCGGGTCGTTCACGCGCTTTGGCATCGCGGCGTACACCCAGTCCGTCATGGCGAGCGCCTGCTCCGTTGTGTCGAAGAGGGCGAGCGTGTGGACTTCCTCCGCCGTGCAGACTTCAAGCCCGAAGAGACAGGCCATCCCCGCACGGCGGGCGCACTCCGCGATTGCCGGCGTGTTGCGCGCGCTCTGGTGGTCGGTGAGAGCGATGCCGCCCATGCCAGCCGCCACCGCGCGTTTCACGATTTCGGAGGGCGACATCTCCAGGTTCGCGCACGGCGAAAGGCAGCTGTGTATGTGGAGGTCGAACTTCACGGTCAGTGCTCTGACGGGGGAAGGTCGTTAAGCGCGCGCGCCGTGGCGTACTGCGACATCGGCGTGATGATGATGGCAACGCCCTCGCGCGCCGCTGCCTCCGCCATGTCGGGCGGGACGGGGCGCGAGTGGCAAAGCACGATCACGGAACATCCCACGAGCGTGCAGACGGCAATCGTGTTCAGGTGGTTCTGGATCGTCACTAGCGCACAGTCCTCGCCCGCGTGTCCCATGATGTCCGAAAGCAGGTCGCCGACGTACACGCCGGTTGCAGCGGCGTCCTCCGCAGATACGGCGAGCGTGCCGTTCACCTTGGTACAGATTTCCTCGGCGGTCATGCCACGCCTCCGTTCGCCGGTTGTTCGGGCTTGCTTAACTTGAAGGTACACGTCACCTTCGTGAACTTGCCGACTTCGGACTGGATGTCGAACTCGTCCGCAACGCGCTTGGAGTTGGAAAGACCCATCCCCGCTCCGAAGCCCATGGAGCGGATCCAGTCGTTTGCGGTTGAAGTGCCGTCGCGGCAGGCCCATTCGATGTCGGAGATGCCGGGGCCGCGGTCCTTGGCGGTGATGGTGATCGTGTCGTCCGAGATGAGCAGCACCAGCACGCCGCCGTGCGAGTGGATGCAGATGTTGATTTCCAGCTCGTAAGCGGCCACGGCCACGCGTCGGGCCACGGTGCGGTCCACCTTGCGTTCGCGCAGTATTCCCTTGATGTCGTTCGCGGCGTGTCCGGCGCGGGAGAGGTCGTTGCGCACCACGGCCCATTCGCGGCGGAAGTAGTGTTCGCTGGTCGCGCGGGAAGGCGCGTTGTTCGAGGTCTTTCGCTCCAGCTTGCGGATCTCCACCGAAAGTTCGTAGAGAAGCGCGCGCATCACGTCGCGCTGGGAGAGGATTCCCACGAGCTTGCGGTTGGAGTCGAGCACGGGGAAGCGTCCGTACGTGTAGTTGTTGAAGTACCTGAGCGCGAACGAGATTGGCATTCCCGCCTCAAGCACCACGAGGTTGCAGGCCATGTGCTTCTCGCACGTGTCCTCGATCCAGCCGTTGTCGAGCGCGGTGATGATGTCGTTGACGGACACGATGCCGTAGAGGCGTCCTTCCTCGCACACGGGCAGGCCCGAGATGCGGTTCTCGCGCATGAGGCGCTGCGCCTCGCGCAGGGAAGTGGTACGCGCCGCGCTGATGATCTTGCGCTTCATCACGTCGCGCACCTTGAAGCGCTGGAGCAGCTCCATGATGATCACGCTCGAATCGCCGCCGAGCGCCTTGGGGTCGAGCGGCGGAGTCTTGGCGAGGATTTCGTCGTCGTTCGTCTGCTGCCCCTGGAGGATCGTTGGGGAATAGTCGCTGTCCATATCCCCTCCTCAGTCAGCCGCGCTCCTCGGCGAGGAACGCGTCATGCAGGCGCACGCATGCGTCGTACTTCGAGAGCGGGCTCGAGACAAGCGGCACTCCGAGGTCCGCCGCCACCTTCAGCATTGTTTCGGAGAGCGGCTTCGCGTTGTGTACGACCACGCCCATTGCGCCCACGATGTGGGCGGTGCGGATGGCCTGGTCGCTTGCGAGGGACGTTATCAGCAGGATGTCGTCCGCGTCGTTCAGCAGAACATCGCTCATCAGGTCGTTCGCCACGACCGCGCCCACGGCGCGCGGGCTCGTGCCGTCGCCGGCCATAAGCTTGCCGTTAAGAATCTTCACCACGTCGGCTATCGTCATTGTCTAGTTCCTTTCATTTTTCTTTCTGGTTGGGGTCGTCGGAAAGTTTGCGGTACAGCGTTGAGAGGTTCACCTTGAGCGCGTCGGCCGCCTTTGCCTTGTCGCCGCCGGCCGCGATGAGGATGTGTTCGATGTATTCCTTTTCCTTTTGCTTGAGGAAGCTCTTGAGCGAGGCGCTGCCGGCCGTGGCGGAGTCGGCGCTTGCGCCGGACGCGGCCTCCGCCGCCTGCGCGTAGCGGAGAATCTTCGGAGGCAGGAGGTCGGGGGTGACGCTGCCTTCGGACATGAACGTGAGGGCGTGCTTGACGGCGTTCTCCAGTTCGCGGACGTTGCCGGGCCAGTTGTATGCCATGAGCGCCTTGGCGGTCTCAGGCTCAAGCGTGGGGATGGGTGAACCTTCAGGCGTCTCGAGGCGGATGAAGTGCTTGGTGAGCGGGATGATGTCGTCCTTGCGGTCGCGTAGCGGCGGGATGTCGATGGTGATCACGGCGAAGCGGTAGTAGAGGTCGCTGCGGAACGTGCCCTTGACCACGGCCTGTTCGAGGTTCGTGTTCGAGGCGGCGATCACGCGCACGTCCACCGGGATGTCCTTCGTGCCGCCCACGCGGCGGATTTCGCGCTCCTGGAGAACGCGCAGCAGCTTGCCCTGGAGTATAAGGGGCATGGACGATATCTCGTCGAGGAAGAGCGTGCCGCCGTTCGCGACTTCGAAGAGGCCGGGCTTGTCCGCGTACGCGCCCGTGAAGGAGCCCTTCACGTGCCCGAACATCTCGCTTTCGAGCAGGTTCTCCGGAAGGGCGGCGCAGTTGACGGCCACCCACGGCTTGCCCGCGCGCGGGGAGTTCCTGTGGATTGTCTTCGCGATCACTTCCTTGCCCGTGCCGGACTCGCCGTTGATCAGCACCGTGGCGGCGGTGGGGGCGACCTTCTGGATCATGTCGCACACCTGCGTCATGATGGGCGATGAGCCGATGAGGTTCTCGAAGCGGTACTTGGGAGGCGTGTCGGCGTCCATCGAAAGGGCGAGCGACTCGTGCTTCTTCACCTTCTCGTCCGCGCGGGCGAGGCACGAAAGGATGTCGTCCACCTTGAACGGCTTGGTGAGGTAGTCGAACATCCCCTCCCTCATGGCGTCGATTGCGGTTTCGACGGACGCATACGCCGTGAGCAGGATCACTGGCATGGAGGGATGGAGCTTGTGAATCTCCTTGAACAGCTCCATGCCGTCCATAGGCGTCATGCGGAGGTCGGTAATGACTATGTCCACGCCGCCGCCGCGCACGATTTCGAGTGCGCCGGCGCCGTCACGGGCCGTTTCGACTTCGTACTTGTTCGTCTTCAGGAGACTCTGAAGCAGCAGGAGTATCCGCGGCTCGTCATCAACTATTAACACTTTTGACATGGGGAAAGTATAGCATTTTCACCGCCCCTGCGCAAGCGGTAATGTTTGTTAAAGAAACGGGCGCATCCGCGTAATTCACCGCCGAACGCCCCCTTAGGGACGGCGATATTACTCTCCAAGCGAAGCGCGAACGACCCTCCAAGTGACCCGCGAATTTGTCTTCAAGAGAAGCGAAACATACTCTTCAAGAGAAGACCGGAATACCCTTGAAGACAAATTCTGACATCTCTTCAAGGGTCATGTTGGCTTCTCTTCAAGGGAAACATGCCAGCCTATTGTGGGTATGACCGGGTACCGATTGCGGGTTCCTTTCACGCGCCTTCCGGCTGCGGTAATATTCTGCCCCCGCAAAAAAATCAACTTTTTTCTTCCACCCCCTTGCATTCAATCCGGGGATTTGCTACACTTGAACCCGTCAGCAGCTGGGCCGGGCCTTCCGAAGAGGCGCGGGCAACCCCTATTCCCCTTCGGATTGATAAAGGAAAAATGAAATGAAAAAGTTATTGTTTGCAACAGCGATTGCGGCCTCAGCCGCAGCGTTTGCGAATCCAATCAACGCGGTTGGATTTGAAAACTACGACGTTAATGATACGTTCGAGAACGGCGGTGATGAGAATAATGAAGTCGGTGGAACAGACAAGTACTTCTGTTTCGACGGCGAGTCTAATAGCTCGGTGGTGACGAATGCATCGCCTTCCACCATGCGCACGGCGTACTTTGGTTCATTGAAACCAACGCCGCCTGCCAACGCCAACTATCTCGCGCTCGATACCGAGGGCGGCACGTTCTGGCGTTCAATTAACACTATTATCAACTCGGGTGAAACCTACAGCCTTGGCGAAGCTCGGGCCGTTGCCGCCACTGGCACCTACCTCGATACACTCGTGCAGTTCACGGTCACAGAGGATGAGGCGCCGACGGTTGGCGAGGATGACAAGCTCGCCATCTGGCTTCAGGCTGGTGAAGGCACTACGAACCTTATGGTGAGGGCTGCAGTTATTGATGACGAATTCAATCTGACGCCAACTGAGTTTACTATTACCAATGCATCGGTTACGGCTGGTGCGTGGTACCGTTTGACGGTTAAGGCAATTGCGGATGTTACCGAAGCCGACGGGGTTCCCGCTTTTCAGGTGTATTTAGACGGTGCATTACTTAAGGGGAATGTGCGTTCGCTTACTGACGAATACCTTGACCTAATTGATTCAGACTATAAGTCTGCGATTCAAGAAGGGTCTGTGTTTGTCAGTTTGCTGGGTGTTAATTCCACCACCCTCCAGGGCGTTGGCTTCCAGGGCACGGGTGCCGTTGACGAAATCGTGTGGACCGAGGAAGATCCGTTCCCGGCTGCGGTGGTTGAGTTCACGCTCACGTTCTCGGGCGATGCGAATACGACCCTGGGTGCTGTGACCTACACGATCGGTGAGGATCCGGCGCAGACGGTCACCAGTGGTGATAAGGTTCCGGAAGGTGCTACGGTGACGATTGCCCAGCCGACGTTCACGCAAGGCTATCAGCTCGCTGCGCTCACGATTGGTGGCACGGCGGTGGCTGATCCCGAGTTCCCGTATTCGTTCACGATGACCGCCGATACGACAGTGGCGATTACGTCCGTTCTGCCAGTCTTGAATCCGACGGTTGATGGTACGCCGGTTGAGCCTGCCAATGTGTTCAATACGGCGATAACCACCAAGCCTATCGTTTATCCGACTGAACCGACGCTTGCCGGTACGGCAGGTGTGGATCAGACGATTACGTTCAATGGTGTCACCGTAAACGTTCCTACGTACTATGACGCCAAGCTCGCTGGCACAACGGTTTCGCTTTCGTTGAACACTAACGCGATTCCGGCTATCGGCGAGGCGACAGTTGAATCCGAGGAGAAGGCGGCAATCGAGGTTGGTGCTACGACGTTCACAACCACGCTGACTACGACTAATACGAAGTTGTACTATGGCCTCAAGACTGCTACCACTCCGAATGCTGCCGAATGGACTGTTGGTACGCTCACTCAGGGTACTGGTGCGGCTATGCAGATTCAGGCGGACAAGCCGACCGTTAGCGGTGATACGGCATCTGCCGGCTTCTTCAAGCTGTATGTGACAGACGTTGCGCCTGTGACGCCTTAAGGTATTAGCAAGTAAAATCGAAAACCGCCTTCGATAAGCCGAAGGCAAAACCGCAATGGGCGGCGCACACTGTGCGCCGCCCTTTGTTTTTGGTTGGTGGTTGGTTAGTGTTGGTTTGTGCGCACGCTGGTAGGGTCGCCTCGCCGAGGCGACCGGCTTTCGGCCCGCTCGGCGATCGGGCCCTACCAACTTCCGCCAATAACCACTAGCCATTAACCACTAGCCACTCCCCCCAACCACAGTACCGGCGGCTTTCGCCACCTTATCCACGAGGGTCGCAGTTTGCCACTACCCCCATTCTACACCAAGACCAGTGCATAATATAGTCAGACCATATTATAAATAATGTCTGACGAAATCAAGAATAAGGTCAGACCAAATATGAAATAAAGTCAGACCAAATTATGAATAAGGTCTGACGATATTAATAATATAGTCAGACGATAATCATCATTTCGTCAGACAATAATATTTCATGGTCACGGTCTAGAATCATTGCTATCGGCGTGAAGAACGCGCAGTATCTGGGATGCGATAAGCCTAAGTCTAAGCAGCGCAGTTGGGGCGTATGTATTTAGCCGCAAAGAGCGCAAAGGGCGCAAAGAGAGGGGATATGCAAGTGCCGCTTGCAGTTTTCACCATGGAGGTGTTTCTGGGTGCTGGTGCCTAGTGCTTAGCTGCTTGCGGAGCCATTTGACAAGTCGTGGAAAAATAGATATACTATATTTATACCTTTTGGAGGAATTGCAATGTCATACGCTAGCATTTTCATAAATGGCGGATTTCAGGCCGTGCGCATTGCTGGTCTTTGGATCGGGAATTTGGTGTGAGCGCGGGGGTGAAGATACCGCCCGTTTGCACGGGCGGCGCGCGAGCGGGCGCGAGTGGTGCAATTGGCAGTGCGCGAGCGGGCGCGAGTGGTGCAATTGGCGGTGCGCGAGCGAGTAGCGCTCGCCGTGCCAACGGCGAGGAATTGCCGCCGGGTTGGCATTATGATGAAGATACCGGCGCAATCATGCGCGATGTGATTCATCGCATGGGCCGCCGCTGCCGCAAATGGGATTACCACGGGCGCGGCACCTACCTCATTACCATGGTGCTGGCCGATCGCTCAAAGCCAATACTGGGGCGACTGACCGGCGCAAGCCCTGATGCCGCTGCAATCGCGCTAAGCCCGCTGGGCTTGGCCATTGATGCGCATTTGAGGCGGATTAGCGAATTCACGCCTGAAATTGAAGTGCTCGGCGTGCAGGTGATGCCCGATCATATCCATGTGGTATTGCGCGTGAATCGGCGAATGGCAAAGCCGCTCGGCATTGCATTGCGCGGGTTCAAGGGCGGCGCATCGAAGATCTTTTGGGGTCAATCCGCAGTTGGCACGGCAGATGCAAAGAGGCCGCTATTTGCCGAAGGATTCGTCGATAATATTTTGGGCGATGGCGAGGCGGTTGCAAATGCGCTCAGATATCTGGCTGATAATCCGCGCCGGCTTTGGGAAAAACGGGCGCACCCTGAGCTTTTCAGGGTGCTGTGCGATGTTGAAGCGGCTGGCGGGCGATTTGCCGCAATCGGCAACCGGGCGCTGCTGAAGGCGCCGCAAATATACCAGGTTCAGGTATCGCGCTCGTTTTTCGCATACCGGCGCGATGCCAAAGGCGCGATATTGAAGGATGGGCCGCCGAGAATCGCAACGGGCGAGTTCAAGGAAAAGCTCGAAGGCTTTCTTGAGGCCGCCGCGCACGGCGCGGTGCTGCTTAGCCCGTGCATCAGCGAGGGCGAGCGCGAGATCGCGCGAATCGCATTTGAGAAGGGGCTGAAGGTGATTACGCTTGCAAACAAGGGCTTTTCGCCCCTGTACAAGCCCGGTGGCCGGCTCTTCAACGCCACGGCGGCGGGAAACCTTCTGATGCTTGCGCCGATTGCCTGGCCGTATCAGCCCGGCGAAAAGAAAATGACCCGGATCGACGCCTGCATCCTCAATCGCATAGCCCAATGGCTGAGCGGCGACGGTGCGGTTGAAATCAAGTATCGCGGCGTTGAACCTTCGGAAATTGACCGCCTTGCCGCCGAAGCGATAGAGCGTGGTTAGTGATTCGTGGCTTGGTGCTTTGCCACTGACTGGGGACGCCGCCATCTTGGCGGCGGGGCCGGATAATCCGGTTGGATGGTGCCGCCACTACGCACCACTAACCACGCACCACCCACCCACGAACCACTAGCCACGAACCACCTTTACGGCACAAGCGCATGGGAAGCGAGAAACTTGGCTTCTGCTCGTCTGAAAGCGGCAGGGCCGCCGAAGAATTTGTACTCGCTATCGGTTAGGCGTTCCCCTGATATAATTTTGGCAGCAACGAGGTTCAACGTACAAATTAGGTCTGCGAGCTGAAAGAGTTTGTATCTGCGCGGTTGCACATCGGGAACAAACTCCACCTTACCGCCAAGTCCGTTGAATGACTTTTGCAAAACCTTTGTGATCGGTGCCTGCCCACAGTCGTAATAGACTTTAACCTGTGCGACATCTGAAAGAAGGGATTTGTTGGCGTTCACAAACTCATCGAGTTGCGCCTGGAGCTTGGCAATGATCTGAAGCGTCGAATTTACGAACTTCTTGTCAACGCAGAGGCAATGCCACTTGAAATCGATTCTGCGAGCGAATGTCATCATACGGTTGTATATCCTTCCGCGGTGATGGCGCGACAGAAACTCATACCCCTTTTCGCGGCGGATAAGCGGCCCGGCGTGAAAAACAAAAGCATCAGGGTCTAGACCGAGGCTGATTATGCTCCTGTTGAAATCCTCAATCGCCTGGGATATGTCGTTTGCCTGATTGTGAAAGACCATTCCGACGATGTAGAAACGAGAATCAGCATCGGGATGGCGGAATCGCCCCGACTCATCAACAAACACGCTCAATATAGTACTTTGTTCCATCTCGTTGCCTATTTTCAAAGCGAAAGTGGCGGGAATTACTTCTCGCCACTAACACGGGGACAAATTCCCCGCCTCAAGATGATCCTCTCTCGCGAAAAGATCGGCTACCATTGTAGCAAAACTTCCGCCGCCGCGCAAGTGGATCGCAAGAAAAAGTTTTGCCGTTTGCGGATAATCCGAAAATTGCGCTTGCGCACGATGTGAAATCGTGATAAACCAATCTGCGTTGTGCAAAACTGCACAATGCAAAACGGCACCACCCACTCACCCACTCACCCACTCACCCACGAACCACTTTATCGTTGCATTCATCGATGAATTATGCGATAATACCTTCGTCTTTTCTGGAGAAGCTTTATGCCAATAATTAAACCAGTTTCTGAATTGCGTAACTATCCAAGCGTTCTTAAGGATGTGAAAGTCGGTGAACCGATCTACCTCACGAAGAACGGTGTGGGGCGCTTTGTGCTGATGGATATTGCCGATTACGCGAATGTGGCGGCGGCAGAGCGGCTTAACCATGAATTGATGTGCGGTCGCCTCGCAGGTGAAACGCAAGGATGGATCACAAAGGATGCGATGCGCCAGCACGTCGTCGGAATCAAGGGGTAAGGGGTTTCATGGCGTTGTTCTATTCGCCGCTTGCACGACAGGACATTGACGAGATATACCACTATATCTCAACAACGTTGAGCAATCCTTCCTCGGCGGCAGAAATCGTAGATGCGATACTCGATGAAGCGGAATCACTTGAGGATTTTCCGCTGATCGGCACGATAGTCAACGGGTTGCCGCGCTTGGCAGACGAGTATCGTTTTCTGGCCGTTCGGAATTATTTCATTTTCTATCGCGTAGCTGAAGATGAGGTGTTCATTGATCGCGTCCTGTATAAGCGGCGTGATTATCAATCGTTGCTGGCGTTGCAGTGATTGGTGGTTAGTGATTGGTGGTTAGTGATTAGTGGTTCCGGAAAATCCGGTTGGATGGTACAGCACCCACTCACCCACCTCGCACCACGCACCAAAAACTTTCCAAAATACCCTTGCGCGGCGGCGGAAGATTTGCTACAATGTAGTCATCAACCCGCAGGACTCGGTCTGAGCGGCGCAAGACCTCATCCGAAAGGATGGGGTCTTAGCATTTAGGAGCACGTATGAGAAAAAGAGCGATAGCGTATATTGACGGATACAACTTGTATTACGGACTTCTCAAAGGTTCGTCCTATAAATGGCTTGATCTTTGGGCGTTCACCCGCTCGCTTGTTCGACAGGATTTTGAGCTTGTTGCCGTTAAATATTTTACGGCTCCTATTCGGACATACCCTTATGACCTCGCTGCAAGCGACAGGCAGAAAGTATATCTTCAAGCACTATCTATAATGGGTAAGGTAGAGATAATTCACGGGTTCTACTCAAAAAACAGGGTACTTGCACCGTTTGCAGATCACAAATGCTCCTCTTGCGATGTGACGCATGATGGTTTCGTCCCAATTGTAAAATTGGAGGAGAAACGCTCTGATGTGAATCTCGCGGTGTCACTTGTTGCCGATGCGGCTTTGGGCAATGCCGAATGTTTTGTTGTAATAACTGGTGATTCGGATCAGGTTGGCGCAATGGAGGCAGTACGTCATTTGTTTAAGAAACAAGTGGTAGTATTTAACCCGCATCCAACGGAAAGCCGACATCTCAAAGGTGCAGCCACATACTACCGCAACATCCCGCGAGACCTGCCGGCTCGCTGCCAGCTGCCCGATGAAATCCCGTACGGCAAGCGCGGCGACCGATTCATCCACCGCCCGCCCGCGTGGGCGTAGCTAGTGGCTAGTGATTAGTGATTAGTGATTAGTGATTCCGGAGAATCCGGTTGGATGGTACAGCACCCACTCACCACTCACCCACTCACCCACTCACTCACTCATCCACCCACCCACTCACCCGCGCACCACGCACCAAAAACTTTCCAAAATACCCTTGCGCGGCGGCGGAAGATTTGCTACAATACACGCCGAACCCCTTGATGGGTTGTTAACCACCCGTGAGCCTCTGGCGATGCGGAGCGGAGCCGGGAGAAATCCCGGCTCTAGCATTTCTTGGAATAAGTCATGAGTAAGAGGACGATAGTTTACATCGATGGATTCAATCTGTACTACGGATTGTTGCGCCACGCCCCTGCATACAAATGGTTGGATTTGCGAAAACTTTCGCAGATGCTCGTTGCTGCGGAGAATGACATAGTTGCTGTGAAGTACTTTACCGCACGTGTGAACTATGACCCCAAGAAACCATCTTCCAAAGAGCATCAGGAAATTTATCTTCGAGCGTTACAGGTGCTTGGTACCGTGGAGATCACAGAGGGTTACTACCAGCGTCAAGATGCCAAAATGCCATTTCGGTTTGAACCATGCAAAAGTTGCCGTCCGTACGCCGATGTTATAAGGATTGAAGAAAAGCGTTCGGATGTTAATCTTGCAACGGCAATGATGGCCGATTTACATGAAGACAAGGCTGATTCCTTCATTGTGATTTCAGGCGACGCAGATTTGATTGCTCCAATTGACTATATCAGAAAATCAGGTGGACGTAATGTTGTAGTTTTTAACCCGCATCCTTCTATAAGCGGGGACTTGAGGAAACATGCCACATACTACCGCAACATCCCGCGAGACCTGCCGGCTCGCTGCCAGCTGCCCGATGAAATCCCGTACGGCAAGCGCGGCGACCGATTCATCCACCGCCCGCCCGCGTGGGCGTAGCTAGTGGCTAGTGATTAGTGATTCCGGAAAATCCGGTTGGATGGGATGGTACACCACCCACTCACCCACGAACCACTACTCACTACCTACGCACCAATGACTTTCGATGAGAAATCCCAGTAGGTTCAAATGCCCTGATACATGAAAATACACCCTCGATCATAAGCAGGCTTGACATGACTGTACACAAAGGACTCTGCATCACTTGGCAAGCGCATGAACCCAAGGGAAGTGTAGTACCGAATCAACTTCTCCTTTGGCAATGCATAGATATACAAGCATTGTACGCCTATCAAATCTGCAACATTTTTTACAATCGGTAAGATGAACTTGTCAAACACATGGAAACCGATCTTGGCTATCTTGCTACCCTCACTCCGGTACGCATCATTGACAGCAAAATTAGCCAACTCAATGCCTGGAATGGTATCAAATAAACCATCTTCTCGCCGAACTGCAATGAGACCAGTGCGTAACGAGAAATAACAGGCCAGTTTCCCTGTTGCCGCATCTTTTATGAGAAACGTCCGACTTCCATTATTGTTCTCATCATTTTCTGCCTGCGACTTCAGATAAGATTCAAGCCCGCGCGCATTGTTTGGAACGACAAACCTTTCTATCAATTGGCGATTTACAGGAGAATCCAGCAAATGCTCAATCACGAAATGCTCCGTGTTGAGATTAAGCACGTCAACCTTCATACTACGTTCGCTCCACGTGCGACCATCTTCGCACGCTCCCTCTTGTGAACCCTCGCGATCCATGCTTCAAACTCAGCTGACTCTCGCTTCAACTGGGTAAAATCAGGCTTCGGTGTATTGACAATCATCTGATACACTCTGTTTTTCAGCAATTGCGCTCTATATTCATCTGTTATTATTCTCATAACCTGCTCCTTTCTCCTAATCTGCCAAAGCAATCCTAGAAAAGGTTCGGCATGAAGAATACCAAATAATGGCACCATTTGTCAAGCCCATGCACGTACATTTCCCCAAAGTGGCCCTGCCGCTTTCAGACGAGCGGAAGCCAAGTTTCTTGCTTCCCATGCGTTTGTGCCGTAAGGGTGATTGGCGCATCTGCGTAATTCACCGCCGAGCCTTCTGATGATTGGAAACAACTATTTAAAACAACTTGCCTTTGGCGCACGGGCGCGGGGCCTTGCGGCTGCTTCGCAGTTCGCGCTTCGCGCTCACCCAACCTGATCGCTTCGCGACAGGCGCATCAACTCGCCCGTGCCCATAGT
>Ga0310694_10000640_pt1 | contig 44434 bp, 44 predicted proteins | sample 174DNAGHGhighgp2_FD_203884 | JGI IMG/M metagenome (GOLD analysis project Ga0310694, IMG submission 203884) | Sheep rumen microbial communities from Palmerston North, Manawatu-Wanganui, New Zealand - 1742 DNA GHGhigh gp2 (v2) (version 2) | ecosystem: Host-associated > Mammals > Digestive system... | reverse complement strand
GCCGGAACCCTCAATTTTTGGCGGCTACTTCGGGGCAAGATATATGGACCACGAGCTGTCGAGCGATTTTATCAGCTGACCATACACCGGCTGTCCGAAAAAATGTGTACTTTTGCCCATGATTATCTTTTTTTTATGTTTGGAGACTGCAAAGATAATCAAATGGGCAGACATGACTTACATGACAGCCCTATTTTTTTGTACGCTCTATTTTTTAGCGGACAGTAATAAATAAAAAACTATCTTTGCAGTGCGACAAACAGGTCGAGAAAAAGCGAAAAAGGAATCGAACACATTCATTCTGCGAGGTTTGCGCAGACATACATAATCAAACACAAGAACGAAAAAACGTAATATACCTATAATCATTCAAACAGTGAAAAAGATACTTTTTATCCTTCCCGTCATGATGGCGTTGCTGGCCACATCATGCACACAGAAACAAACAGAGAAATCCTACAGCATCAAAGGCACCGTGCCGGCGGGCATCGAGGCCAAGCAGATGTACCTGTACATCCCTCAGGGCAATGAGCTGGTGGCGATAGACTCAACAGCAATCACGAACAACAGTTTCCAATTCAAAGGCGAGACACCTGACTCGACAATGATTGCCATCCTGCATCCCGGTAGCATGAATGAATATCCGGCAGTGGGCTGGAACGTCATCATAGAACCCGGCGCCATAGTGGTCGACTCCACCGAGCAGTTTGCCACCGGCACGCCACTCAACGACGGCTTTAAAGACTGGATGTCGGAGCTGTACAAAATCCTCTACACCTCGATGGATCCTAACGACGTGCACAACTTCTTCGTCGAACATTGGGCAGAGCATTCAACTGACTTTGTCGGAGCCTTCGTTCTGAGCAACATGGCGCCCTATCTTGAGTTCCCGTTCGTCGACTCATTGGCAGCGGACGTGCCAGAAGAGTTGCGCAACAACGGCCTGCTGAAAGACTTCTTCAACCAATTGGACACCATGCGCAAGATGCAACCCGGCCAACTCTTCACCGATGCGGAGATGCAAGACCTTGACGGCAATGCGGTGAAACTCTCTGACTACATCGGCAAAGGCGACTATGTGCTGCTCGACTTCTGGGCTTCATGGTGCGGTCCGTGCCGTCAGGCGATGCCCCAATTGCAGAGCACGGTGACGAAATACAAGAAACTGAAGGTTTACGGCATCGCCGTCAGCGACGAAATGGACGACACACGCAGAGCCATCAACGACCTGAAAATCACATGGCCTGTGCTGTACGACAAACCCGGCAACTCGCCACGGGCCTACGGCATCAACGCCATACCTGCAATGATACTCTTCGCCCCCGACGGAACGATAGCGGCGCGCGACTTCAACGTCAACGAGCTGGAACAGATACTGAACGAAAAGATGAAGAAATAAGGGTGCCTTATTTCTCAAAACAAGAAGAGGAGGACAGCATGCTGTCCTCCTCCTTTTTTAATAACCGAAGCAAGTTATCAGTCTTCGAGCATAGCGAGCTGTTTGTTCACCTCGCCGATAGCCTCTTTGACGAAATAGCGGCAAGAGGCGAGAAAACGCTCTTCGCGCTGGCTGTCGAGCAACAGCAGATAACCCATGATGATGTTGCTGAGCACCTCGGTAAGGGCGCGAGTGGTATGTTCGAAGCGTTCGCTCGTCGTGCCGTCGGTGGCGGCGAGGTCGTACATGCGCTTGTAGCACTCGGTGGCCTTGCGCAGGGTGGCAAGACAATGCTCCATTTCGGGAGTCATGGCGTTGCAGGCGACAGCCTTAGCGTCGTAGCTTTCAATCTGTTTCAGGTAGGCTCCGCTGGCGATACCCTTCATGGCCGCCACGACCTGCAACTGGCTGGTACCTTCGTAGATGGAGAGGATACGAGCGTCGCGGTAGAGGCGTTCGCAGGCGTACTCCTTCATGAAACCACTGCCGCCATGCACCTGAATGCAGTCGTAGGCGCAACGGTTGGCGAACTCGCTGGCGTTGAGCTTGACGAGCGGAGTGAGGATGTCGGCGATGCGCGAGGCGGGCTTCGAGCTTGCAGCAAGGTCAACGTAGCGTGCGGTCTCGTACATGAGGCTGCGGGCGCCGTCGGTACGTGAGCGCATCTGGTAGAGGAGATCCTGAACAGCGACGAACTGGTTGATGGGCTTGCCGAACTGTTCGCGGATGGCGGCATAAGCCTCGGCCTCGCGACAGGCGGCTTCGCACAGGCCGATGGACTGGGCGCCAACGCCGAGACGAGCGCCGTTCATGAGCGACATGACATACTTGATGAGACCCAGACGACGTTCGCCTACTATCTGGCAAGGAGCGTTGTTGAACTGCAACTCGGCGGTGGGGCTGCCCTTGATGCCCATCTTGTTCTCGATGCGGCGGACCACCATACCACCGTCGGCCTTGTCGAAGACGAAATAGCTAAGGCCACGGCCGTCGTTGGTGCCTTCCTCGCTGCGCGCCAGCACAAGATGCAGGTCGGCGTCGCCGTTGGTGATGAAGCGTTTCACGCCGTTGAGGCGCCAGCATTTGGAAGCCTCGTCCCACGTAGCCTTGAGGCGTACCGACTGGAGGTCGCTTCCGGCATCGGGCTCGGTGAGGTCCATAGAGCAGGTGGCACCCTGATAGATGCGTGGCAGATATTTGTTTTTCAATTCCTCGTCGGCGAACTGCTGTATGGTATCGGCACAGTCCTGCAATCCCCAGATGGTGGCGAAGCCCACGTCGGCGCGAGCAATAATCTCGGCTGCCATGACAGCTGCCACGCGTGGGAAATTGAGACCGTTGTATTTGCGTTCCAGCGTCATGCCATAAAGGCCTGACTGGATGAGAGCGTCGAGGTTCTGACGCGTACCCGGAGCGTAGACGACGCGGCCGTCCACGAGCTGCGGACCCACATGGTCAACCTCCTCGGCATTGGGAGCAATGACGTCGCCGGCGATGTCGCCAAGCAGGCGCATGACCATGTCATACTGTTCGATAGCCTCGTCGGCAGAGGCCGGTGCCTCGGGATGAGAGCCTGCCTCGGCATAGTTCTTCTCTTTGGTAGCAACGACCTGCTCCATATCGGGGTGATGCAGGTAGAAGCTAAGATTCTCGTTGTCAGTATATAGATTCATAAAGCACTATTATTTCAGGTTTTTCTTGTAGCTTGCCATGAATTTAGGCAGAACAGTCATGACATCGCCGATGATGGTGTAGTCGGCGATGGCGTTGATAGGAGCCTCGGGGTCGGTGTTGATGCTGATAATCTTGGCGCTCTGCTCCATACCGGCGCGGTGCTGCACGGCGCCACTGATGCCACAAGCAATATAGAGTTTGGGGCGGACGGTGACACCCGTCTGGCCTATCTGGCGTTCGCCTTCGCAGAAGCCGGCGTCGACAGCGGCGCGGGTGGCGCCGACGCTACCGCCGATGAGGTGGGCAAATTCGTGCAGCAGGGCGAAGTTCTCCTTGCTGCCCATGCCGTATCCGCCGGCGACGATGATTTGAGCTCCCTTGATGTCAATCTTCTGTTCTTCAATCTCGCGGGAGATGATTTTCACCGCCTTGTCGGCCTTGTCGATATAGTCGCCGACAGCGACGGGGATGATGGTACCCTTGTAGTTGCTGTCGAAAACCTCCTTTTTCATGACGCCTTCGCGAACCGTAGCCATCTGCGGACGCGTCTCGGGGCAGACGATCGTGGCGATGATATTGCCGCCAAAAGCAGGACGCATCTGCAACAGGATGTTGTCATAGGTCTTCTTGGTTTTGACATCGTCGTGGCTGCCAATCTCGAGCGAGGTGCAGTCGGCGGTGAGGCCGCAACGCAGGTAAGAGGCGATGCGAGGAGCGAGGTCGCGACCGACGCTTGAGGCACCGAAGAGGACGATTTGCGGTTTCTCGCTCTCGATGAGCCGCGAGAGCACCTCGAAGTGAGGCAGGGTGCGATAGGGGCTGAGACGAGGGTCGTCGGCGAGGAAGACCTCATCGACGCCGTAAGGATAGAGAGACTCGGCAGCGCTCTTGGCGTTGTTTCCGAGTACGGCGGCCTGCAGCTTGACACCGAGGGTGGAGGCCAGCTGCCTGCCCTTGGTGGAGAGTTCGAGGCTGATGTCGGCTATCGTGTTTTTCTCAGATATCTCACAGTATACTAATACGTTGTTCATCTTTGTTTGCTATTTTACATGAATGATTGCCGAGAGAGAGACGTCCATGAAGCTAGGGGCGCACACATCGGCAATAATGCCATATTATAATATGTGTTCACTAATAAGAGTGGCGCTCAGGTTGTTGAGGGCATCCTCCGTGGGTTCCATGACGACCGATTCCTTGTGAGCGAGGACGACGTTCTCGATTTTCTTAACCTTGGTAGGTGAGCCTTTGAGGCCGAGACGGTCGAGGTCGGCGTCGATGCTGTCGGCGTTGATCATACGCACCTCGTCTTTGCGCTGGCGCAGCAGACGGTGGGCGTTGGGGAAGCGACAGTCGGTGGCGGCGGAGGTCACGGTGACGAGGACCGGCAGAGAGGCCTTGACGACCTCGGTGCCACGCTCCAGACGGCGGCGGATGGTGATTTCCTTGTCGGTGACGTCGAGCATTTCCTCGGCGTAGGTAATTTGACCGATTTCGAGTTTTTCGGCCACCTGCGGACCCACCTGAGCGGTGTCGCCGTCGATAGCCTGACGGCCACCAAAGATGAGGTCGACAGCGCCCAGTTGCCTGATAGCCTGCGAGAGAGCATAGCTGGTTGCCAAAGTGTCGGCACCCGCAAAGCGGGCGTCGCTGAGGACGAAGCCGTCGTCAGCGCCACGAGACATGGCGTCCTTGATGATCTCAGCTGCCCTTGGGGGACCCATGGTGACCACAGTGACAGAGGCATCGTTCATTTGATCCTTCACACGCAACGCCATTTCGAGAGCCTTGAGGTCTTCGGGGTTGAAAACGGTGGGCAGAGCAGCGCGGTTGACAGTGCCGTCGGCGTTCATGGCATCGGCGCCGACATTATGAGTGTCGGGCACCTGTTTTGCCAAAACTACTATTTTCATTGATATTATGTATTTTAATTTCCTATTAATAAATGAATAAGAGGGAGGATGCGAAGACGCAGAGGCTCACCTACTTTCTGTTGCCGGCGACGTAGTTGATGATGTCGCCCACGGTCTTAATTTCCTCAGTAACAGCCTCGGGGATAGAGATGCCGAAAGTCTGTTCGATTTGCATGATGAGTTCGACGCTGTCGAGCGAATCGGCGCCGAGGTCGTTGACCAGACTCTTTTCGGGAGTGATGTCGGAGGCTGCAACGCCGAGCCGTTCTTCGATGATAGCGTAAATCTGCTCAGTGAGTTGCTCGGTAGTCAATTCATTGATATTCATAGCAAGAGACAATTAGTCGTTAGTTGATTGCGAGGCCTCCGTCGCAACTGATGACCTGACCAGTTACATAAGAGGCGAGGTCGCTGGCGAGGAAGAGGGAGACATGAGCCACGTCGGTGTCGAGACCGCCACGGCGCAGCGGAATCTTCGTCATCCAGTCCTTGCGGACATCCTCGGGGAGCTGTTTCGTCATCGGGGTCTCGATGAAGCCGGGGGCGACAGCATTGCAACGGACACCACGCGAGCCGAGTTCCTTGGCGATGGAACGAGTGAAGCCAATGATGCCGGCCTTAGAAGCCGAGTAGTTGCACTGACCAGCGTTGCCGTTGAGACCGACGATGGAGCTGATGTTGATGATGGAGCCGGCGCGCTGTTTCATCATCATGGGAGCGAAAGCCTTAGTGTAGTTGAACACCGAACGCAGGTTGACATCCATGATGAGGTTCCAGTCCTCGACGCTCATTCTGAGGATGAGATTATCCTTGGTGATGCCCGCGTTGTTGACCAGTATGTCGAGACGACCATAATTGGTCTCGACCCACTTGGCAACATCTTGAGCCTGAGCATTGTCGGCAGCATTGCTGGCGATAAAATCGGCGCGGACGCCCTTGGCTCTGAGCTCGGCAACCAGAGACTCGCTGTTCTCATTCTCTTTCAAGTCTGTAAAAACGATATTGGCGCCTTCGTCGGCGAAAAGCAGCGCATGGCTACGGCCAATGCCTCTCGAAGCGCCGGTAATCAAAGCTGTTTTATTTTCTAAAAGTTTCATATTTAAATTCTTAATTAGTTAAAAATGAGGAGTAATATAAATCTGATTTCTCTCAGACACATAAGTGGCAAATGTCTGTAAATCTTATCAATCCACCCTCATGTACTGAGAGGATAGCAACAAGAGAGAGTCTTCAAAAAACGTCGGACATCACTTGTTGTCGACCAGAGTGAAAATCAGACTGCCCTTAGCGCAAAGCTTGCCTTCCACCTTAGCCTCGGCATCGACGAAGAAAGTGAGGCCGCGACGGGCGGTGATTTTTCCTCTTATCTCGATAGTGTCACCTGGGCGGACTTGGTTTTTGAATCTCACCTTGTCGAGACCGGCGTAGAAGGGAGTGCGTCCGGGGAGCTCTTCCTTGATAAGAGAGCAGCAGCACTGACCCATAATCTCGCACAGGATGACGCCAGGCACTACGGGGTAGCCCGGGAAATGGCCTTTGACGAAATATTCGTCACCACTGACGTGATAGTGACCCACAGCGGTGTCACCCTCCAAATTAACGTCATCGACGAGGAGCATAGGCTCGCGATGCGGCAGATATTGTTTTATTTCTTCTCTTTCCATGATTATATTAAACTAAAGACCTAATATATAAATCTATATCTATCAGATTTTTCTGAGAGCGACACAGGCGTTCTGCCCGCCGAAGCCGAAGGAGTTGCTGATGGTCATATCGGCAGCGTAGTCGCGGGCGGTGTGCGGAGTGTAGTCGAGGTCACATTCCGGGTCTGGCTGGTCGAGGTGGATAGTAGGAGCCACCTTGCCAGTCTGTAGAGTCTTAGCGCAGACGAGCATCTCGACGGCACCCGTAGCGCCGAGCATGTGACCGAGCATAGACTTGGTACTGCTGATGACAGCCTTGCGCGCCTCAGTCTCGCCCATAGCCTGCTTGATGGCAAGAGTCTCCGACTTGTCGTTGAGCGGGGTACCCGTGCCATGAGCGTTGATATAGACCTTCTCGCCAGCCTTGAAGCCAGCCTCCTCGAGAGCCCACTTGATGGCATTGGTAGCGCATTTGGCATCAGCACGAGGAGCGGTGTAGTGGAAGGCATCGCAGGTGTTGCCATAGCCACAGACCTCGGCATAGATGTGAGCACCACGTTTGCGGGCTATCTCATAGTCCTCGAGAATCATAACGCCAGAGCCTTCGCCCATGACAAAGCCTTTGCGACGGATGTCGAACGGCAGAGAAGCCGCCATAGGATCCTCGCAGGTGGAGAGAGCGCGGCTGTTTGCGAAGCCGGCGATGGCGATTTCGCAAATGGCAGCCTCGGTGCCTCCGGTAATCATAGCGTCAGCCCTACCCTCCTTAATCATGCGATAAGCCTCGCCTACAGAGTGGGTGCCCGTTGCACAGGCTGTGACGACAGGCAGATTGGGGCCTTCGGCGTGGAAGGTGATAGCCACGTTGCCGGAAGCGATGTTGGCAATCATCTCAGGAATGAAGAGAGGTGACACGCGACGTGGGCCGTTTTCGAGCATTTCCTTATGTTCGCGACAGAAGGTCTGAATGCCACCGATTCCGGAGCCGATAGCGCAGCCGAAACGGCTGGAGTCCACATGGTTGCCCACCTCAAGACCGCTATCGGCCATAGCCTGTGTGGCGGCGGCGATAGCATAGAGAGCATAGCGGTCGTTGTGGCGGATCATAGCCTTGTCGATATTAAAGTCTTCAGGCTTGAAATCAAGTATTTCAGCGGCGACTTTCACCGAAAGACGCTCAGTATTGATAGACTCAATAGTCTTGATGGCGCACTTGCCGTCGAGGAGGTTGGACCAGAAGGTGTCGACGTTATGACCTAACGGTGTGACACATCCGAGACCAGTAATAACTACACGTTTCATATCGTTATCTTTCTGTTTTATACATTTGGTTAGAAAAGACTGAAGAGAGGATGTTATTCTTCAGCATTATTGTAACTAATTTCGCTCCATTTGAGAATGGAGGCGCCTGTGACGAAACCACCACCGAAAGCACTGAGCAGCAGCGTCATGCCATCCTTGAGGAGACCGGCTCTCGACATCTCGTCCATGAGGATGGGGATGCTTGCCGAGGAGGTGTTGCCATACTTCTGCAAATTTGTGGGGAATTTCTCTTTAGGCTGCTCCAGATGTTCCCTGATGGAGTCGATGATGCGGAGGTTGGCCTGATGTAGGAGATACATGTCGATGTCGGCACCAGTCATGCCGTTCTTCTCGAGGATGACGTCGACATCCTTGATGCATGCCCTGACAGCAAGTTTGAACACTTCGCGGCCCTGCATGACGAGTGGGGTTGTTTTCTCCTCAACGCGGTCGTAGGGAGTAGGCTCCATGGCACGCTTGTAGTAAAGCACATCGGTATGTGTGTCGGCCGTGACTCGGAAATCCTTAAAGCCTTCACCATCAGTGACCACCACGGCGCCAGCGCCGTCGGCAAAGAGGACAGAAGTCTCGCGTTCATGCCAATTACAAAATCTTGAAGGCTCCTCAGCGGCGACGATGAGGATGTTCTTAGCTCTGCCGGTGGAGATGAAAGCGTCGGCAATGTCAAGGGCATAGATGAAGCCAGCGCAGGCACCGTTGAGGTCGGTGCAGGGGCATTTGCATCCCAGGGGTCCGAGGATAATGCTGCTCATAGACGGTGTGACATAACTGTTAGCCACATTTGAGCAAATAAGATAATCAATATTCTCTGGAGCCACACCCGACGATTCGAGAGCCATAGAGGCAGCCGTCATAGCCAGTTCTCCTAAAGTTTCTTTGCTTAAAAGCCTTCTCGTTTGGATACCCGTTCTGGTGGTAATCCAACTGTCACTTGTTTCGAGAAAGCCAGCGAGCATGTCGTTAGTCACGACTTTCTCGGGAAGTGCACTACCTGTTCCAATTATTTTCATAATAATAATGTATTCTTTAATATATGCACAATAAACACATATTATTTCAATTTGCAAAAGAATAGAAAAATTTCGGAATATTTATGTTAAAAGTGATATTTCACGCAATATGATGGATTAAACAACGTTATTTGGGGTGAAAAAATAGATTTTTGGGTGAATAACGTGAAATTTATTTAACAATTATGCCAACAACGAAAAAAAACATACCAAAATTTATGAGTGAACAGAAAAGCATAGCGCTTTTTCTGCTTCTGGTATTAGCTTTTGAGGTGTTATTTATCATACTATACAGACCTGACAGTTACACCTTACGGAAAACAAGTGAAAATCATCCAGAACTGATGAATATCGGTAAAAGCATGTATACGGCGGCACATGTCTTGTGTGGTTTTATTATACTCGTTATCAGCAGAATAACATTTTATTATTTAAATAAAAAACATGACTACAGATTGAGAGTGCTGGCCATCTGGATACCCGGAGAGTTGATAGTGCTCACACTGACACTGACCTGTATCAACTTCTTGTTCGAAGGATTAGACAATCCGGATTTTTTCGATATGTTAAAGGATGTATTTACCGACGTAATATACGTACTTATAATACCTTATGCAGCCACAGTACTGATACTGTTACTGATAGAACGGGGACATGAGATAGAGAGGCTGACGGGTCTAATAGATGAGCAGGAAATGGGAAACAACGAAACGAATGACAACATAAACTTCTATGCGTTAGGAGGAAAACTTGCATTTTCGACAAAAAGATCAAATGTATTATATATTGAAGCCGCTGACAATTACTCAAATATACATTATCTGAACGAAGGGAAAGAAGACACGTTCGTGCTGCATAACTCACTGAAGAATCTGGACAATCCCGAAAAATACAAAGGATTGCTGCGATGCCATAGAGGCTATATGGTCAATACAGAGAACGTCAAGCTGTTGAGAAAAGAGAAAGACGGGCTGGTGCTTGAGCTTGAACAGACGACACGTCCAATCCCAGTATCAAGGACTTACAACGACAAAGTAGTAAAAGTGTTCTCGGGAGAATGATAGTTCATGCAATAAAAGCGACGGGAAGGAGACTAAAATACAAAGAAATTTGAGAGCAGCGCAATATAACTATCTTGTGTGCAGTTATCGTCAAAACAATGACACTTATGTGCAGTCATATCAAAACAATGACACAATCAATCGAAAGAAACCGAGACTAAACCCGCAAAGAAGAAATAAAAAACAACCGACTTACCATGAAAAGAATCATAGCGTTGGGACTAAGCATATTATGCGCCTTATGTGCCTTTGCCCAAAAAGATCAGGACGGAGACACACTTCTGTGGAACGGACGCAAATATGTATTGTTTGTGGACCGTGACGTGCCACCAATATTAGACATTTACTATCAGAGGATTGGAGAGGCACGGCCATTCAGCAACTGGAGCAACAACAACCACCGCGGATATACCGCGACATACGAGCTCATAAACGAAGCGCTGTATCTCAAGGAGATAAAGGCGATACGATACAAGACACGCAAAGAAAATCTGTGGACGGAATCGGGCATAGACACCGTAGTAAAGCCGGAATATCTGAATATCAGACCATTGACAGAAGAATTGCCCGTATTTGACGAATATGTAGCCACAGACTGGTTCTCAGGAGTTGTGGAGCTTCAACTAATGCCAAAAGACAAAAAAGAGGCACGGAGCGAAGAGGCATCGGGGCATAGAATACTAAATGTCATCAGAGGAAAAGTCACTGACAACATGCTGATTACAGACAACGATAGAGCAGCCATAGAGAAGAACGGAGGGAAAGAAGGACTACGCGAAAAGGCAGAGATGCTGGCGATACAAAAGAGATACAGCACATATCACATACGTTCGAAGATGGACAGAGAGAAGGTGATATACAATGGACATGAGGGATTGTTTGAGACAAGGGACAATGCGTTGACACTGATAATGGAACTGTTCCACAACGACCCCATAGCATCGCCGACATCATGGAACGACAGAAACGAGAGCAGAATATCGCCCCTATTCGGCAATTGGCTGCTGAAAAATGACTCACTGTTTCTCACCTCAATAGAGATACATGAAGGGGCAGAGCTGTTCAAACACACGGCAATCAAGACACCGATGCTGGTGCTGACCACACAACCAGAGGCGAAAAACATAGCAGTGGACAATGACGGCAAGGTTTTCGCCGACTGGCTTGACGGAGAATACACGATACATTACGGCGCATGGGAGGTAAACGAGTACGGCGTAACGACATATAATGTTGCCAAGACACAAAAAATAAGAGTGCGGAATGGCAGGGTGACATCATCTGTATTCAGCCCCAGCAGCTTTGAAGAAGATGAGAAAGCACTCACGGAGAACACCTTCACGATATGCGACAGCAAAAACGTATGGTCGGTGGAAGACAAGCTGTTGGCCGAGGCCATAGGGAACTACAAGAAACCGAAAAAAGGGCCCACCTACAAAGGAGATAAGGCTACGATGCGGAGCTGGTTTCTGACACATCCGCTCACAGACGAGCGCGCCAAGAGCCGTCTGTTCAGAGTGCATATAGCTTTCATGGTGAACTGCAAGGGAGAAGTAGGACAGTGGCAAGTCATCAGCAAAGGGAAAGGAGAGCTATTTGAGTTCGCAAACATGGTTCTGGATTTGGTAAAGACGATGCCACAGAACTGGATTCCAGCGACAGACAAGAAAGGTAATCCTGTGGACTGCTGGCAAAAGCTTGAGTTCACCGTATCGAACGGAGTGCTGACAAACGCTGACTATAAATAAGCGAAACGGATGCAACCGCTACTGATACACGCCAAGCGATTTCCACCACGCAACTATCATGCTATCACCATCTTTCCTGTAATAATCTATCGAGACCAAGCTTTGGGAGAAGAGGAAATAGAGCATGAGAGAGTGCACCTATACCAGCAAGCGGCACTACTCGTTGTACCCTTCTACATATTGTACGTGGCTTTCTGGATAATCATGCTGCTGAAATACAAAGACAGAGAAAAGGCATACCGCAACATACCCTTCGAGCGGTCAGCGTATATACTTGAAAGCAAGAGAAATGTACGTGCAATAACAAAAGCATATCATTGGTTTGGGCAAATAGCGAAGAGGCAGTAGAGGATCAAGAAACATTACAATAAAAGCGTGGCGGATTGTACAATCCGCCACAACAGGCGCAACAAGAAAAGACTACTATCACAGACAACAAAGCAAAAAAACTGACTATAAACATAAACAAAGAATGATACTATACTTTTCAGGCTGCGGAAACAGCAGACATATAGCCGAAGGATTAGGCCGGCTGACAGGAGACAGTGTTAACGAGATGAAAATCAAGGAGAGCGTTCCCACATACAACATAGAGCCAGGAGAGTCGTTAGGTATAGTCTGTCCCGTATACGCATGGGCAGTGCCGAGAGTGGTAAGAGATTATGTCAAGAGACTGTCATTGAACCGGATACCATCATACTGCTATCTGGCTTGTACCTGCGGAGACAACGTAGGCAAGACCCCAGAGCAATTCGAGACTGTAGTGAACAGCCGAGGATGGCATCTGGACGCCGCATACTCCTTCGTCATGCCAGAGACCTACATCAATCTTGCAGGCTTCAAACTGGACTCACCAGAGAATGAGAGGAAAAAAATTGCAGAAGCAGACAAACGGTTGTCGGCTGTGGCTGAAGCGATAATGCATCACAAGAAGGTGATAGACGTGACGCGTGGAAAGATGGCATGGTTTAACACACACATCACCAATAGCTTGTTCTACTCGATACTGATTACCGACAAAAAATTCCACACCACAAACGAGTGCATCTCGTGCGGGGTGTGCGCCAAAAGCTGTCCGCTGGGGAACATCACGATGGAGAGCGGACGACCCAAATGGCATGGTGGCTGCACCAATTGCATGTCGTGCTATCACCACTGCCCAAAGAACGCCATCCATTTTGGCAAAGCCACCAAAGGAAAAGGGCGTTATTACTACGGACACAACGAGCAATAGCAGAACAAGATGCTTGAGAAGCTCGGGCTGTTCGGTCTGTTTATAGGGTGTGCCCTATCGGCCACAATAGTGCCGTTTTCGTCAGAGGCGCTGGTGGCCGGAGCGCTACTGCTGTACGAGAGCCGTTGGCTCGTGGTGACGGTAGCCGCGCTGGGCAACACGCTGGGCGGAATGATAAGTTTTCTGTTAGGGTGGCTGTGCAAGTGGGAGTGGCTGGAGAAGTACCTGAAAATAGACCGCGAACGATTAGACAGGATACATGCGAGGGTGGCTAAATACGGTTACCCCGCCGCGCTGCTGGCATGGCTGCCGATAGTGGGTGACCTGATAGCCATAGCGATGGGGCTGCTGCGTCTGAAGCCACTGCCCACGGCGTTGCTGATGCTGGCAGGCAAGTTCGCCCGCTATGCCGTCATTGCAGGCGTGGTCAATCTATTTTGACCTCATCTATCATCAGCCAAGCCTTCTTACCCTTGTAGTCGTGCCATTCTGGCAGGATGGCAGGATGGATGATACGTATGGTCTGTCTGCGACTGAGCCGAGCCGACATCCCGTCGAAGATGCTTTCTTTCACATTGCGAGGTCTGATGGAGAAAGAGACGCGCTGGCGCCCATTGCAGGAATCCTTAATGATGTTGTTTACCTCAAAATCGACCCATTTGTTGCGGTCGGGCATATAAAGCTGCACGCCAGAAGGCGCCAACACCCAGTCGTTGGGGGCATGAGCGAAAGAGACGGTCAGACGGCTGAATTTCCTGTTTTTAGCCTTCACGAACAGCAGCAGAGTGTCGGTACCGTTCCACCCTGTCCAGTCGTGCATCCAGTCGCCAGCCACACCACGACGGCCGTCGCACAGGAGGACAGGCATCCCCTTGTCGTACGGTTTGGAGGGAGCCACAGAAGCAGCGACTTTACGGACGGCATTAGCCTTACGGGCGACAGACAAAGGCTTATAAACAAGAGAGTTGACACCAAAGAGGTCGCCAGAGATAAAGACAGGAGAAGTGGAGTGGTTTTCGGCAGGGCGGAAAGTGAAGCGGAAAGAGTAAGTGCTGTCGCCACTGAGGCGGTATTTCTCGCGGACACCCGGGCCGCAGGTGGCGGTGCCGAGACCGGCGATGCGACTGTCGAGGTTGAGGACGCTATAGTTGCTGTCGGGCGACGGCATTTCCCACCAGCGGTCGTAGGCCGCCATGACAGAGTCCTCGTAGTCGTGCTGGCTGAAGTTGAAAAGCGAGGTGCCGTCGACAGTGACCAGTAGAGCGCGTTGTGAATGGCTGTCGATGAGAGAGAGGTCGCACGCCTCGCGGTTGCCTTCCTCCTGAGGCACAGCATGTAGTTTGGATAGAAATTCCCAATTGTCGGTTTGCCATTGACCGAACGAGCCTGCGGTGCGTCGGTCGGGGTAGCGTTCGGCGTCGAAGCCGCGCCAAGCGGTAGCGGTGAAAGAGCGTGGCAGGCGAGCCTGCAAACCCACACGTGCAAAAGTGCGGAAGAGACCTTCGCCCTGCAGACGGACGCTGACCTGCATGCCGCCATTGCCGTCGAGCTCTATGACTTCGCGCACCGGCATAGAGCCGCCATCAGGCGAAGAGAGCAGGAAGTCGAGGACAATCTCCTCCGACGCGTTACGTGACGGAGCATCAATCAAGGAGTTAGATTGAATAGAAAGATTGGTGACTTTCAGTTCGTTCAGGCCCTCCCACGCGGGCACACCGTTGATGTCAGCGCGGTCGTTCTGAGTTGGCGGTCGCCAGAGGTTGAGGTGCAAGTCGCGCAGCACTTCCTGCCCATGCCAGCTATAAAAAGCAATAGTTCCACTGGTTTTGTCGATACGGAGGGAGAAGGCGTCGTTTTCGAGCACAAACCATTGGTTGAAAATCGATGAAACAGCCTTTTTAGGCAGAGAGGGTTGTGCTGATGCCACCGTTGGCACGGAGGGAGGCGTCAACGGCTCGGCATCACCGTAGACAGCCTTGACCTCCTGCATGCAAGCGTATGGGGTGCCATAGGCGTCGCAGATACCGTTGGCGCAGAAATCGTCATCATCCTCAACATAATAGAGCTTGCCAAGGTCGCCACCAAGGGATATTTGCGGGTAACGAATGAAGGGTTCGCCGAGGCTTTTGCCCTTTGACAAAGGCGGAGTGCGGTCGAAGCCCTGATCCTGCCAGTCCCAGATGAAACCGCCCTGCAGATAGGGGTACTTGCGGATGGTGTCCCAGTAGTCGGCAAGGCCGCCGAGGCTGTTGCCCATGGCATGACAATATTCGACCATGATATATGGGCGAAGAGCCTGATAGGAGCCCGTGGCGGCGAGACTGTCCATTCGTCGGCCGTAGGCAGCCAGATAGTCGACATCGGGATACATGATGCCGACAATGTCGGTGTTCCATTCCAGCTCGGCGCGCTCGTAGCTTATGGGGCGCGTCGGGTCGTCGGCCTTCAGCCGGCGGTAGGCCTCCTCGAAGCAGAAGCCATTGCCACACTCGTTGCCCAGCGACCAGACGATGACCGAGGGATGGTTGCGGTCGCGCTGCACCATGTTGTTCACACGATACCATATCGGCTCAGTCCATTCCTTCTTCTTAGCCAGACTGTTACTGCCGTAGCCCTGTGCGTGGCTCTCGTTGTTGGCCTCATCCCAGACGTAGAGACCGTAGCGGTCGCATAGGTCGTACCAGTATTCATCGTCGGGATAGTGGCAAGTGCGCACAGCGTTGATGTTGTTCTCCTTCATGAGGAGGACATCCCTTTCCATCTGTTCGTGGCTGACGACATGGCCGGTAAAGGCATTGTGTTCGTGACGGTTGACGCCTTTGATGGTCACCGGCTTGCCGTTGACACAAAGAAGGCCGTTCCGCATCTCGACCGTGCGGAAGCCCACTCGTTTCACAGCACGCTGAAGTTCAGTACCATCGCGATCGAGCAGACGCAGACGCAACATGTAGAGGTTCGGTGTCTCGGCAGTCCACGGATTTACCCTGCCGGCATTCAGTTCAAGCGAAATGCCATTCACCTCGTCAACGTCCTCTATCATCTTGAGAACGGAGATGTCCAGCTCAGGCAGAGAGGCCTCAACCGTCAAGCCCTCGGCAAAGCCTGCGGTCTGGAGGAGGAGCGAGAGCCTGCCACGGCTGTATGAAACGGTGTCGAGCGAGGCATTGAGCCTATAATTGGCGATATGAGCGTCCGGCAAACTATAGAGAAGCACGTCGCGCGTGATGCCGCTGAGACGCCACATGTCCTGGCATTCGAGATAGCTGCCGTCGCACCAGCGGTACAAGATTATGCAGATGCGGTTGCTGCCCGCTGACAAATAGTCACCTATCTCCCACTCTGCCGGAGTCTTGGAGTCCTCACTATAGCCAACAAAATGGCCATTGACGTAGAGCTCGACCGCCGAGGAGACGGCGCCAATCTTCAGGAAGGTGCGTCGGGATTTCCACGAAGGCGGCAGTTGCACGTCACGGGCGAAGACGCCTGTGGGGTTGAAGGCGCGCGGAGCGTGTGGCGGATTGCTGGGAAACTCATTCTTCATATTCACATAGATAGGGACACCGTAACCCTGCAACTCGAGGTTGGCCGGCACGTAGACAGAGTCCCATGCGTCGAGGCTGTAGTCGGCGGAAAAAATCGGATCTTTCGAAGCGCCACGTTCAAGGCCGCGCGGGACATACTCTGCACGTTCGAAGAACTGAAAACGCCAAACGCCGTTGAGGTTGACAGTCCAGAGGCTGTCGTCGGGAACGATGTCGACATGAGGAGCCACCTTGCCGAACTGGAAGACGCGGAGGTCGTCCCAATATTCCTGAGCGACAAGAGAATAGCTCAGCAGAAGAAAAAAGAGGAGAGAGAGCAGAGTACGATATATTTTCATATACAAAAGAGCGTTAAAAGAGATGGTCTAACAGTTTTGAAAATGCAAACATACAACTTTTTTTGCTCATAATCATAATGTCAGAAAAAAAATAGTAATTTTGCAAAATAAAAAAGAGCGACAAAACGATGGCAGAATCAGTCCATAGAGAAGGATTAGTAGTCAGAACGACAGGCAGTTGGTATCGTGTACTGGTTGCTGGAGGCGAGACGGTGGAGTGCCGCCTGCGAGGTAATTTTCGCCTGCATGGCAACAAGCAGACGAATCCTATTGCCGTGGGCGACAGAGTGGACTTCCAGCCACTTGACGACGGGACAGGGCTGATAACCGCCGTGGCAGACAGGCGCAACTGCATCATCCGCCGCTCGACGAAACTGTCGAAGCAGACGCATGTGATAGCCTCGAACATAGACCTGATGTGCCTTGTGGTGACACTCGGATTGCCGCGGACATCGACGGGCTTCATCGACCGCATACTTGCCACCGCCGAAGCCTACCATATACCTGCTGCGCTGGTTTTCAACAAGTGCGACCTGTATGACGACACGCTGAGGGAGATACACGAAGAGATGGTGTCGATATACAAGCCACTGGGTTACCGAATATTGGAAGTGTCGGCCCTGACCGGCATGGGGCTTGACGAGCTGAAGAGGCTGGTGGCCGGCAAGGTGTGCCTGTTCAGCGGACACAGCGGCGTGGGCAAGTCGGCGCTGCTGAATGCGATAGACCCCACCCTGCACTTGCGGGTAGGGCAGCTCAGCGACTGGTCGTTGAAAGGGAAGCACACCACCACCTTTGCGGAGATATTCCCGATAGAGCTTGACGAAGGGAGGGCGACATACCTCATAGACACCCCCGGCGTGAAAGAGTTCGGGGTGGTAGATTTCAAGCCCGAGGAGCTGTCACACTTCTTTCCCGAAATGCGGTCGAGGCTGCACGGCTGCTATTTCGCGAACTGCACCCACCGCCATGAGCCACGCTGCGCCATAATAGAAGCCGTGCAAGAAGGCGCAATCAGCGCTGAGCGCTACCAGAACTACCTGAACATCCTTGAATCGATAACGTCACCAGACTATATCAGACGATAAGCGAACACCATCCACAACAAGTAAATTATTCTATATGAAACGCATACTCATACTCTTTTCATTAGTCATCACCCTTGTCTCATGCCACCACAAAGAGATGGCGTATATCACCGACGCCACACGCGACAGTGCGCAGGATATATTGGACAAATACACCTACACCATACTTCCAGGCGACCAGCTGTACATATATGTCGCCAGCCAGACGGCGCAGAGTGTCATTCCCTTCAACCAGGAGACGCACTTCTACAGCGTGGAGAAGAGCCGCGTCGAGACAGGCAACTCAAACGAGATGGGCGTCATTACGCAAAAAGAGAGAGGCACCAACGAGAAGGTTGAATACATAAAAGGCACCGTATCAGGGTATACAGTGACGGAGAAAGGCACCATCAACTTTCCAGTGCTCGGAGAGATATACGTTGTGGGAATCACGCAAGACAGCCTCTGCCGCCACATAGAGAGGAGGCTGACAGAAGAGGGATATGTGCTTGACCCGCAAGTGACCACGAGCCTGATGAATTTCAGAGTCACCGTTGTTGGCGAGGTGATGAATCCTCAGCAGATTCATGCCGAGGGGACTCGCCTCACCATCCTCGAGGCGCTGGCCATCTGCGGCGACCTAACCGACCACGGAATGCGGAACAACATCACAATAATGCGTTCAGACAGTGGCGAGCGCGTCTTCGGCGAGATAGACCTGACGAAGAAGGAGATGCTGGAATCGCCCTACTATTACCTGCACAACAACGACATAGTGTATGTTGAGCCTGACAAGAAATACAAACGGCAGTCAGACCGCAACGACAGAATACCCAGCTATATCAGCATGGGCGTGAGCGTATGGAACATCATACGCAACTGCATCAACATCACGCGTCTCGCCGGAAAATAGATTGAGCTACGCATTCACTTGCGGTTCATGCGCCAGAGTTGCCAGCTGTTGAAGACGTTCTGGTAGATGCTGTAGAAAGCGAGGAATAGAGAGGCCAGTGGCGTGAGATAGTAGTTTGCCATCCAGATGCCCATGGCACTGTTCTTCTGTCCGAGAAGCTGTCCGCCGGCGACGACATCACCATAACGGCGGCCAAGCTTACGGCCAAGGCCGAATTGAAGGACACAGAAAAAGAGGGAGACCACACCAAGCCAAAGAATGGTGGAGAGGCTCTCGGCACCCTTAGCGAAGACAAAGTCGAAGGTCTGTCCCAGCGTGAACAGCAGGGCAAAAGCCCATAGGTAGAACGCCAGCCCCTTGTAGCGGCACAGAACAGCATTGAGACGCGGCAACCACGACTGCACAGCCCAAGCCAGAAAGAACGGAAGGCCGATAACTGAACCCACACGCCTTAGTATCAACCAGAAGGACTCAAAGAAAGGCATATCCTGATGAGTGCCGATGAAAGAGAAATAGAGAGGGGCGACGACGGCGACCGTGAGATTGCTGAGAATGGTGAAGGTGGTCACCGTCTCGCGGTCGGCACCGAGCATACAGCTGACCACCGCGACCGAGGAGGCGACAGGGCAGAGGACACCGACGAGGACACCCTCGGCAACGACATTGTCGGCACCTGCCCACACAAGGATGAGATAGGAGCCAAGGCTCACAAAAACTTGAAAGAGAAGAAGCCACACGTCGAGCCGACGGAGGTGCATGCGCTTGACATCGACCGCCGAGAATGTGAGCAGCAAGATGGCAAAGATGATATAAGGCACCGCGACGCTGAATAGGGCGCAGTATTTGTGGAAAATCAGGCCTAATACAATGGCTATGGGGAGGACGTAACTACGGAATTTCTGCATTATCGAGCCAGTATTATTTTATCTTTCTGTCTGAAAGTATGCGCTTTTCGTCATGAGTGAAGGACTGAAACGAAATGCAAAAGTAGCAGAAAAGTTCGTATCCGCGAAAAAATGTTTATCTTTGCAATTCCTTTTGATCTAAAAAAAGAATAGTCATGTTAAGAGAAGAGACAGTCTTCGGACCAATACATAGCCGGCGTTTAGGGACATCGCTGGGAATAAACCTCCTGCCAGAGAAAGGCAAGATATGCAATTTTGACTGCATCTACTGCGAATGCGGATGGAACCGCGACGGCCGCAACGACACCACGTTGCCGACGGCGGAGAAGGTGCGTCACGACCTGAGCAACAAGTTGCAGGACCTGTATGCCGAGGGTATAAAGGTGGACTCCATCACCTTCAGCGGAGACGGCGAGCCGACGCTGAATCCGGAGTTTCCGCAGATAATAGACGACACGCTGGCATTGCGCGACCGTTATGCCGAGGGTGCCAAGGTTTCGGTGCTGAGCAATGCGACGAGAGTGCACCTGCCCGAAGTGTTCGCCGCATTGCGCAAGGTGGACAACCCCATCATGAAGATTGACGCCCCCACCAACGAGCTGGCGGCAAAAATCAACAACCCCGCTCCCGGGTATGACGTGGGGCGCGTCGTCAAGGCGCTCAGCCAGTTCTGGGGAGACTTCATACTGCAGTGGTGCCTGCTGAGGAGCCCAGACTTCGACTCGTCGAACGACGAGGTGCTGCTGCCGATGCTCGACATAGTGAGGCAACTGAAACCGCGTGAGGTGATGGCGTACACCATAGACCGACCCACGCCGGCACAGAACTTGCAAAAAATAAGCGCGGAAGAAATGAGGGAGTTGCTGAAATCGCTGATAGAAGAAGGATATAAAGTACAGATAAAAGGGTGAAGTACAGAGATATAAAAATATTTTTTTTGCATTTGAAAAATAATTCATATTTTTGCAAAATCGAATTCATTAATTTTTAATAAAATATAACGACATGTCAAAAATGCTTTTGTTGGGCGATGAAGCTATCGCTCAAGCTTTTATAGACGCTGGTGGTAGTGCGATAAACAGCTACCCCGGAACACCCTCAACGCAGATTACGGAATATGTGATAAAATCGAAGGAAGCCAAGGAGAAAGGCATCGTCGCCAACTGGTGCGCCAACGAGAAGACAGCCCTTGAGGCTTCGATTGGCGTGGCCTACGCCGGCAAGAGAGCTATGACCTGCATGAAGCATGTGGGTCTGAACGTCTGTGGCGACCCGTTCATGAATGCCGCCATCATAGGCACCAAAGGCGTCATCATCGTCGTTGCCGACGATCCCTCGATGTTCTCGAGTCAGGACGAGCAGGACAGCCGCTACTATGGTCACTGGGCAATGATCCCGATGCTGGAGCCGAGCAACCAGCAGGAGGCCTACGACATGGTGTTCTTCGGTTATGAGCTGAGCGAGAAACTTGGCACCCCGATCCTTTACCGCATACCAACCCGTCTGGCACACAGCCGCGCCGGCGTGGAGCGCAAGCCCGCCCTGCCGCAGAATCCGCTGACGAGCCCGAGCGACCCGAAGAGCTTCGTGCTTCTTCCTGTCAATGCGAAACGCCTTTACCGCGACCTCATCGACAAACAGCCTGCCTTCGTGAAGAGCAGCGAGGAGAGCGGCTACAACAAATACTATGAAGGCAGCGACAAGAGCCGCGGTATCATCACCACCGGCATCGCCTTCAACTACCTGCAAGAGAACTTCCCCGGAGGCAAATGCCCTTATCCGGTGGTCAAAATCACACAGTATCCCCTCCCCTTCAACATGCTGAGCAAGCTGTATGACGAGTGCGCCGAAATTCTGGTACTTGAAGACGGCCAGCCCTTCGTAGAGGAGCACATCAAAGGATACCTTGGCAAAGGCAAGCCCGTACACGGACGTCTTGACGAGACGATACGCCGCGACGGTGAACTTAATGCCGAGAAAGTAGCCAAAGCACTGGGAATGAAGATACAGAATGGCCCCGCCGTTCCCGAGGTGGTCACAAACCGTCCTCCTGCACTGTGCGTTGGATGTCCGCATATCGACAGCTACGAAGCCGTCATCGACGTGATGAAGAAATATCCCAACGGTCGCGTCTTCGGCGATATCGGATGCTACACTCTGGGCTTCAACATGGGAGCTATCAACACCACGGTCTGCATGGGAGCCTCCGTCACCATGGCTAAAGGAGCCTCGGAGATGGGCATCTTCCCCGCCATCGGCGTCATCGGCGACGGCACGTTCGGCCACAGTGGCATGACCGGTCTGCTGGACTGCGTCAACGAGAAGGCCAACGTCATCATCATGATTCTCGACAACGACATCACCGCTATGACCGGTGGCCAGCCCTCGAGCGCCAACCAGAAGCTCTTCAACATCTGCAAAGGCTTAGGCGTCGACCCTGACCACATCCGCACCATTGTGCCGCTGAAGAAGAACCACGACGAGTTTGTCAAGATCCTGGAAGAGGAGGTAGCCTACAACGGCGTGAGCGTCATCATCCCGCAGCGCGTCTGCATCGTGGAGAACAAGAAGAGAATAGCAGCAAACAAGTAAAAGCCAGAAACTTAAAAAAGAAAAACAATGAAGAAAGACATCATACTGTGTGGCGTAGGCGGTGACGGTATCGTCTCCGTAGCCAAAATCATAAGCGACGCGGCCCTTAATCTGGGCATGAACGTCAAGCAGAGTGAAATTCACGGCATGTCTCAGCGTGGAGGCTCAGTGTTCAGCCACCTTCGCGTGAGCAGCGAGCCCATCTTCGCCGATGTAATTCCGGAAGGCAAGGCAGACATCATCCTCAGCTCAGAGCCTATGGAGGCACTGCGCTACCTGCCATTCCTGGCTCCTGACGGCGTTGTCATCACCAACAGCGACCCCTTTGTCAACATCAGCAACTATCCCGATATGGAGAAGGTTAATGCAGAGTTGGCCAAGCTGCCGAAATGCGTGAGCTTCAACGCCAACGCCATAGCCAAGGAGCTGAACGCCCGTGGCAACATGGTGCTGCTCGGTGCCGCCGCCCCTTATCTGGAGATTGCCTTCGAAGAACTGGAGAAAGCCATCAAGGCCATTTTCGGCCGCAAGGGCGACGCTGTGGTGGAGACCAACATCAAGGCCATCCGCGCCGGACGCGACGCCAAGTAAAAATCGCCGATTCAAAAGGCTGCGGGGATCTGCCCGCAGCCTTTTCTTTCTGTAAATTTCCTCGTAGGGAATTTCTTTTAATAGAGAACCATTGATATAGAAGTGACAACCCCATAGGGGGCCCTTTTAAAACAGATTTATAGAACGCACATTAATAATGGCAGGTGGATGTGTTCTGAACCACTTGCTACGTGGACTTCAAGACGTTAATGAAATTGCATAAGCTCACATTGCTGTTGCTGGCTTTACTGTGGCTTGCGCCGGCAGCCGTGGCAAATGTCACGACAGAGGGTAGCCATGCCGAGTTGATAGACGGCACAGACATTGAGCGCCCCCAGAGGTCCGACCTCGGGATGTGCGATATTCTGGTGGTCAACAGCACCACGTCGTTGTCGGCTCCGACCACTACGCGTGTGCTCCACGACGCCTCGCCGGCCTTCGCATCGTCGGCCCTTGTCCGTTATACGGCACAGGTGTGTGCGTCGAATTACGCCACCGTCGAACGTCCGTATGTCCACAAAGGTTACATTTACCTTTTGTGTTGTCTCAGACTCTGATCTGTTCCTTGTTGTTTAGTTTTGTATAGAAGGCGCGTCGCTGGCTCGCCTCAAAATGCCGTTTTGTCTGGTCGAACGGGACGCTTTGATATGCGTCGCGTTGCGGCAGTCAGGACAGACGGTGACGACTGTTGTTAATCAGTTGTAAATATCATTGTTAAAACCAACAAACATATGGAATACATCAGAAAAACCATTTATACCCTACCGGAGATACGCCACACGCTTTTGCCGCTTTGGTCAGCGTGGGTGCTGACGGCTGTCGGCGCCGTGTGCGGCGTGTTGTTCTGGTTTCTGCCCGATTTGTCGTCGGGCGCTTCGTCGGCACTTGTCGGAGGACTCATGGTCGGAGCCTTAAGCCTGCTGCTGATTTTATGCTACTACCTCTTCGGCGACTCGCGCCGCCCCTACAGCCGTGAGTTGCATTCTGCCTTGGAGCCTACCTATGCTTACTATTCGTCGTCGATGCAGCAGGCGGTTGTCGCAGCTCTTGAAGCCCGTGACGAGAAGGCGCTTGACGCCGTCAAGCGGCAGACCATTCCCGAGCTGGCACTGGTGCGCTACAGCGACCCCGACGAAAGGGTCTTCTATTCACAGCTGACGCGTGTCGAAGGCAATAGCTATATACCACTGACAGATATTATTGTAAACAAAATAAATAAATGAACAAAATGGAAAACTCTCAGACAATAGAACAATATATCGATGCCGAAATGAACGGCAAAATTGTACGCAAAAGAAAACCAATCGCTGTAGACCTGCTTCTGCTGGCCATCGGCATCGCTCTGCTGGTGCTAATGACAAAAACCAATATGAACGACAGCCTGCAGGCGGCCACACTCACTGTGGGTCTCATTGCTCTTGCAGTAGGCATAATACTCACTTTTATGAACATCAGCGGCGCCCTGTGGTACTACAAGTACGTCCCCACTGGAAGCCGTTGCAAGGACAAAAAGGTTTATCTCGGTGCCGACGACTACCGCCGTGCTGTCGAGGCGCTCAACAGCGGCAACAAGGCTGTGCTTGGCGAGTTGCAAGCCGTCACCACCTCCAACGGAGCGCTGCATATATTGCGAAGCAACGACGGCGCCTTTGCCCTTGTCCAGGCTGGCCGTCTCGACACCAGCCGTTTCGAGGCCGAAACGCCCGTCGTCACATTCTCCGATTCTGAGGTCGCATCAATTGAGCGGCTATGCAAATAGAATTCATCCTTCTGGTGCTGTCGATACTTTTTTTCGCCAGCATACTTGCAGGCAAGGCGGGCAGCCGTTACGGCGTGCCCGCCCTGCTCCTTTTCCTCGGCGTGGGTATGCTGTTCGGCAGCGACGGCCTCGGCATCCATTTCGACAACATCAAGCTGGCGCAGATTATCGGCACTGTCGCTCTCAGCGCAATACTGTTCTCTGGCGGTCTCGACACAAAACTATCCGACATCAAACCTGTGCTGAGACCCGGTGTGATGTTGGCGACGGTCGGAGTCCTCATCACCGCCGTAGCCACTGGCGTGATACTTTATTTCCTGCTCGACCGCCATCTGGGCGTCAGCCTTATGGGAAGTCTGCTTCTGGCATCGACGATGAGTAGCACCGACTCGGCATCCGTCTTCTCGATACTGCGTGGCAAAGGGCTCAACCTCAAACACAACCTACGGCCTACACTTGAGCTGGAGAGCGGTGCCAACGACCCGATGGCGTATGTGTTGGTGCTCACGTTCATCGGACTGGTGCAGCAGGGTGGCGCTCCGCAGTGGGGCGAAGTGATATTTATGCTTGTTGTGCAGCTTGTTGTGGGTGCTGTGGCAGGGTGGTTATCAGGCAAGGCATTGGTGTGGGTGGTCAACAAAATCAATATCGACAACGTGGCGCTCTATCCCATCCTTGTGCTGGCAGGCTCGTTCTTCGTCTTCGCCGCCACCTATTATTTGCGTGGCAATAGCTACCTTGCGGTGTACATAGCCGGCCTCGTTGTGGGCAACAGCAAGTTCGTGCATCGTCGTTCCACGCGCAGTTTCTTCGACGGCATCACTTGGCTGGCACAGCTCTCGATGTTCCTTACTCTTGGCCTGCTCGTCAACCCTAGCGAACTGAAGGATGTTGTTGTGCCGGGGTTGATTATCAGTGTTGTAATGATTTTTGTCACGCGTCCTCTCAGTGTCTTTGTCTCTCTGGCGCCATTCCGCAGATACGATTTCCGCGACCGTCTGTTTATGTCGTGGGTCGGGTTGCGCGGTGCTGTGCCAATCATATTCGCCATCACCTGTCGCGCTGCGGGAATCCCCAACAGCGACGTGATGTTCAACATCGTCTTCCTCTGCACGCTTGTAAGCCTCGTCGTGCAGGGCACAACATTGCCGCTTATGGCGCGTTGGCTTGGCGTTTCGGAACCTCCCGAGCCTTCGACGCGTTCCGCATCGACCGATTTCGACATCGACTTCCCGGAGGAAATAAAATCGTCAGCATGCGAAATCCAGATAACAGACAAGATGCTGGCCGACGGCGCACACCTGATGGACCTCCGCCTGCCTGAAAAAACGCTTGTGATTATGGTCAAGCGTGGCGACAACTATTTCGTCCCCACCGGCAAGACTCACTTGTACGCGGGCGACCGCCTGCTGGTGCTCAGCGACAACCAGCAGGCTTTGGACTACACCCTGCAGCGACTCGGAGTGACTTCACCAGAGGAAGAGTCCAAACAGCCTAAACGACCTTGGTACAGCGTGCTTTTTGACGAAAGTGAGGAGTTTGAATAATATTCCAAAACACAGTTCGCTGTAGGCAAAAACAAGAAACTATTGCTTCTGTACGCGGGCGACGGTGACGTCGTGCAGATTACTGTAGGCCCGGCCGAAGAGCCGGTGCAGTACACGGGCGTTGTTGTGACGTATAGAAATCCCCTTGCATCGTGTTGGTGCAAGGGGATCAGTTCTTTAAACATGCGCTGCGGGGTCGGGCATGCCCATGTAGGCGTATTCGTAGATCATGTCGCCCTTGGCTTCGCGGGTCTCGCCGCCGGCAGGGGTGAAGCGGACGCCGCCCTTGGCGTAGTAGCGGCAGTACTGCATACGCATGCCGATGGCATCGTAGCGGCGCTTGAGCTCTTCGACCGCCATCTCGTACATATCCCAGAACTCGAGCTGGTCCTCCCACCTGACGTCGAACTCGGCGCGCGAGCCGTCGGCGTTGGTGAAGACGTAGTGGCTCTCCTTGGGAAACTCGCGGCCCTGGTGCACTTCGGGCTCCAGACGGGTCTTGAGGTCGAAGTGGCCGTCGGTCATGAAGACCACCTTGCCGGTCTTGTTGTCCATCAGGCCGAACATGGGCAGCTGCTTGTAGCCGTACTGGCGGGCGGCGACGAAGTCGTAGATGTAGATGGTGTAGAGGTCGGTGTACATGCGTCCCCACAGCCAGTGGTGGTAGAGGGCGAAGTGCATCGTGTTCATCCACTGGTGGTCGTGGTAGCCGAGGCCCTTCACCTCGTGCCACTCGCCGTCGTAGAAGAGGCGGCCGCTGACCTGATTCTTGGGCACGGCGAGGTCGGTGTGGTAGAACTCGTCGTTGTCGCCGAAGGCAAGCAGCGAGGTACCCTGACGGAAGGGCTCGGTGAGGGCGTCGTAGTGCAGGTCGAGACCCACGCCGTGGACGGGTTCGAAGTGGAGGTCGTAGTGCTTGAAGTCGCCACGGCACCAGTGGGGACCCACCTTAGTGTCGCACTGCTCACGGCTGAAGCTACCCTCGTCGGCGGGGTAGACGATGTCGTCGCGGAACTCCTTGCCCGCGGGGCTCTTGATGTAGATGTTCACGTGGGGCGAGTCGACCGGCTTGGTCATGCCGTCCATCGACTTGGGACGGTAGCCGACCATAAACTTGGTGCCGTCGTCCATGGTGCCATCGAAGTACCACACCTCGCTACCCACCTCCTCGGTGCGCGTGCGGCGTCCGTCTTCCCAGGTCTCCACCTTTTCGGGGTTGATGCCGAGGCGTTTGAAATCTTCGGGTTGATCCATCAGTCGTGCGCGGAGCACTTTTGCATTTGTTGTGCTTTCCATAACTTGTTGTGTATTAATATTAAACTATAATAGATTTTCTTTTGTTTCACATTGCAAAAGTACTGCCATAAAAACACGTAAAATACCATAATCCGATGCAAAAATGTCCATTTTCTACGAAAGGCGTATACTAAAGACAGGAGGATTGCGTTATGGTGATATAATATAATATGTATGGAAATACGGGATCTTGACTCAAGGGTGGCGATGAACGAGCTGGTTCGCCAAGGATTCCGCCACGTGGGCGACTATGGCATCATGCGGAACGTGAGTGCGGTGAATACTGATTTTTTCAAGCTGGGACAACCATATAGGGCTCTCGATGGACGCATTATCGTGGTGCAGCATGGAACGATGGATGTGGAGATAGAGTTGGTGCGGCATGTGCTGCATGGGGGTGACATTGCGGTTGTGTTGCCCGAGGCCTTAATGCTCATCGAGAGCGCCAGCAGCGACTGTGAGGTCAGTGCCGTCGTGTTCCGCCAGATGCCGAAGATGCAGGGTGTTGTGGAGAGCTTTGTGGTGAGCGGCGACAGCGTGGCTTTTGCGCGGGCCAACCAATACCTGACGATGGTTTTCGACCAGTTCGACCGCAACCCCGTCTTCACCGACATAATAGTCCATTTCTACGATGCGCTGATACTCGACATGTTCAGCCTGCGGCAGGAGGAACAGCTGTCGCACGGCGGCGAGTTCATGCACCGCTTCCTGCAGCTGCTGGCGAAGGAGGGGCGCACAAAACATCCCATCGACTTCTACGCCAGCCGCCTCTGCGTGTCGCCCAACCACATGAGCACCCTTGTGCGTCGCGAGAGTGGGCTGACGGTGCTGCAGTGGATCGACCGCGCCCTGGTGCGCGAAGCCAAGGTGATGCTGCACCACACCGCGATGCCCGTCGCCGAGGTAGCCGAAAAGTTGGGCTTCGCCACGCCGTCGTTCTTCATCCGCTTCTTCCGCCAGCAAACGGGCCAGACGCCGCTGCAGTACCGCAAGCAGGGGTAGGATCTCATTCTTTGGTTAAACCCAAATTGGTCATTAGACCGACCATTCGTTATAATACTCCTTTTATAGGGGGACCTCTAATAATTGTTTTTAACGGCGAATTGGTCGAATTTAACGAATTAATTTATTGTTAATCATAAATTGTTTTGCAAGCAAAACACGAATTGGTCGAATTTTTAGAGGTGACCTAAAGTTTTTATCAACCATCGACGCAAAATAAGAAGCGGGCGGCCTGTTGACAGGTCGCCCGCACAGCGTGTGAACAGAGCGCATGTGTTACTTCAGGTTGTCGCGGAAGAACTGCTCCAGCTTGTCGTAGGGAATGACGCCGGCCTGGTCGTCGTAGAGGTCTACATGGCTGGCGCCGGGGATAATCATAATCTCCTTGTTGCCGACGGTCATGCTCTTGCCGTCGCATTTCTTGCCGGTCATCTGCTCGAAAGCGCCCTCGCCAAAGTAGCGGCTGTGGGCTTTCTCGCCGTGGATGATGAGCACGGGGTTTTCTATCTCGGAAGCCATGCTCAGCAGGGGCTGGTTGATGAACGACATGGTGCCCGTAACATTCCAGCCGTCGGTGCTGTTGCCACTGCGCTCGTGGTAGCCACGAGGGCATTTGTAGTAGGCGTGGTAGTCCTTGACAAACCAGAGGGCGTCGTCGGGCAGTGGGTCAATGACGCCACCGGCGCGCTTGTAGGTGCCGGTGCGGTAGTCCTCGGTGCGTTGCTGCGCCCAGGCGGCACGCTGCTCGTTGCGGGCCTTGGCGTTGTCGGCACTGCCGAAGTAGCCCTCGCGGGCGATGCGGCTCATGTCGTACATCGTACTGGCCACGGTGGCCTTGATGCGGGGGTCGAGGGCTGCGGCGTTGATAGCCATACCGCCCCAGCCACAGATGCCGATGATGCCGATGCGCTCGGGGTCGACGTTGGGCTGAACGCTGAGGAAATCGACAGCGGCAAGGAAGTCCTCAGTGTTGATGTCGGGGCTGGCCATACGGCGGGGTTCACCGCCGCTCTCGCCGGTGAAAGAGGGGTCGAAGGCGATGGCGAGGAATCCGCGCTCGGCCATGTGCTGGGCATAGAGTCCACTGCTCTGCTCCTTGACGGCACCGAAGGGACCGCTCACGGCGATGGCCGCCAGCTTGCCTTGGGCATTCTTAGGCGTGTACATATCGGCAGCGAGTTCTATGCCGTAGCGGTTGTGGAACGTCACCTTATGGTGTTCTACTTTGTCGCTGAGGGGAAACACCTTATCCCACTCTTGAGTCAATGTCAGTTGCTGTTTCATATCAGTTTCTTCTTTTTGTTGATTTGCATTGTTGCATCCGGCCAGTGTCATCGTCGCCACAATAATGCTTGTGGCCAGCAGACTTTTACATTTCATATACAAACTGTTTTATTGATTATTTGCGGTGGAAAAATTTACGGAAACGGTACCGTCGCCAAGGGCTTCTTTAAGATTGTATGTGTCGGTGATGTGACCGATGGGGGAGTAGCTGTAGGATGTTGAGAATGTTTCGTAAAAGACCACCACACAGTTGTCCTGATAAAGCATAATGTCGCCTGCGTGGATGGTTCCGACACTTGTGCGGTTGGTAGGCAACGATTGCGCGAGGTTGTGATATTTTTCGTTGTTGTGCAGGTCAGACATCTCCAATGTCAGCGGCAACAAGGCCCTGAAGGCTTCGACGGTGCTGTTCTGTTCCATCGTGGCCGTGAAGGTATGACCTCCAACAGTTAATGTAATGTCGCCCACGGCTGATGCCGAGGGAACAAAGGGTTCATCGTCTGGCGAACAGGCCGATGCAAACAGAAACATCATTGCTGCTATCAAGCTCATTGTGTGGTGCATATCCTATTGTCTTCTGTAAAGTTTACACTTGCAAAAATACATTTATTCCACAATATGGTACTGGTTACTTACCAACTGGTGAGCAATTGTCGCCGAAGAGTTCCTGCCGATAGCCCCAACCCCACTCCTGCATCGCGAATATGACATTGAACAGCAATATGCCCTGTCGTGTGATATGGTATTCAGCACGGTTGACGTAGCCGAAGCGGTCCACGCGTTCAATCAAGTGTAGGTCGGTCAGCCGGTTCAGGCCGCTGGCAAGCATCTTTTCCGTGATTTCATACAGAAAGCTCTTCAACTCCGAAAAGCGGGTATGGCCACTGGCCACGCCGGTCAATATCTCCACCATCCAGCGTGTGCCAAGGATGTCGCAAACATCTCGGATGGGCACAATGCCACTGGCAAGAGAGGTTTCATCCATTTGCTGGATACGCTCAAGCAACCGCGACACCTCTGCGTCATATTTTTGTCCTGTTTCCATAGAATTATGATGACTACCAATATGATAATAAACGTATACGCCTGCAAATTATTGTCTTTAGCAGAAATGCAGTTTAGGAGATACGATGCTTAGGGAAACAGAAAGACTGACAAGAAAGGTTTTCCGCCAGTCTTCTTTTATGCTGTTCTGTTCATAATGTCACGGCTTCTTGAACGGGCCAAAGGCCGACTGCTCTGTGAGGGTGGTAGCGTGGCTGACGGACAAGGCGACGCTTTACCTTTCGCAGATGATGCCCACGGTCAACGACACCCCGCCTTGCGCTGTGCTCGACGACGAGAGTCGTCGCCATAGCACGCCACATCGCCGACCGCCTGTGATTCCCCGAGCAGTTCTCATTCCGCAAGTATTTCAAAACGCAAACGGGAATGCCACCCAACGAGTATCGGAAAAGTAAATAAACTCATGCTGAAAAAGAAACACCGACAGGTCGGTGTCCGGATCCTTGTCGGTGTATGGTAATGCAACTAAAAATGATTTACACCGAATATATCGACGACAAGCCTGTCGGATAATATTTTCGGTTTAAACTTTACCTTTACATCCGGAAGTGCCTACGCATGTATTCTATGGTCTTGTGCAACGTCTCCATTTGATAGATCTGCTGCAGGTGGCCGGCGAAGTCGAGTCCATAGCGCCGCTGCAGGGCTTGCAACAGATGGCGCAATTCGGCTTGCTGCTGTGCCTCGTCCTCCAGCATCTCGCGCATAACGGTCTGTCCGGCCTCGCCACCGGAGAGGTTGTAGATGCTCACCCCGATAAGGCGCACGGGCTCCCACGCCACACTGTCGAGGAGGGCCACTGCCTCGCGGTAGATGGTGACAGCCGACGATGTGGAATAGTTCAACGCACGTGAGCGGCTGATGGACTGCATGTTGGTATAAGTGAGCTTGAGGGTGACGCCCCGCCCCTTGAGGTCGTAGCGGTTGGCGCGTTCCTCTACACTCAGCGCCAGGAGCAGCAGAGCGTCTTTCAGGAAGAGATAGTTGATTACATTTTCTTGGAAGGTCATCTCGCGGCCGATGCTCTTGGCGTCCTGCGGGCGGTATGGCACCACGGGACGGTCATCCTCGCCATGCGACACCTGCACAAGCCATCTGCCGTGCTTGCCGAGCGAGGCCACCACCTCGTCGGGATGTTCACGAATGTCGCGCACCGTCTGTATTCCAGCATCGTGCAGCTTCTTGGCCGTCTGCGCCCCTACGGTGTACAGCACACCCACATCGCGGTCAAGGATGAGGTTCACAAAGTCCTCGGCAGTGGGAATCTCGAAGTACCCGTCGGGCTTCTTCTCCTCGCTGGCCATCTTCGCCGCCGTCTTACTGTAGGCCACACCCACGGAGCACGTCAGCCCCACTTCATACAGTGTGCGCTGCTTGATGAGGTGTCCGATACGCCTCGCCCCCTCCCAGTCGACGGCCTGTTCGGTGACATCAAGATAGGCCTCGTCGAGCGAGATGCGCTGCGAGGCAGTGGCGTATGAGTTCCAGATGGCGTTGAGCTGTGCCGATACGGCCTTGTATTTGTCGAAGTTGGGGTGCATGAAGATGCCCTGCGGACATAGGCGGTAGGCCTCCTTGATGTTCATTCCGGAATGCACGCCGTAGCGGCGGGCCTCGTAGCTACAGGTGGCCACCACACCACGCTCATGCGGCAGCGAACCGATGACGAGGGGCTTGCCACGCAGCTCGGGGTTGTCGCGTATCTCCACCGAGGCATAGAAAGCATCCATATCCACATGTATGATGATCTGACGCATTACGATATTCCACTTTCATCATTCCACCTTCTTGCTACGGCGGTAGTCGGAGGGAGCCATTCCGATGATTTTCTTCACATAGCGGGAGAAGAACTGGAAACAATAAGAATAACGTCCACAAGCAATTTTTATTGCCTGTATATCAACAATTATTCGTACTTTTGCACTCGCGAAACAACAACAGAAACACCTATGATATTGTATTTTACAGGTACAGGCAACAGTTTGGCAATCAGTCGTAAGATAGCCGACGCCACGGGCGATACGTTAATGCCCATGGCCAATGCCGCGGGCCTCGATCTAAGTGCCGAGCGCTGTGTTGGGCTCGTCTATCCGTGCTACGACTTCAACACGCCGCCGGCGGTGCGCGACCTTGTGGGGCGGTTGCGGCTGAACCGCGAAGCCTACGTATACATTGTTGTCACCTGCGGAGCACAGACGGGCAACTCCATCTGGACGGTGCGACGGTTGCTGCTGCGGCAGGGTGTGCGCGTGGCCTACTGCCACAAGGTGCGCATGCCCGACAACAGCGCCGTCGTCTTCGGACGCAACCCCAACGACCAGCTATGGAAGTTAGACCGATTTGTCCCACGCATCGAGCGCATCATCAGCGACGTGAAGGCGCGTCGGTGCGGCAGCCACTACGGAGCCCCGGGGCTGGTGGGCTGGCTCACGGGTCTGCCCTCGCTGGAGCGCAAGCTTATTGGAAGCTTCAAGCCGAAGGTGAACGCCGACCGTTGCATCGGCTGCTGTGTCTGCGCCAAAGCCTGTCCAATAGGCAATATAGCCGTTGTCGACGGCAAAGCCACCATCGGCAGCGCCTGCACAGCCTGTCTGGGATGCCTGCATGCCTGTCCGCACCAAGCCATAGAGGTAGGTGGGAAACCTACTCCGAAGGAGCATCAATACCGCTATCCGTCGGCATGGTAGTTCGTTCCAGAACACCTGTGGCAGGTAGACATTCTCCATCTGTTTCTGTTTGGCTTCCTTGAGGAGGGGTGCCACCTCAGCGGGTGTAGCCAGCGACGCCACAGCCCATGGCGGCGACCAGGAAGGTCTGCCCCTTGTGTTGCCCGGCGCACGCAATGAAACGTTTGACGGCTTTATGCATCGAGGCCCTGCCCTCCATGGTGAGCAGGGCATAGCAACGGCCTGTCAGTCCTACGGTCTGTCAGTCGATAACTAAATATTGTTTTTCAGTATATCACGTGATGCGACAAGCATACGAGTTTTCCCACGGAAATCATTATATAGTTTGGTCTCAAAGCCATATTTATTGAACACCGATGCCGTTTCATAGCCAAGACGCTCATTGATTTCAAGCACGATAACTCCTTCTTTATCAAGATGTTTTGTCGAGAAATCTGCAATTGCACGATAGAAGCAAAGCGGGTCGGCATCGGGGACAAACAATGCTATGGAAGGCTCCCAGTCCAGCACATTACGACTGATGGCGGAGCGCTCCTGCTGCATAACGTAAGGCGGATTGCTTATTATAAGCGAGAAAGGTGAATTTTGTATAGTGAACTGAGAAGAAAGAACGTCCGACTGCCTGAAATCCACCGCCACTTCACTTATCTCTGCATTGCGACGCGCAACATTCAGTGCTTTCTCTGAAATATCGACTGCTGTCACTCTGGCCTGCGGCACCCACTTGGCCAGGGCAATGGCAATACAGCCACTTCCTGTACAAAGGTCCACGACATTGGGAGTGGATTGTTGATTGTTTATTGTTGAAATGAAGTTAATTGTCCAATTGACTATTTCTTCTGTTTCGGGACGTGGAATCAATGTGTTCTCATCAACTTCGATACGACAGCCACAGAATTCCGTCCATCCAACGATATGCTGGATAGGCCGATAAAGTTTCAGGTCCTCGACAGCCCAATGAAAACGCAGCAGGTCAGACTGGTTGACGGTGCTGTCGCGGTGCAGCAGCAGTGCCGTCTGGTCCCATCCCAGGACGGCTTCGAACAGCATACGTATGAACATACGAATCTCGCCCTCGGGGTAGAGACCGTCGAGTTCGCCGAGGATGTAGCGCTCGATGTCGCGCACCTTGTTGGATGGTATGTGCATATCGGTGGTGTTCATTATTTTTTTGTTTAATTGTGTATTTGTTGATATTGCTTTTCCGCCTTCTTCATTTTCTTCCGAAGTCGGCTGGAATTTCGCCCCAGTGGTCAGTGTCCCATTTAAGGATGCGCGTGGTGTAAGTGTTATTGTGCAGCCATGCCTCAGCGCGTCGTATCACCTCATACAGCTTGGCAGTGTCGGCATTCAGCGGCAACTTGGTACGGCACTGCTTGGCACGCACCCAGTTGATGGCGTTGACCGAGTCAGAATAGATAATCTGGTGCATATTGTTCTTTTTGAGGAACGCCAGTCCATGAACTATGGCGAGGAACTCGCCGATATTGTTGGTGCCGACGGGAGCCTTGAAATGGAAGAGTCGGGTGCGGCTGGCGATGTAGACGCCCTGGTACTCCATCACGCCCGGATTGCCGCTACAGGCAGCATCGACGGCAATGGCATCGAGGACAGGGAGAGGGCCTTGGGCATCGGGTCTAATCACAGACATGCCCTGCTCATCGACAGCGAGGATGCTGTCGCCGAGGGTCTGTTTCTCGATGACAGAGGCCGCCATCTCGGGGCCGAGACGGAAGGCCTGTTCGGCCAGCGAGCGGCTCTCGTATGACTTGTAGCGAGCGCCAGCGACACCTTTTATCTGCCTCTCGCAGTCAGCCCAGTTGTCGTAGATGCCCGGGACGTTGCCGTTCCATACGACGTAGTATTTTTGTTTTTTCGACATGACAAGATTGAAAAAAAGAGCGGCTGCGTATCACACAACCGCTCTTTATCATATAAGCGACAAATTATTAAGCGCCGAGTTCAAGGCGTTTGAAGCCGGTGCATTTGAGATCCTTGTCGGTGCGGGCGATGAAGTCCTTGACAGAGACCTTGCTTTCCATGATGTACTCCTGGTTCATGAGGGTGTTCTCCTGGAAGAACTTGTTGAGACGGCCCTTAGCGATGCCTTCGATCTTAGCCTCGGGGAGCGAAGCGAGAGCTTCAGCGCCGACCTTCTCGATGATTTCGCGGGCGGTTTTGGCCTGTTCTTCGGTGATCCAACCCTTAGCCATGTTGGAGTTGATGTGGTCATCGCTGTCGACGTGAGCGGGGTTGATGCCAGCTTTCTTGAGAGCAGCCTCGACGGCCTTGTGAGCAAGTTCCTCTTTGGTCTTCTCACGATAGACGTTGAGCTCGGTGTCGATGACCGACTGTGGCACGCTCTGCTCGTCGAGAGCGACGGGGCGCATAGCGACGACCTGCATAGCGACATTGTGACCCACCTCGTCGTAGCCACTCTTGTTGAGACCAATGACAGAAGCCATGCGGTTGCCCGGGTGGATGTAGGCGTAGACAGTCTCAGCCTCGACGGTGTCGAAGTGAGCGAGTTCGATTTTCTCGCCTATTTTGGCGATCTGGTCGGTGATGCTGTCGCTGACCTTGCGGCCGTTGAGATCCATATCGAGCACCTGTTCCTTTGAGGTGAGATGCTGAGCCATAGCGGCGTCGAGGATAGACTTGGTGAAAGCGACGAAGTCAGCATTGGTAGCGACGAAGTCGGTCTCGCAGCTGAGCATGAGGACAGCGCCATAGTTGCCGTTGCTCTTGGCGAGGACACAACCTTCGTTAGCGTCGCGGTCAGCGCGTTTGGCGGCCATTTTCTGGCCTTTCTGGCGGAGGAGTTCGATAGCTTTCTGGATATCGCCGTCGCATTCGACGAGAGCCTTCTTGCAGTCCATCATACCGACGCCAGTGAGCTGACGGAGTTCGTTAACTTGTTTAGCAGTGATATTAGCCATAATAGAAACCTCCTGTATTAATTGTTAGCGGCGTTGACTTTTCTTCTTGGGCGGCGAGGACGTCCGTCTTCGCGGGTTTCGGGCTTAGCCTCTTCGGTGTTGACCTGAGCCTCTTCGTCGTTGTTCTCTTCTTCGACAGCGACGTTGTTCTCCTTGTCGAGCATACGCTCGTTGAGACCTTCCTGGATAGCCTCAATCATGTGCTTGAGGATAGCGGCGATCGATTTCGAAGCATCATCGTTTGCAGGAATCGGGAAATCGATGAGGTCGGGGTTGCAGTTGGTGTCGACGATGGCGAAAGTGGGGATATTGAGACGACGGGCCTCAGCGACGGCGATGTGCTCCTTGTTGATGTCGATGACGAAGAGAGCGCTGGGCAGACGTGTGAGGTCGGCGATGCTACCGAGGTTCTTGTCGAGTTTGGCGCGTTCGCGCTGTACCTGAAGACGCTCGCGTTTGCTGATGTTGTTGAAATCCTTGTCGTGCATCATCTCGTCGAGAGCATTCATTTTCTTGACGGCCTTGCGGATGGTCTGGAAGTTGGTGAGCATACCACCGGGCCAACGCTCAGTGACGAAAGGCATATCGACGGCCTTAACCATCTCGGCGACGACGTCCTTAGCCTGCTTCTTAGTGGCGACGAAGAGAATCTTCTTGCCAGAGCGGGCCATCTGACGGAGGGCAGCAGCAGCCTCGTCGGCCTTGGCGATGGTTTTCTGAAGGTCGATAACATGTATACCATTGTACTCCTTGAAGATGTAAGGAGCCATTTTGGGATTCCATTTTCTCTTGAGGTGTCCAAAGTGACAACCTGCTTCGAGCAATTCTTCGAATTTTAATTCTGTCATTTTGTTTACTTTCCTTTTTTTGATTAAGCCAACCAGTCAGGCAGTCCATAAGGCCACGTTTATCGGCCGTTAGCGAGGCGCGATGTGCCAACGGGGCGGAGCATCCTGCCGGTTTGGATACTAAACTGAATATATCGGCAGAGCGATAGAAAGCGCCGTGCCGAGAGATGATTTTAACGTTTGCTGAACTGGAAGCGTTTACGGGCCTTGGGCTGGCCGGGTTTCTTACGCTCGACCATACGCGGGTCGCGCATGAGGAGGCTCTTAGCTTTCAGAGCGGGGCGGTCTTCGGCGTTGTTCTCGCAGAGAGCACGAGCGATGGCCATACGGAGGGCCTCAGCCTGACCGGTGATACCACCGCCGTCGAGGTTAGCCTTGACATCCCATTTGCCTTCAGCGTCGACAATCTGGAAGGCCTGATTGACGATGAACTGTAGAGGGCCGGTGGGGAAATATTCCTTATAATCTCTGTTGTTGACAGTAATCTTGCCGCTACCGGGTTTCATGTAGATTCTGGCGACAGCGGTCTTTCTTCTACCTATGGTGTTGATTACTTGCTCCATTGCTATTATCTTATATCGTTAATATTGATTACTTTGGGATTCTGGGCCTGATGGGGATGCTCTGGACCTGCATAGATGTAGAGGTTGCGATAGAGAGCGTCACCGAGTCTGTTCTTCGGGAGCATGCCACGGATAGCGTGTTCGAGGATACGTTCGGGGTGAGTGGCGAGAAGCTTCTGGGGCGTTGTCTCGCGCTGGCCGCCGGGGTATCCGGTGTAACGCTGATAGATTTTGTTGCTCATTTTCTTACCCGTGAAAACGATTTTTTCGGCGTTGATGATGATAACGTTGTCTCCGCAATCGACATGAGGAGTGAAGCAAGGTTTAGTCTTGCCACGGAGGATGTTGGCCACGCGGGTAGCCAAACGACCTACAGTCTGGTTCTCAGCGTCGACGAGGACCCATTCTTTGTTGACGGTAGCCTTGTTGGCCGAGACTGTCTTGTAACTTAATGTACTCATTTTTTTTACGATGATGTTCAAATTTGTTTTTTTCAACATCGAGAATACTCGATGTCCGATTCCTATTTTTTCTCTTGAATTCAAGGCTTATGCGGAGGCTGACGGATTGCCCCACACATTCCTATCCTTCTGATTTGGAAGATATTGAACGGGTAATAATTTCTTCCAAAATCACTTTAAGAGGGTGCAAAATTACATACATTTTTGAAACTGACAAAATTTATTTGTTCATTTCTTTCAAAAATTGTTGATAATTTTCCAGCAAGCAGCACACGAAACCTGTTTTTCGTCTTCCTACCGTGGTGGCGACGACAAAAAGGTCGCCGCCTTCTTTGAGACCCAGCTGGCGTTGCAGTTCATCGGCACGTGCGGGATAGTTGCGTACTATGACGTGAGCCTTGCCCTCTGGAATCCATTTCTGCATTTCCTTGCGGTTGAGGCTGACCTCCATCAAGACGCTGAATGTGCGGCCGTGGAAGTATTGTACGTAACGGTCACTTGTATAGAGATGTGTGTTAGGAGCCAGCTTTTCGAGCCCTTCCCATTGGCTCAGCAGCTTGAAAGGGCCTGCTTTCATCAATGCAGCGTTAGGCTCGTACAGGTATTTTCCAACCACACTGGCGTAGGTGACCTCTGCGTTGGCTTCGTCCTCGCGGGTGAAGACGACGTCGTCCACCTCGCCGTCGTGCAGGTGGTGACAGTGGATGCGCGGTATGCCTGTGGGCGTACCGACAATGAAAAGAACCTCTTTGCATTCGCCCTTCACCCCCACGACATACACATCTTCCACGTTGCCCAACTGTCGGCATGCAAGGTCGATGTCTATCATCGGGCTGGCTTTCACCATCATGTGCTTGCAGTGCTGGCGCAGCTGTTCGGCGTGTTCGAGGATATTGGGCGTACAGTCCTCAAAGGCAGCCACCTTGCGGCCTGAGGCACTGCGGCGAGCAGGGTCGACAAAAAGAAGGTCGAATTGCCTGTCCTGCCCCCGCAACCACTCCATGCTGTCGGCACAACGAACATCAACATTCTTTAGGCTCAAGGCATTGAGGTTGTGCTCCATCAAGGAGCATAGACCCTGGTCGCGTTCCACGTAGTCCACATGTTTCGCCACACCAGCGAAAGCCAGTGTGTCGATGCCCATACCGCCGGTGAGGTCGGCCACGGTGTCGGCTTCCATGAGCGAAGCTTTGTGCTGTGCTGTAGCCTCCGACGAAGCCTGTTCACGGTTGAGGCGTGGAGGATAGACGAAATCGGGGCATTCCAGCAGCGACGGCCATTTTTCACACGCGGTCTGCATGCCTTCTATCTGTTGTACAGCCGCCGACATATCAATAGAAGGATACCGCGCGGCACTTAGCAGCAGCCTCGCGGTATCCTCGTCCTTATGGGCGTTTACAAAATCAATAAACTCCCTGGTCATGCAGTTTCTTCAGACGCTCGACGACCATGGGGCGGTCTTCCTTGTAGGTCACGCCGAACCATTGAGCGGAGGTCTTGAGGACACGCATGGTGGCGTAGCCACTTGCGAGGAAAGTATTGACAGCGAATGGGATGTAGTATTCAGACTTCATCTCGTTGCCACGCTCCTTGAGGAATTCGACAAAGAGTTTCTCGCTCTCGACGAAATAGTCTGGCGTGAAACCGAAGAGGTTCATCGATACGGTGGCGTCGGCAGGCAGGGGGAAGGATTTGCCGTCCTCCTGATACTCGATGCCGTTAGGAGTGCGACCTATGCTGGTGCGCTCTGTCATGCCTACGAGGTAGCCTTTGTCGTCGACGTTGCAAACGCCACGGCTGACGGTGCCGTTCTCGGACAGAGTGTTCTCGAGGCGGTAGCCGACCATGCAGTAGTCGCCCTTCTTGCCGTCGAGTCCGCGGAGGTAGTCGCCCATTACGCGGAAAGCGTCGGCGCCGTAGAAGTCGTCGGCGTTGATGACTGCAAAAGGCTCATGGATGGCGTCCTTAGCCATGAGAATGGCGTGGTTGGTGCCCCAGGGTTTCTCGCGGCCTTCGGGGACCTTGAAACCTGCGGGGAGGTTGTCGAGTTCCTGGAAGACATACTGAACGTCAATCTTGTTGCCGAAATGTTCGGCGTTGATTTTAGACTTAAACTCCTGTTCGAAGCTGTGACGTATGACGAAGACGACCTTGCCGAAACCGGCGCGTATGGCATCGGTGATGGAGTAGTCCATGATGATTTCGCCATTGGGACCTACGCCATCCATCTGCTTGAGTCCACCATAACGGCTGCCCATGCCGGCAGCCAGAACTAATAAAGTAGGTTTCATAATCTTTTATTCAATTATAATGATTGTGTTTTACGTTTATTCCTGAAGAATTGTTTCATGAGGGCGGCACATTCTTCCTGCAGCACGCCGTCGAGGAGGACGGTCTTGGGGTGCAGCAGCGAGGGCGAGAAGAGCGAGAAGCCCCGTTTGGCGTCGGGGGCTCCGTAGACTACACGTCCGATTTGCGCCCATGCGGTGGCGGCGGCGCACATGGGGCACGGCTCTACGGTGACGTAAAGAGTGCAGCCGGGCAGGTACTTGCTGCCGAGTGTGTCGGCCGCCATGGTGAGGGCAAGCATTTCGGCGTGTGCGGTGGTGTCGTTGAGACGCTCGGTGCTGTTGTGTGCCGTGGCTACGATTCGGCCGTTGCAGACGATGACGGCACCGATGGGTATCTCGTCCTCGTCGAGGGCGGCGCGTGCCTCCTGCAGAGCGCGGCGCATGTAGAACTCATCCTCCCAGGCGCCCGAGTTGTCGTCGATGAGATTCATGGGAGTGTAAACAATTTGTCGTTGAGAGGAATATATTTGTAGCGAGTATAGTGGTAGATGGTCTCTCCATCCATCTGATAGCTTTCGGCGCTGGGCAGCAGCACGTTGCCGAGTGGGTAGTATTCGTGGTATCCGTGAATGGAAGGATGTCTGTAAGCCTGATGGTTAGAGTATTCGGAGTGTTCGTTGGTCTCCTCGATGAGGAAGAGGAGTCCGGACTCCTTCTCGAAGAAGAAATAGCGGCGATAGGCATACGGTTCCTCGACAAGGATGCGGTGTACCTGATGGCCGTTGAAATTCCACAGTCCCTTGTAGGTCAGCACATCGCCGTTGGCCTGCCAGTTGTAGAGAGCTGTGCGGAACTCGTAGCCTGGAGCCACGCGGTAGTACCGTTCTGCCGTGGTGAAGTACCATGTGCTTGTGACCTTACGGTCGGCCTCGTAGAATATTTCCTTGCCATCGGTGATGACGCCCGTCTGGAGCGTGTCGCCATGCCACAGTTCTGCGCGGAAGCGGTTGGGTTGCTGGAACCATCGTTTGAGTATGGCGGTGTCGCCCTGCCGGGTGCGCAGGCAGATAGTCGTCTCCATGTAGAGTATGCTGTCGGAAGGTATGGCACCAATGTTGAGCCTGTCGAGGAAACGCTGCACTACGAGCTGGGCGCTGTCGACCGCCGGGGCTGAATTCTGAGCGGAGGCGGCGAAAGCGAAGGCGAAGAGCAGAGAGAAGAGGAGTTTTTTCATATAACTATATTGCGGAGAGGAGTGTATGGTCAATAAGCAATTATAAGGATAAAATATACATTATTTTAGGGCTGTCTTACAAACGGTTGAAGCGTTTGGGGATAGCGAATGGGTAGGTCTGTCTTTTGTTGAGTACGATGTCGTCGAGAGCGAAAAGAGTGCTGACATTGCGCAGTTTGCACTCGAGGCGGACATCGAGGCGGTCGGGGACTGGCTGTGCGGCGACAGAGCGTCGGTTCTTATAATCAATCTTAATCAGCTGGCGTGGCGACGAGGAGAGCATCTCGATGGTGGCGATGAGGTTGGAGGCCGCGGTCTTGGAGAGTGAGACTTGGCGCTGTCCCTGCTTGAAGGCGAGGCGCACCATGTCGCCCGAGCGCTCAGGCTTGCCCGACGAGAGGCATCGCGGGGGCAGGTTGCCGAGGAGGAGTGCCTGAAGAGAGGCGTAGTCGAGGTCGAGCCCGAAGCGCTGTTTGAGGTCGGCGAAGGAGCCCGTGAAGTACTTGTTGACGACACGAGCGAAGCCCTTGACGGAGTCGGGGGTGATGACGACGCGGCCCACCTCTATGAACTTGTTGACACTGATCCATATCATGCTGTCGCGCGCTATCCTGATCTGCCCGGAGACGGCGATGCCCTCGACCTCGCAGCTGAAATTGGCTGTATAGTACTTGAAATCAACATTGCGGACAAAGTCGAGAGCCGGCGTAGTGGCAGTGTTTGTGGCCGGCTTGTCGACAGTGTTGTCGGAGCGTTCAAGATTCTTGTGCGAACGGCAAGAAGCGAGGAGGGCGACGATGGCGAAAGAGAAGAAGATGAGACGTTTCATTGGATGCGTAGTTTGAGAAGAGAGGGTCATTTCAAGGCGTTACGTATTTCGTTCCAGTGATCGATGACCTCCTGCGACTGGTCGTCACGTTTGAGGGCACGTTCGATGAAGGAGAGCGCCTCCTTGTCGCGTCCGAGACGATGGAGGATCCAGGCGTAGGTGTCGAGGTAGAAGGGGTTGTCGGGCTCGGCGGCGAGCGACTTGCGTGACATAGCCTCAGCCTTGTCGAGGTTGACGCCGTCGACGGCGAGGCGGTAGGCGTAGCTGTTAAGGGTGTTGTGGTCGTCGGGACGTACCTTGAGGCATTTCTCGTAATAGTCGTAGCAGGTCTTGTCGTCGAGACGGTTGTAGCAATCGGCGATGAGATTATATGTCTCCGCCTCGAGGTAACCTTTGTCGAAGCCCATCTGCTCACAGCGGCGGGCCAACTTGATGGCGTCGTTATAGTTGCCGTTGTCGTGTAGGACTACGGCCTGGACGTAATAAGGCAGCGTGTGCAGCGGGAAGAGGCGTGAGGCTCGACGTGCGTGGCCGGCGAGGGTGGCGGTGTCGCCGTCGGCGAGGAGTTCGCTGACCAACAGTTCCTCCCACACCTCGTAGTGGCTGCTGTCGGCCGCGAGGGCAATGCGGAACTGTCGGGCGGCGTCGGCGTAGCGTTTCTGCCGCATGAGGACGTCGCCATAGAAGGCGGCGAAGGTGACGGAGTCGTCGCTCCTGGCCATAGCGCGGTGAAGGAGGTCGAAGGCGTAAGCCGAGTCGGAACCGTAGAACTGTTCGCCGGAATAGAACTTGGTGAGTACCTGCAGTTTGGTGGAGGTGGCGAGGTTGTCCTGCTCCATGGCCTTGCAGAGTTCGTCGTAAGCGAGGCGTGGCTGTTTGGTGAGTTTATAGTATTCAGCGAGAGAGATATGTATATACTGGTCGTCGGGGTGAGAGGCGAGAAGCTTGTCGTAGCGCGCCTTAGCCTTGTCGTACTGACCGGATGCCATGTATGACTCGGCGAGCATGCCGTTGTAGCGGTTGTCGTCGGGTAGGGTGTTGGCAAGAGCTTCTATTTCCTGCAGCGCCTTGTTCTCGTTGCCTGCGTGGCTCCAGAGCTTGGACTTCTGTAGAGAGACCGGTTCGGTGATACCCACACGTTTCTCGAGCCTGTTGAGCGCTGCTATGGCGTTCTTGACGTTGCCTGCCTTGGCGTAGACAGAGCTGAGTTCGTAGTAGTATTCCGGCACATTGGGGTTGAGTGCCACCACGTTCTCCCATACCTTAGCTTCGTCGTCGAAGAGCTTGAGGTAGTCGAGCAGGGAAGCCAGATGGAGGTCGTACCACACGTTGCTGTTGTCGATAGCGCAAGCCTGCCGTGCGTAGACGAGGGCGCTGTCGTAGCGGCCGTCGGAGGACATGATGGAGCTTATCTGGTAGCAGGCGTCGGCGTTGCGAGGGTCGTTGGCGAGCACCTGCCGGAAGCGCATCTCGGCCTGCTCGGGGTGTCCGGTGGCGAGGAGCATAGTGGCGTCGATGACCATGGTCTCGGTCTTGAGCTTGTCGTCGGTGGTTTCGACGATAGGCTTACGGGCAAACTTGTTGCCGTCGGAGGATTTATTGATGTTCTTGCCAGACGAGCAGGCGACGAAGAGAAGCGG
>Ga0310694_10000637_pt1 | contig 44553 bp, 42 predicted proteins | sample 174DNAGHGhighgp2_FD_203884 | JGI IMG/M metagenome (GOLD analysis project Ga0310694, IMG submission 203884) | Sheep rumen microbial communities from Palmerston North, Manawatu-Wanganui, New Zealand - 1742 DNA GHGhigh gp2 (v2) (version 2) | ecosystem: Host-associated > Mammals > Digestive system... | reverse complement strand
GTTTTCAAGGTGCTTCGCTGTCTCCGTTTTGCGGGACAGCTTCGTTAGTATACCGCAGCTCGTTTCATTTGTCAATACCTTTTTTTCAACTTTTTGAACTTTTTTTCAATCCGTTTTCTCAAGGTCCCGACTCGTTCTCGCCGCGAACGTCGCCTATATTACTCCTTTCCTCCCTCGTTGTCAATACCTTTTTTCGCCTTTTTTCCATATATTTTTTGATAGCAAAAAAGATCGGAAGCACCGCAGTTCCCCCGCATTCTGTTTCTGCATCTCATCCGTCACGGCATACGGAACAGAACACATTTGTTTACGCCGCTCCCGGCACCGGCTGATTGCAGCCATGACGAAGAACACTGCCGCAAGCGAAAGCAATTCCCATCGACACAGTCCAAGCAGGCAGTCAACGCAGTTTATTCACACCGATCGGCAAGAATATACTTCTGGTCCGGAAGATTCCTATTTCGCGATTGATCCGCATGTTTACCTTTCCTATTCTTTATCATTTCCGTCGCTTCTTTCGGTTCGGAACGGCAAAGAACACAAGGCACAGATAACCGGCTGTGCAGACGCCGGATACCGCCATCGGCAAATAAACCCAAAGCACAGGATTGGGCAAATCCGTAACGCAGGCGATCGGGATCATCAGCAAAAAGACTGCCATACCGATCGCGGCGGCGACGATCAGACACATGCCCAAAGCGACAATTTTCTTTCACGTCATTTGAAAAGCATCCCCTTTTACTGATATCATACCGCGTCCGGCGTCGTTCCTCCGGCGCGATTGCAGCGGACTATACACATATACTTCCGCACGCGGAAGGAGATTCTGCGCGGGTTGAAAAATCCGAAGCGCTGTGGTATACTTGCTATATCTATCATATGAAAGGAACGAGGGATATGGAACGCAAACCGAAAGCATCTGAGATCCGCGCGGCGCGCAAGCAGCTGCGCGCGGTGACTTCCGTGCGCCGTTCCGTATTCTATTTCATGCGCGCGATCCTGGTGATCCTCGTCATCGGCGCGCTGTGCATTCTGGCGTTCATGTCCGGCGCGCGCATCAGCAACGCTTACATTCTCGTCAACGAAGGTATGTCCCTGCGCGCGGACTGTATGCTGAAAAACGGCTCGGAAAGCGATCTGACTTCGTATTTCAGTCTCTCCTGTATCGAAAATGATTCCGACGAACGGAAGAACAATGCAGCGCCGTATGCCGTGATGACGGTTTCTTCCTATGAGTATAGCCTGAGTATCCGAAGCCTGCATATCTTCCCCTGGCAAATCGGCACCTACGTGGACGTTGTGGAACAGATCCGCAACGTCAAAGGCGCCTTCTCCGTGGAATCGGGTCTCTCCGGCTCTGTTCCGGACTGGACGCCTCGCAAATATCGCCTGCATCTCGGAAAGGCGGAAGGTCGCTGGCTCATTGAGCAGGTAGAGCTGTTGGAATTGAACCCGAAGCTTGATCCGCCCACAACACCCGATCCCGACGCGGAGCCGCTGCCGATCGTAACGCCCTCCCCCGTTCCGACGCCCGAACCGTCCCCTACACCGGACGAAGTCCTCTTCTCCCCGCATGATTAAACCTTACGCATGCGATCATCCTGTTTTGCTTGCGCCGATGGCCGGTTACACGGACGTTGTGTTTCGTGTGCTCTGCGCGTCCTTCGGTTGTGATCTCTGCTGCACAGAAATGATCAGCGCGAAGGGGTTGACCTTCGACAACGCAAAGACCGCATCGTATCTGGAGCCCGGCGCAGACGAAAACCGGATCGCGGTGCAGCTTTTCGGTCACGAGCCGGACCTGATGGCGGAGGCGGTGAAGATCGTTTCGGACCGTCTCGGTTTGCGGCTTTGCTGCATTGACGTCAACATGGGCTGCCCCGCGCAGAAGATCGTGTCGAACGGCGACGGCAGCGCGTTGATGCGCACGCCCGCGCTTGCGGGAAGGATCGTTGAAGCAATGAAAGCCGTCTCCCCGGTTCCGGTCACGGTGAAGTTCCGCAAGGGCTGGGACGACGATACCTGCGTTTCCTTTGCAAAGGTGCTCGAGGAAAGCGGCGCCGACGCGCTTTGTCTGCATCCGCGCACACGCGTGCAGCAATACCGAGGGCTTGCCGACCGGTCCGCGATCGGCGAAGTCAAGGCGGCGGTTTCGATCCCCGTGATCGGTAACGGCGATATCACCGACGGTGAAAGTGCCGTTTCCATGCTGCGCGAGACCGGCTGCGACGGTGTGATGGTCGGACGCGCGGCGCTCGGCAAGCCGTGGATCTTTCGGGAGATCAAAACAGCGATCGCAAACGAGCCGTATACGCAGCCGACGCTTGCCGAGCGTCTCGAGGTTGCGATCCGGCACGCAGAGCGCATCGAACAGGAAAAGGGTCCGCACGGGCTTGTCGAGCTTCGCAAGCATCTTCCCCGATACTTATACGGCATACGCGGCTCGGCAGCGCTGCGAACGAAGCTGAACGAAGCAAAAAACGCAGCGGAAATCCGTGCGTTTTTGCTTGACAGCTTAAGGGACGTAACTATATAATAATATGATTTCCAATATGGAGTAAAAGGAGAAACACTATGGCTGGCATTTTGATGACCCGCGAAGATTATGAAAAGCGCAAGGCACATCTTGAGTATCTGAAATCCACCCGCACCCTTGAAATTGCGGAGATGCTGAAAATTGCACGCGGCTTCGGCGACCTTTCCGAAAACGCGGAATACGACGCAGCAAAGGATGAGCAGGCGAAAAACGAACACGATATCGCTGTTCTCGAAGAGGAGCTCCGCACCGCGCAGATTATTGAGCATTCCTCGCAGACCGGCGACAAGATCACCATTGGCTCCAAGGTTGCCGTGCGCAATATCGCGCTCGATACAGACATGCAGCTTGAGATCGTCGGCTCGATGGCGGCGGATCCCGCACTCGGCAAGATCAGCAACGAATCCCCCATCGGCGAAGCGCTGCTCGGTCGTTCCGTCGGCGAGACCGTTCCGGTCGTCACCCCCGGCGGTGTGATCCATCTGGAGATCATCTCAATCCTTTGATTCGGAGTATATAATAATGGAAGAAACAAACATCCCGCAGGAACCGCAGGAGCTCAGCGAAGAACAGCTTTCCGAGCTTCTTCAGATCCGCAGAGATAAGCTTTCCGCGCTGCGCGAGGCGGGCAAGGATCCGTTTTCGGTCATCACATTCCCCCAGTCGCACCACAGCAAGGAGATCGTCGCGCAGTTCGATGCGCTCGAAGGCAAGGAAGTCAGCATTGCCGGCCGCATGATGTCCAAGCGTATTATGGGCAAGGCGAGCTTTGCGCATGTTCTGGACGCCGAGGGCGATATCCAGATCTACGTGAAGCGCGACGACGTCGGCGAAGGTTCGTATGCGGACTTTAAGACATATGACATCGGCGATATCGTCGGCGTCAAGGGCTTTGTATTCAAAACGAAGACCGGTGAGGTCTCCGTCCACGCATCCGAGGTCACGCTGCTTTCTAAATCCCTCCGTCCCCTGCCCGAGAAATTTCATGGGCTCAAGGATCCGGAGCTTCGCTACCGTCAGCGTTTCGTCGACCTGTTCATGAACGCGGACGTTCGCCAGACGTTCAAAAAGCGCAGCGCAATCATCGCGGAGATCCGCCGCTACCTCGACAGCGAGGGCTTCATGGAGGTCGAGACCCCCGTGCTGAATACGGTCGCCTCCGGCGCATCCGCACGTCCGTTCGTAACGCATCACAACACGCTCGACATCGACATGTACATGCGTATCGCGACCGAGCTGCACCTTAAGATGTGCATCGTCGGAGGGCTCGAGCGTGTCTACGAAATCGGCCGTCTGTTCCGCAACGAGGGTATGGATGCGACGCACAATCCCGAATTCACGACGATCGAGATCTATCAGGCGTACACCGACCTCAGAGGCATGATGGCGCTTTGCGAACAGATCTTCTCCCGCTGCTCAAAGCTTGTGAACGGCACGACGAAGATCACGTTCCAGGGACAGGAAGTCGATCTGACGCCTCCGTTCCGTCGTCTCACCATGAACGACGCGGTGAAGGAATACACCGGCAAGGATATCTACGCCTGCGCGACGGACGAAGAAGCCCGCGCGATCGCGAAGGAGCTCAACCTCGAGCTCAAGGATCCGGAAGCGACCAAGGGCAAGGTGCTCGCAGAGGCGTTCGACGCGTTCGTCGAGGACAAGCTGATCCAGCCGACGTTCATCACCGATTATCCGATCGAAAACTCCCCGCTGACCAAGCTGAAGCAGGGAAGCAAGGATATCGTCGACCGCTTCGAGGTGTTCATCTGCGGACACGAATACGGCAACGCCTATACCGAGCTGAACGACCCGATCGACCAGCGCGCGCGCTTTGTGCAGCAGGCGAAGGAACGTCAGAAGGGCGACGACGAAGCCATGCAGATCGACGAGGACTTCATGCTCGCGATGGAATACGGCATGCCCCCGACGGGCGGCATCGGCATCGGCATCGACCGTCTGTGCATGCTCCTGACCGATGCGCCGACCATCCGCGACATTCTCCTGTTCCCGACAATGAAGCCGAAAGACAAGAAGCCGGGCGAAGCCAAGCAGGACAAAAACGACATTTCGGAAGCAGTTGCAGAAGCTGCTGCACCCGTTGCCGAAGCGCCTGCCGAGCCGGAGAAGATTGACTTCACCGGCGTCGAGATCGAACCGCTGTTCAAGGATTTCGTCGATTTCGAGACCTTCTCCAAGTCCGATTTCCGCGCGGTCAAGGTGCTTGCCTGCGAAGCCGTCCCGAAGAGCAAGAAGCTCTTGAAGTTCACTTTGGACGACGGCACGGGCACGGAGCGCACGATCCTTTCCGGCATCCACGCGTTCTACGAGCCGGAACAGCTCATCGGCAAGACCTGCGTTGCGATCACGAACCTCCCGCCCAGAGCCATGATGGGGCTCGAATCCTGCGGTATGCTGCTCTCCGCTGTCCACAAGAAGGACGGCGAGGAACGGCTGAACCTTTTGATGGTTGACCCGCACATCCCTGCCGGCGCGAAGCTCTATTAACATCAATTCATCTGAAATACCTCGGAGAAATCCGAGGTATTTTTATTCGTTTCTTGTATTTTATTCATTTCCTAATTCAATCATATTTGAGACGATATGCCGAATCGTATGCCAAAATATGCCGCAATATCTCCAACACAGCGTTGACTCTTTTTGGGCGGTGTGCTATAAAAATAGATATGATATGAGCAAAAGCATGATTGAGGGGGAAAAGAGGATGATATTCTTCCAAGATACAAAACGCCTGACGAATGAGGTGATAGATTCATGGTCCGAGAATGCCGTCAAAGCGTATCAAAAAATCGCGGGTAAGCGTGCGGAAAGTACGGTAAAGCTGCGGCTTTCAATCGAGGAACTCCTTCTGCGGTTTCGAGATCTCTACGGAACAGAGGAGCCCTGCAGCATAAAAGGTATTCGCAGGCTCGGAGGCATCTCGTTCGAACTATCGCAAAGAGGTACTCCGCAAAACCCTCTCGAGACAGATCCGGAAACAAGTCTGTCATATAACCTTCTTGCCAAACTAAATCTCAATCCGCATTATGCCTATCGCCAAAACCGCAGTCTGAACGTAGTCACGATTCCGGCGCCTCTCAAGAAACGTAAAAACGCAATGCTGATCGGGATATTGGTTGCTGCGGTGCTTTCGGTCGTCACATGGCGGGTGTCCGGACTTCTCCCAAAGGCCGTACTCGATGATTACATGATCCCGCTTGTCTCGGGTCTGTTCACCAAGCTGTCCGCCGTCTTTTCGGCTCTGGCAACTCCGTTGGTGTTCTGTGCGGTCATCACGGGAATTAACGGGATCGGCGATGTTTCCTCCTTTGGAAAACTCGGCGGGAGGCTCTTAAAACGAATGATGGCCAGCTATGGAATCAGTATGCTCGTATTGCTCGCCATAGGTCTGCCGATGGGTCTCGTTTCTCCGACCTCATCCGCAAGCGGCGGAAACGTCTTCGGCGACCTCCTTGAACTCGTACTCGATATTATCCCGGGAAACCTCGTCGAACCCTTCCGCATAGACAACGCTCTGCAGGTGATCGTTATCGCTGTCTTCGTTGGCGTCATCATGCTTGGTCTCAGCGACAAGGTGGACCGTCTGCGTACATTCATCGATGAAGCGGGAACGCTCGTCAACCGACTCATGATGGCGGTATGCAAGCTGCTTCCGCTGTTCGTTTACCTCGGCTTTACAAATCTTCTTCTGAGCGGAAAACTGTCGGAGTTGGGAGGCGTTTCCAAAATCGTCATCATTTGTCTTGGCGCCTCGGCTATTACCGTCGCGGTAACCACAGTCCGAACTTTGATCGTAACAAAGCGCTCGTTCAAAGAGCTTTTTTCCGCACAGCTTCCGGCGCTGATGATTAACCTTACTACCAGCTCACAGGTTTCGGCTCTTCCGGAGAGCATGAAATGCTGCAAGCAAAAATGGGGTATTGACGAAAAATTCGTCAATTTCGGGATGCCGTTGGGCATTGTCATTTATATGCCGTGCGGCGCGATCATGCTCGGCGCGATCGTCTGGGTGCTCACATATATGTCTGCCGGCTCGGTCGATCCGATCACACTTGTGAAGCTGTTATTCGTATCGGTCATAGTTGCAATTGCTGCCCCACCGATTCCCGGCTCGGCTTTTGCTGTTTTGCCAATTATGTTCTCAGCCTGCGGAACGGATCTTTCCATGATGCCGCTTGCCGTTATCATCGGTTCCACGGTGGGATATCTGATGCCCGCTCTGAATGGCTACTGCATGCAGCTCGAGCTTCTTATGAGCGCCCATAAGTCAGGATGCATCAAAAAAGATCACACAGCAGAAACAGACAGCGAAACAAAAGCTATGGAAGAGAATAGGAATTGAAAGATTTTATACTGCATTCTTTTTGCTCTTTGCGGCATTGAAAGAAAAGTATATGTAACGATAAAAAAGTGGACTTTTTCTCTTTCTTGTTTGCTCAACAATGAAGCCTCGGTAGCTTCCCTTCAAGCATACAACACTACACAGGGAACAATACCGCCAGAGATGTATTGCAGCGAAGGATGATTATGCGTCTCTGTCAGTAGTTGAAGAATCAGTCTTATTGCCGCATAATGGACAATATGAACATGAAAGGATTGTGCTTTGGTTGCGAAAAAAAGCAGCGGCACGCCGTTTTCGGTGTGCCGAACTGTTTTTCAGATTGATCGAATGCTTTCTATCTTCAGTTCAAATACCCATTCCTTGCTTTGACGTTGAACCGCGCTTCCAGCAGGTGCATCTGCTCGTCGGTGATCGTGTTGACAAGAGGAAGATGCGCGATCTTCAGGTAGATCTCGGCGGCCTTCTCGGCGGTCTCAATGAGTCCGAAGGTCTCGTCAAGATCCTTCCCTGCGCCGTAAATGCCGTGCTGTGCCCACACCACAAGCCGCGCGGTCTCCATCTTCTTTGCGGTGGCGATGCCGATCTCGTTCGTGCCGCAGAGCATCCACGGAAGCACGTTCACGCCTTCCGGGAAGACGATAATGCACTCGGTGCACATCTGCCAGAGCGTACGCGTAAACGCCTTTTCATCGAGATCATGCACATAGGTCATCGCAATCAGGTTTGCCGGATGGCAGTGCATGACGACACGGTTTTTAGGATCGACCGCAAGCCGCGCAACGTGGCTCATCATATGCGCGGGAAACTCCGAGGTAAACTTTCCTCCGTCGGAAAAGCCCCAAAGAAGTTCCGCTTCCGTGCCGCTTTTCGCAAGGCGCACAATGCCGAGGTTCACGTCCGGCGCGTACTGCACGTTTTTGAAATACTTCCCCGTTCCGGTGACAAGAAAAATCTTTCCGTCAAGTTCCGGCGCTTCGAACCCGGTCGGGATCGTCCGGACGATCGCCGGAATCGTGAGATATTGCCTTACCTCGGCTTCGTCGAGCAGCATGGAAATATTGCCGCCGTTGCGCTCGTCCCAGCCGTGGTTGTACATGTTCGTCGTCGTGCGGATCATTTCCGTCATAAACGGTGCTGTCAAAATATCCTTCATGCTCTTGCCTCCAGAATCTCTTTTTCGTATGCTTCGATCTCTTTGTACCAGTCGCCGTCAACAGACTTATTACAGCGGCGGCAGTATTCGTCCCACACCTCGCCGAAGGGCAGGGTCTTGAGTTCCTCCTGCGCAACCATCAGCTTTGTGAAATTACCCTCGTCCTGCAACGCTTTCAGTTCGTCATTCGGCTGCAGCAGCGCAAATAGAAGCGCTTTTTGCACATTGCGGAAACCGGTCACCCATGCAGAGATGCGGTTGATGCTTGCATCGAAATAGTCGAGCGCGATGTGTACGCGATCCATGCCGCAGCGAACGATCTCTTTTGCGATCTCCTTGGTCTCGTCGTCAAACAGCACGACGTGATCGGAATCCCAGCGGATCGGGCGCGTGACGTGCAGCGCAATCTCCGGAAAGAATGCGAGCAAAGCGGAGATTTTGTCACTCACCACTTCGGTCGGATGATAGTGCCCGTTGTCCATCAGCGGAATGCACTTATCCTTGTTCATCGCGGCGTAGGAAAGCGCGAACTCGCCGGAGCCTACGGTATACGCCTCGACGCCGATGCCGAACACCTTCGACTCGATGCAGGGTTTGACCTTTGAAAAGTCGTACGGTTCGGAGAGTATCTCGTCGATCGCTTCACGGTAGCGCACGCGTGGACCCATGCGGTCGGCGGGAATGTCTTTGAAGCCGTCGCCGGTCCAGATGTTCATGACGCACGGTTCGCCCAGTTCTTCCGCAAGATAGCTCGAAATGCGGATACACGCCTTGCCGTGCTCGATCCAGAAGCGACGGGTGTCCGCATTCGGGCTAGAAAGCGTTAAGGGATCGCAGTTCGGATGGCTGAAAAACGTCGGGTTGAAATCACAGCCGAGACCCCGTTCCTTACAGAACCGCACCCACTTTTCGAAGTGCTTGGGTTCCAGCTTATCGCGATCCGCCCACTCGCCGTTTTCGAAGATCGCATACGAAGCATGCAGGTTCATCTTGGGCTTTCCGGGGACCAGGCTCAGCACCTTGTCGATGTCCGCCATGAGTTCCTCCGGCGTGCGTGCTCTGCCCGGATAGTTGCCGGTGGTCTGAATGCCGCCGGTCAGCGGTTTATTCGGATCGGTATCGAAACCGCGCACGTCGTCGCCCTGCCAGCAATGCAGGGAAACCGGCACGGTTTTCAGCGTTTCGATCGCCTGTTCGACGTTTACGCTGTATGCGGCGTAGCGTTCCTTTGCTTCCGTATAACTCATACTCTCGCTCCTTTTCAATCTTGGTTCCGTTTACACCTCATCCGCCGCAAGCGGTCCCCCCTTTCCCTCGAAGGGAAGGTTTTTAGGGGAGCATCTGAATCTTCAAATTGCCCAGCGCCGTTGCTTCGATCGGCAGGGCGATGACCTGTTTGCCCGTCGTTTCTTCGGTCAGTCGGTTCAGAAACGCGTTCTTTGCTCCGCCGCCCACGATGTACAGTTTATCATAACACATTCCGGTGTTGCATTCCAGTTCTTCGATTGCGGTTTTGTAGGACAGCGCAAGCGACCGGTATGCGCAGCGGAAGTAATCGCCGACGCTTTCGGGTTTCTTTCCCAACGCCTGATCGAACGCCTCGACCATGCTTTTCGGCGCAAGAAATGCCTGCGCATTTGCGTCGACGGTTTCGGAAAACGCGCTTGCTTCCGCCTCCGCCGTGATCTCGCTCCACGGCTTTTCGGGGCAGAGTTCGTCACGAAGACGGTTCACCAGCCACATGCCCATTATGTTCTTTTGATAGCGCGTATACCCCACGCCGCCCTCGTTCGACCAGTTGGCTGATCTGCTCGCTTCGTCCGTGATGGGCTTCGGTACTTTCACGCCGAGCAGGCTCCATGTGCCGGAGGAAATATAAGCAGCGTTCTGAGATCCTTCGCTTTGCTCAGGATGACAAGTTGGGGTCTCCATCGGGATGCCCTCGACCGCCGAGCCGGTATCGTGCGTAGCGCAGAGCATGACCTTGATTCCGTTGTATGTGCCGATCTCCGTTCTGGGCTGCTGCAAGGACTGAAACAGGTGCTTAGGAAGTCCCAGAGCCTCGATGATCTCCGGATCGTATTCCCCCGTCTTCGCGCTCACCATGCCGCCGGTCGTGGCGTTGGTATACTCGTGCGATTTCGTACCGCAAAGGCGGTACATGAGGTATTTCGGGATCATAAGGAAATCGGTCACGCCGTCGAGGCGTCCCGAGGTCTTATCCGCATACAGCTGATAAACCGTGTTGAACGGCTGAAACTGGATGCCGGTGCGGCGGTAGAGTTCTGCAAACGGCATCTTTTCATGCACTTCGAGGATGACCGCTTCGGTTCTGCCGTCGCGATAGGCATAGACCGGATTGACCGCTTCATCGCCCTTCAAAAGCACATAGTCCACGCCCCAGGTGTCGATGGAAGGCGATTCGATTTCATACGCCGCCTGCGCTTTTTCGATCCCCGCCCTGACGTGCTTTTCAAGCGCTTCGATGTCCCAGCAAAGATGTCCGTCCCGCGCAATTACGCCGTTCGGAAAACGGTAGACCTCTTCGGTATGAAGGGTTCCGTTTTCCGTCCATCCCACGATATGGCGGCCGCTCGATGCGCCGATGTCGATTGCAAGTGAATACTTCATTCCATAAAATACTTTCTTAAAAAATATGCAGCGCACAGCTCCATACATGGCAGTAGCTCAAAACGATCGTTCCGCCGTAGGGCGATTCGTTCGGATTCTCCGGGTTATACAGTTCCCGGAAGGTGTCCGCCCCCTCGTTCGCCATGCCGCCCCAATAGGCGCGCAGCACGTCCAGCGCCTGCGCTTTTCTGCCCACGTTGATCGGCGCCTGCACGTAATGGTGAAACATGTACGGCGTGACCATGCCGACCGATCCCGCTTCGGCCCGTCCTCAAAAGCATCCTGCATGCAATCGTACAGTGTTCTGCAGGCAATTCGGTCGATTATACGGTGACCGTGATCCTTATCAACCGTCACAGCGGCAGATCCTTCGACATGTTGGTTTCGATGGGCGCGATAGAGGTGTTGTCCGCCGCCGAACTCAACACACTTGCCGCCCGATCCACCCCGACACAAACAACTACAGTGTGTCGTCAAAAAGGAACACGGTCGAGCTCGACGCGTTTCCGGATATGCTGAAAGTTCGGTAGATTCGGATAGAACCGCATCCTGCGAACGATTTATCGAAATCGAAGATCGGTAGACAATGAATGTGTGCAAGAACTTATCCAGAAATAAGCAGATGCAAGAATACCAACATCACTGTCCAAAACGGTGTTTGGGGTATTTTTGTCTGTTTTACAGCGCTTATCTCAAAATGAAACGGCACGGATCCGCGCAAAAGCGCCTCCGATCGCTTGGATCGGAGGCGTATGACGCTTTCGATTATTGTTTCATCAGACCGGCGCCGGCGTTCCACGCCTTGCCGACCTTTTCGCCGACGGTGTAGTAGCCGTTGCGGAACTGATCGAACAGGATCGCGTTCAGCTTCTCGGGTTCGACCTTGTCCTTATCGTTCAGCACGGCTTCCTCCGCCTTGACATTGACGATCCTGCCCACGATACCGTCCACATAGTCGCTGTGCAGAAACTCCAGAAGCTCACATTCCATCACGAGCGGAAATTCCTCAATGATCGGTGCGTGCACCTTGTCGCTTTTTACGGCATGGTAGCCCGTGCGCTCAAACTTATCGTCGATCTTGTTGCCGGATGCAATGCCGAAAAAGTCGGCGACATCCATGTGCGCCCGATCCGCAAGTGCGACGGTGAACGCCTTGCTTTCCTGAATGTTCAGCCATGTTTTCTTGCCTTCGCCGATGAACAGAATGATCTTGTCCTCGTCGCAGATCTGTCCCCAGGCAACGTTCATCACGTTGACCTTTTCGTTTTTGTCATATGCCGCTACCATCAGCACCGGCATCGGGTACACAGCAGGCAGTACGCCCAAATCTTTTTTCATGTTTTAATTTTCCTTTCATTGATTTGCTGGTTTCGTCGCAAAACTGCCGCCGGCGGCCGTTGTCCGGATTCGGCGCAGGATCCTTTGCAAATGCGGCTGCGCAGCGGAACGCATCCCTCGCCCTGAACGGTCTGACCCTTATACGACAGTCCGGTGTTGTCAGTCGAGATTGAAGTCGTTGACGTCGTCGATGGATTCGCCGCCGATGCCGGGACCGACGCGGCCGGCGATCAGGTAGCAGCGCTCGATCGGATCGTAGACAATGCGGTGCAAAAGGCGGAATTCCTCGACCTTGCCCGTGCTCATCACGTGCGTACGCGGTCCGGTGCACGGATGCACGATGTCGCCGATCCGCACATGACCGTCGTCGACGTACGTGATCGGCAGATCGGACGCGATCGCCGTGCTGACCTTAAGCTCGAGTTCGTCGATGTCTACATTCGGTTCATGATCGTCGAACGCGAGCAGAAAACCGTGCTTGATGTCGCGGTGACGCGCGCGCTTGTACTCCTCCTCCGGCAGGAAGATCTCGCAGAGGTCCTCGGCGGTGTGCGCCATGCGGCGGTAGACGATCGACTTTGCGACCTTTTCATGCAGTTCCGACGGCATCGGTCCGAAGATCGTGGGACGGGACACGATGATCTCGTCGCCGATGCCGATCATCAGGTCCGCGTTGCGCTCATGCATGAGCGGATAGATCATATCGAAATGCTCGACGATGACGCGCTTGCCTTTTTGGATTGCTTCCGTGATCGCCTCCGCAAGCACGCCGAGCTGCGTAAACGCCGCCTCAAAGCGGACGTCGAGATGATAGGTATGCGCATTGAAAAACCCGTGATCGCTGATGTCGAGGATCGGCAGCGGACGCACATTCACACCGTCGTCGTCGTTCGTCAGCTCCAATCCCGGAAACATGCCCTTGATCAGCATGCTTTTGCCGGATCCCGCCTCGCCGATGATGCCGATCAGCTTATCGAACGGGGACAGATAGAGCTGCGCGATCTGCATGCCGAGGTCGTACATGCGGTCACGGCCGCGCGGCGCGAAAAAGACGCTGTAGTAGTGACTTTGCTGCATTCTTCCGGAATACGACATGGGATCCTCCTGCGTCGGCGAATAACTCGCGTTGTTATGCGCATTTATTATAATACACCTTTCCTTTTTTCTCAACGGTAAAGAACTTTATATTTTCCGAAAAAGCCCGCATTTCTCTTCAGATTCTTGAATGTTTCCGCGGTCGGCGCTATAATAGAGACATCTGTGGGGATCCGTCCCCAAATAAACGGAGGGGAATATGCGAAGAAGCATGCTCTTTTTGCCGGGCAACACGCCGAACATGATCATCAACGGCGATTCGCTCGGCGCGGACAGTATTATCCTGGACCTTGAAGACGCCGTTTCACCGGACGAAAAGGACGCGGCACGTCTTCTGGTCCGCAGCGCGATCGAGCGCATGGGCTTTGCGGGCGTGGAGATCACGGTCCGCATCAATTCGATCGACACGGCTTACTGGCAGGACGATCTCGAAGCGATCGTGCCGTTAAAGCCCGATCTCATCATGCCGCCGAAGGCGTCAAGCGTCGAGGATATGCGAACGCTCGACGCGTACATCGCAAAGGTCGAACAGAAAGCGGGCATTCCCGTCGGAACGGTGAAGCTGATCCCGCTGATCGAAACCGCGCTCGGTGTGGAGCGTGCGTTTGAGATCGCCTCCGCCTGCCCGCGCGTGACCGCGCTGTTTTTGGGCGGCGAGGACCTGACCGCCGACCTTCGCTGCAAGCGCACGAAGGCGGGCAACGAGATCGACTACGCGAGAAAGCGCCTCGTCTGCGCGGCGCGCGCGGCGGGCGTCGACGTCTATGACACGCCGTTTACCGACGTCAACGACGACGAAGGGATCATCGTCGACGCGGAGTACGCGAAATCCCTCGGCTTTACCGGCAAGAGCGCGATCGCGCCGCGACATGTGCGCACGATCAACGAGGTATTCAGTCCCACGCTTGCGGACATCGAGTACGCAAAGCTCGTGTTTGAGGCGATCCGCATCGGCAAGCTTCAGGGCAAAGGCGCGGTGTCTTTACGCGGCAAGATGATCGATAAGCCGATCGTAGAACGCGCGCGGCAGACGCTGGAAGCCGCAAAACAGCTCGGGATCGGAGGACTTCAGGATGAATAAGATCCGCAATTCCATTCGCGAGGCAATCCTCGACAGCGGCTTACGGAGCGGCATGACCGTTTCGTTCCACCACCATCTCCGCAACGGCGACTACGTTCTGAACATGGTGATGGATGAGATCGCAAAATTGGGCATCCGCGATCTTACCGTGAACGCAAGCTCGCTCTTTGACACGCACGCGCCTTTGAAGGAGCACATTCAAAACGGCGTCGTGACGACGATCCTCACGGACTACATGTCCGCGGGGCTCGGAAGCTTCATTTCCGCGGGCGGCATGGAAAACCCCGTGCAGTTCCGCACGCACGGCGGACGCCCCGCCGACATCGAGAACGGCAAAACGCCGATCGACGTGGCGTTCATTGCAGCGCCTGCCTGCGATCCGATGGGCAATCTGACCGGTAAGCTCGGAAAGAGCGCCTGCGGCTCGCTGGGCTATGCGATCCCGGACGCGAAGAACGCGAAATTCGTCGTGGCGATCACGGACGAGCTCCACCCCTATCCCCTCTGCGATTGGTCGATTCCCGAGACCGACGTGGACGCGGTGGTCGTTGTGGACTCCATCGGCGATCCGAAGGGCATTGTCTCCGGCACGACGAAGATCACGCGCGACCCTGTGGGGTTATTGATGGCGCAGACCGCGGTCGACGTCATAAGAGCATCCGGTTTGTTGAAAGAGGGCTTCAGCTTCCAGACCGGCGCGGGCGGCGCGTCGCTGGCGGCGGCGAAATATCTCAAAGACGTCATGCTGAAGGAAAAGATCCGCGGAAGCTTCGGTCTCGGCGGCATCACGGGATACCTCGTCGACATGCTGAACGAGGGCTGCTTCGACGCGCTGATGGACGTGCAGTGCTTTGATCTCAAAGCGGTCGAATCCATCCGGAACAATCCGCGCCACTGCGAGATCTCCGCAACGCATTATGCCTCGCCGTTTGCAAAGAGCGCGGTCGTCGACTCGCTCGACGTCGTCATCCTCGGCGCAACGCAGATCGACACCGATTTCAACATCAACGTGCATACCGATTCGAACGGCAGCATCATGGGCGGTTCCGGCGGACACAGCGACACGGCGGCGGGCGCGAAGCTCTCCATGATCATTGCGCCGCTGTCCCGCGCGCGGCTTCCGATCGTGACCGACCGTGTCACGTGCATCTCTACCCCCGGCAGCACGATCGACGTGCTCGTGACACAGAAGGGCGTTGCGGTCAATCCGAAGGACACGGAGCTTCGGCAGCGGCTCATCGACGCGGGCATCAGGGTTGTTGACATCCACGATCTCAAAGCGCTTGCCGAGCGCGCGAGCGGTGTACCCGAAAAGCCGCGGCTCGGCGACAAGATCGTCGCCGACGTCATCTACCGCGACGGCACGGTCATCGACCATATCCGCGAAGTGCAGAAATAAGGAGCTGTTATGAGAGAAATTCAGGCAAATCTTTTGACCGAAACGATCGCGCGGCTTGCGATCGAGGCAAACTGCGTGCTGCCGTGCGACGTGAAGCAGCGCATCGAGGACGCCCGCAAAAACGAGCCGTGGGAAACGGCACAGGGCATTCTCGACAAGATCATCGAAAACTACGGTATCGCCGAAGCGAACACCGTCCCCATCTGTCAGGACACCGGCGTTTGCTGCGTGTTTTTGAAGATCGGACAGGACGTGCATATCGCGGGCGATCTCCGCGCCGCGGTCGACGAAGGCGTGCGCAGAGGCTACGCGGAAGGATATCTTCGGAAATCCGTCGTGAAAGATCCGCTCCGTCGCCAGAACACCGGCGACAACACGCCCGCCATGCTCTATACGGAGATCGTTCCGGGCGACAAGCTTGAGATCACCGTCGCGCCGAAGGGCTTCGGCAGCGAAAACATGAGCCGTCTTGCCATGCTGAAACCCAGCGACGGCGTGGAAGGCGTCAAGGCGTTTATTCTCCGTACCGTTGAGGAAGCGGGTCCGAATCCCTGCCCGCCGATCATCGTCGGCGTCGGCATCGGCGGCACGTTCGACAAGGCGGCGTATCTTGCCAAAAAGGCGCTGATGCGCAGCACGGACAAGCGCAACGCGGATCCCTATTACGCCGATCTCGAAGCGGAGCTATTGGAAAAGATCAACGCGCTCGGCGTCGGTCCGCAGGGCTTCGGCGGAAGGACCACCGCCCTTGCGGTCAATATTGAATGGATGCCCACGCACATCGCGGGGCTTCCCGTTGCGGTCAACATCAACTGCCACGTGACGCGCCACAAGACGGTCGTGCTGTAAGGAGGCGGAACCATGGAAAAGCACATTCAGCTCCCCATCACCCGGGAAACGGCAAGAACGATCAAAAGCGGCGAAAGCTGCCTTCTAAGTGGCGTCATCTATACCGCGCGCGACGCGGCGCACAAGCGTCTTTGCGAACTGCTTTCGGCAGGCAAGCCGCTGCCCTTCGACGTCAAGGACGCGACGATCTATTACGTCGGACCGACGCCCGCAAAGCCCGGACAGGTCATCGGCTCGGCGGGTCCGACTACAAGCTACCGCATGGACGCCTACTCTCCCATGATGATCGCCGCGGGCGAAACCGGCATGATCGGCAAGGGCAAACGCAGTCCGGAGGTCATAGCCGCGATGCAGGAATACGGCGCGGTGTACTTTGCCGCGATCGGCGGTGCGGGCGCGCTTCTATCGAGCTGCATCAAAAAAGCCGAGATCGTCTGTTACGAGGACCTCGGCGCGGAAGCGGTGCGGCGTCTTGAGGTTGAAAACCTCCCCGTCGTGTGCGTGATCGACAGCGAAGGAAACAACCTTTACGAGACCGGCAGAAAGGCGTATCTCAATACGCTCTGAAAAAACACGGCTGTAAAAATCCGTTTGACAGGGGACGCTCCCCTGTCATTTTAATTGCCCGCAGATTGCTGTCAGAAGAACCGTCCGAGACCCAGTGTTCAGTGACCACCAGCATAATATTCCCCTTTATATGAGACAATGTCAACATAACCGTCTTCGCTCCCGTAAAAAGCCATCTCATTTCCTTCACTATCTACAAGGGTTAAAATAACTGTTCTGAGATCAGAAGCCCTTTCCGCTGTTGCACTAACGATACTAATATGTAGATCTGCATGACTCCACGTTGCATTGATAAACCATCTGTACCAATCTTCTGCCTTTTGCTGCATATGTGCCTGATCGAACGCATCTTGTATAAGCGATAACTCTTTCTCGGTATTTCTTGATTCTCTATATTCCTCTTTATCTCGATATTTCGATTTTTCAATTTCCTTTCGCTCGATTTCCGCAAATAATTCCTTCCACGAATCAGGCAAGTCACCATTCTCATAAGATAGAAACGCTTCATATTCCATGTTAAACGGCAGACCGAAAAGCTGAATCTCCTTTATCTCCCCAACTTGTAATTCGACTCGCCTCTCCTCGCCTAATTCTTCGTAACAAAGGATACAACCGTTATCAGACCAAGTCAGATCAAAAACATCTATTTTATTGTCACCATCTGTTTTCTTGGATGTTAGTAAAGTGCTTGATCCTCCTAGCATTGCTTTATCGCGTAACAAATACAATACCATTTCACCTTTTTTATCAGCGCTTTTGCATCCAGCGCATCCGATGCTCAAGGTAATAATAGCAAATAGTAAAAGAAAAAACCTTTTCATCGTTCAACCCTCCATGTTCTTAAATGTGAACATTGCATCTGATGTGTGCAGCCAGCTAAACGCAGAAACCAGATCATAAATTGCCATCAGAATATACATAACAATGATGACTTTCTGATGCACAGAACTACGGCAGCTTGTAATCATTGAGTCTGATACGCCTATCAAGCCAATGAAAATACAAATCAAATAGTGTGAGTAAACGGGGAAATCAAAGGATCCTGCTAAAAACAGAATAAGCGCTAAGCGATATAGTATATGTCGAATAATCGCAAAAGCAATTCCGAGTTTCTTCATCATCTGTTACTTCCCGCCTTTCTTTATGTCATAGGGACGGTTCTCTTGACAACCTTTTTGATGTCCGCGCTTCGTCATATCCTTCTATATAACAGACACATTGGCGGGGCAGTTTGTCCACTCCGAAAATAATATATGGTGTCAAGAGAACCGTCCCTCCGACACCGTCCCTCCGACACCCTCCGACACTGTTTGTCATGGGCGGCGATGAACTTTCAAATAATCTTCAATCTCACCTATTTTGGTCTTGACTTTTAATAGTTAGTCTTGACACCTCCCTATTGTCACCAAATATACAACTTCATTCTCATAATCCATATCAACTTGCAAAATTATACCTGCATTATGTACAATATCAATCAGCGTTTTGTGATCTACTACAATAACAGCAGTTCCCCATCCTACATAGTAGTCATCATTATATTCGTTTTCCAGCGGGAGTATGCTGTTTCTGCTGCTCCACCGCTCATAGTATTTTGTTTTATCCCTTTGAAGGTATTCAACATAACCGGTATCATCTTCCATAAGAAGCAGATGCTTTTTATAGTCGATAATAAAGTAATGATTATTCAGTCGCCAGACACTATTATCGCTGCTTTCTGCACCGATCAATTGTAAAACGTCCTCCAGAGGTAAAGTAACGTAATGTTCAAGGAACCTTACATTTGGGACTAAATATGATTCTCCATTTACATAGAACCTTTTCGTTCCATATGTTCCGCATCCTAAGCATCCTATTAATAAGAATACTGAAAGTATGAACAATACCGTTTTTCTCATGTAGCTGTTTCCTCCTTATTTACCAATTGACCCGAAATACGAAACTAAGTGGATCCGTTACAGAATCATCTCCGGTATAATACCCGTTCATAAACTCTTCAAAAGATTGAGCCGCATGATAACCCCAAGGATTATTTGTTATAACAGCATTATTTGTAACATCCACTCCTGTTATCGTGTCAAGTGGACGGTTCTCTTGACAACTTATGCTTTCAATACAACGCCTCTGTTGATCCCCGTCAGCCGCTCAATCAGCCCTTTTTCCTTTAGGCATCACAGGGTCGGTTCTGCTGACATGCCTATCTGTCGATCCGGTTCACGCCGCCCGCTTTCTTCCTGATGGTCTTCTATATAATAGACGCATCAAAGAGGCAAATTGTCCACGCCGAAAATCATATATTTTATTGTATCAGCATTTCGCTATGTTGTCAACGGCGGCGCGTGATACCGATCGCTCATGTACACCGGAGAATCGTCCGTGACGCCGGACGCGGCGACATGCCGGTTGCGTCACCGTAAAAGAGGCGCTGTGCCGTTCCGTATTTTCGGACGGTCGGAAATATATTGTCGGAATTCCCCCGTTATGTCTTGACTTTACGGGGGAATCGTCGTACCATTGCGATGTATATGGAGTATTCGATCCGGTATCGGATCAGTATGAATAATAAGTGAGGATGATCATGGAAAAGCAAAAGAAAACGCTGGTCATCGGCGTCATCGGTGCGGACGTCCACGCCGTCGGCAACCAGATCCTGTACCATGCTTTCACCGACGCGGGCTTCAACGTCGTCAACCTCGGCGTCATGGTCTCGCAGGAGGAGTTCATCAACGCCGCGATCGAAACGAACGCGGACGCGATCGTCGTTTCGTCGCTGTATGGACAGGGCGAGCTTGACTGCCGCGGCTTGCGTGAAAAATGCGATGAAGCGGGGCTTGAGCACATCCTGCTGTACGTCGGCGGCAACATCGTCATCGGCAAACAGCCGTTCGAAGAAGTCGAAAAGCGCTTCAAGGCGATGGGCTTTGACCGCTCCTTCCCGCCGGGAACCGCACCCGAAGTGGACATTGCGTATCTCAAGGAAGACCTGCACGTGGAGGACTGACGGTTAAGCTTTCGCGATGAAACCTGTTCTTTTGATTGATTTCGGCAGCACCTATACCAAAGTGACCGCGGTGGACGTTGACGCCCCGCGGCTTTTGGGTACTGCGAATTCATATACCACCGTAGAGACCGACATCAACAACGGGCTTGCCGACGCGCTTACAAAACTCGAAGCGCAGACGGGCAAGCTTGATTTTTGTGCGCGCTACGCCTGTTCGAGCGCGGCAGGGGGCTTAAGGATGCTCGCAAGCGGACTTGTGCCGGAGCTCACCGCGGAGGCTGCAAAGACCGCTTCTTTAGGCGCGGGCGCGAAGGTTCTCAAGACGTATTCCTTTAAGCTGAACGAGGACGACGAGGACGAGATCAAAGCGCTGAATCCCGATATCTTTCTGCTTGTCGGCGGCACGGACGGCGGCAACACCGAGACGATCATCCATAACGCAAAGGTGATCGCCGAGATCGGCGGAAGCTACCCCGTCATCTTAGCGGGCAACCGCAACGCCGCGCGCACCTGCGCAAAGATCCTCGAAGGGCGCGAGGTGCATATCACCGAAAACGTCATGCCGTCGTTCAACGTGCTGAACACCGAACCGGTGCAGAAGGAGATCCGCGAGGTCTTTTTGAACCGCATCATTCAGGCAAAAGGTCTTTCGAAAGCCGCGGAGCTCATCAACGGCATCATGATGCCGACGCCGAGCGCGGTCATGGCGGCGATCAAGCTTTTAGCCGAGGGCACCGAGAACCAGAAGGGCATCGGCGATCTTGTGGCGGTGGACGTCGGCGGCGCAACGACGGACGTATACTCCGTTGCGGAGGGGCTTCCGGACGATCCGAGGACCGCTTTGAGAGGCATTCCCGAGCCGTATGTGAAGCGCACGGTCGAGGGCGACATCGGCATGCGGTACAGCATCCGCGGCATCGTCGAAGCCGCCGGGCTCAAAAAGACCGCCGCGATCGCGGGACTTTCCGAAGAACGGCTTTCGGAGATCGTCGAGCTCTTCGCAACGCACACGGACATGCTGCCGTTTGACGACGAAACGCAGCGCGCGGACGAAGCGCTCGCCAGCATGGCGGTTCGCGTCGCCATGACGCGTCACGCGGGGCGCCTCAGTGAAATTTTCGGTCTCGGAGGCTTGCAGCTCATTCAGACCGGCAAAAATCTGTTGAACGTGGATCAGTTCATCGTCACCGGCGGCTCGCTGATCCACACCGCACACACGGGACGGATCGCGTCCTACGGCTTCTTCGACGAGGAGGACCCCGGTTCCTTAAAGCCGAAGCAATGCACCGTGCTTGTGGACAGAAGCTATATCATCGCCGCGATGGGACTTCTTTCCCAGTATTATCCCGATGCGGCGCTCACAATTTTAAAAGAGGAGTTAGTAAAAGATGACGGTACAAAATAAACGCATTCCGGACGACGAATTCAACAGCATCCGTGAGGAAGTCTTAAAGCAGTGGCCGACCGGTGCGGAAGTCGATCTCAAAGAAGCGATCGCGTTCCATAAGGCGCTGCCGGATCACAAGGTCTTTTCGAAAAAGCTCGTTGACGCCAAGAACAAGGGCATCACGCTGATCCAGCCGCGCGCGGGCGTTGCGCTCATCGACGCGCAGATCGAGCTCCTTACCTATCTGCAGGACAAGGGCGAAGCGGACCTTCTGCCCACCACGATCGACAGCTACACGCGCCAGAACCGCTATCAGGAAGCGGAAAACGGCATTCGTGAGTCGATGAAGGAGCGCCGCTCCATGCTGAACGGTTTTCCGGCGGTCAACCACGGCGTACAGGGCTGCAGACGGCTCATCAACGCGCTCGATACCCCGATCCAGGTGCGCCACGGCACGCCGGACGCGCGGCTTCTCACCGAGATCGCGTACGCGGGCGGCTTCACAAGCTATGAAGGCGGCGGCATCTCCTATAACCTGCCGTATGCCAAGAATGTTCCGATGGAAAAGACGATCGCGGACTGGCAGTACGTCGACCGTCTCACCGGCATCTATGAGGAAGCGGGCGTTTCCATCAACCGTGAGCCGTACGGTCCGCTGACCGGCACGCTCGTTCCCCCCTGCATTTCGAACGCGGTCGCGATCATCGAAGCGCTTTTAGCCGCCGAACAGGGCGTAAAGAACATCACCGTCGGCTACGGTCAGTGCGGCAACCTCGTGCAGGACGTCGCGGCGATCCGTGTGCTTGAGGAGCTCACCAATGAATACCTCGAGAAGGCCGGTCACAAGGACGTGATCGTCACCACTGTGTTCCATCAGTGGATGGGCGGCTTCCCGCAGGACGAAGCAAAGGCATTCGGCGTCATCAGCTGGGGCAGCGCAACGGCGGCGCTTTCGAAGGCCACCAAGGTTATCGTGAAGACCCCGCACGAAGCGGCGGGCGTTCCCACGATGGAAGCGAACGCGGAGGGTCTGCGCTGCACAAAGCAGGTCATCTCGATGCTCGCGGATCAGGTCTGCACGGCGGCGAACCTTGAGGAAGAAAAGGAAATGATCCGCATGGAGACCCGCTGCATCCTCGACAAGTGCTTCGAGCTCGGCAACGGCGACATCGCGGACGGCTGCGTGAAGGCGGTGCTGTGCGGCGTATTGGACATTCCGTTTGCGCCTTCCCGCTTCAACGCGGGCAAGATGCTTCCCGCGCGCGACAACGACGGCGCGATCCGCATCCTCGAAATGGGCAATCTCCCCTTTACCGAGGAGATCAAGGCGTATCACCGCGCGAAGATTCAGGAGCGCGCAAAGGCCGAAAAGCGCAACGCGACGTTCCAGATGGTCATCGACGACGTTTATGCGATCAGTAAGGGTCGTCTTGTCGGAAGACCGAGAGCATAAGATTATTGTCATCCTGAGGAGCGATGGTACGCGCGGGAAGCGCGCGATCTACCTCTGTAACGAAGTGGAGAGCGACGAAGAATCTTAGGATTCTTCGCCTTCGGCTCAGAATGACACGGTTTTTCAAGCGGGAATCCCGCTGCTATTATATAAGAATTACAGAAAGGCGAAAAACATGAAAATCATCGACGTAATCTGTTCCGCAGGCCGTACCGGCTTCTACTTTGACGATCAGCGCGCCATCAAGGCAGGCGCAAAGTCCGACGGCGCCGCCTACATCGGCGAGCCGAAGACCGAAGGCTTTACCTCCGTGCGTCAGCCCGGCGAATCCATCTCCGTGATGCTCATTCTCGAAGACGGTCAGATCGCTTACGGCGACTGCGCGGCGGTCCAGTACTCCGGCTGCGGCGGACGCGATCCGCTGTTCCTTGCAAAGGATTTCATTCCGATCATTGAGAAGTACATCAAGCCCGAGCTCATCGGCCGCGAAGCGGACAACTTCCGTAAGCTCGCCGCGGATCTCGAAGCGATCACCGTGAACGGCAAGCGTCTCCACACCGCGATCCGCTACGGTTTGACCCAGGCGCTCCTCGACGCCGTCGCAAAGTCGACCCGCCGCATGATGTGCGAGGTCGTTGCGGATGAATACGGCTGCACGATCGAGGAAAAGCCGCTCGACGTCTTCACGCAGTCCGGCGACGATCGCTATACGAACTCCGACAAGATGATCATCAAGGGCGCGCAGATCCTGCCGCACGCGCTGATCAACAACGTCAAGACAAAGCTCGGCGAGCACGGCGAACTGCTGCTTGAGTACGTCACCTGGCTCAGAAACCGCGTCCTGCAGCTCAGAACGAGCGAGGACTATAACCCCATCTTCCACATCGACGTGTACGGCACAATCGGCGCGGCGTTCGGCAACGACAATTACAAGGCGATGGCGGACTACATGGCGAAGCTCGAAGAGGCGGCAAAGCCCTTCCATCTCCGCATCGAAGGCCCGATGGACGTCGAAGACCGCGAAAAGCAGATGCTGGCTCTGAAGGCGATCACGAAAGAGCTTGACGACCGCGGCATCAATGTGGAGATCGTGGCGGACGAATGGTGCAACACGCTGGAGGACATCAAGTACTTTGCCGACAACAAGGCGGGTCACATGGTCCAGATCAAGACGCCCGACCTCGGCGGCATCAACAACACGATCGAAGCAGTCCTCTACTGCAAGGCAAAAGGCATCGGCGCGTATCAGGGCGGCACGTGCAACGAGACCGACCGTTCCGCGCAGGTCTGCGTGCAGTGCGCAATGGCAACCCGTCCCGATCAGATCCTCGCAAAGCCCGGCATGGGTGTGGACGAGGGCTACATGATCGTTTATAACGAGATGCAGCGCATCCTTGCGTACCTGAAGGCAAAGAAAGCAAGAGCGTAACGCAAAAAACATTTGACGGTTCCTTTGGGAGCCGTCATTTTTGTTTTGCATACATGTGCAAAGAAACGTCTGCCGGTCAAGCCGACGGCTTTCTCTCCCTTCGTCTGCCTGACGGCAGACACCTCCCCCATCAGGTGGAGGTTCATGCCGACAAAATTCTCGAGCTCCCCTTGTCAGGGGAGCTGTCACGAAGTGACTGAAGGGTAGTTTTTCACTTCATAAGCAATTTTGCAGAAAGACAGCCAGACCGTGCCGTTTTGCGGCACGGTCCGTTTTTATATTACCGGATTACCGGAATGCGAACGTCAAAAGCAAACCCAATCCAAACGAGATCGATCCGATAATCAGGATCGTGGAGAACCCCTCGACCGAGCTCGTGCCGATCATTGCAATGGATATGATATCGATGATGCCGCTGATGATCATCAACGCGATCCCGAATCCGCGGATCCTTGCATGATGATTCGGCTTCAGGCTTTCATCCGTACGCTCGTTGTTTTCGAGCTCCTGCTGTTTTTCGACGCTCAATTGAGACTTCGGAAGCGGATGTCCGCAGTATCCGCAGACCAAAGCATTGCTGTCGACCTCATGCCCGCATTTTTCGCAAACCATTCCGGTCTCACTTTCTGGACATGGTCGTCCAACCCTTTTGTTTTCCCAGCAGGGAGCTGATCTGGAGATGCTGTGCCCAGAACAGAGGCGTGAACTGGTCGTCAATGCCGATGATGATCGGCTCGCGGAGCATCGTTCCGTAGGAATTCGGCGCATCGACGTAGGTCTCAATATACCGCACGTTCTGCTCCTTGAAGTCCAGCTTGATCGCACCCTGCTTCACCATCGACGGGTCAAACGGCGGGAACTTGACGGACGCCGGGCTCTTGAACGCATTTGCAACGACGTTCTTGATGTAGTTCTCGTACGTCTTCTGCGCAGGTGATTTTTCTTCTTCCTGCGGCGCTGCTTCTCCGGTCAGCGCCCCGATTACTCTCGACAGCTCATCCGCGGTAAGCGTTCCGTTAATCATCAACTGCGTCAGCGCCGTAACTTTTTCTTCCATTGTCGCCATTTTACTTTCCCTCCTGATTTCTTTTTTCTTTTTACAAAACAATTCTTCGACCGACAGGCAATCTTGACGAATCCTGTTTTATAATTTATTATACTCAATATATTAGGCATAGTCAATAGATTAACCCTGCTATGATTAAGAAAAAGCAGGGAAAGCTATCGGCATGATTTCCTACCGTCCCTTTTGGGAAACGCTGAACAAGCGCGATATATCGACATACGAGCTGATCTACCGGCAGGGCGTGTCCGCAAACACGATCTACCGGATGAAGCACGGCGCACCGATCACGACAAAAACGCTGAACGAACTCTGTTTTATCCTCGACTGCACGGTTTCCGACATCGTTGAATACACCAAGGATAATGGTTGATCATATAAAAACATGTACTGAAACGATCCCTCCCCGGGATCGCCTGCTTTTTTGTGCGTATTCCTGTTTGCTTTTCATGCGAAAGAATGGTATACTTGTCAAAAATGATCGTAAACGCACAAAGCGATGCGATCGCTTTGAAAGATTGGGATCGAAATGGTCTTTTCCGGCTTCACATTTTTATTGCTGTTCTTTCCGATCACTGCGCTGCTTGTGCTGATCAGCAAAAATCTTCGCTGGCAGAACGCAGTGCTTTTGGTTGCATCGCTGGTTTTCTACGCCTGGGGTGAACCGAAGTGGGTCTTTGCGATGCTTGCGGTCACAGGCGTCAACTGGCTGTGCGCGCTGCCGATGCAGCGGGAATCCCTTCCCCGTGCCGTCAAAAAGCTCCTACTTGCACTGGGCGTTCTTGCAGGGCTGGGGCTTTTGATCTACTTCAAATATGCCGCTTTCTTCGTCAATACGGTCGGTTCCCTGTTCGGTCGGCCGAATCTTATCAAACCGGCGGTTCTGCCGATCGGCATTTCCTTTTATACCTTTCAGGCGCTGACCTATTCCGTGGATGTGTATCGGGGAAAAGCTTCCGTTCAGAAGAATCCGCTGAAGCTGCTCCTGTACGTCTCCTGTTTTCCGCAGCTTATTGCGGGTCCGATCGTACAGTACGCGGACATTGCGGCGCAGATCGACGATCGGACGATTACCGTCGACGGATATCTCCGCGGCTTTCGGCGATTCTGCGTGGGGCTTGCAAAAAAGGTCCTGCTCGCAAACCTTTGCGGTGCCGTGATCAGCGAAATCGGCATGGCGGACGCCGGCAGCATGACGGTGCTCGGCGCGTGGCTCGGCGCGATCTTCTTTACACTGCAGCTTTACTTTGATTTTTCCGCTTATTCGGACATGGCGATCGGCATCGGACGCATGCTCGGCTTTACCTACAAAGAGAACTTTCTCTACCCGTTCATGGCGGATTCGATCACGGATCTTTGGCGGCGCTGGCATATTTCGCTCGGCGCGTTTTTCCGCGACTATCTGTATATTCCGCTCGGCGGCAACCGCGTCGGAACAGCAAGGATGATCCTGAATCTGCTCATCGTATGGGGACTGACCGGGCTCTGGCACGGTGCCAGCTGGAATTTCCTGCTCTGGGGACTGTTCTTCGGCATTCTGCTGATTTTTGAAAAGCTTGTCCTCGGAGAGCGGCTGAACCGTATCCCCGGAGCGCTGCGCCGCATCTTTACACTGCTCATGTTCGTGCTCGGCTGTGTGATCTTCTATTATGAGGACGTCCGCCTCGGGTTTACGCATATCGGCGCGATGATCGGCGTGTCCATTACAAACGGTGTTTGGAGCACGCTTCCGCTGTTCGATGAAAAGCGGCTTCTGCTGCTTTTGAAATACGCGCTGCCGCTTGTTCTGATGGGCATTGCATGCACGCCGCTCGTGAAACGGATCGCAAACAAATGGGAAGCGCGTCACGCAAAAAAGCGCTGCGGATTCGATCTCGCCTCGATCATCGCGCCTGTCGCGCTGTTGGTGCTGTCGCTGCTCTTTTTGGTCGGGCAAAGCTACAATCCGTTCATTTATTTCCGGTTTTAAGGAGAACGCCGTATGAAAAAGCTGTTGACCGTTCTGTATACATGGTGTCTCCTGCTGCTGCTCGGCTGCGGCGTGCTGCTGCTTATCACCGCGCCGAAGGACGCGACTGTTTCCGAAACCGAGAATCGAATGCTGGAGGCGTTTCCGTCCGCAGATGCACAAAGCCTGCTGACAGGCGCATTCTCTGCGGGCTTTGAGCAGTATCTGTCCGATCACTTCTTCCTCCGCGACGGCTGCATCAGGCTTTCGAACGCAATCAAAAACAATTTTTCGCTGTTGTCCGACGCGGATGAGCTGAAGCTTGCCGCAATGGATGCACATGTGGACGCGCCTTCCGAACAGGCGCAGGAACCGGCTGCCGATACGCCCGTCCCGACGGCGTCCCCGTCACAGGCTGCTGCTGCGATGACGACGCCCGCAGCCGCACAGACGCCGACGCCCGCGGCGTCTGTCACTGCCGAACCGGTCCCGGGACTGGTTCGCGTGCCGATGGCACTTCCCTCGCAGATGCCGAGAACACCGCTCCTGGAGCATTCCGCCGCAAAAGACACCTCGCTCGATGAAAGAGCATATATCAATCTGATCGACGCAAACGGCACGCGCACACAGATCGCGCGCTATTACATGTGCTTTATTCGCGACGGTGCGCATATTCTGAACCGGCTTGCCGCGCTGCTTCCGGAGGACGGTCATATGTATTTTGTGCAGGTACAGCGTGGGGAGCACGTCGTGCAGTACACGCTCGGTCTGGACAAGTACGTTGCTTACGAAAGCGAGATCGAGGATTATCTGGAGCCGCTGCTCGACGAACGCATCAGCGTTTTCCGCTGTATGGATATACTGGAGCCGCATCTCCGCGCGGGCGAATACGTGTACTATTATACCGACCACCACTGGACGCCGCTCGGCGCATACTATATTCACAAAGCAATGGTAGAAGCGCAGGGTAAAAAAGCCGTACCGTATGCGGAAAACCGTCTGAAGCGGCAGAGCTACAGTTACAGAGGATCGAACGCCGAAAAGATCTCGCATCTGCTGCCGAAAGGAACGCAGGACTATGTAGAAGAGGTCGAACCCTCCGTTGCCTTTGATTTCTACCGGGTGCAAAACATCAATGAGCTCACGCCCTACCCGCTGAACAATCCGGAGGTTCAGGGCTATCAGGCGATCCTTTGGCTGAACATGCGGCCGTGGAAGATGATCCGCTCCTATGAAAACACCGGTCGGAAGATGCTGCTCGTGTGTGATTCGATGGGCATGGCGTTCGCACCGTATATGGCATATTACTATGATGAAGTGCATGTCGTGCGGCCGCACAGCACCTACTTTTCCGTAAAAGAGGCCGGCGGCACGATCAAACAATACATGGACTACTGGGGCATCGACGATATCTACGTCGTTCAGGGCAATTTCTTCACCGACGACCTGTACCGCGAGGAGCTTGCCCGCTCGATCGGAGACGAACCATGAGCAAACGTTCCGAAACCGAAATCAAATACCGCCTGATACGGATCCAGCTGATCGTATTCGCCGTTCTGCTTGCGCTCGGCACAGCGGGCGCGTTGCTGTACCCCTCGATCTGTCTGTCCCTCGGACGCCGCGCCATGGATGCGGGCGACACCGAGCGCGCTGTCCGATATCTGACGCTTGCCGGCTCCGAAGAGAATGCGCAGGATCTCCTGCGCGCAACGAAGGAGCGATATGCGGAATCCCTCCTGGAAAACGGACAATATGAAGCAGCGCTGTCTATCCTCACGGAGCCGGACGGCGTCGCATCGGACGATGCGCGCGTGCTTGCCTGCCGCTACGGAATCGCTCGTGACGCCGAACAGCGCGGTGCGTTCAGCGAAGCGCGCGACGGATATGCTGCACTGTCCGGTTATGCGGACGCTGCCGACCGGCTGCTTTCCTGCGAGATCGCCCTTGCAAAAGCGGCATGGGCGGAGGGTGATACGGATGCCGCGCTGTCCCTGATCGCCAAATACCCGCAGGATCCCTCCATGCGCGCGCTGGATCGGGATATCCGGCTGACGGAAGCCCGTTCGCTTCTGGCATCCGACACGCCGGAGCAGGGACTGTCCATACTGATCGCGCTTTGGAACGAGGACGACCGTCTCACCGATGAAGTGATCGCCGCGGAGCGTCTCTGTTATCCGTATCTGTATGCCGATCGGGATGACGCCTTTGTGCTGGAGCAGCTTCATACGCTCAATGAATCGCAGGCTTCAGAGATCAATGAATTCGAACGGATACGCAATCAGCTGCCGTCCGACGTGCTGGCTGTCGGCAATGCGCATACGGTCGCGCTGAAAGCGGACGGTACCGTACTCGCGGCCGGCGACAATACCTGCGGGCAATGCGACGTTTCGGAATGGACCGATATCATCGCCGTCGCGGCGGGCGCGTATCACACGGTCGGGCTCAAAGAGGACGGAACGGTCGTTGCGACCGGCGATAACTCGCGCGGGCAGTGCGGCGCAAACGGCATGACAAACATTGTCGAAATCGAAGCGCACGCGATGGACACCGTCCTTCGTACATCGGATGGCTCGATCGTTTGCTTCGGCGCACACGACTACGCGTCGAATACCGCAACCTGGACGGATATTATCCGTCTCTCCCCTGCCGCCTACGGTCTGGTCGGGCTTGCCGCGGACGGCACCGCCATGACGACGGAGACCAGCCTGCTGACGCCTGCGTTCCGAAGGCTTTTGGATATTGCCGCCGCAGGGGACTATGCGGTCGGCATCACCGAAAACGGGGATCTTGTAACCTCGGCGCCGTTCGATCCCGGCTATACCGGCGTGCTTCGTGTCGAAGCCGCTTCCACGGGCTTCTTCGTGCTGACCATGGACGGTTCCGTACGGGCGGTCCTGTGGTCGGACGGCGATTATACGCCGCTGTTCTCCCGGACGGATATCGTCGCGATCGCCTTTTCCGGAACGCATGCCGTCGCATTGCTTTCGGACGGCTCTTATCTTGCCTGCGGACAAAACGACAGCGGACAATGCGAGGTCTCTGACTGGCGCCGGTGACGGAACGCATTTCCCGGTTGCTTTCCTGTCGAATATGGTGTATGATAATTATATATAAAATGAGAGAGGTCGGGTTCCTATGAGAAAAACAAAGATCATCTGTACCATCGGACCGTCGAGCGATACGCCCGAGGTCTTTCGCGCCATGTGCCTCGCGGGGCTGAACGTCGCGCGGCTGAACTTTTCCCACGGCACGCACGAGGAGCATCAGAAGAAGATCGACATGATCAAGGCGGTGCGCGAAGAGCTGAACCTGCCGATCCCGATCATGCTTGACACAAAGGGGCCGGAATATCGCATCAAAACGTTTGAAAACGGCAGGATCATGCTCCGTGACGGCGACCCGTTCACGTTCACCACGCGCGATATCGTCGGAAACGAAAGCATCGTTTCGGTGAGCTATACAGGTCTTGCGGACGATCTGTCCGCGGGCGACCGCGTCCTCGTCAATAACGGGCTCGTCATCTTCGAGGTCGAATCGATCGAAGGCACCGAGATCAAATGCCGCGTCGTCACCGGCGGCGTGCTCTCGGATCGCAAGAGCATGAGCTTCCCCGGCAAGGTCATGCGGCAGAAGTATCTCAGCGAACAGGACAAGGCGGACCTGCTGTTCGGCATTGAAAACGGCGTGGAGTTCGTCGCGGCGTCGTTCGTGTCCTGTAAGCAGGACCTTTTGGACATCAAGGGCTTTTTACACGAGCACGGCGGCGACAATATCGACGTCATTGCGAAGATCGAAAACCGCCACGGCGTCGACAACATCGACGAGATCTGCTCCTGCTGCGAAGGCGTTATGGTCGCAAGAGGCGATCTCGGCGTGGAGGTGCCGTTTACGGAGCTTCCCGCGATCCAGAAGCACCTGATCACAAAATGCCGACTCTTGGGCAAGCGCGTCATCACCGCGACGGAAATGCTTGAAAGCATGATCAATAACCCGCGTCCGACGCGCGCGGAGATCAGCGACGTTGCGAACGCGGTCTACGACGGCACAAGCGCGATCATGCTCTCCGGCGAATCCGCGGCGGGCAAATACCCGGTCGAATCCGTCCGCACCATGAGCGAGATCGCCGAGGAAACCGAGCGCCACATCGACTATAAAGCGCAGTTCGAATCCCAGAGTTTTACGATTCGAAACCGTGTCGACGCGATTTCGCACGCCGCGTGCACGATGGCGATCGACCTGAACGCCAGCGCGATCGTCGTAACCTCATTAAGCGGTCTCACCGTGCGCATGGTCTCCCGCTTCCGCGCGCCGATCACGATCCTCGGGCTTGCGACCAACAAGACCGCATGGTACAAGCTCGCGCTCAGTTGGGGCGTCGTACCGGTACTCACCGAGCAGTTCCCGAGCATGGAGGTCCTCTATTTCTATGCGGCGCGCTGCGCAAAGAATACGCTCTCGCTCGCCCCCGGCTCGACCGTCGTCATGACCGGCGGCGACACGACCGGCGCAAGCGGCAACACGAACGTCCTGCGCATCGAAACGATCGTATAAACCCGATTGATTTAAAAAGTCCCCGCGTGATCGCGAGGACTTTTTGCTTACGCATTGTTCATTTTCGGCAATCGGAATTCCAGAAGAAAGAGGCCGAACGCCCCGAGCGCGATTGCGCCGAGGTAAGCCGCGATCTCGACCGCGACGCCCGCGTGCGCCGCGACGGAGGAAAAGACCGGCTGCGTCGACGGATAGAACGGCGTGATATAGAACATGTTCGCCTCATAGCTGATATTGCGGATCATGAAATGACTGACGACGTTGATGATTTCCGCGACGGCTGCCATGCAGAGATACAGCAGAAGCGCCGGAAGGAACAATACGGCTTTGCGGCGTTTCAGGACGCGGAAGGCGATCAGCCCTTCCAGCAGCATGACCGCGTGATAGAGGAAGCTGTGGCAAAACAGCAGGATCTGCGGACGCATCATATCCTCCGGAAACAACAGGGCAAAGACCGCGCCGATCATCGAAAACGTACAGAGGAACACGAGAGCCGCGTCCTGCGCCTTTCCTTTCAAAAACGGTACGAGCGCGGAGCAATACATTGCCATGCTGCATAGCTGCCAGGGAAAGAACCACATGGAGCGTGTTCCGCGATAGATATAGCGGATCACAAACCACTGCTTCCATGCTTCGGCGGCGAGCATGCAGAGCCCGAAAACGAACAGCATGCGCAAAAGCCGCCGCTCATCCGTTTTTCGGATCGCAAAGGCGAACAAGACCGCAGCAGCGAGAATGCCCGCGAGGATCAGCCAATGCACAAGTCCGTAAGGAAGCGGCGTTGCGGAAAAGATCCAATCCATTCTCCGACCTCTTTTATTTGATGGGATCATTTTAGCACTGTTTGTGAAAAAACGCAAATGCGCGGAAACGCCCGTGATCGCGCAAGGTGAATTGACTTTTTTCGACCGGTTTTATATAATAAAAGAATGGAACAAAAAAAGCCCGAAAAAAACCGTACGCATCTTCTGTCCCGGATCACGCTTGCCTGCTTTATCCTCGGCGCGGCGACCGGGCTGCTTTGGCCGCGGCTTTTTTCATACATCGGATTGATCGGCACGATCTACGTCAACCTTCTGAAGCTGATGGCGCTGCCGATCGTTCTGTGTACGGTGTTCTGCGCCGCATCCCGCGGGGTCAAAAACGCGACCGGAACGCTCTTGAAAGCCGTTCTGCTGTTCATCATCCTGTTTACGGTCTCATTTCTGCTGTCCGGCGCGCTCTATACGCTCCTTGCACCCGGAAAGGGCTTTGCTCTGATCTCCGGTGAGGCATGGACCGGCAGCGCTGCGGACCTGTCCCCCGAGAGCTTCCTGCAGTCGATCTTCTCCCCGAATATCTTCGCTTCGCTCGGCAGCGGGGCAATGCTGCCTTCGATCCTGTTTGCGTTCTTCATGGGCGCGGTCGCCGGCAGAGTCGGCGCGCACCGCGTCACGGAGTTTGTCGCGGAACTGGAAACCATCTTCTCGCGCATGCTGTCCTATATCCTGTGGCTGACGCCGCTCGGCGTATTCGTGCTGATGGGAAAATGCACTGCGGATTTCGGCGCGTCCGCGCTCGGCGGGGCGCTCAGCTATGTCCTGTACGCATGGGGCGGCTGCATTCTGATCCTCATCCTTGTGATGATCCTCCCGCTGTGGATCTTCTGCCGCATCGACCCGATCACGTATTTTCGCAAGACGGGACGCGTGCTGCTCTCCGCCGTTTCCACCTGCTCCTCCGCCGCGACGCTGCCGGAAACGCTGCGCACGTGCCGGGAGGAATTTGACGTTCCGGAAAGCATTGCGGGCGTCGCTGCGCCGCTCGGCTGCACGATCCATATGTGCGGCGGCGCTGTGTCCTTCTGTCTTTTGGCAATGTTCACAATGCAGATGACGGGACGCCCCGTGACCGTCGGCACGTTTCTTCTGATGCTCATATTCGCCGAAGCGCTGAATATGGCAGCGCCCGGGATCCCCGGCGGCGGGATCGTGCTCGGCGCGACGTTTTTAAGTCTCCTCGGCATGTCGGAGATCGGTCTCTTCCTCGGTATGTACGCCGGGATCTACCGTCTTCTGGATATGGCATATACCTCTTTGAACGTCGCGGGCGACGTGACCGCCGTTCTGCTGATCCGTCGCTGGGAGGGCAGAAAGCAATGAAGCCGTTATACCGCAATGTTCCGTCCTCGATCACCATGTCGCTGGACAAAAAGGCAAAAGAGCTGATCGCTTCCGGTCGGGACGTCATCAACCTGACGGCAGGTCAGGTGGATCTTCCGATGCCGCAATCCTCAAAGGACGCCGTGATCGCCGCGCTTCGCGAGGATCGTACCGGTTATATTCCGGCGACGGGCTCCGCCGACGTAAAGAGCGCGGTCCGAAGCCGCATGGGCTGGCAAGACGGCAGCATTCTGATCTCCGCAGGCGCAAAGCCGCTGCTTTCCGCCGCGATTGCATGTATCTGCGGTCCGGGCGACGAGGTGCTGCTGCCTGCGCCGTGCTATACGAGCTATCCCGAGATGATCCGCCTTGCCGGAGCGGTTCCCGTTCCGGTCGAAGGCGATCCCGAAAACCGGTTCACGGTATCGGATGCAGCCTTGGAACAGGCTGTTACATCCCGCACGAAAGCGCTGCTTTTCAACAATCCCGTCAATCCTACCGGAACGGTGTACCGCCGTGAGGAGCTTCGCGCGATCGTCGACTTCTGCATTGCGCACGATCTGTGGCTCGTTGCGGACGAAGTGTACGGAACATTCGTATATGACGAACCGTTTGTCAGTCTGTATGAATTTGCCGGCGTGCGGAATCGGCTGGTTCTTGTGAACAGCGCGTCAAAGGCGTATGCCATGGCAGGGCTTCGGTTGGGCTATGCCGCCGTGCCGGATACGGCGGCGGACGCGATGGCGGGATATCTGAGCCACACGCTCGGCTGTCCCTGCTCCCTTTCGGAGCGCGCCGCGATCGCGGTATTGAGCGGCGACTCGCGTTTCTGTTCCGATCTTCGGGATGCTTTCCGCAAAAGACGGGACATATTGTTCCCCAAGATCGCCGCGATCCCCGCCATCCGGGTCGAAAAGAACGCCGGCGCGTTTTATCTCTGGCTTGATATCCGCGAAACGGGGATGGATGACGTTCCGTTCTGCCGGGCGCTTCTGGACTGCGAGGGCGTTGCGCTGACGCCGGGAAGCGCGTTCCTCTGCCCCGGCTTCGTACGCCTTGCCTATACGCAGCCGACGCCGGATCTGCAAAAAGCCGCCGAACGGCTCGCCCGATTTGTTTTGCATTCCGGCTTGCGGAAGGTCCGTGCGTAAGATCCCAAATACGCTTTGCAGCATTCGAGGTAGAAAGATGACCTGTTTTGAAGACCTCCTTCAAAGGGACGGCAAACTGGTATACCGAACAAAAGGCAGGAGCATGGAGCCCATGCTTCGTCAGAACAGAGACCTTGTGATCATTGAGGTCCCTTCCGCGCGCCTGCAGAAATATGACGTCGCGCTGTACAGGCGCGGGGATCTGTACGTACTGCACCGTGTGATCGGCCTGAAGGACGGGTACTACTGCATTCGCGGCGACAACACCTACGCGATCGAGCATGTCCCCTTTGACGCCGTGATCGGCGTGCTGAAAAGCTTTAACCGCAAGGGAAAGCTCTACGACGTTTCGGACCACGGATACCGTTGTTACGTCCGCTTCTGGAACGCGATTTATCCGCTGCGCGCGTTATGGAAACGCGTCAGGCGGCTTCTGATCAAAACGACCGGGAAGCTCGGGCTGCTGCCGCTGCTGAAAAAGATGCTCCGCCGCAGGTGACAATCGCTTATCACGAACGCTTTCGATCCATCGAAAGCGTTTTTTATTTATGCCCATTTCGGTCGACTTTTCCTGTTTACAAATGAAGGATTTTCTGTTAATCTAATAGTGTGTATACGTTTGTGCCGAACCGAATTCGGCGCGAATGAATCTCAAACGTTTAAGGAGGGGTTATCATCGTGAGAGACACGTTTCGCGGCGGCGTACATCCGAACGAGCACAAGGATCTGAGTCGGGAAGCGGCGCTGCGCGTCTTTGACGCAACGGGTGAAATGGTCTTCCCGCTTGCACAGCACATCGGCAAGCCTGCAAAGGCGATCGTGAAAAAAGGCGATCCCGTGCTGGTGGGTCAATGCATTGCGGAGGCTGACGGCTTCGTGTCCGCCAACGTCATCTGCTCCTGCTCCGGTACGGTCAAAGCGGTCGAAAAACGCCGCACGATCTCCGGCGCCATGCAGGAATGCATCGTAGTGGACAACGATGGAAAATACACCGAAACCGGCGACATCTACGATCAGCCGATGCGCGTCGACCTGACGCGTGAGGAAATCCTTGCCGCCGTCAAGGACGCCGGCATCATCGGTCTCGGCGGCGCGGGATTCCCGACACACGTCAAGCTTGCGCCGAAAGATCCGCTGGCGATCAAATATCTGATTGCGAACGGCGCGGAGTGCGAGCCGTACATCACCTGCAACGATCAATTGATGCGCGGTTACGCGGCGGAGATCGTAGAGGGCATGGAGATCGTTCTTCGGCTGTTTCCGGCGGCTGAGGGCGTGATCGCGATCGAGAACAACAAGCCCGAAGCGATTGCCGCCATGCAGAAAGCGGCAGCGGGACACAAGCGCATCCGCGTACTGGGACTTCGCACGAAGTACCCACAGGGCGGTGAGCGCAGTCTCATCAAGGTCATTGCGGGCGTTGATTATCCGATCACCAAGCTGCCCGCGGACGTCGGCTGCATCGTCGACAACGTCGGCACGATCTACGCGATCCAGCGTGCGGTCGTCTACCACGAGCCGCTGTTCCGGCACGTCATGTCGGTGACCGGCGAGGCGATCAGGGAGCCTTCGAACTTCATTGCGCGCGACGGCACGAGCTTTGCTGAACTCATCGAAGCCGCCGGCGGCATCAAGGAAGGCGTGGAGGCAAAGAAGATCATTTCCGGCGGTCCGATGATGGGTATCGCGGTCTCCTCGACCGAGGTTCCGATCACCAAGACGACCAACGCGATCACCGTGCTTGCATCCGATCCCGTGGAGGTCGCCGACAAAAAGATGACGGCGTGCCTGCACTGCGGACGCTGCACCACGGTCTGCCCGAACGGGCTGATGCCGCAGATGATGGCGGACGCGGTCGCGGCGGGCGACTTTGAGCGCTACGAAAAGAAACTCTACGGTCTGGACTGCATCTCCTGCGGCTCCTGCACCTATATCTGTCCGGCGAAGCGTCCGCTGACCCAGACGTTCAAACAAACCAAGACGGAGATCATGGCACGCAAGCGTGCGGCACAGGGAGGTCAGAAATGAATCAAAGATTGAATCTTTCGGCCGGTCCGCACGTACGCGATCGCTGGACGACGCCGTTTATCATGATGATCGTGCTCCTGGCGCTCGCGCCTGCCGCCGTGATCGGCGTGGTCGTGCATTGGGTGAAGTTCCATAGCTTAAACGCGCTTTGGATCATCCTTGCGTCGGTCGGCTCCGCAATGCTCACCGAGCTTCTGTTCTGCCTCGCAACGCGACGCAAGATCACGATCTGGGACGGCAGCGCGGCTGTCACCGGTCTGCTGCTTGCCCTGTGCCTTTCGCCGCAGACGCCGGTGGTCCTTCCGATCGTCGGCTCCGTGTTTGCGATCCTCGTGGTCAAGTGCTGTTTCGGGGGCTTAGGCAAGAACTTCATCAACCCCGCGCTTGCGGCGCGCTGCTTCCTGCTCCTGTCGTTTTCTAACGGCATGACAAATTACCCCGGTGTCAACGCGCTTGGCATGGACGCGCTGTCCTCCGCAACGCCCGTTGCGATGCTCAAGGCGGGCAGCATGGTCAACGTAACGAAGATGTTCCTGGGCACCGCGGGCGGTGTCATCGGAAGCTCGATCCTGGCGCTTTTGGTCGGCGGTCTTGTGCTGTGGGGACTGGACGTCATTCACGGTGAGATCTGCTTCTCGGTCGTCGGCGGATTCACCCTCTGCCTCGCCCTGTTCGGCGGACACGGGTTCGATCCCGTCTACCTTGCCGCGCAGCTTTGCAGCGGCGGCGTCATCATGGGCGCGTTCTTCATGGCGACCGACTACACCACTTCTCCTGTGAGCCGCTTGGGGCAGCTCGTTTACGGCTGTCTCATCGGCGTGCTCGGCGCGCTGTTCCGCATCCTCGGAAAGAGCGCGGACTCCTTCAGCTATTCGATCATCATCGCGAACCTGTTTACGCCCCTCATTGACCTGTACATCGTTCCGAAGCCCTACGCGTATCGCAAGAGCGCGATCGATAAGGCCGCGGGCGTCGTCAAACCGCCGCTTTTCAAGCGCATTCCGAAGCCCGTTATCGCGCTGACGATCATCGCCGCGCTCGCGGGTGTTGCGCTCTCCGGCGTTTTTTCGATGACCAAGGATCCGATCGCGGCCGCAGAGCTTGCAAAGAAGCGTGAATCCTTTAAGATCGTGTGCGAGAACGCCGCCGACTTCAAGGAGATCGACGCCGCGCAGAAGACGCTGGAAGCGCTCGAAGGCGGCACCTACGGCGCGGGCAAGTTCGGCACAACGGTCATCGAGGAAGTGTACGAAGCGGTCGACGCAAACGGCAATACCGCGGGCTACGTCTTCTCCGTCACCAACCGGAACGCGTACAATCCGCCTCTGAAGCTTGCACTCGGTCTCGATCCGGACGGCAGAATCTTAAAGATCGCGTTCATCGAGCTGAATGAAACGCCCGGCAAGGGCTCCAAGGCGGAAGAACCCGCGTTCAAGGATCAGTTTGTCGGTCAGACGGATACCTCCGCGGTCGACACGATCTCCGGCGCGACCGTCACCTCGAAGGCGGTACTGAACGCCGTCAACGCGGGCCTCGACTTCTTCCAAACCGTGATCATGGGAGGAGGCAGATAAAATGAAGAATCAATATCTGGAACGGCTGTACAACGGCCTCATTAAGGAAAACCCGACGCTCGTCCTGATGCTCGGCATGTGCCCGACGCTGGCGGTTTCGACCGCCGCGATCAACGGCATCACCATGGGTCTCTCGTCGCTGGCGGTCCTGGTCCTTTCGAACTTCCTGATCTCCGTGATGCGCAACGTGATCCCCGATGAAGTCAGATTGCCTGCCTACATCGTCATCGTCGCTTCGCTCGTTACGGTGGTCAAGCTGCTCATCAAGGCATACCTGCCTTCCGTCGACGCGGCGCTCGGCGTCTACATCGACCTGATCGTCGTAAACTGCATCATTCTGGGCCGCGCGGAAGCGTACGCGAACAAGCATACCCCCGGACTTTCGGTCATGGACGGCATCGGCATGGGCCTCGGCTTCACCGTCGCCCTGACGCTTGCGGGTCTTGTGCGTGAGCTTTTAGGCGCAGGCACCGTGTTCGGGCTTACCGTATTCCCGCAGGAATACGCGGTCGGCATCATGATCCAGCCGCCGGGAGCGTTCATGGTGATTGCACTGTTCATCATTATCATGAATGCGATCGGTATCAAGACGCGCCAGCGCGAGCTCGTCGAAAGCGACGGCTGCAACGGCTGCTGCGCAACCTGCGCCATGCGCTGTGAACAAGCAAAGGAGGAAGCAAAATGATCCGCTTAGTATTGATCGTCATTCTGAACGCGCTGATCTCCAACGTCGTTTTGAATCAGTTCCTCGGCATCTGCTCGTTCCTCGGTGTGTCGCAAAAGATCAAGGCGTCGGCGTCCCTGGGCGGCGCGGTTATCTTCGTCATTACGATCGCGTCCGCGGTCGCTTCCCTCCTGTACACCGGGATCCTCGTTCCGCTGCATCTGGAGTTCATGAAGATGATCGTCTTCATCCTCGTTATCGCGGCGCTCGTGCAGATCGTGGAGATGTTCCTGAAAAAGAAATCCCCCTCGGTTTATAAATCGCTCGGTATCTATCTGCCGCTGATCACCACCAACTGCGCGGTGCTCGGCATTGCGATCGACAACATCGACAAGTTCGGCTACAACTTCATCGAAAGCGTATTCTCCGGCTTCGGCACGGCGATCGGCTACACGATCGCGATCGTGCTGCTCGCCGGTATTCGTTCGCGCATCAGTGAGGAGGATCTTCCCCGACCCGTGCGCGGCGCACCGGTCGTTATGCTTGCGGCGGCGCTGATGTCCATCGCATTCATGGGCTTCACGGAGCTGCAGCCGGCAATCGAAACGGTATTGAAGGGGGTCGGACAATGAGCGCGCCTGTTATCATTCTGATCACCACGCTGGTCATCACTGCGATCGGCATCATCGTCGGCGCAGGGCTCGTGTTCACCGGCAAGAAATTCCACGTTCCGGTCGACGAGCGCGAAGCGGAGGTCCGTGAAGTGCTTCCCGGCAACAACTGCGGCGCATGCGGCTATGCCGGCTGTGACGCAATGGCGGCGGCGATCGTCGCGGGTGAAGCGCCGGTCAACGGCTGCCCCGTCGGCGGCGCGCCCGTCGCGGAAAAGATCGGCGGCATCATGGGCGCCGACGCGGCGTTTGTCGAGCGCAAGATCGCGTTCGTCCGCTGCAAGGGCACCTGCTCCGCGTCCGGTCTTCAAGGCAACTACGTCGGCATTCGGGACTGCCGCTCGGCGGCGCTTGCCGGCATCAACCTCAAGGACTGCGACTACGGCTGCATGGGACTCGGATCGTGCGTTTCCGTCTGCCCGCAGAACGCGATCACGATCATCGACGGCGTCGCGGTTGTAAACCGCAACAAGTGCGTCGCGTGCGGACTTTGCGTCAAAGCGTGCCCGAAGGGACTCATTGAGCTCATTCCGGAGAGCAAGCACGTTGCGGTGCAATGTATGAACCGCGACAAGGGACCGCAGGTCAAGAAGGTCTGCTCCGCGGGCTGCATCGGCTGTACGCTGTGCACGCGGCAGTGCGAATTTGACGCGATCCATATGGACGGCAACCTTGCCCACGTAACCTATGAAAACTGCACACAGTGCGGCAAGTGCGCCGCAAAGTGCCCGGTGGGCGTTATCACGCCGCCCTGTCCCGTAAAGAAGGAGGCATAAGCTATGGAAAAACGCAATCAGGCTGCAAAACTCATCATCGGCGCGGTCGTTGTGATCATTGCCGTGCTGTTCCTTGCGGGCATCGTCAGTCAGCATGAAATCAAGTACAAATCCGCTCCGCTTTCGCGCGAAGACATCAGCTATCAGCAGGTGGAAGCGCCGAAGGCGACGAGTGCGGACGGAACGATCACGGCGTCCGACTGGAGCGCGATCTATCCCGACATCGTCGTGTCGTGGGGCAAGAACGCCGATAACGAAGAGGTCGTCGATTATCTGGAGCTGGATCCGTATCTGGTCGAGATCTACGAGGGTTACGGCTTTGCGAAGGACTACGGCAGTGCGCGTGGACATAACTACACGCTCACCGACGTTGCAAAGACCAAGCGTCCGCACGGCATGGCGAACTGCCTGACCTGCAAGACGCCGAACTTCACAAAGCTCGTAAACGACGAGGGCGACGGGGTCTACTCCCGCCCGTTCGACGAGGTCTATGCGCAGATCACCGGCAACAATGCCGAAACCGTCAGCTGCTACACCTGCCACGGCAACAACCCGGGCAACGGCACGCAGCCCATGGAGAACCTTGAGGTCACGCATGGCTACATCAAGCTTGCGCTCGGCGACAATCTCACTTCGATCGATCCCGGCATCCTTGCCTGCGGACAGTGCCATATCGAATACTACTTCGATCCGGAAACAAAAGCGACCCGCATGCCGCACGGCTCCGTCGACGCCATGACGCCGGAAGCGACCTACGACTACTTCGCGGCGATCGGCTTCTCCGACTGGACGCAGGAAAGCACCGGCGCAAAGATGCTGAAGGTGCAGCATCCCGAGATGGAGACCGTTCTTCTCGGCAAGCACGCAGGCGTGCTGAACTGCGCTGACTGCCATATGCCGGTCGTACAGAATGCGGACACGCAGAACATCTACCACAGCCATACGCTCATGAGCCCGCTGAAGAACAAGACCCTGCTGGAAAGCTGTCTTGTCTGCCACAAGGATCTGGGCGTCAGCAACACGGACGAAATGATCGCGTTCGTCAGGAACATCCAGAACCGCATTACGGCGGAAGAGACGCGCGTCGGCAATCTGCTGGCGGAATTCAAAAAAGCGCTTGCCGCGGCAAATCAGAGCGGCGCATGGACAAGCGAACAGCTTGATCCGATCCGCGAGCTCTATCGCAAAGCGCAATGGTTCTTCGATTTCTGCTATGTCGAGAACTCCGAAGGCGCGCACAATTCCGCTCTTTCGACCCGTTGTCTCGAAACTGCCGAGAGTCTCATCAACGAGGGCATGCAGCTGCTTGCCGCACACGGCGAATAAACAATAATCACACATGCGGCAAAGGGTTTCCGCCCTTTGCCGCATTCTTTCAAATCCGATGGAGATCCTGAAAAAAATCTGCAAGTTTATCGCATCCATGAAGTTCGCGATCATCCTTCTGATCGTGGTCGCGATCGCATGCGTCGTCGGAAGCCTCGTTCCGCAGGGCGAGCAGTTCGCGCTGTATCGGGATTCGTATTCCGAGCGCACCGCGGCGTTTATCCTCGCCTTCCGGCTCGACGACGTATTCAGGAGCTGGTGGTTTATCGCACTCGTAGCGCTTCTGTGCCTGTCTGTCCTGCTCTGCAATCTGACGCGTGTGAAAGCGCTGATCCTTCAGACGAAGCACGCCGCGGACCCCGCGAAGGCGATTGTTGAAACGCCGACCGCTTCCGCTTCCGGCGTCGTTGATGCGGAACCGGTCTTCCGCCGTCTGCACTTCTATCGCCCGCTCAAAACGACCGTCGAAGGAAAGGAAACGCTGTTTGCCTGCCGCAACCGTCTCGGTTTCTGGGGCGCGTGGGTCTGCCACATCGGCATCGTGCTGATCGTTCTCGGTTATGCTTTGGGTCAGATGACGCTGTTTTCGACCGAGGTCTACGGCACGCCGGGGCAGACGAAGCCGATCGAGGGTACGCCGTACGAGGTCACGATCGAGGATTTTCAGATCGACCGCAGCGAGACCGGCTTCATTGAACAGTATGTTTCGACGCTGACCGTCAAAAACACCGAAACCGGTGAAATGCAGCGCGGCACGTCGAGCGTCAACCACCCCGCGGTACTCGAAGGCTATAAGCTGTACCAGACGGCAAGCGGCGACGCCGTGTGCGTGACGATTGCCGAAGACGGCGTCCCGTTTGAAAGCGCGGACCTTTGCGTCGGCGAGGAGCTGACCATTGACTTTCTGCCCGGGTTTTCGCTGTTTCTCAATTCGTACGAACCGGATCACAACGGCGCTCCCGCCTATCAGATCCTGTTCTTCTATAACGGACAGCACATGGACGTCGGCAAGACCTACTTCGCGCCCGGCGCCGTGATCGACATGAATCCATACGCGATCGCGCTGTCCGAGCCGATCGAATATACGCTGCTGCGCGTCAAGAAGGATTCGTTCGCGTGGCTCGTCGGGGTCGGCGCGGTCCTTACCGCGCTCGGGCTGTTCTTCGCGCTGTACGTTGTGCCGGAAACCCTTTGGGCGGTAAAGGACGGGGACGGCACATGGACGGTCAACGGCAAAAGCAAAAAGCTTGCGCCGCTGTTTATCGAGCAGTTTGAAAAGGCCGTAAGCGGGCGCAAAGGAAAGGAGGCGTCGAAATGATCCGGGCGGAAAGCATTCTGTTTCTGATTGTGCTCGGGGCATACTTTGTCACGATGCTCCTGTACTTCCTGTACGTTGCGGTCAAAAAGCCCGCGCTTTCGAAGTTTGCGATCCGCGTACAGATCTGTACGCTGCTTGTGCATACGGCGGCGATCATCCTGCGCGGCGTTGCGATGGGACGGCTTCCGATGGCAAACCAGTACGAGTTTTCCACGGCGTTCAGCTGGGCTTTGGCGCTTGTCAGCCTGATTTTCATTCTGAAATTCAACTTCCCCGTGCTCGGCGCGTTCAGCTCCCCCGTCACGCTGCTGCTTGCGGCATACGCGGGCGTGCAAAAGCTCAATGAGCTCCAAATCATCGCGGCAAACGGCGTTGACAGCATCCGGAATCTCATGCCCGCACTTCGAAGCGCGTGGCTCGGCATTCACGTATCCACCGTCATCGTCGCATACGGCGCGTTCGGCGTGTCGTTCGTGCTGTCGATCATCTTCCTTCTGCGCGACAAAATGAAGGAAGGCGGCTTCTGGGACACGCACATCCCGAAAAAGGAAAAGCTCGACACGATCAGCTACCGCTGCGTCTCGCTCGGCATGATGTTTCTGACGGTCACGATCGGCATCGGCGGGATCTGGGCGGAAAACGCGTGGGGCAGCTACTGGACCTGGGATCCGAAGGAGACGTGGGCGCTCGTGACGTGGGTCATCTACCTCGTCTATCTGCATCTGAGGATCCGACGCGGCTGGAACGGCAAAACCGCCGCGATCTTCGGCGTCGTCGGCTTTGTCTGCGTGCTGTTCACCTATATCGGCGTAAACACGCTGCTGCCCGGTCTTCACAGTTATAAATAATACAACATATCCGTATAAAGAAGTCACGAACCACCCGTGAAAACGGGTGGTTTGCTTTTGGCTATAAGCCCTTGTTGCCAACTCGCGTCTCAAGACGCTGCTTGTACGTTGTCCAAGCTCTCTGTTTCTCCTTACTTTTCGCCCCTATAGGGGCTCTTAACGCTTAAACGGATCTTCGTATTCCTTTACACTTAACTTATCTACCGCTATATCGT
>Ga0310694_10000636_pt1 | contig 44675 bp, 44 predicted proteins | sample 174DNAGHGhighgp2_FD_203884 | JGI IMG/M metagenome (GOLD analysis project Ga0310694, IMG submission 203884) | Sheep rumen microbial communities from Palmerston North, Manawatu-Wanganui, New Zealand - 1742 DNA GHGhigh gp2 (v2) (version 2) | ecosystem: Host-associated > Mammals > Digestive system... | reverse complement strand
TCCTGGCCCCCCCTCCTCCCCGCCCCCCGGTCTTTCCCGGGGGTCTGGGGTTCGGGGGGGTAGGGGGGGAAGAAAGGGGACCGTCTTTCTCTCTATCTCTTTCATTCTCTCTTTCTCTTGGCGATTCGTTGGCGATATTTTTTATCGCCATTTCGTCGCCATCGATATTGTTTTCTTCTTTTTTTCTCGCTTTGTAATCTCTGTTTGCCTGTCTTTTGCGGTCTTTCTTGTAATTGGCGATGAATTGGCGATATTTTTTTACTACCTCCGCAAAAGGTATTGAGAACAAAATTCTTTGTCCTGCATAGACATCGAATTCGGATTGGGTGAGTTCTCCATACTCTTCTTCATCGCGTTCTTCCTCGATGAGTTTGAACGTCTCGATTATCCCCATAGCCTGCCAGAGGGGAAGGGCAAGTTCCCCTGCAAATCTCATCAGTGCTGCGGTTCTTTTCATAGGTCACTTGCCCTTCTTTCTACTCAGTCAGACCACGGGTCTTCGGGGTCGTTGTCTTCTTCAATGAAGTTCTGATTCGGCTTTGCCTTTCCGACTTTCCTGTTGATGTATGTGTTCTGCCATTCGCGCTGCTTGCCGTCCGTTCCGGTATAGGTACGGGTCCGCAGCGAAATATCCACGATGGAATCCAGAATCTCCAGCAGGACGGATTCTTCTCCAACGTTTGTGATATCGCCGCCGATATCGATTCGCAGTGCGCTCAAATCGTTTTTCAGAGCGCCGAGCTTGCCGGGAATCAGATGGTCATTCTTGAAGCTCTTGTAGCCCTTGTAAGGTCCATTCGCGATGGAGAATTCAAGCTTCAAATCGTAGCAGTTCAGGCGTTCGTTCAGGTCCATTGCGCAGCTGGAAATGATGGCCTGATAATGGCCGTCAGGGGCGTTTCCGAAGGTTCCGCGCTGGCTCACACGGGTTTCTTCGTAGCTGTTGTTCAGGCTCGCCAGATAGTCATTTCCGCTTTCCTTCAGGGGGTTCATCATAGTCATTACTTATCACTCCTTGTTTTTTTGTACTCAGCTAAAAATGCTTTCGCATCCAACGGCAGTTCTGCCGGGAGCTTTCCGGTTTTGTCACCTGCGTTCCAGTATTCGCAGGGCTTTGTGTGCAGCAGTCTCTTTTCTCCGTCTGCGCCTGTTTCAATCGTCGCATAGAGAATGAAATCGCAGGAGCTTGTGACGAGGTCATAGCATTGGCCAGCAAGAGATGCATCGTATCTTGTGTACGTGCCGATTCTGCTCTTGATTTCCTTTTCTGCTGCGTGAGCAACGTAGACAATGCCCAAGCCAAGGCTCTTGAATCGGTTCATCGCGTTGGTAAACTCGACGCGAACCATAGACCAGCCTTTGCCATAGTCAAGGTCAGAGGGGTGTTTTATGCCGTTTTTTCGGCAGATATAGTCTTGGCAGTAAAGGTAGAAGTTGTTGATCGTATCGAAAATCAGGGTCTTAAACGTGAGCTTTCCGGCCTTCTTTTCGGCCAGCAATTCCTGATACACAGAGATGACAGTCTCCCATGAATCAATCGGGATATTGTAGGTGCTCAGGTTCCGCAGTCCGCTCTCGGAATCCAGAAACAGCGGGTCATCCAGCTCGGAACAGAACGTGGATTTGCCGACTTTCGGAGCGCCGTAGATGAGAGTGATTTGGTCCTCGAAGTTCTTGCTCGGTGTGCTTTTTTTGGTCGGGATGAGTGCCATGGTCATTCTCCTTTCAGTTCTTCGTTCGGTTCTCTCGTTTCGTAGAGTGCTTCGCATCCTTCTTGTCTTGTGCAGATTGGCATATACTCGCACTGTCCGTATAGGTTGCAGTTCGCAGAATGGGGATATACCTTGTTCTCCTTGTACAGTTTGTTTGCAAGATGTGTCTCATCCCAGAGCTGTTTTTCAAAGGCTTCGAGATCCTCATCGGTTCTTCGGAGTAATTGTTCCGTGAAATAAAAATCCGGTCGGTCCGCAATGTCTTTTTCAAGACGGTTCAGGAATTGTTCCTTGCTTTCGGTCTTTCCCTTTCGAAGCTGAGGCTTTCTCAGGATTCGATAGATGACACCTACAGGTTTCCAGCCAAGCCGCTTTGCGGCCAGCATATACATGGTGATTTGGGAATCGAGATAGAGCCGCTCCATATAGGCTCCGTCCAGCTTTCCAGCTGTCTTGTATTCCACAATCCAGTTTTCGTCGTTGATGGTGGCGATGTCATCAATCTTTCCGCAGATTCTATAGCTGCTTGATTTGTGATGGTATTCATTCATCATAGGAAGGTCGAATGAGTATTCCGGCATATGTGATTCGAAGGGTTCGAATACCTTGGAATAACCTTCCAGCAAGGCTTTTACCGTGACTTCTGCCAAGTCGTTCTCGTCCTGTTCTTCCTGTGAGTTTGCGTATGGAAGCCTCAAGGCTTCAAGTGCCGCAGGGATGCTCCATGTTTCAAGTCCTTTGTGAATCGCCGTGCCGATACTCAGGCTTCTTTTGATGCTGATGGGTGCGAGCTTTTCACGATAACGAAGAGCTTCCTTGTAAGGGCAGATTTGCCAAGTCTTCAGACGGGATTGGGTCCAGATGTCTTTTGCCATCTTATACACTCCATTCGCTGTTGTATTTCGCTTGCAGCTTTGCTGCTTTCGCTTGATTGTCGTGTTCTCTCGGGGTTTCGATGTATTCCGCTATCGAGCGAACGTCTATCTTTGTTCCTGCACAGGCTTCTTTCAGTCTGCCGTCCTTTACCATGTTGGAGATGTGCTTCGGACAGCAGTGCAGGATTTTCGCTGCGTCTTTTCGCTTGCAGACTTCGCCGTAAAGCTTCAGCATCTCTTCTTGTCTACTGGTCATGCCTTGTTCTCCTTCGCGTTTTCATACGCCATTTCGCGTCGTTGATGTAATCAGAATACAGATTATCCATGGCTTTTCGTGTCAGCTTTTCTTTGTTCATCTTTTTGAACTGATGGTACTTTTCGCACTTCTCTTGACAGCCGGGATAGCGATGATCGCAATTCTTGCAAGTTATATCGTTCATCTTGAAACCACCAGCGCGATGATTTTGATGAGTTCGTAGAACCAAAGTGCGCAGAGAAGTGTGCTGAGTGCGGTATAAGCCATATGATTGAGTATGTCTTTCATGTTGCCACCTTGCTTTCTAATGAAATTAGAGTTTAGATCATAAAAATTTTGTCAAAGGGTTGTTTTACGATTTCGCAGAATCGCTTTGCTTTCTCGATACTCATTTTTTCGGGGTTTCTTTCGTACTTTCGTACCGTACAGAGGCTAATGCCCAGTGCCTTTGCTATATCAAACTGTGTTTTGTTTGAAAGCATTCGAGCCTGTTTCAATGTGTAGATGGAATTTATTTTGCTCACCCCCTTTCTAACGATAATAGAATTATACTCTAATTATACTATAGTGTCAATACTTTTTTTCTGCTATTTGATTTTTTATTAGAGTTGTCGCTTGATTTTCTATGTTTGTTGGATTATTATGAGTTGGGGTGATAGCATGACGTTAGGAGAAAAGTTGCATAAGGTAAGGATGGATAATGGATTGACGCAGGTTGATTTTGCTTCTTTGTTTGGCGTTACTGATAAAGCTGTTTCGACGTGGGAAACGGGCAGAGCTTTCCCGAGGTTCAGTATTTTGCAGAAGATTTCGAAGCATTTTCATTTGTCGATAGCTTATTTGTTGGGCGAAGAAATCATTGCGTTGTATGATGAATTTGATGAGGATAAAGTCAGAGATTATGCGAATCTAATTTCTTTGAATCCCGCTGTTATTGACATGGTTGAGTTGCTGAAAGGTGCTACATATGAAGAGGTCGAAGAATTGGTGGCATTTTGTGACAATTGGTTGGCCGGAAAGAGAGCGAATAGAAGCAAGACATTGATATCCGTCAAGAGTGAAATAGCTGATAAGTATATAGTAGATAAGGATGATTGAATTGCTGAAGAAGCAAAAGTCTGGTTTGTATCGAGCAAAAGTCACGGTGGGATATGATCCTGCTGGAAAGCCAGTGGTCAAGTATATCTCAGGCAAGACGAGAGAGGAATTGGAATCTGCCAAGAAATCTTTGGTCGAGACATATATTCTTGGTCAGAAGCCGTCTCAGGATCGGCTTTTCGGCGATTATGCCAAAGAATGGTTCACTGTTCGCAAGAAACCATTTGTCAGCGGTTCCAGTGTGAATTCGTACAGGTCCGCTTTGAACAAACATATCTTTCCCGTCTTCGGGAATCGTTATTTGAATTCCATTACTTCGAAAGAACTTCAGGAATTTCTAAATGGTTTTGAAGGTTTTTCGAAGAGCCAGATTTCGATTATCCGCTCTATCTTTCGTGGGATATTCTTGAATGCCAAGATGGATGGGATTTTGAAATCAGATCCTTCGGAGAACTTAATCAGGCCGAAGGCGAGAAAGGCCGATGAGAAAAGGGCTTTAACCGATGAAGAGCGTAAAAGAGTGTGTCGGCTCTTTGATGGTCCGAATGGTTTATATATAGCTACGATGTATTATACGGGTATGCGGCCCGGTGAAGTGCGAGGATTGAAGTGGTCGGACGTTGATTGGTCCGGTAGATTGATTCACGTCCAGAGAGATATCGATTTTTCGTCCGGAAAGGCCGTTTCTGGGACTTTGAAGACCGAGGCTTCAGATAGATTCATTCCGCTTGTAAAACCTCTGTATGACCGTCTTGAAGCGGCTTTTGACGGTGTTGATGGTTTTATCTTTCAATCGAAGGGTTTGCCGTTTTCTCAAACGACATCTCGGAGAATCTGGTTGGATTTGATGGTAAGAGCCGATATGGCTGTTCCGATTCCCGAAGGTGAAGTGACTTGCTATGGAAGAGGAGATATCAGAGGACGGTATAGAGCGATTATAACACCCCATGCGCTGCGTCATAATTTTATTACGATGTGCTGGGAGCAGGGGTTGGATATCATGCTTACGATGAAATTAGTGGGTCATACTGACTACGAAACCACTCGAAAGATTTATACGCATTTGTCGAAAAAGCACCTCGAAAATGCGGCCTCAAAACTCGAAAAAATGTTTTTCGAAAAATAAAAGGTTGCACAAAAGTTGCACAAATTGTTCGGAAACCGAACTATTAAAGGAATTAAGAAAGCCCGGAAACCGCATGGTTCCGGGCTTTCTCGTTGGCGGACCCTGAGGGATTCGAACCCCCGACCTTCTGGTCCGTAGAAAAAAAAAGAGGCTGTTAGTTTCCACTTACATCCAGTATTTATGCGGGTTCCCGCGAATGGGTAAGAACGGTTTTTTCACAAAAGGTTGCACAAAAGTTGCACAAACAAGGGTAAATTATTGGACTCAAAATTCAAAAACTCAAAATCCGTTTTATTGTACTCATTAGGATGATTTTGTAATCTGGTCGATTTTTGGCACGAGACGGATAAGTCTCCTTTGTACTTCTTCATCAGGGAGTTGCTTTATTCGTGTTCTTTCGTTGATTTCGAGTTCCGTCTTAGCATTTGTGTCGCTCTTGTTAGCATATCCTAATGTATTCTGTAGCAGGAATTCCGTTCCCTTTGTATTGCCTTTGGTTTCGAATAGCCTATCAGTTACGTAGGCTTCGATTCTTTGAAGGGCATAATCGATGATATGTTTATGTTCAGAGCAATCAGGATTATCGGGGTTGTAGTTCATTATGACTTTGGTTCTCAGACCAAGATAAAGACCAAGACCGGGTACAGAGTAGTGTTTCTTTTCCTCATCGCAATACGCAAAATACTCAGCTACCTTTTTCCGGAGTTGATACGGTCGAGGATATGCGTCCTCGACCGTATCTGCCTTAAAGGCTTTGCTGGGTGCTATGAGCGATGAAGTGACTTTAATCAGTCTCTTGTTCGCCATAGTACGGGTGTCCTCCTTGTTGTGTCGTTTTTAAGAGTGCAGTGTTCATTTTTGCGAGTGAGCTTTCAATGGAGCTTGCCGACTTTGTGTGGTTTTGTCGTATAACGCTTAAATATCCTTGTTCATAGTCTTTGATGTACTGTTGGTATTCCTCTTCAGTGAAGTAGAATTTTCTTTGTACGGAGTTTTCGGACCTTGTGTAAATGTACTTATCGCCTATATGCTCAAATTCTGTCAGATGGGGATAGGTTGTTTCTCCAGTTTCTCGATATAGATTCATGCCGAAGTCAACTGCATTCTGATAGGCTTGAGAAGGATTCTCTGCTTCATGGTAGTTTAAGGGCATATTGGATTGTCTACTTTCTGCTAAAGCTTGTTCTTGTTCGCTGGTATCTTGCCAATAGAGTTTTCCTTCTCTTACTTCGCGTTGCATTTTTGAAGTTTCATCTTGTAGCATAACTTGTTTGTAGGCATCGGAAGGTGTCATATTCTGATCTGCGATTAGAGCTTTAATATCATTTGTTTGCTGTGTTGTGAGTGCGCGGTCTCCTCTGGCGTGATAATCATCGGCAGCGCTGGTTGAGGATAAACCAAATACCGAGCCTCTGAATAGATTGCCAAATGTTGGTTCAAACATATATTTGATTCTGCCTGTAGATGTTTCTGCGTATCCTTGATGTGCTGCAACGCCCGTTTGAACGACACGATTGATAGCTGCGCCGCCTGGTATCCATTCTTTGACAAGATTCCAGATCGCCATAGGCAATTCGTCTCTATCATCGATGGTTACGATATTTTTTGTCGCTCGAACGGTATTTTGAATCATGCTGAGAATCGGAATTGCCTGAGCCATAGATCCTATGGGGTCATCCCAATCAATATCCCACAAGGGGTTGAAGGATGAATATAGTTCGCCAGCGCCTTTGATAAGAGCGTCTTTCAGACTTCCGGTTTCGTCATATTCCTCTTTGGCTTTTTCAACTGCTTCAGGCAGGTCCGGAGCTACGGTTCCCTTGAGCAGCTTGTTCAGCGCGTGGCAGAGAACCATAGTCAATCCAAGAGCGCCGATAACTTTTGCGTTTGCAATAATCATACTTGAGCTTGTGCTGTTGAAGAATTCAGGCATGTCGTAGAACCAGTTTTGAATCTGATTAACAGGTTCCATCATGAATTGGAAGAACATGAGGTGTGTAATGCCTTTAGCCATTTTCGGAGCTTCGCCAGTTGCCTTTGAGCCCATGATATTTCGTGCGTAGTTTCCGGCATAAAGGAATGCCTGTTCTTTGTTCATGCCAAGCTTCATTCCAACGTTGCAGCCAGCTTGTGTGGTGATTTCTGAAGTGAAATCATCAGTCAAATTGAATATGCCATATAATAATGTATTTAATGTTTTTTCTACTTTGCTTCGTTCATATTCTTTTCGGCCAGTTCTGGTGTAGAGCCAGTCCGAATCTGATTTAATATCGATATGTTGCTTTTGATTCTTAGCTTCATCTGCCATTAGTGTTGCAGCTCGCCTTGCTAAGACTTGATAAATAGCTTTTGATGTTTCAATGGGATGCTGTCCCAATGATGTGATAACAGGCAGGAAGTTTGCCGCAACAGGTCGTAAGTTGCCGCCTGTCGCTTGTCTGCCTTTTAGGTGAAGCAGGTGTGATATCGCATCCGGGATATAACGCCTGACTTTTTTCTCAAGAGCGCGTTCCATATCAGATGTCTTTTTGCCAACAATCTGATATCGGAGTTCATCGAGGAAAACTCTCGCGTGGCTGAGCCGCTCTTTTACATCTGGGTCTGCATATCCGCTATCAGTGTAAGTTGCCATTGCATTGATAGCGTTTGTCAGGTCTTGGATTCTGATAGCGTTGTCCATCTGGTAGGTGTTTTGAATCATCTTATAGCCGTAGGATTTAAGGATGTTGCTCAGATTTGTTTCTTGTTTCTCAGGATCAATTTTTTCATTGGTCCTTCGTTGCTCGTTCTCGTGCCATTTTCTTACTGCTTTAGTATCTTCAGTTTTGCCAAAGAGATTTGTAGGCAATGCCACTTCGTTAGAGTTGATGCCGAGCGCTCTGAGAATTGGATTCTCTTCGATGTTGATGTGCGGAACGTATGTTTTTGTATCCCACCAGTGAGCGCGGTCCATGCCGTTTCGTTCAAGTGCATCATCGTAGTTGGTGTAGATTTCTTTTAGGGTTGCTCGCATAAGTTGCATTGCTTTGAATATATCGCTTGTTTTGTCGGTATTGATGCCATTTTCTTCAAGAAATGCTCGAACTTCGTCTGTATTTTCATATCCGCTTTCTATGCATTCAATAACTGCCAGTTGTTCTCTGTTTGAGAGTTTCATTTCATCAAGTGTTTTTCGTGTTTTGTCGAGTTTGTTTAATTCATGAGTGATTGTGGCGTTTGCTCTTTCAATAGGCTTTAAGTATAGGCTGGAGAAGACGGGGTTGTCTTTCTTCAGAAATGTTGCCAGATAGCGTTGGGGCGATGACATATAGCTTGCAGCGAGTTTTGTCGGGTCGTGCCGTTTTGCTCTATCAACTGCTTCCATTAGCATTTGTACAGCAGCATAAGTGATTTCCTGAGGATGGTGTCCACCTCGATTGCCTAATAGCACATCAATAAGGCTGTCCGTTCCCATTGAGCGCCAGCGAGAGTAGATATCTTGTCCTCGTGTGATTCTTGATGACAGAATACCGCTCATTTCATTGAGATAGCCAAGTTCTAAATCCAATCGATTTTTGTTTTCTTTCCCTAAGTTATCAATGTAAGTATCAATTTTGATTGAGAGTTTTGAGTATTCTTCGATTATTTTGCGATTATTCTTTTCTGTTTTTCGTTTGTCTTCTTCTGTATTACCTCTAAGTCTATAGATTTCTTGTATTCTATTTATAAGTTCTGTTTTTGCTTTATCCATCGTATTTTGGAGTTGATTTGCTAATTGTTTTACATCATGATTATCATCATTGTTGGTGTTTGCTATATAGGCATTCAGTATATCTATTTCATATTGCATGATAGCTTGCTGTTCCTTCATTCGTTTTAATTCGGGATACATTTGTCTTGATATAGTATCGTACATTTCGAGGTTTTGTTCGCCGATGGCTTGATCAAAAATCTCTGTAAGTTGTTCGGGAGTTAGAGATGTATAATTTCCTGCTTTGATATAGGGTGCAGCTGCCAATCGTATTTTTTGTAATGTTGTTTGTATGAATTTAGAACGTTCGGTATAGTAGTTGTGGAGTTGGAGTTGGGCTTTGTCATTAAGGTCTTTCAAGTCAGGGGCAGTAAGGTCAACGTCTGCAGCCGTAACATAGTTTCCGGTTTCATCTATTGATTTGTGGTCAGGATTGGCAGGGTGTCCGGTGAATTCTTGTATCGGTGCGGGTGTAGATGCTTGAATGATATAGCGTCTGGCATCTTCTGCCAGCAATAGCATTCGAATGTTTTTGACTTTTGCTGCTTTAATTTCGTCTCGTTTTTGATATGCTTGATTTAATTCTTCTTTTTTGTCTTGGATTTCTTTGTCTATTATTTCTCTTTGTTCAGGATGTATTTCGGATTCGGCCATTTCATTGAGTTCACGAAGTTTATTCTGTAATTCTTCGATTTCGGCTTTTGTTTTCCGGAGTTCTGTTGGGAGTTGAATGGTTTGTTCCATAATTGATTTTATGCTTATAGGTGTTAGCTTTGTTTTCTCGGCTTCTTCTTGTGCTAAAAGCATCTTCTTGGCATTGGTATTGCCAGCTTTAGCTTTCCATCCGATTTTCTGATCGGAAGTAGAGGGTTGTTCATTGTTGTTGTTGTTGTTATTGTTGTTGTTTCCGCCTGTCGCTTCCGTTTCTGTCGGTACTTCAGGAAGTGCAGAGATATCTCGGACAATTTCAGGTTCTTTTGCAGTCTCGGAATTGTTGTTGTTATTGTTTTGATTGTTGTTATTGCCGCCAGTTGCTTCTGCTTCTGTGGGTACTTCTTCTAAGTTAGAGATATCCTTGACTGTTTCGGGTTCGTTTGTGGCTTCTGTGTTGTTGTTATTGTACTGATTATTGTTACCGCCTGTTGCTTCTGTCTCTGAAGTATTTGTGGGTTCAGTATTGACGGGTTCTATGTTGGTGCTCTCAGTATTGGTTGGGCTGTCAGCTTGAATGGTTGTCCATTTATTATCGCTTGTAAGTAAGATGCCAAGTATATCGCCGCCACCTTCGGCTGAAGCATCATCTTCGTCGATTACGGGGATGCCGATGAGCTTTCTGTGGTCTTCAAGTGCTTGTTCAATGTTTTTAATCTTTTGTTCGGTCTGAATGACTTGTGCTTTTTCTTCAGCAGGCAATGTGCTTACAAAGATTGCTTGTACTTCAGCATTAGTAGGTGCTTCAGTTGATGTGGGTGTAGTTGTATTTGCTTCTTCTGCTGCTTTAGTTTCAAAATAAGCTGCGCTGAGTTCGTTGATTTCGCTTTCACAGTTAAAGCCGTTGTTAGATAAAATTGCAAGTTTCTTTATTGCATTAGAGATGAGTTCTGTCGTTGTGAATTTATCGTTCATGATATTCTGTCTGATTCGGAATATAGTGTTTCGCCCGTTTCGCTTTTGCTCGGGTGTTAAATGAGCTGTCGTATCGCCGTCTCCGTAGATTATATCAGCGAATATATTATTGATTTGCTGGGCAATGATTTGAGATCTGTTGACCGGAATAGGTGATGTTGTTACTTGTTTCATTAGCCAATCAAGCTTTTGCTTGTCATTCATTTCATATGTTTCGCGTTCAACATAATAATTTATTGCTTTTTGAAGGTTATTTATAGCAATCGAGATATTGTTATTCTGGTTTTCTTCTGTCCATCTCAAAAGCCTATATATTTCACTAAGCAATTCTTCTGGTGTTGAATTCCTGATTTTTTGTTCGTAAGATAAGTCACTGGCCTGTCTGAAGATGCTCTTTTCTTCTGTGTTTTCTTGTTGGATATTGCCTTCGGGGCTTATTCCGGCTTGTTCCATAAGTTTGATTTTTTGATTGATAGAATCAAGGGTACGTTTCAAAACGGTTTGCTCTGCCGCATCATATCTTGTAACAGGTCTTCCGTCTTCGTCAGGGTCTATGATTGTTTTGAAGTTGCTTTGAAGCCTTGATGTCATTGCGTTCTTGCGAATATAGAGTTCCTGCAAGAGGGGAGTGCCAGCTTCTTTAGCAAGGTCCAGCCATGCATCCATATTGGCTTCAAGCTTCTGTGAACGGAGCTGTTGCAGGATTTTTGCTTCAATGCCGCCATGCGAACCATCGAACATCTCATCGATATCAACGCCCTGTATAAGCATATAGATTTGATTGCCAATTTCACGCCTCTTAGCATCGAGCCTTTGCGCTCTTTCATAAACCGCCTGACGGGCTTGTTCATTTCTTGCGTATAATCCTTGTATCCAGTTTTTACTGAGCGTAACCAATTCTCCGGAGATTCGGTTGCTGAGGGCTACAAGGTAATAATATGTGTATTGTCTTTGTTCTTCGGGTGTGCCTTTCATCAATCCGTTGTTGTCAAACAGTGCATTGTAACGATTTGTGGCCTGTGCAAGTTCAGTTTTAAGTTGGCTGCCGGGAACGAGGTAATGGGTTTCTCCTTCTTGATCTACTGATGTAGTGGCTTTTTGCAGGTTGTCAACATATTCATTTGGTATAATCGCAAAGTTTAATCTGTGTTTTTGGTTCTTTCCGGTATAGATATATGCGTTTACGTCGATGCGTGCTGCGTATCCCAATATCTGTTCAAGAGTAGGCAAGCTTTCGAGATAGGATTTTGCCAGCTTGGCTGCTGCTTCTCGTTCTGGTGAATCTGGTTTCATGAGAGCGGCGTTTGTTGCTTCGTCTAAGAGGCCCCAAGTGGTTGTGACTTTAACGCCGTTTTCGTAGTGTGTGACGAGGATTTTCATCACGTTTTCGAGGAATTTATTGTGGCCGTTTTTAATAGCGTTTTCACTGGTACTTGCGGGATGTTTGATGATTGATTGCATAATTGTTTGGATTAAACCCATTGCCTGTTCAATATCGTATTCGCCGCCGGATTTGAGGATTTGATTCGTATTATCTTCTTTCAGGCTTGTTTGGATTAAGAGCGTATGGCTGTTATCATGAGCTGCTTCTTCGTATTTGTCGAGAGCGCCTTTTTGTGTTTTTCGACGTATTTCATATGCTGTTTTAAGTCTTTCTTGAGCTTCCGGACTTAATTCACTTGCGTCAACAATTTGTTGTACTGCTTGTTGATATTCCTCAGGCTTTAGTTGTGTGGTATCGATTATTTCAAAGGCTGAAGGATTGATTGTCTTTTTGTATTCTTCAAAAATGCTTCTTCGTATGAGCCAAGGTTCGATTGTTGTATCTGTAGCTGTACCACGGGTAAATGCTCCGGATTGTGTTTCAGGATTGAAATAATCACCATTGCTTTTGATAAATTGTTTTAGGTCAGTTTCTTCGATGGGCCAGCTGTTAAAGTTGAATAGATATTGTGCATTGTATCTTTCGTATTGTCTTGACCATATATCGAGAAGAGCCATTTTGAGCATGGTTTCAGAATAAAGCTGATTGGCATTGGATAGATGTCGTTCTGATTTATTCTGGTTGAGAATAGCATTGATTTGTCTGGTGAGTAATCTAATTTGATCTGTGAGTTGTGAGATTTTGTCTGGATTGGTTTCTTGATTTCGTTGTTTTCTTAGATTGTCTCTTTCTTTGATAAGTTCGTCGTAATTATCTGCTCTTCTGTCTGTTTCTTCTGTGTATTGTTGGTCAAGTATTGCTTGGTAGTCTTTTGTTGTTTCGCTGATTTCTGGAAGCTTTTCGCCTATGGTTAATGCTTCTTTATAGGATTGGAAGAGTTCATCATAGAGCTTCTGATTGTTGCCGTATTGCAGGATATTTTCATCAAGCCAGAATGTACCTTTGGGGAATGTGCCATATTGCCGTATATGATTGAGAGCCAGTTCTCTTGCGAGAGCTTCAATGTAATCGGTTGTTTGCAGTTCGGGTTTGCTGGATTCGAGTTTAGCCATTTGCTCTGCAGCGTATTTATACGGGTCTTGGTTGTATTTATCTCTTTGTTCTTGTAGAGCTTGTTTATCGATAACTAAATAAGGTGTATGGATTCTTAGCTGACTAAATGCAGTTTCAGCTGCTTGGATTATGTCCTCGTTAGTGTTCTTTGGCCTTTCTTTTTCAAGTGCATAAGATTCTAAGGTGGGCATAGATTGTGTAAGCGTTGCGAGTGTTGCGTTGAGATTTTGTATTTGAGTTTTGATTTCTTCTCGTCTTTTTCTAAGCTGGCTTAGTTCTTCATTTAGTTCTTTTTTGTTCGTGTTATTGGTGGTGTCTAAATTTGCTTCTGCTAATTCTTCTTCAATTGTTTCTATACGTTGTCTTACAGTGTAGAGTTCTTTAGATAATTGACCAAGTTGATTATTAGTGTTATTGTAGCTTTTTTGCCATTCTTGGGGCTGCTGATTGATCCAGTCGGATTGGTATTGATAGAATTCGTTTCTCAATTTGAATTTTGTTTCTAATGAAGTTGCTTTCCTCTTTATCCGATTTTCAAATTCTTGTTTGAAGTCTTCGATGAATTGTTTATCAGCCTCGTAGTTGTTAAAGAGATTCATCCAATCTGATGTTGCTTTATTCAGGCTTTCTTTTGCGTCTTTATAAGCGTTGCGTGTATCTGTTATAGCTTGTTCACCAGATTTATTCTGTACAGCTTGCATGTATTTTGCATATAGTGCTGGTATATTTCTTTGAAGTGTTTCTATTTGATTTGTTAGTTGTGCCAGTCTTTCGTTTGTGCTTTCGATAGGTATAATGCCATTCTCGTCAGGTGTCACGAGTTTACGGAATCGTTCAATATCATCGTGAGTGAATTTGTCGATAGCTTGTGATGTTGGGGATTCTTCAGTTTGTTTGAGAATAAGATATCTTTCAGATTCCAAGTAGTGTTCATATTCGTCGGAACGTGTATTTGTAATATTGAATCCGGCGGGAGCTGTTGGATAACTCTTGCTTCTGTAGATTGTATGGATGGTTCCGGATGCGTCCATGAATTGTCGGTCTTCTTCGTATCCGGGTAGGAAATCTGTCTGTCGATTTGCATGACGGATTTCGTTATCATTAAAGTCATATACGCCCTGCAATAATTGTCTTAAGCTGCGGACAAAGCTATCACTTACAGGAATCCAATCGTCAGGATTATCAATGATTTCCTGAAGACGGATTTCGTGTTCTTGTCTTCTGCGTTCTATAGCCTCATCACGTTTGACTGCATCCGGAGTTTCATCGTATCCGCGAACGAAAGATTTCGGTCTGTAGTTATCGAGGAAGGTTTCTGTCGGATTCTGAATAGGTCCGGAAATGCGTTCGATTTCTGCGTCGCGCTGTTGTGCGAGTTCTTCTTTCTTTTCTTGCGTTTTGATTCTATCAATATGCTTTTGATATTCATCTCTGATTTGCAGCGGTGTCATGCTGTTGTGTTTTTGCTGAAGTCTGGCAAAGGTCCTTCTGGCATTTATCGCGTTATTGATTCTTCTGTTATCAACAGTGGTTTCTGATTCATTTAACTGCTGATATAAAGCATCAAGGTCCGCTTGGATTTGTTCTTCGAGCTGGCTGTCAAGCTGCGCTTTTCTGTCTTGTGACTCTCTCTGATAGCGTGCGATAGTTTCTGCGTTGGCTTTGTCGCGGGTCTTTGCGCGCTGTTCGAGCTGCTCATCGGTGTTGAGGGATTTGCCGCTGTCTCCGACTGAGTTTGTTTTTTTCTGTAAGTCAAGTTCTGCTTCTTCTGCATATCTTCTCATTTGTTTATCGCGTTCTTTTGCTATCTGGTTTCTTGATTTCTGAGGTGCTTCAGAAGTCTGTTGTTCTGCTTGCTGTTCAACAGGCTGGAATTTGTCGGCTGTGTATTCAAGTGCAATGAGCTGTGTAAGTCTGCTAAGGTTTGTTTCGTAATTCTTTCTGAGGTTTTCAGTCTTTTGAAGAGCTTCTACTTGTTGCTGATAGAATTCTTCAATTTCAGTTTCGAGAGCACTTTTCTGTTGAGTGAGTTGAAATACAGTATTCTGGATTTCAGGTCTGCTCATGGGGTCTGAGCCGTCTGTTATCATGTTATAGGCTGTAGCGATGGCAGCTGTTTTGTTTTGATCAATGATTTGAATCTGTTCTTGGCGTTGCTGGATTTGCTGTTGAATCTGAGCTTCTTGCTGTTCGGATTCTTCAATCTGTTCGTTAATGCTCTGCACTTGAGCATCGTTGGCAATAGCTTCCTGAGTAGCCTGTACTTGTGCTTCATAGGCAAGGCTTCTGGATGTTTCTTGTGTGGCGTTGTCGATGAATTTCGCTACACGTTTAGCGCCTTTACTCCGGCGCTGTGCTTTGGGTTTGGTTTCCTGTGCCTCAGGGGTCTCAGTTTGAGGCTCTGTGGTCGGTTCTGTGGGTCCGTTAACGTCAACGGGTGTTTGTGCTTTGGTATTCGTAGAAGGCTGAATTTCAGGTGTTCTGGCGTGTTTTCCGGATTGTTTGCCAGTGGTTTGAACGGGGTTTCCATTTGCATCTGTTTTGACGTGGCTTCTGGCAGCTGCTTTGACTTGCTGTTCGAGTTTCGCTTTCTGTTCGTCTCTGTGCTGTTCGCCGAGTGCGTCAAGCTTAGCTTCAATCTCCTGCGTGCTTTCACCTTTCGCAGAAGCGACGATGAGATCTTTAATAGATTCTGTGATAGATACTTCGGTGCTTTGATTGCCGCCGTTATTGTTGTTACGTCTGTTGTTGTTGTTGTTGGCGATGCTTTGAATCTGACCGTATCTGTTGTGAGTTCTCGTCTTAGAAGAACGTTGTCCAAGAACCGGGACTTGTGTAGCGGGGTCATAGTTTCCTTCGGGGGTCCAAGCATCTCGGAAGAGTTCGCTTCTTTCAGCAGTTTCTTCGTACTGCTGTCGAGAACGTTCCAGCTGTGCTTGAGCTTCAAGCTCTGCATCGGAACGTTCGATGGGTTGTGTGGTCTGGTTTGCCGCCCATTCAAGTGCTGCTGCATCGAGCTTTGAATTGTTTTCAGATTCAATCAGTTCGCGCAAATCGCGGCCTTCCTGAGCAGCCTGTTTGAAGATTTCCAAGCAGCGTTCCGGTGTCATATCGATACCGTTCTGCATGATGTAAGTAAGTTCTTTTGCAGATTGCATCGTGCCGGGCATCTTCATAACACCAAAGATTCCGGTTGAAATCGCCGTTGCAAGAATCGTGTCCTGTACGCTCTGCGGATAATTGCCCCAGTTGTCTTTCAGCGCGGTTGACCATTCTGAGCCTTCGCCAACATCCCAGATCGTATTCACGATATTGCTGATGAAATCTTCGGAAAGCTCTTCTCTGCATTCTCTGGCGATGTCATTGGCAGCAGTCAATGCCCAGCTTCTTACGGGGTCTGCGATAAGGCCGTCTCTCGTGTTCATCCATTTGAAGATAGAATCGGAGAAGTCACCGTCCGCAATACCTTCCCATGGGGGATTAAAAATCAATTCCATAGCACCTTCAACGGCTGCAACAGAGAAGGAGCGAGCGAAAGTGTGTCCAGCCTGCAAATTTGCTGCATTGCCTTTTGCAAACATAGCTGCAGCATAAGGTGAATTGGAAACGAGTTTAAGTGATGTTTGGGCAAGTTTAGAAAGTTCCGTGGCTTTGAGAATACCGCCGCCAGTAATCGCCTTGGAAATCATTCCTGAAAGGCCGGAACCGATTTTGCCGTAGACAAACATTTCAGCTGTGTTGACAAGTGCGCTTTCAATGATTCGAGAAGTGTCGGAAAGATGATTCTGGTCATAGAGTGCAAGGCGGTTTGAGCCAATTGCATTGAGCTCGTAGTAATCGTCAATCGCTTGATTGCCGCCGATTTCATCCGTAGACAGTCGATTTCCTTCTTCGTCATAGAGCTTCTGACCGCCGTGTCCGGTCACAAGACGGGCAGCTGAGTTCGCCGCCATCGCAAGATTTGCCGGAGCAGTGGTAAATGCGTTGATGACGGAATAGAATGAGCTGTAATAGAAGTTCGGGTCCAGCAAGTTTGTTTCTGATTTGTAAGGGCTGGACCAATTAGGATTGATTTCATCGAGGACTTCGGCCATGGTAGTGGTGTCGGTAAAGCCATCGATGGATGTAAGCGCACTGGTTATTCCGTTGTCTTGGAAGTATTGATTGTCAAGCGTTGTGGAATTTGCGACTTGCATACCCATAGCGCCGAAGGTAGCGTAGTAATCGACCAAAGCACTCAGAGCGTTGGCCTGTTCCTGAGAATAGTTGGCAACGTCATTCGCATTGGTGCTTGTAATAGGCATATAGTCATTGGCATGCCAGATGAATCTTTCAAGTCCGGCTGCGAGAGCATCTTCGTTATAACCCTCGGGCAAAGAGAGCAATTCAGCAAATCGGCTTTCAATTTCAGGGGTAAACGCTTCGGGTCGATTGACAGATGTAAGGTAGTCATTTGCAAGATATAGCATGAATTTCTGGTCTGTTTCTGTGGTAATGGTGCGCTTTGCGATGTTTGTTCTTGTGGTTGTGGTCGTATCTTCGAGCTGGTCCATGTGGTCCAGACAAGCGAGGTAATCCGGAGGATATTGAGCGAAGCGCTCTGCAATGATAGTGTTTGCTTCTTCGCCGCTCAAATAACCCTGCTGCATCGCGCCGATAATCGCTCGGATTTCACCTTCAGAGAAGCATTGGCCATAAGCCATAAGCGAGGATATAGCAACTTGTACAGGGGATGAAACGTCCTGATTCAGCATACGCTGGAAGCTTTCTGCATCTTCTCGGATAGCGTCATATTGCTGTTTGTTCATTGTGTTGGCTTCAATGTTTGCCTGTATCTTTGTATCATCTGCGATGGTCATGAAGCCTTTGATATAGTCGTAAATCGGTGTCTTGGCATCCATTCGTTCATCCGCATTTGCACGGGTGAGAATGTAGTCCATCATGGACGTGTCTGTGTATTGGCCGTTTTCGAAGTGATAACCGGAAATGTCTGTTCCGCTTCGAACCATTTCTGCTTCTTCCGGAGTAAGGCCGAAGAGATAGTGATCTTCGTCATTGAAATAAATAGCGTTGGTCTGTTTGAGTTCATCGACTTTGGCGTTGATTTGTTCGTTGCTCTGAAGAGGATTGTTCTGTGCAGCAAGATTCTGGAGTTCTTCATTCGAGGGAACGTTGCTGCGAATGAAATTGGTTAGAACGTCGAAGAGTGGAATGTTGTTCGCGTCATTGTTGAAGGTTTCGGGCTTAAAGTTCGGGTGAAGGTTGCCTTCTGCCTGAAGCATCCGGCCCATGTCCGTAGACAGGGAGATTTCATGATCTCCCGCCTGAGACCAGTCATAGTTTCCAGAGAGGATTCCCGAGAGGAAATCATTGTCTTTCTGTTCCTGAGTTGCTTCAGTGGGGTTGCCCTGTGCGTCAACAATCTGCTGCCAAACAGGTTCATCCGTAGTTTCAACGTTGCTCAGGTCGAATTCCCTTTCGTTTGCAGGTGCAGGGGGAACAGATGTGTCTTCTCTGTTGGAAAGTGCCTGTTCTGTAGCATTGTCCAAATCGTTTCCAAGCTCGGATTGGGTTGCCGCGAGCAAGATACCTTCCTTGATGTCATCGCCTGTAATGTCTCCAGTTGCGATATCGTGCAGCAGGTCCTTGGTTTCAGCGCGGTAAGCAGGGGAAGCAAGGTCCGAGCTGCCGAGTGTAGCAGCGTAGGTAAATGACGATGTGTCAAGATAAGTGCTGGGCAGCAGTCCGTTCGCCGGATCTGCTGTATGGGCTTGCTTGGCTAAATCTGAAGCAGTCTTGATGATATCGGCGGTTTCGGCAGCGCCTTCTGCATTGATGATATCAGATTGGATAGAGTTGAAGAGATTCTGTGTTTCTGGGGAACCGTCGAATTTAGTAGCGATATCTTTGATACCGATAGTGATTTCAGTGGCAGCGTGATAGGCTTTGGCTGCCGCTTCTTGTCCATTGATGCCGACTGCTTGGAGCGCAGCGTAATAGGTATTGTAAGTCTTGACATCAAAGGGATGGGCGAATTGACCGCCGGAGATGAAGTATTCTGTGTCGGTTTGCAGGTCCAAGAGGTGGGCAAAGAGTTCCTGGTGGTCTGGAATAATGGCTTCCATCATCGCTGACATTGGCGTAATGCCGCCGTTGGCGATGTTGTTCATATGGCTGATGGTAATTAGGTTGTTGATTTCGTCTGAAGTCATGGAATCCAAATAGTTTGAATCGGATTCTTCTGAATCAGTTGAGCTGTATAGTGTTTTCAAAACGGGGTCAATAAATGTGGCTTGTGTGGGATTGTAGTCATCTCCCAATTGTTCAGCATAGTGTTCTCTCATGCTCTGATACCAGAGTTTCTGGAGAGATTTCATAGCTTCGTTGTCTTCAAGTACTTCATCAGGAAGCTCAATGGGATTGTCGCTGCTGGAGACGTTCGCACCGGATAATGCGAATTCCTTGATAGCATCAGCCTGTTGCTTCAGGTCAATCTGTTCCTGCGCAGCAGCCAATTCGGCTTGCTTTAAACTGTATTGATGTATCATTACATCGAGCGAGATATCATTGACTTTTTCTGGGGCCGGATTATCGGGCTGGACTTCTTCAGGTGTGCCTTTGATTGCAGCCTGTTCATTCTTTCCGCTTGCGTCATAATTGTTGATATCTTCGCCGTTGTATGCCATTTGAATCATATCTTCGATTGCCTGTTCGGAAGCGGGTATGATCCTGCGGGTTTGCAGATTGCCTTTCAGGAATTGGTCGAGCTTGGAATGTGGTATGTTGTTGCCGTCTGCGTCGATGAAAAGTTGGCTCATGAGGTCATCATGAAAGTTTTTGAAATCTTCATCAGTATTGTCGTAGAATTCGCGTGTTGCGTTAGTATATGCTATAATTCTGTCTTTTACGCCTTGCCATGATTCTTCGACTTCCTTCGTGTCGTCTTCCATTGCAAGGCTCTTAGAATAAGCATAGGCAAGTTTCAGGCCAAGGGAAGCTTTCGAACCGGGATTTCGATAGGATACGTTGCCGTTGATATCAAAATCGGTAATCTGGTCAAGATACGGCTGCAAAGCAGTTTGTACTCGTTTGTCCCATTCAGCATCCTGATAATAGCCGTAGGTATCGTAAAGGCGTATCAGGTCCGGGTCGATTTTATCCGGATGATTGGCCGTGTAGCGATAATAGCGCAGGTGGGCGAGTTCTTCATTGTCCGAGATGGATTGTTCAAGTTTTTGATAGGTATTGTCATCCATCTGGGTGAAGTCGTAGTCCTGCCAGTCATAGATTTTCTGCTGTCCGGCTGTTGAATTCGGATTGAGATAGTAGTTGATTGCGTCTTGGAAATAGTCTCTGTCCGCTTCAATAGAGCCGCCTCGCTGAAGGGTATAGTAAAGGCCGGGTAGAATGTCATAGGAGTAGAAAGTGCCGTTGTTGAGTGCGATGAGCTTCTCGGAAGCAGCGTTTCTGGAAGCATCTATCTTTGAGAGGGTTTTATAGTTGTTGTAATCCAGAGCGTCAATGCATTCCTGATAACTGGGTGCTCGGCCATAAATCGATTGGTATTCGCCGTAGAAGTTGGAGAAATCCGTTCTGAGCTGGTCCCATTCTGCTTTGACTGGCAAGTCGTAATCATCGTAATCCTGTTTGGCTTGCATATAGTAATAGGCAGCCCATTCTTCCGTGCTGGATTTGGTCGTGGGCTTCTTGGTTGCCATGGAAAACGGGTCGATGGTTACGGTCGAATTGGTATACAGGGGAGCAAACGTCTTGAAGAAATTTTCGTCCAGAGGCCCGTCATAGCCGTAGTTATCCTTGAAGAAGTCAAGGATTTCCTGAGATTGTGTGCTTCGTCCTGCAAGATAGGGATTGTAGAATTGCGAGTGCATGGTATCGACGGAAGCAGAAAGGTTCTCAAGGTCTTCCGTTCGACCATTTTGATTCAGATATGCCGCATACTGGGGTAGGGTGAATTGGTCGATGGAAGTATACTTATCCCAAGAATAGGATTGTGCTTTGGGTTGGTTGAATGCCTTGGCGAGTTTAGAGCTTTTTTCTACGGTTTCGAGAGAGGCTCTGGGATTGTAGTTGCTTCTGTCATCTTTGATAGAATATGGCCGGAATGAGCGATTTCTGTAAGTCGGCTGAATCTTAATGATGGGATTGCTTTTACGAGTGTTCAAGTTGACGTTCTCATTGGAACGTTTGACCTGAGGAAGGGGTTTGGGTGAAGTTCCAAAGGTCCTTTCTTGTTTTTCTTTCTTCTCTTTAAGGATGTTGGGGTTTGCCATGTGTTCCTCCTATGAAGTCCATCATAAGATGTTATTTGTGGGCGATAGAGCTTATGCGGCTGCTGCCGCTGACAACGGGTTTGGTAACAATCTTCTTGGCAGTGTTCGTAACTGCTTTCTTAGTGGTGAGTTTGTTGCTTGGATTCTTGACGGTAAAGTAGTTTCCAGCGAGCTTGTTTTTGTTGATGTTTGTGACAGATTTGGAAGTGGATTTACCGGAAGAGCCGCTGCCGGATTTTTTGTAGCTGGAGTAGGATCTTCCACCGCCGCCACCGCCGCCGGATGATTTCTGGTTGGCCAGCAGGAAGTTTGCGTAGGCTTCCATGGAGCTTGATTGCAGTTCAGCGATGTTTTGAAGCAGTTTGGTCTGCTTATCGAGATTGTTGCCTCGCCATTCATTCATGCGCTGCAAGATGTTCGCTTCATAGCTGTTGGCGTGTACGTTCTTATTCGCTTGGATTGCTGCTTGTTGTTGGCCGTAGATGTTAGCTCTGAGAGTTTCTACGTCGTTTCTGAATTTGTCCAGAGCGTCAACGGTTGAGCCGGGAAGGCCACCGATGCTCAAGCCTCTTTTCTGAAGCTTAGCCATCATGGAATTGATGGATTTCTGGTAGGCTTGATTTAGATAATCCGCATCAGTAGCTTGGGCTTTGATAAGGGAAGAGAGTTGGGTTTCATAAGAGTTCTGCTGAATCCGGTAGGTATCAGCGTATTGTTGGGTTGCCTGTTGCCGGAGAGAAGCGTCATCGGTTTTGTAGTTTCCGAGTTCTCCGGTCAGGAAATTGGTTCCGTTTGCAGCAGCAAATCCCGAGGAATTGTAGCTGCCAGTAGATACGTCAGCCATCGAATCACCTCACTGTTTGTTGGCAAGGTAGTTGGCGTAAGCGTTGTAACCGTTCTGTTGAAGCTGCGCTATCTGAGCAAGCAGATTGATTCTTGAAGCTTGGTTTTCGCGCTGCATTTCAGCGGCCTTGGATTCAACGTCCTGAGCATATTTGGCAGTCAACGTCTGAATGTTGGCGTTGATGTCATTGGCCTGTCGCAGGTATTGCAAGCTCGAATCAGAGAGTGCGCCGTTTCTGGCGTTTTCAACTTCAACGCCACGGGTTGAAACAAGGCTCGATCTGCCGAAGCCTTGTTTGTTGAGGTTGGCCATGAGTTGGTTCATGGATTTGTCGTATTGCGTGTTGATTTTCTTGGCATCGATTTGCTGGTTGGTTCCAAGTTCAGCAAGCTGATTCTGGTAGTTCTGCTTTTCAGCTTCATAAGTGGGGGAGTAGTAGCTTTCTGCTCTCTGTCTGTTTGTGGCGAAATCAGTAGCGTATTGAGCAAGCTGATTCTGGAGTTGATTGATGTTGGCAGTAGAGTAGAAGCCTGTGTTCTGGTAATCACTTAAAGACGGGGGGCTTGCCATAATATCACCTCACTAAAAGAATTAGCCGGGTTGCCCCGGCTATTCGTTGTTTGTTTCTGTGGATTTCTTTTCTCGTTTGTGAAGTTGTTCGAGTATTTCTTTGAGTGCTTCGGGAACAGGCAATCCAAGATGTGCTGAATTCTCAAGAATGGAAAGTCCTTCGTTTGAAAGGTAAAACATGGTGACAGCACTTCTTGCTGCTGAGCCGGATTTGATGACGTGGATATCGAGAATGTTTGACATTCCGACAAGCAATAGGATTAAGACCTTTTTTGCAATCCCTTTGAAGCCAACAGCACTGGATAACTTTTTGTCTTGTATCGCGCAGAAGATTCCGGTAATGTAATCGATAATGATAAAGACGAGCAACGTTATCATCAGTCCGTCAAGACCTCCGAGAAAGTATCCGAGTACGCCGCCGATAGCTGTAAGGGCAATTTGAATCTTGGTCCATACGATTTCGGTAGTGATGTTCATATAAGTCCTCCTTATGTGAGCTTGCCGTATTTGGGTGAAATCCAGCCGATGCCATCAATGGTTTTGATGGAAATCCATTTGGTCTCTTCGTCGATTGTTCCTGCGAATTCGTATTCGGAATCCTCTTTTGCGATGCCGATTTTCTCACCATAGGGTGCGGTACGAATCCAGCACTGGCCGCCGTGAATGAGGACTTTCTTGGGCTGTTCAGGAATAGTGCGGAGCATCGTAATGAGTTTGGTCATTACTTCTCTTGTCTTAGGTCCGTAGATGCCGTCCATTTCCAGATTATGATCCTTCTGGAAGGAAATCAGTGCTGCTTCCGTAGCATCACCAAAGTCACCGTCTGCCCCCCATTTGCCGCAGGAATAGCCAAGTTCTATCAGCCATTCCTGAAGCGTTTTCACGTATTCGTTTTCGTCTCCGTTTTTGAGGTATTTAGGTTCGGTTTTTATCGTTGTAATTGTAGTGTGGTAATTGAAGTACTTAGTCATAAGGCCCCAGTAATTGGGTTTTCTCGAAAAGAGTTTCGTTTTGACCACTCCATACATAACGCCTCGGGCTTCGCCAATCCACCAGTCACCTTCCGGGTGTCCGTCTTTAACGGGTTCAAGTAGATATGCGACGTGGTGGATTGAGGAAGCGTTGTTTCCCCAGAAAACAGCAGCGCCGGGTGTTCTGTATTTTGCGGGAATCATGCCGGAGCCTTTGGGGTTGCACCATTCTGCATAGTTCTTTCGAGCATAGGTGTTTATGTTGATGCCCGTTTTGTCTTCATAAACACCTTCTGCAAGGCCGTTGCAGTCGAATACTCTGTCAGCATGTTCGCGCCAGTATAGGGCTTTTTCCTTCTGTTTGCCTGTATATTGCGTGAACCACCAGCTCGTTTTCGACCACTTCTTCGGGTCCTGACCTTTGGACCCCATGATATAACCGTAATGCCTGTCAATGGCTTTGTAGATCTCATTGACAAGGCAAGAAATTGATATGGTTTTCATGTTTATCTCCTTATAGTCTCATTAGATAATAATGTCCCCAAATACTGCTAAGGGTTGAACCACTGTTTTGATGGAGTCCGAAGAAAATAGTATCTCCGGCTTGGCAGTATTCAATTCCAGCACAATTACAGACAAGTTCGCCGTATCTTTGACCGAATAAACGTTCATATGCAAATGTATTTGCTCCAAATCCGGTACTATTTTTAGAAATAAAAATCAAACGTTCATTTGTATTGTTTGACCCGCCCCAGTTAATAAACATTGTTGCAATATAAAAACCTGTTTCTGTGATTGTTATTGCTCCATTGGCGGGAGATTTATTAGTGCCAGTTGGAATAGAAAACGAATCGAAATGTCCGCCTTGAATATATTTAGCACCAATGAAATGGTTTCCGTTTTCATCTAATACATTTTCTCTGCCGCCAGTTACATATAATTTGTTATAGGCATGAATTGGATAATAGCTTTCCAGCATAGGATTAGTAAGTGTGCTATTGCTGATACCGCCAAAGCTTGCACCTTTGCCGCATCCGGAAAGGGCGAAGTTAGCATATGTATCATTGAGATAAGCTGTTATGGTTTGCACTTCAATATATGGATAAGTTGTGTTTCCATCGTCAAGCAAGATTGAAATAGTAACATCAAAGGATTTATCAATATCATAAGTATTTTGATTGTCAATTAAAATGTATTGTCCATTATTCAATGTATCGGTGTAAACTTGATTGTAGGTTACAGTATTTGTAAATTGTGGAGGCCAAGCTTGTCCCGAATCATTTTGGAGGGCTGTAATAGAAATATTCGGAGCTGCAATAGTATAAGTTACTAATCTGCTGGTGGATGGATTGAAGACGATAGCTGTTTGATTTATGAATAAAGATGGGTCTTTATTTGCTGCAAGGGTATAGAGTGCATAAGTTCCGTTATTTTCGTCAATAGTCCCAGTTGAATCACAACGGTTAATAGCAGCTTTTGTAAGCAAGGGCATAAAACTTGTTCGCAAGAATTTGGGTATGGTATTGGCGTTTACGTGTTCTTTTAAGTGTTGTATGACAGTTCCAGTGTCAGCATTGCAAATATCACCTTCAACAATCAGGTCTTGTGTGGCATATAAATTGTTAGTTTCCATAGCATTGTATAGAGCAATAGCATCATTTGTATTAGAAGGAATTGTAAGTGTGTGTCCATATATAGGGGCGCTGATGAAACTGTTTTCTAAATTAGTTAATACATATTCTGTGTTATTGATTTCAATGATGAATTTGCCTTCAGCAAAAGCATAATTCGTACCAACTTCTAAGCCTTGGAAGATTATATCGTATGATATTGTGTCACCGAAGGTGTAATTATTAGGTCCCCAGATTTCATTTGATTTTCTAATATTTATATGACTATAGGTTATCAATCAAATACCCCCTTTCAATCGAAAGACTAAGCCGCCGTCATTGGTATTCTGAATAATATAGTTTCCGAATTTTGCGTAGTTGGCAGCGAAACGCGAATATTCTAATCCGTTAATTACAATGCCAACTCCATCAGAGCTAATCAGAGTTTCATTGTTCGTTTGATTATCTCCAACGTGTAATCCTGACTGGTCGATTCGTACAACTCGATTGAATTCAGGTTTGGTCACAAAGTTTTGTGTAGCTTGACCAACGATAAGTGAAATGCTCTGGTTGGCGCTTAGATCCAAGCTGTCTCCGATAGCTTGGATGGAAGTCGTATAGAGGACGGGAATAGAGGCTGAAGCAATGAGTGCTTGTCCGGCTGTGATTTTATCAGCGGTCAGTGCGGTTGTCATGATTTGGCCGATGATAGCAGATTGTGCAAAGACATTTTCTGCGTTGAGGGTTTGTACGGGTAGATTTGTATCAACGATGCCTTTTCCGTTTGTCATGGTTCCTGCATCGATTTCCTGCTGTGTGGGTGTAACGAGTGTAGTACTGATTGTACCGTCTGCGCTGACAGCAATATCGTAATAATAGCCGTCTGAGCTTTTCAAGGTAAGATTGCCAATAGTTGCAGAGATGGCAGTTGCAGAAGTCGCAGCAAGTCGGTCGATATAGAGTTCGTCTCCGATGCCGCTTCGAATGATGGCTTGGTTGGCTGACAGGTCCTTTATTTTTGAGTAGTCAATATCAGCGGATTCAAGATTTGCCGTGGTCGCTTTGAGGTGGGTGATATAAAGGTCACCGCCGGAGCCTCGGGAGAAGACAAGGTTTTCTGTCAGTGTATCGACAATCTGAGCCAAGTCGATTCGAGCGACACCGATTTGAGCGACCATCATTTGTGCCAAGGCAGCAGCCAGCTCATCCGTGTCGATTTGCTGTGCTTCAATTCGTCGGATAACATCTTGTTCAACAGTTCTTGTGATTTGTGTTTTGCCAGCAGAGGAAAGTGCTTTTTCTGTCAAGCCGCCCAGCAATTGTTTCCATATCCATTCGAGCTGTCGGTTGAGTTCCCGCATCTGTTGTGGATTCTGTAAATCCGTGAAAGTCCTGCGGACATTGTTTGTATTCATTAGTCGAAGTCCTCCTCGATGTGAATTTCAATGCCGCGATGGATTGTCAGGGGATTCCCGTCTACGTTTTCGATGCGGAATCGGAACATACGTCCTCGGACCTTTACTCGCTTTCGGATGATATTCAAGCCATTTTTGAGATTGATGATTTTTGTTCGTGTTTTCTTTTCGTTGATGGTGGAAAGCTTGATTTTCGGAAGCTGAGTTAAGTCAATGCTGTTGGCAGAAATTGTCATATAGATTCGTCCGGTTGATTTACGCGAAGTCTGAGAACCGCAGTCAATCCAAGGGGAAGTCCACACAGCATTGATGGGTTGTCCGAAGAAGGTAAGTCCAGAATCATAGCGATAGATTTTGTCTTCTCTCAGGAAGAGGATGGTTTCATCCTGTCCTTGCCGGAAGACTAACCAGTCATCCAAGCCTTCAATCCCGAGGATGTTGTAGGTTCCGTCAAGCAAATGATATTCGATTACGCAGTTGTTGATGATAGAACCGTCGAGAGGGATAGCCATATAAATGACGTTATCGACCAGGCAAGCGCAAGCTGTATCAATATTGCTGTCATTGATTCTGGACCATGTGTCTTTGAGCTTTCTGTCACCGTTCCAAGTCAGCGGAGCTGCTTGCATTCCGTTATAGCGAACAAGGCCGTCTGAAGCAAGGAAGTAAACGCTGGAACCGTCGGAAACAATGGTTCTGGGTGCAAGGGTTCCTTCCGTACCATAGACCTGTGTAAGCTGGAATTCGCCCGGATAAGTACCGGACAGACGATGAAGACTTTTGTCTTTGAAGATGAGAACATCGTCCATTGCGTTGATTATCGCTCGGATGCGTGAACCATCAAAGGTTGCTACATCGACAAAACCGCCGCCAGTGTATTCGCTGTCTTCATAATCGAGATTCCAGTCTTCGGGGTCAAATGTATTGCTCCAGTAAATCCTGTCGGGATAGGTTGAGGAAACACCGCCCCACAGTCGTTCGTGCAGGAGAGTAATTTGGTTGAAGTTGATTTCTTCACCAGCATTGATAATGGTAATGGTTCCGTCTGGCTGTTCCTGTGTGATTCTACCTTGAATCATGTGTAGGGGCATGAGAGCGGCTGAGACACCATCCCAATATTGAGCCGTATCGATGCCGTTTGTGAAGATAATCCAATCAGTTGTTTCGTGCTTGTAGTTCACAGCATACCAGTCATTTGTGGTGAATCCAGCACCAATAGCTGTCCATTCTTCGCAGCCCGGGTCTGAGACGTAGATTCGGCCATGCAAGGCGAGAATGATTTTCGTGAATTCTTCATGGGTTGTAGCATCTCTGAAGAATCCCTGATAAAGTCTGCCGTTTGCGGATTCATATATGGAGACTGGGGCTGCAATTCCATATTGTGTAACGCCATTTGCGGTTCGCAAATCGCCGAATCGGGCAATGAAGTTTACAGCATCAGGGGATGAGCCAATATCGGCAGAGTGTTCGCCCTTGGATTGATCCACACCAGTAAAGGCGTTGATGGATAGCTTTCGCTCTGCCATAGTGGAAGCATAGCTTGTGTATGAGGTCATTGAATCACTCCTTTGATATCGCCTCTTTGAGTTGCAATTAACACGCATAGATACACGGCTGCGGCATCAAATCGTGCATCGTGAGCGTGGATGTTTAGTTTGTGAAAGAGCTTGCAGCAGGTTTTCAGGATTTCTTCTTCGTTGAGTTGAAAGTATTTGCAGAGTTCTTTCAGGTTCGGCTGTTTTCTTTTTCCGGTTTTTGTTCTCAGGTGGAGAGATTGTTGAAAGTAGGTCATGGTATCCAGATATTGATATTTGGGAAGTCGAATGTCATTGCGTTCGAATTCCATATGGATAAGCCGCATATCAGATTGAATATTGTGTCCGATGACGATTTCCGCACTCAGAAACGGGTCAATCAGCGCCTCGATTCTGTCACTGAAGGATTTGCCATTGGACAGGTGAAACAGCCTCATTTTGCTGAATCCGTGGACTTTCTGGGCATATGGATTCATGGTGTCTACGGAGAAGAAGTAATTGTGGGCCTCGGGTTCTTGGTCTTGGTAAATGAAGGAGAGTTGGCAGAGTTGTTCAGGTGGTTGACCATTGCTTTCCGTATCAAGGAAAAGGGCTTTCATCTGAAGATTCCCCGAGGAATTCTTCTTCGGGTGTGGTCTTTCATGGAGTTTCTGACAGAGCGGAGAAGCATTCGATACTGCTGCATCCATTGGTTGCCATAGTCGAATTTTTTCTCCGAGTACCAGATCCTTGCACAAGCAAGGCAAACATAAATCATGGGGTCCACCTGAGCATCGGTAAAGACGGGAGTATCTGTGAGTTCTTCCAGCGGGTCAGGCTGGTAGTGGTAGTAGACAGTCAGCGTTGTTCCGGGCTGCGCTTCGGGTTCAATGATGTATTTCGTGAAGAATTTATAGGGAATGCTCGTAGTGATATCAGCATCAAAAAGGTTTTTGATAGCATACATCTGAGGGGTTACATTGGTCAGGTCGATATAGCCGTCGTTATCGACAATGACTTGTTCATAGTGGTCAGGAAGTGCCATTTCCCGAGAGACTTCTCTGTATGCTTCGTTTATTGCATCCTTGAAGACGTTGAAGTAATGCAAGGCATCATCTTCATATTCATCGTCATCATTCTTCTCGAATTCATCATATCGGTCTGAGTATCGGGCAGCCATAGTGCAGAGTTCGTCAAGCGTCATTCTGCAATCACCTCTTCAGGGATGTGGTCTGTTGTTCGATTGTTCTTCAGGTAATTGTAAGCCTCTTTCATTTTGTAGTTGGCTTTGTCAATGGTTTCCTGCTGTTTCTTTTTGTTCAATCTCTCGTTGAATTCATCGATTTCCCGGGTGATAATCTCTGTTCGTGCCGAGCTGTATTTGCGCGCGTATTCGATAGTACGTTCGTCGAGAGTATCAAAGGGAAGCACACAGGCCAGAGTATCGTAAGGCTGACTTTTACAATGGATTTCAAACTTCTGAGATTTTGTATTCAGCATAATAAAAAAGTCCCGGTTCACCTCTTTAAGACGAACCGGGATGTCCATTGTATGGGTCAGCACAGGTATATGGTCTTTACAAGCCATTCCTTCTGTGCAGAACATGAGTTACTCCTTATGGATTAGAGATGTTGTTGTTGACCGTAACGCTCATGGGATTCGACGGTGCGGATACTCCGGTCAGACGTGCGATGCCGCCGGGCAGTCTGCACATCAGATCGCAATACTTTGCGATAGAACCTTCGTAAATCGGGTAACGAGCATTGCGCTGCAGAATGCCATGAACATTATCATCCAGCCATTCCCAGTCAGCAATCTGGTCGATAGTGAACAGGGAAGTGTCATACAGGTCGATGCTGGCCGGAGCAAGGAATTTGTTCCTGACGAGCGGCATACCATTGAATTTCAGGGCTTTGTGGCCACCTTCGAGAATCATCACGTCGTTGATCGCCCTGCGATAGTTCATCAGTTCCATATAGTACTGGTAAGCAGTATTGCCACAGGCGATATGGTTGATGGTTACATCGTAGGTGTCTTCGATATCGTTGATGACGTTCTGGAGCTTGACTTCAGTCAGTTCGCCAAAGCTGTTATTGACAGTGGGAACCATCCAGCTATAGTTCGCTCTCGTCAAGCCGTATAGAGTGGTTACGTTGGTCGTGTCAAAAATCGCGCCAAGTCCGGTCAGTTCCAGTCCGGCAGAACCCTGCATAGTGATATAGGAACCATTGGTGGCGTTGGCAGTAATCGCCGTATCGATTTTGATAGCGCCAGTCGCATGATTGATATCGAGAATGCGGGTCGGTGCTGCGGTGCTGCTGATTTTCGTTCCAGCACCGTTGTAGACATCAATCGTCAGGCCGGGCAGAAGGTTTCTGGAATTGCTGCCAGATGCAACGGTTAAAGAAGTCGCACCAGAGGAAGCAGTAGAAATCGTGACCAGCTTACCGCTGCCATCACCGTAAATCTGACGGGCAAGGTTGAATTTCAAAGTCTTGACCAGCGTATCAACGTCACGCTGCAAGGCGTTGATGAAGGAACCAGCATCGGCTCCGGTAGCGCTTTTCAGAATCTTATCCGAGATGCTGATAGTGCCGTACAAGTTCTTGGTCGTGCTTTCAAACTGCTTATACAGGTTCTCGCCAGCAACAGGCAGGATTCCGGTTTCAGTGCCAGCGCCAGCGCCGCCGTTCGCGCCAATCTGGACAGCGCGTACAATCTTCTGATAGCCAGTGATGTTGTCGCTCGTCTGCAAGATTCTGGCGGCAAACGGGTCAGCCTGCATATTGACGAATTCACGAATCGGGTTGATATAGAGGACTTTCAAAGCCTCGGAAACGGTGGTCAGGTTAATCACTTAAATCACCTCGTTATTTTAGTCCAAGCATTTTACCAAGACCACGCTTTGCCTGTTCCATGGAATCAGGGGCGGGTCTCTGTCCAGTCAGAGGAACATTTCCTCCTTCACCAATAGAGTTCGGAATCGAGCCTCCGGTTCTGGCAATGGATTCAAGATGATCCTTGAGCACGGCATCTTTGATTTTATCGTTGTTTGCCATTCTCTTGATGAATTCATCGTCTTTCAGAAGCTCTTCTTCAGAACGGTACTTTGCGGAACGGACAGCGTTATAGGCCCGTTTCAGGCCGTCATTCGCCGTGCTGAGTTCCGGATGCTCTACGATAAACTTCGTGATTTCCGGCATCACTTCCGCGATATCCGGCATATCCTTTGCATCTTTGCCCCAAGCTTCCTGTACGAGCTTGTTTCGGGCTTCGGTCTGAAGCTTGTCGTAGACAGGTCCCATTTCCTCTCGAATCGCTTTCTTCAAGCCGTTCATCGGGTCGGAGGGTTCGAGTTCCTGTTCGTTGTCCAGCGCTTGCTGGAATGCGAGCAACTGACTGAGCATTTCCTGATATTCCGTTGCTTTGGAATCCCGTTCCTTGTACTTCGAAACAAGTTCCTCTACGCTGCTTACGCCCAGGCTTGCAAGTAATTCAGCAGTCGGGTCAGGAGTTGCGGCAGCAGGTGTCGCGGCAGCAGCGGAATCCACCGGAGCTGCCATATCTTCAACAGGCGGTTCTGCCTGAGAAGGCTGAGGCTCGGGTACAGGTGCATTCGTTTCAGGAGTTTCTCCATTGAGCATCTGCATCAATCTTGCGTTTTCTTCTTCATTCAACATATTTCTTTCCATGTTTTACTCCTTTCATGACTGAGGGCTTGAGATGTTTCTGACAGTTCCACCAACAGCGCCTTGCTGTGCTGAAGCCAGCATAGCGGCTTCTTCAGGATTCGCGCCGTTGTTGAGTACGTTCTGAGCAGCCTGTCCACCGGGTCCCTGTCCGGCAAGTGCCATTGCCTGCTGTGTGGCGATGTCTTTGTGTTGCTGGATGTGTTCAAGCCAGATTCGGGCCTTATCAGGATCCTTATCTGCCATTGAACGGAAGTCAGCGCTGAGAGCGTACTTCGTGTGTTCTGCGATGTGGGAAGAATGATTGTCAAGCTCCATGATATCGGGAGAAGTCCCACTTTCAAATTCAAAGGCTTCTCGCTGCGCTCGGACGGAATGAAGTTCTTCGATGTCAATCGCGGATTCCCAGTTGCCGAGCTGGAAGATTTCAAGCAGTTTTGAGCGCGTTTCTCGGGTCATGCGGCCAGTTTCCGGGTCCGTAAATAGTCCGACCTGAAGAAGTTCCAAGGCAAGCTGTTTGCGCTGAGCGGGTGTGTTAATCATTTCGTTGTCGGTATCGACAATCACGTCATCACTGGTCAAATCCGTGCCTTTCCAGATAAGCGCAGAAACGTCTCCGGCATTCTCTCCGGCAATACGGGTTACTCTTGGAACCGTAACGAGCTGCTTGTAGATACGCAGCCATTGTTTGCCAAGTTCACGTATTGCGATTCGGATGTTTTCACTGGTCAGAGTAAGTCGTGTATCGTCCTGTTCTTTCAGGATTTCAAGTGCAGTACCGGAAGAAATCGCTGGCGGGGTCTGAGATGTTTTTGACATCTCGGAAACACCGGATATAGATACGAATTCTCCGGCAAGCTGGTCCACCTGCTGAAGCAATGTGGCGGGGATTTCTTGCGGAGTCATCCAAGCAGGGGGAGTAGTACCCGGCTTGAATTCGACAACGCTTCCCGGGGGAAGTCCCGTATCAAGAATGGAATCATCGACAAGACTGCCTTGTTCAACAATCATGTTACCGATTGTCATTCGGGCAATGTATTCGTTAATACGATTCCTTACAGCGTTGTAGTCTCTTTGAATGGGGATGCATCGTTCTACGACGCTTGTTCCCCAGAGAATTCCTGTAGAAGTCAGGCAGCGCTGATGCGTGAACGGATATCCACGTCGATAGTATTTACCGCACTTGTAAGGCAAAACGCCTATGTGTACGCAGATATCACCGACAATGATTGCGTGTCGGCCCTCGGGGAAGTCACGGTTCGGTCGTTCGTAGTATTCCAGAACGAGTTCTGCGTCATCGATGTTGTTGTCTCGGACCTGCATCATGGAAGGATTGTATCCGATACCGCCGGAGACCATTCCGCTCATCTCCATGGAGAAAGTGTTCATGGTCCGGCCTTCCACCTGAATACCCCACTTCAGTTTGATTTCGTCAGTGGTGTAAACCTTGGCATGAATGATGTTGTCGCAGTCATCCAGATTCTCGATGTAGCAGCTCGACGGAAACATCTCGTAGTAGGGAACGACAGAAGGTGCGATATCGCCCTCATAGATGGGCTTTCCATTGAAAGTTCCAAGGCAATTCCCGGCAGTGGTGTCCCATCCGGTCTTGTAGAATACACCACCGCAGGTCTCAGACCATGTTGTTCCCTCAGCAAGGATTCTCGGCATATCCAGATTCGCATAAACGCATTTCAGCAGCTTTGTACTCATCTTGGCCGCTATGATATCCTTCGTATCGCTGGTTACAGGCCGTACAATCATGCCCGGCTGTACACGGCTCAGCTTTGAAAGCCGTGTTTCCATAATCGGGGCAATCTGATTGTAGACGGTTCGCATTTCCCAGTCGAATGTAGACGGATAGTCTACGACTTCTCCGGTTGATTCAAGAATATCGCAGTATTGGTTCCCGGCAATGAAGTTCTGATTTAGTCTCCACTGCAATTCGAACGGTCTTCGTTCTTCTTTCCGCTTCTCAAACGCTGCTTTGACTTCGCCAACAAAGGCTTCAACGTCAGGATCTTGCAGAATTTCCCGTATTCCGATGTCAGGGTCAATATGGGAAAGCCTGAAGAATCGTTTCGCGGTCTCTTTCAGCTTTGAAGCCACTCAGAATTCACCTCCGGCTGTTCGCTTCGTGTTCAATAATCCAGTTTTTCGCCCTGTCTGTGGGCTTTTTCGTCCGCTTGAAGCGCCGTTTCATCACTTTTTCTTTGGTTTCGGGCTTCATTTCCGATTCCAACATAAAAGCCTTGAGGAAATCGTTCCGCAAGGCTCTCATATTCTTGTTGGTATTCACTTCAACTTTCAGAATCAGCAGTCCAATGATGCAGATTCCGATGTAAAATCCAATCATAAGCGCCGCCTTTCTTGTTTCAATCGCTTTGCAAGCCGTATTTTGTGGGCCAACAGGGGATTTTCAAAGTCGGAATGAGGAGTAGTACCCTCGGGTTTGCTCATGATGTAGTATCTCAGGTCATCCATCGCGTGGTCGTTCTTCTTTATCGGCTCTTCTTTCGCTCCATCTTTCATTTCTTTCCAGCGATAGGCTTTGATTTCTTTAATCATCGCTGTGCAGTTCTTGAAGATGAACAGCTTCGGCTTTCCTTCCGGCCAACGCTTCTCATCAAAGTGAGGTTGCAGCTCCAGATATTTCTTCACTGTCTGTATGCCAGCCCATTTTGACTTGTTGACCTTTGTGTTGACGTTCATTCCGCATTCTCGGAAGATTTCAGCAACGCTTCGCTCATTCTGAAGCGAGTGCTGGTCCGCAGCAGCGTCCATGATACAGCTTAAATGCCCTCGTGTATCTCTCTTCCAGTCAAGTTCAGTGGCAATCCGCTCTATCTCTCTCATGTGTTGCATGATGTTCCACCCGGCTCTGTAGTGTTCCGCAACAACATATACGTTATTGTCGTGATCTACTGCGTAGAAATGCGCACTCAGAGGCGCATCCATGCCCGGGTCAATCGATATCGTGTCTTGCCATTCTCTCGGAATCGGAAACGGGTCTATGACGTGTATCTCTTCTCGGAATTCTTTGTAGACCAATCCACTTAAAGCAACAAATTTTCCGTGCCGTCTCGCTTCCAGTTCTTCGTCTGTCAGCGTCAATGTCAAACGCTCTATCTCTCGTTTGCTCAGATATGGATTGTCTTCCCATGACATCGGAATGTACCATACTTCCGGGTCATCGTTCTCGTTCAGATATATCGCATCGTATACCCATGTCAATCCCTTCAGGGGTGTCATCGTTCCCCAGATTTGCCCTTCACAGTCAAGTGTACGCATCACGCACTCTTGGTATATTTCCAAGGGCGGCTCTTCATCAAACCATATCCAGTCTTTCGACGTGCCTTGAAAGCGCTCTCGACCTTGGTCACAGCTCTTGAATCCGATGACTGAATTCCCGCCGTGTATGCTCTCCACCAAGATAAAGTCTATGACACCGTGTGCAGGGTCATCCGCTCGTCCTTCTCGCATCTTCACTCCCTTTATCCACTCGGGAGCAAGATAGCTCAGCACTTTCGCTTGCGCAACGTCTCGCTGTACTTCGTTCGTCAGGCTTACAACCCATCCGTCTGTCGGCTTATTTATCTGCTTCCAAGGATGCGTTCCCCTCGCAAACCATACCGCTTCAACCGCTCCGACTTCCGTCTTCCCGGTTCGGTTGCCACCCAACGCCCATCGGTTTCTCTTTTCGCATCTGTGGAATATCTCCTGCTTCTTGTGCGGTTTGTAGTATTCCAGCTTGTGTTCTATCTTTCGCCTCTGAAGTTCCTCAATTAACATAGAGGCTTCATAAAGAACATCCTTGGCCTCTCTTCCGAGTACCAAGGGTTTGTCTATCTTCTCAGCTAAAGCCTCTAAATTCGGCTTTTTAGGCTTTGGATTGATATACTCAGAAGCTATGCTGCTCGTTATCTTCAGAAGGCTACACCCCCCTTTGAGCTACCCGGGTTAGGTTTTTAGAGTGTGTTTCGGAGAGGGGGAGACCCCTCTCCCTTCCCCCAGCTAAGGGGATGGGAGCTACGTAGCTTCGCGTTTCCGGAACCCCGGGTATGCTACCCGGGGTCCGTAACCGCGAAGCCCGCCAGCCCCAGCGCTGTGCTACGTCGAGCCAGCCCTCCACCATATGCTCTCTCTGCGCTACACCAGCTTAGTTACCCCAGCTACCGTTCGCCTATTCAGGCCATTCTGTGGTTTGGTGGGGGTGGGGGAAGTTACTGTTAGCTAATACCATCTCCCCAATCCCAGTACTAACTGTAAGCCTTATAGAGCTAAAGCAATACCCGGTAACTGGGAGCTATATACAACAAGCAGAAGATATAGCAAACTGGAAGGAGAGAATAGCCTGTAACTGAAGAGCAGTAGCAAAAGCAATAGTTAGATACTAACTGTTAGCAGAATGGGGCAAACAACAAGGTGAGCAGCTAACATAGCTACTCACCGTAATGCATTCTGGAACAAAGTTCGAATTTTGTCAAGCGTTTTGGGAATTTTCTCCCATTTGCTGCAATACACTGGATAGCTTTTGTGGTTTACGCACTTCGTTTTTGCGAAATAGCATAAATGCTATTTACTACTAATCGATTTGCTGTCCCATCAGCATAACTGGGAGAAAGGACGGAACCATGGCTACTAAACTCATCAAATACAAAGATCATTACGAATTACTGAAGTTGTTTGCTACTATCAACGACATGGCAGACGCAGCCGAGGAAGCTGATCGCCGCATTCAAAGAGGAGAGATGAACTTCAAACAAGCGTCTGCATTCCTTGAGAATTATCTGGAAAGCAAGAACGTTTATATCCGTTCCGCCTGATGATGGCAAGTTGGTTACTTGCCGAAACAAAGGCTTCCCGCTTGGGAAGCCTTTGTCGCGGAAAACCGAATACCAAAGTCAACGGTTTCTGCATTGCGAAAATGGAGCAAATGCTATTTTCAGCTCCACACAACATTTGACGAAATAAAAGGAGGTATACCCCATGAAACTCACTCTGGATCTGTATTACCTTTACTCGGAGGCTTCTGCGCTTTTCTCTGATAAAAATCGGTTTTACCGGACTTATCACGGAAAAGTAATCGACTCTTATGAAGCAAATGAAGCTTATGATAGCTTCATTTCTTCTGAGAGACTCATCAGAGCATTCGCACTGATACTCAGCATCCCCGTGAATGCCTTGTATCAGTTTTCCCGCATCGCAGACCGTTACGGTGAGCGGAACGGCTGGGAGCGCAGCCTTTCTTCAGAGGACATGGAGCGGCTGCTGGAAGGTCTCATCGTAGCTTACTCTGATTAACTAATGTTACCTGTGCTATCTGGGTATACGGGCAGAAAGGAGAATAACCCCATGAAAAACAATCTTGATTCGTTTGAAATTAAACTAATGCTTGACGACTATATCTACTGCTTAGAAGAATATTCTAAAAGCAACTATACTAAGTCTTGTGATCAATATTATGAATCACGAGAATTTGTTCTAAGAGTATGTGCAATAATAAAAGTAATGCTCAGTACTCTAATTTCGTTTTATCGCGCAATTCGAAAGTACGAAAGCAAATTCGGATGGGTTAATTCCGCTGATCGTGATAGACTTCTCAATTTCTATATCGACCAAGAGTATCAAGAACGAGAGGCCCGCTAAGGGCCTCTTTTCTCTTTTGTGAACATGAGGCAAATGCTATTTTTTGCCTCACAAACTATTCTACATTTTGAAAGGAGGTACCCACAATGACACGTGAGTACGACTACAGGGAGACCATCACCTCCGACATCCTAGATTACATCGAGGAGAACATTAACCTTAGCGACTATGCCGACCGAGACGAGCTGGAAGAAGCTCTAAATGATGAGCTTTGGATTGCCGATTCGGTGACTGGTAATGCCAGCGGCAGTTACACATTCAATCGATACGAGGCAGAGGAAAACCTCTGCCACAATCTGGATCTTTTAAAAGAAGCTTTGGATGAATTCAGCTCGAATTGCGATATTCTGGAAAATCCGGAAGCTTGCGACGTTACGATCCGCTGCTACCTTCTCGGCGAATGCCTTGCAGAAGCACTAGATCAACTCGAAGCTGAAGGCAAGCTGATCTTTAAGGGCGAAGAGAACTAACTCTTCGCCCTTTGTTTTCTAAGAAAGGAGATGTTTCCATGCTAAACGCAGGCTTTATCGAGCTGTCTACCGAAGAAGCCTTGGAGCTTGGAATGCCAGTCAACTGGCTTCTTCAAGATATCGAATAAGAGCAGATGCTATTTATCTGCTTCTATAACTTTATCGACTAAAGAAAGGTGGTAGCTATATGTTGATTACATGCGAAAAATCCCTAAAAGGCTTCGAATTCTGGTGCGGTGCTAAAGGTACTGCTAAGTTTCTCACAGAAAAGGATTTTGATATTATCGAAGGCTACTTAGAAGAATTATATCCTGAAGGAATGGATGAGACTGAAATAAATGACTTCTTCTGGTTTGAAGATAATACAATTGCGGAATGGCTCGGCTATGAAAGCTTCGATGCACTGATGGAGGATCGGGAGCATTAGCTCCCGGTCTTTCCTCGTTGAAAGGTGGTTTTGAAATGCCCGATTTATCGTCACTGCTGAAATCTTCTTCAGCTATGTTTAATCCCAAGAATAAACCGTTCCCCTTCAAGTGGACCGTTCCTGTTGCTATCGGAAGTGATTACTTCCATTACTGGCGGAATATCCAAGATCCAAAAGTTTCAATGAAGAAACTTTGGGATGATTCTCATTGCAATGTTTTTCTGTACACGACCGACCAATCCGACGCACATCAAGTCCTTAATTGGACGATGTTCGCTCATAATAAGTCTACAGATAAGTGGCTTGTTAGCACAGGTGGTATCAGTTATGGAACAGCGAAGGATGCTGAAAAGCATCTGAAATCAGGAAAACGACAGTTGATTCAAGCGATGGACCAGTTGTGGTGTATCAAATTTATGAAAGCCTCATAATGCTATTTTGAGGCGAAAATAGGTTGTGCTATCGGCCAAACGGGCAGGAAGGATGGGTGTTATGAGCCTTCATTACGAGAATAACGGTGGTTATTGGAAATGGTACTCTGATATGGAGGGGCTGAAATATTTCTGCACTGACCGAAATGGTGAAGGAATATTTCTTGTAGATCTCCTCAGGAATGAACGGACACAGCTTGAAGGAACCTTAGATTTCTCACTTATAGGAATCAAGAATCCTCAAGCTAAAATCAGACGTTGGATGAAGAGCTAAACAGCTCTTCATCCACAGAAAGGAGTAAATTCATGGTTACGAATGCATATGGGATTAAAATTGACTTTGAGGTTGCAGTAAGATTGATGGATGATGTCCTCAGGGAGCAGGTTCATGAAGAACTTGCTCCCTGTTCTGAACAGGAATTCTTTGATAGATATTGCGAACTGGATGAAAGCTGGATCTTGAATCAGCCGCATCCGCAATTCTGAGGAAAATGCTGAGCCAACGGCTATACGGGCAGAAAGGAGAAAAACATGAAAACTTATATCAGAGAAATCGAAGGAAAATGGTATGCCTTTGGTGGCGATATCGATAAGAATCAAGTCTACTCGATTGGGAAGGATAACCCTCCGAGTTTTACTGGTTGTAGTCATTATGTTGCACGCTGGACAGATTATGGCATACGCTACATCGCCAATGCTTCTCCGAACAAGCAAGCCGCTCGGAAGAAAGCAATTCGAAATGGTGATTTTGATCCTCGCATTTCATTCTAATTAGATTCTATGCTGTCCTATCGGCAATACGGGGAGAAAGGATGGGAGCTATGGTTATGAATTCATGCGGCCATATTTCAGAAAGTGAGGAACGCAACACGATTAAGTCTATCAATTACTGGGAGCTACCCAGCACAGCCATGTTCATCCGCGATGAGTATATCGGTTGGTACCATATCTGTTACTATTCGGATGTAAACGGAATCGAGTATAAGGTTACTTACTATAGCGAGATTTTTCACGATTAAACGATTACCCGCCCCGGAGGTTACGAGGGCAGAAAGGAGTTATTATGTTCGGAACGATTTCTCGTAGCAGCTATAGCTATATCATCAAAGTTGATGGCTATCGAAAGATGATGCTTATGTATTATACCAAGCGCAATGCGATAAAATGCTATCGCGAACTTCATAATCTCAAATACAAGCATATTACTTGGATTGAGATTTAAGTCACAAACAAGCCCAGTTCTCCGTTATTGACGGATTTCTGGGCTTGCTATATAATGAATATATAGAAAGGGTGTTTGTCATGAATGAAGATACCAGAATGATTCTTGAAGCGATTGGCGAATTGCGTTCTGAAATGAATGCGAGATTCAATTTGGTCATCGAAAGATTCAACGAGGTCAATGAAAGATTCAACGAGGTCAATGAAAGATTTATGGGTGTTTATGAAAGAATTGATAAAGTTGATGAGGACTTGTCCTATCAGTTGAATCGCGTTGAAGATCGAATTTCTTCGGTTGAAAAGCGATTGTTTAGATATGAGCGCATGACAACTCAGAATCTTCAGGATATTGCGCTTCTCAAGCAATCTTCCTGAAATTACCCCCTGCTCTTCATGGGCAGGGGGTCTTTTTTTGTGTTGGGTCGCTATTCCTTGGGCGGCTTTATGATGCTTTCAATGTCTTCTTCGACTTCTCGAATACTCCATATACAATCTATGTTGTTGGCAATTATTTCATTTCTTGCAAGCTCTGCGTCAAGTTTTGTTTCATAAATTGCCAATGCGGTATATCCGTCAAGCATCGGATGGATTCCGAGATAGATTCCGAGTATATTTTTGGTTTCCTTTATGATGTTTCCCTTTTCTTTTGCTTCGGGAGAGAGTATGTCGAGAAAGAATTGAACTGCCCAGTATTTTTCGTGTTTCATAGGTATCCTCTTTTCTGTGCTGCTTCTTTGATTGCCTCTATGCTTTTCGTATAGAGTGCGTAGGCCCATTGTCGAGAACAGATCCGCTGTTCTGCGGATTCGTTCTCTTCCAATATACGTTGGATGGTTTTTCCGTTGAGGACGTGTTCACGGAGAATCATTGCCTGAAGCTTTTTATTGGCCTTTATTAGGCGTTTCTCCTCGCTTTCTACAAGGTGTATCCACTTGTCCCATTCCTTCAGAAATGGTGGTTTATAGGCCGCATTCAGGGCTAATCTGGCAGTGTGGTCAGCCGTCTTATTCGTTGGGCTGGAACGAAAGTGAGTATAGATAGGGGAGAGACCGATAGAGGAATTCTCTACGGTCTGCTCCAGTTGACTCTGTTCGTAGTATTGCCAGAGTCTTTCAAGTTTTGATTTCACGACTTCTGTGTTTCTGTCCATATTGATATGGTGTCGAAATCATTTCCTCTTCGGTCCATCCGTTATAGATTCGGCTTTTGAGTACGTTTTTTGGAATCCCTGAGATGAGTGACATTTCTTCTAAGGTGGCGTAACCGCCTTTGAATGGGTACATTCTTCGCTGGCCTTTGACATTTCCGAATGTTTCTTTGTAGATCTCTTTGAAAGTGTCGTGATATAATTTGCAGTTGCCGTTGCAGTCTGTTTTCTCACAGTTCAGGCATAGATTTATCATGCGTTGGTCTCGCTGGATGATCGCGCTTGCGCTGTTGTTCTTAGCAAATTTTGCCATGCTTATAGGGCCTCGTGATGTTCTTTTTCATTTTTCTGAAGATTTCATCTCCGATGTGAAGACCCATATAGCGCGCAAGGTCCATGGTCCGAATCATGATGTCAGCAAGTTCTTCTCCAACGCCTGAGTAATCTTCGTGTTTCTGGATCGCTTCAACGGCTTCGCCGACTTCGCATCCAACTTTTGAAAGCTGAGCGAGAATGAAGTTTCTCTTGGAATCCGCAGCTTCTTTGGCCTTGTCTTGGGCGTTCAGGAATTGAAGCGTATCTTCTATGTCATCGTAGAATCCGTGCTGAAGTGCGTTGTCGTGAGCGGCTGCTGCTACGATTTCGATGTGTTTGAAATCATCGGGTATCAACATTACCATTTATTCATCCTCCATTATCAGTGAGATGAGTACGTTTCCCTTTTCGCGATAAGTGCTGATTACTGACGTTGACCAGACTTGTTTATCGTCTGCGTAGGCGATTCCGTTGAGTGCATCGAGAATGCTTTTGCAGATATTGTCGTTATCAGGCTTTCCAAGGTACGGCTGTCCGATATGGATTTTGTTTGGTTTCGTTTTTCTTATTGCAGATTTGGGAATAGGGAAGTTTGCGTAGATATGTACGGAGACAGGTCCTTTCATGAGCGGTTCTTTTCCGTAGATTTCTTTATAGGCTTCTTTGATCTTGGTTTCGTATTCAATGTTTTCCTTCGGATTGAATACGTGTCCGTTCTTGGTGGCTCTCGGTCTTGCCTTGCCGTGAGGCTTTCCTTCAACGTTGAATATTCTAATCATGGTGTTTCCTCATCATCCAAAGTATCGGTTCGAAGATAAACAGGATCCATTTCATTGTCCAGATCCAGATTTTCTGAAGGAGATTCTGTTTCTTGTTCCGGTTGATTCTGCTTTTGAGTTCGGTCAGCTTCAAAGCGTTGTCACGCTTTTTCAGTTCGCTTTCAATGATCTTATTCATAAATTCTTTTGAAGGTTTCTTGTTAATGTGTTTGGTTTCTTTCACGATGGTTCCGTTCTGCATAGAGGCCGTCTTGAGAATGATTTCTTCAGGCGTGTGTAGTGTCACGCTGTAGGCTGTCAGCATATTATTCCTCCATCTTTGCGCCACAGCGCGGGCAGTAGTTGTAAACTATCGGAACGGTACCATCACAGAGACAGCAGCGTGACCATTCTCCCCACCTCTTCGGCTTTATGAATCGCCCATGCCGCACAGGCTCAGCGTCGATAGTGGGCGTTTTGTCAATTTTTATCAGTACTTGCGTTCCATAATCGTCTATGATGCCGCATACTTTTAATTCACGTTTCAGCGCGTCTGCGTCAATCAGTCTCATGATCGTTCTCCTTCGTCTCCTTGTTAATGCTCTCTTCCTGTTCCTTGCGTAGCCGTCCGCAGGGAAACATTTCGTGGCAAATTCCGCCGTGATAACCGCACATGGGTACGAGGAATTCCTGCATGAACGGATTGACTTGATTGACGAGGCTGCACATTCCTGTCATGATATGCTGTGTGATGGGGCTTGCCTGTCCGCAGAGGCGCTTGTTTGCCATGATCATGAGTTCCTCTGCATTTACATCAAGAATCATTTGTACAGGAGTGCATCGGGGTGCGTGGTCACCGTCTTGATGCATACGGTCTTCCCGCAGCGTGCTGATGTAAGGCTGTGCGTGGACGTGTCTCGCAAAGTGTGTTGCCGTGTTGCTCGGAATGTCTACGAAGAGAAAACTGTACATTGCCCTGCGAATGGGGCTGTGTCTGGCACGGAGAATGGATTTCAGCCAGTCTTCCGAGAGCGGGTGGATCGGCCGCTTGTCGATGGTAATCAGTGCGCGCTTCCGCACTTCTTCCCAGTCTTTCTTGTCGGGGTATTCAATCAGCTTGATGGTGGTCGTACCGTGCTTGTGATGGGCGTGATATTCGAGAAGTTCTGTACAAATCATTTTTTGTATTCCTTTCCGAAGATGTCAAGTTGTCCGTCGAGTGGTTCTAATCGTTCATCAGTGCGCTCATGTCTCTGCTTCTGCTGAAGAGGTCCCGCATGGATTCCTCGGGCAATCGTATTTCGTAGGTCCGGTTTCGGATTCGGCTGAGAATCCGCTCGTCGTAGGCAAGCTCGTCGATGCGAAGATTGCTCGTGTAGATTGTCGGTCGCTTTGTGATTGCTCGTTGGTCCAGTATGTTGTAAATCGTTTCGTTTACCCATGCGCTTTGTTTTTCCACTCCGATGTCATCCAGAATCAGGATTCGTGAGTTCGTCGCTTTGCGGATGATATCCGCTGTGCTTCGTCCACTTTCTTTGTCGTAGCTGGTTCTAAGGTCTCCGAGCATGGTGGTCATATTGCACCACTCCACCCAGTAGCCTTGTTTCGTGAGTTCAGCGCCGATGATGGTACTGAGCATGGTCTTTCCGGTTCCTCGGGTCTTGCTCACGAAGTAAAGGCCCATTCCGTCAAGGGATTCCCATTTCTGGATGTACTTCATCGCAGCTCGCTTTGCGAAGCTCGCTGCTTCCCGGTTCTTCGCGCTGTATCCATCCAGTAGGAAGCTTTCAGGCGTTCTGTTCATGAAGCTCTCGGGAAACGCTGTGATGCTCGGCCTGTTGCTCTTTCTGAATTCCTCTTCGCTCATCCAGAAATAGGTCATGCCGTCTTTCTGGGTTGCGTGGATGCCGTGGCTTTCGTCAAAGGCTTTGATCGGGTTTCCCGGCTCGTTGTAGCTGGTCCAATAATCGTCAGTAGAGAAGGTCTTGCTTGTGGGTTCTGAAGAATTCTCGCTGAGTTTCGTCCATATCGGCGAAAGGGTCTTGCTCTGTTTCAATGTTTGCGTCATAGTCTGCATAGTCTTCACCTTCCGTGTCTTCCCAACGTCGTTGGTTCAGCCAAGTGGCCGGGTGGGGTATGTATTGGCCGTTATCCTTTTTCCAGTCGAAAGACTGTTTGGCTTTGTTGATTGCCGTCAGCAAGATCTGTGTTTCGTCAGGACTGGGTCTGATTTTCAGCCAGCTCTTGTAAGCGGCTCCCTTGCCTTGTTTTCGAGGGTAGGCTTTCCAGAATCGCTCAAAGTCATCAGGGTAGTCCATGGTGACACGCGATTTTCGCGCCGCCGACGAAGGGTTCTCTTTCTCTCTTGCTTTCTCTGTCTCTCTTTCTGGGGGGATTATAGGGGGGTTAGGGGTTATAGGGGGAAGGGGGGAA
>Ga0310694_10000634_pt1 | contig 44700 bp, 33 predicted proteins | sample 174DNAGHGhighgp2_FD_203884 | JGI IMG/M metagenome (GOLD analysis project Ga0310694, IMG submission 203884) | Sheep rumen microbial communities from Palmerston North, Manawatu-Wanganui, New Zealand - 1742 DNA GHGhigh gp2 (v2) (version 2) | ecosystem: Host-associated > Mammals > Digestive system... | reverse complement strand
TTTCTCGATTTTTGCATATTGATAATTGTTTTTTCTATGAAATTTAAAACACTCATTTTCTTTCTTAAGCTCATGGTAGAAATATCACGAGAAAATGTAGGTAATTCATTTTCTTTAGTTTGTCATAATTCTGCTAATATGGCAGAGTCTGTTTTATCTGTTTTAGTTCATCTAATAGTACATCTAATTTGTTGATTAGTAATAATTGGGTTAATTTCTTTTACATTCCATCCATCTTCACTTAATTTTAACGTCGCTTCTAAATGAAACATCCCTGTGGATTCAATAACTAAAGGGACATTGGAGTTAAGTCATCATTCTTGTAATTCTTTCGAAAATTGGGAAATAGCTTGAGAATTGTTTTGAATTCTGTAGTATTGTTTTTGTCAATGGTTAGATAAACAAACATCTATCTTCTCCATTGATACATCTAATCCAATAGATTCAACTTCTTCAAGTTTAATTCATTGGAGTGATAGTTTTCTTTCCATGTAATAAGTGGTTAGAGAATAAAATGGATAAATCAAGATCTATTTATATGGGATATCCTACTTAGTTATAAAGGCTTGTAAGAAATTACATCCTAACCTATTAATTAATCCTGTAAATAGATAAAGTGGAATAGGAATAATCTTAGAACAAAGCTTAATGCTTCAGGAGAGGATTCAATTCTCTATTCCACTTGATTTTCCACATAATATTATACTTAATAACTATAATTTTACTATATAATTATCTTTCTTCTCTTATAGTAGGAGAAGGAAATCACGAAGTGATGGGGAGGTTTTATTGACTAGAGGAATGTGCTCCTTTGTAAAGGAGCTGTCACGAAGTGACTGAGGATTTCTGTTGAATCAAAAGAACCTCACCCTATCCCTCTCCTAGTAGGAGAAGGTGACCGAAGGTCAGATGAGGTTCTGTATAATCTGTAGGGACGAGATTCTTCTCGTCCTTTTTTGGTATATCATCATTCTGAACGCAGTGAAGAATTTTAAGATGTTTCGCTCTCGCTCAACATGACGAAAAATAAGTCATCCTGAGTGTAACGAAGGATCTTAAAATACGAAAAAAAGTTTCGCTCTCGCTCAATATGACACAAGCCTAATCTTCGGAGAATAATTTCTTGGAGATATTTTAATAGAAAAACGCTTACCTTCGTGTGAAAATGAAAAATAAGCTTCATAAAAAAGTAAAAACGATTAAATTAACTGAATGAGAATTTTATTTCTCAAAAAAAGAAGTCAGACTTCTCCTCTTTTTTTATCTTAAATTTTCAAAATCTTCAACGGAAAGTTCGATATCTCTTAAAATCTTCTTAAGTAATCAGACAGAAATTTCTTCGTTTCCATGAAAAGGAATAACGATAGTTTGTTTTGTTTGATCATTGAAGAAAAATTTGTGACTTCCATGGGTCCTAATATGTTGAAAACCTAAATTCATCAAAATTTTTTCAAGAATTTTTGGAGAAATTGGATTTAATTTAGGCATATTCTATCTCCATAGCAAAATTAAATCTTTTCACAGCTTGATAATCCGATAAATCATTCATAAGATTGATACTTCATTCTGTGACTTCAGTAAGTCTTGATAAAAGTTCTGGTAAAGTTTTTGCTTGAGTGTAACATGCAGGTAATCATAGGACTTCTCCCACAAAATACCCATTTTCATCTTTTTCGATAAGGATTTGATATTTTTCTTTCATAAAAGCTTTTGAGCAGATAAAACTACCATAAATATAGAAATTCGCATACAGAAATCAATGCAAAAGAAAATTAAAAAAAAGAGAAGTCAGACTTCTCCTCTTTTAACTAATCTTAACGATATACCAGAGTTGATCTCCGTTAGTATAAGTACAATCGTAATTTCATAATTGAGATTGTTTGGTAGTATCTCATTGAGTAATAGTATTGCAGATAGAAATTTCTTTATTATTACCTGATAAATCCAAGATGTTTCCTGTAAAACTTACATAGTTTGCTTTACTTTCGTTCTCTACTTTCGCACCAAGAACGATAGCTTCAGAACTTCCTCATTTTTGTGGAATTACGAGATAAGTATAATTTTGTCATGTGATCTTAATTTGTGTAGTATTAATTTTAGCCTGATAATCTTGTTCAATAGGATCTTTAGGAATATCAGTAAGTAATCCTCATTCTACAAGGGGATGTAAAGCATTAGTCCCCGTAGAAGTAGATGAAGGCCATGATCCTTTGAGATTTCTATATCATAAGATTGCAGTATGTAATTTAGCAATATCAGATTGTCTCGCAGTATCTCTCGCTAAAGCTTGTGCTCATACCAGTCTCGGAAGTAAAGCAGTCATAAGGATCCCAATGATGACGATAACGATCAAGAGTTCCACTAAGGTAAATGCTTTTTTTCGTTGCATAACATCTGATTATGAATATTAAGAGAATTTGAGAATATATCGAAGATTTGAAGAATCTTTAGCTTTACAATCACTTGTTGTTGCACTTGGTTGTACATTTTCATTAGCATTAACCTCAACAGTTTTACAAGTGAAAATATTTTTAAAGTCTCCTGTGAGATCAATTTCGTCTGCCTTTTGACTAACGTAATTTGCCCTTGAATCTGTTTCGGCTCTTGTTGCAAGTACAATTGCTCAACTAGTTTGATTATTCTTTGTTACTACAAAATAAAGAAAGTCACGTCAAGTACCAACGTTAGCATTGTTGGTATTTTTTCCCGCAGATCAACTATAGCTAAGCTCAATAGGATCAAGTGGAAGTTCTGTCATAAAACCATTGTTTACTAATCATGAGAGCTCATTTGTATGCGTGGATTTTTGCATAGGCCATTTACCCTTGAGTGATCTGTAGGACATAATGGCAGTCTGGAGCTGAGAAAGTGCAGTCATTCTCGCGGTATCACGAGCGATATCCTGAGCTCCTTGGAGTCTAGGGAGTAAAGCGGACATCAAGATACCAATAATCACGATAACGATTAAGAGTTCCACGAGAGTAAAAGCTTTAAGGATTTTAGAAGGTAGTTTCATGGTAATAAATTTTTGTTAAAAAATAAAATTCAACAATACTATAATAATTTGAAATCAGAAAACAAATAAAAAACGAGAGAATAGACGTGGAAACAAGAGAAAGATAATAGGACATATTGACAGACAAGGTATAATATATAAAGATAAGGAAAGAGAGGGTAAACCAGAAAGGAGTTTGGGGAGAAAAAATAAAAAATATTCTTAATTTTCAAACTTGATTTATTTAGGAAAAAGAATATAATATATTTCGAATAGAATCGAAAAGTATAAAGAAATTGTTATATATTTCGAATTGAATCGAAAAGTATAAAGAAATTTATATATTTCGAATTGAATCGAAATTTTTATTCTTTAAAGGGGGAAATGATGATTAATGAGATTCTTCAAGAAAACTTGAAAATGAGGAAATTTTATCTTTCTCAATTGGAAGAATGGGCTTGAAAACCTCTGGTAAAAGTAATTGTTTGAGCAAGAAGAGTTTGAAAGAGTTCTCTTTTGGAACAATTGATTCAGAAAGTAATAGGAGAAAAGAGATATTTAGAAGATGAAATTTTTTATATGAATAAAGAGTTTCCTGAATATGATGGAGTTAAAAACTATGAAGATTTAACGAAAATGATTCTGGATTTTTTGGAAAATAAAGAAAAAGCAATGATTGTCATTGATGAGATCCAAGAAATTCAGAATTGGGAAAAAACGATTAATGGAATTTTAAGTAAATATAGGGAAAAAGTTGATATTTATATTACGGGAAGTAATGCTCATTTACTTTCTTGAGAATATGCAACGTATTTGACATGAAGGTATGTTACGATTTCTGTTTTCCCTCTTACTTTTGATGAATATTGTGCTTTTTATGATAAACCTTCTTCTCAAACTACGTTTCTTGAATTTTTGGAGAAATGAGGGTTGCCTGGACTTTCTTTACTTTGAGATTCCAAAAATAGTATTTTTCAATATTTAAGTGCGGTGTATACAACGATCGTGGAAAAGGATATTGAATCTCGTTTTAAGATTAATAAAAAAGATTTCTTTCAGAATTTATATAAATATCTTTTTTTGAATGTGGGAAATGTTTTTTCTGCTAAAAAGATTACGGATTATTTGAAAAATGAGAAAATTACTATTTCCGTTGATACAGTTTTGGATTATCTTTCTTATGGAGAAGATGCTTTTCTATTGCATAAACTCCATTCACAAGATGTTTCTACAAAAAAGCTTTTTTCTATTTATAATAAGTATTATGTTGGAGATGTAGGAATGAGAAATGCTTTAACAGGATTCGTGTATCAGAGAGATCTTGGTGCTTTGTTGGAAAATTATGTCTTTTTAGTTCTTAAAAAGTATGGTTTTTCTGTGATGATTGGAAGAGATAAGGAAGGAAGAGAAATTGATTTTATCGCGGAAAAATATGGAAATAGAATTTATCTTCAAGTTTCTCAAACACTTTTACAACCTTCTACTCTTGAGAGGGAATATGCTTCTCTTTTAGCTCTCAAAGATCAATGGCCGAAGATGATAGTTACAATGGATCAGCCTTGAAGCAGTTTTCAATGAATTTTGCAAGTGAATATTTTAGATTTTGAACATGTAATTCAAAATTATGCATAGTTTTTTTATTGAAAAAAGAGGAGAACTCTGACTTTTTCTCTTTTGTTGGAAAAATTATGAAAAAGGGCTTAATTTTAAAGGCTTATTTTATGTAATAAAAAGATATAAAGTGTATATATTTGTACACTTTCTGTATATAACATGATAAAAGAAATGTTAAAAAGTTGAAAACTTGTTTTACTTTTGAAGAGATTGTAGAGCTTTCGTAGTGTAATACGAATGCTGTAAAACATATACTTTTGAGGTATAAAAAATTGAGTATTAAATCTTAAAAAATGAATTTGAACACTTTATAATTGTGAGAAGTTGTAGAAAAATGAACAGAAAATGTGGATAAAGATGTTATTAGCACAAGAAACAATAGCTTTATTAGAATAATATCTTTTGAAATATCTTAGAAGTTAATGTGGTTTTGATCATTTTGTCGTCTGCTTATATACTAAATTGTATATAAGGTAACGATGCAAACTTTAAAATGCAAGAAGAATATCAGAAAATTTTTATCGTTTTTCTATTTGTTCGAGAAGGTAAGATTTCCCGTTGTTTTTGATGAAAGCAAATTTTTGATACATAAAATTTTTTTCAATTTTTTGAAAGTATTACATCATAAATTAAATAGAAGTAAATAATCTGTATATCAAAAGAAGAAAAAACGAAATCTATATTTCTGATTTTTGGATTTTTTTTGCAAAAAATTTTTTTTCGTGTTAAAATGTATCTGATAATGATTTATTCTGTATTATCAAAGTATGAAAAAGTTATGAGCAATCTTTATGTCGATAATAATGGTGATAGGAAACTCCTCGCCGTTATTTGCGTACGACCAAAATCAAGTCTGGATTCAAGGAATGGAAAATATGGTAGAATCTCTTTCTGAAGAACAGTTACTTGATTTTGAAGCAAAAAATGCTCAAAAACAACATCATTCAAGTCCAGAAAATGATATGAAAGAAATTATTATTTCAGCTACCGTAACATCTGGAAATCAAACTGTAACGATTAATCCTTATTTCAAAAATACTTTCAAAATTTCACGAGGAGATGATACTCCAACTCAAAAAATTAAAAAAACCATTACTCATACTTATACAGAAAAAAATACTTATATTATTACGCTTACTACAGATTCAGACAGACGAACATTTCAAAATACGACTCAACCTCTTTTCCCCCAAGAAGGTACGACAGTAGAAAATCTTTCCATTATCACTTTCCCTTCATTATCTAAGTATTTCGGAGAAAGTGAGAATATTGCAGGAGTAAATTACTTCGCACATTTCAATGATCATGGAGCTTTGACTTCGTTAGGAGAAAATACCTTCGATACATCCTCACTTACCACAGCTGGAAATAACTTCTTCGAATCCTTCAACGAATGAGGTTTATTACAAAAATTACCAGAAGATTCTTTTGATTTATTTTCTCTTACTACTGCTTGAGATAATTTCTTCAAAAGATTTAATGCTGAATGAACTCTTGTTCAACTTCCAGAAGAAAGTTTTGATACAGAATCTTTGAGTTTTGTGGGAGATGATTTCTTTGCTTCCTTCAATGAAAAATGAGCATTAACTGCCCTTCCAGAAAATGCTTTCCATACGGATCATATTACTGCTGCAGGAAATAATTTCTTCACTTCATTCAATAAAGAAGGACAACTCAAAACTTTGCCTGATCATTCATTTAATCTTCTTAATATTGAAAAAGTAGGGGACGGATTCTTTGCAAATTTCAATGCTAAAGGAAAATTAATTTCTCTTCCAGAACATTCTTTCAATACCTTCAATATTGCATCTGTAGGAGATAAATTCTTTTATTCCTTCAATGCTTATGGAAAATTGCAGAGTCTTCCAGAACAATCTTTCAAAATCAATAAAATCAAAATTGCAGGATCAGATTTCTTTTCTTATTTTAATACCGAAGGTGCTCTTCAGAAACTTCCAAATGAGAGTTTTACCTTTGAAAAAATGGAAATCGCTGGAAAAAATTTCTTTGGATACTTTAATGCTCATGGAAATTTGACTTCATTACCAGAAAAGTCATTTGATACTTCCAAAATCTATCTTGTTTCAGATGGATTCTTCAATTCTTTCAATGAAAATGGAAAACTTCTTACTCTTCCAAAGCATTCTTTCAATATCAAATCGATTTCTTCAACGGCAAATCTTTTCTTCACTTCTTTCAATAAAAAAGGAGAATTGAGAAAAATCCCAGAAGATTCATTCAATATGGATAAAATTAAAACAGTAGGAGATGATTTCTTAGCTTCATTCAATGAAGAAGGAAAAATTACTTCTTTAGTTGCAGATTCTTTCAATACTTCAAAAGTGAAAAAAATCTGAAAGAACTTCTTCAAAAATTTCAATTATAATGGAGCGTTGATGGATATCCCAGAAAGTTTTCAATGGCCAACGTTAAATTCCTTCAATCTCAATGTTGCTGGAGCTTTCAAAAATGCTTTCAATTCTCCAGAATACACTCTTACAAGACCGGTTACGGATTTTGTGAGAGGAAATCTCAATGAAAAAAGAGAAGTATTCTCTTTCAATCAGCCACAAGCATGTAGTTTAGAAAGAAATTGGAAAACAAGTAATTTCGAATGTTCAGAAGAACTCATTCTTGAAGATGAGGAAAAGATCTCTGATGAAGCAAATGATTCAAATTCCGAAGAAAGAGAAATAACTGAGCAAAAGGTTGAAGAAGAAACAATATCTTCAGAAGAAAAACCATATAAGACACTTCAAGAAAAAATAAAAGAAAAAGCTGAATTTACTCTTGTAACTGCTGAAAAACAAGGAGCTATTGCTCATGAAATTTCATCAGAAGTGGCAAAACTTGAAGAAATTACCTCTTCAGAAACTTCACAACAAGCAGGAAAAAATGTGATCAATGCTATGATGATGGTGGGAAGTTCTGTAGGAGGAATGATTACTCCAAATGAAAAAAATAACGAATATTCTTCAATTACAGACGATCCATCAAATATAGTGTTCAAAATTCAAGTAAAAAATCGTTCTTGAACATTAGCATTCCATAAATATTTCGAAAATAATTATCATATTGATCGATGAGATGATTCGCCCCCAGGGGTAATGGGGGGAGAAGATGAGCTTTTAACTCACACTTATTCCGCACCGTGAACTTATAAAGTGACTCTTTCTCTCCAAGATACGATGAGACGGACTTTCCAAAATTATCGACAAGATGAAGGATTGATTCCTTCTTCAAAAACAACAGTAACCGATATAGAAATGATGTATCTTCCAGAGCTTGAAACATATTTCGGAGATTCATCGAAACAAATAGGAAACTTTTTCTTCTCTGCTTTCAATAAAAAGGGAGCAATAGAAGAACTTCCAAAGAGTGCATTTGATACCTCTTACATCAAAACTGCACCGTACGCTTTCTTCTCCTCATTTAATGAGCAGGGAAAGATTACAAAACTTCCGCCTGGTTCATTTGATACCTCGCAAATAATTGTCGCATTTGATTATTTCTTTACATCATTCAATGAAAATGGAAACATTCAACATTTACCAGAAAATTCATTTAATATTTCAAAGGTTTCGTGAATAAAATCAGACTTCTTCTCTTCTTTCAATAAAGAATGAGAAATACAAGATTTGCCAGAAGGATCATTTATCCTTCCTCAGATCTCAGAAATTCCAGACAATTTCTTTCTGTCATTCAATGAAGGGGGACAGATAAGTGTATTACCAGAAAGTTCATTTGATACTTCACAAATCGAAATTACTCACCAAAACTTCTTTGCCTTCTTCAATAAAAGAGGGAAAATCAGAAAATTACCAAAGGGGTCATTCAAAACAACGAAAATTCAAGTGATTGGAGAGAATTTCTTTATGGGATTCAACCAAGGAGGAAAACTTACCGAACTCCCTGAACAATCGTTCGATACCGCAATGATTAAAAAAGCTGAAAATAATTTCTTCGCTTATTTCAATCAAGAAGGAAATGTCGAATATATCCCAAAAAGCTCATTTAAACTCTCGAACCTTTCACAAGTAGGAAATGATTGTTTTAGATCATTCAATGATGAAGGAAATCTGAGAGAATTACCAGAATATTCTTTTAACTTAGAAACGATTCATTCTGCAGGAGACGGGTTCTTTCAAAATTTCAATAGAAGGGGAAATTTGGAAACCTTACCGAAAGATTCATTTTCGTTCTCTAATCTTAAAACCGTGACAAATTCTTTCTTTGAAGGTTTCAATGAAGGGGGAAAACTTCAATCGCTACCAGAAAACTCTTTCGATCTTTCAAAGATAGTAACCGTGGGCAATGATTTCTTTTCAGATTTTAATGCTCAAGGAGAAATAACCTTTTTACCGGAAAATTCATTCGATCTCTCAAATATTGCAGAGATTGGAAAAAACTTCTTTGCCTGATTCAATAGAGGAGGAAAATTAAAAACTCTTCCCAAAAACAGTTTCAGGATCCCAAAGATCAGAGAAAGCTGACCAGACTTCTTTACCTCTTTTAATGAGGGGGGAAATCTCCGAAAGCTACCAGAAGGATCATTTGATACTTCAAACCTCAGCATGATCAATGATGGATTCTTTAAAGCATTCAATAGAAGTGGAAATCTTGTAGAATTACCACCAGGAAGCTTTAAAATCCCAAATCTTACTGAAGTTCCTAATGATTTCTTTGCTTCATTCAATGAAGGGGGAAGCTTGAAATCTCTACCGGAAACTTCCTTTGATACCTCACAGATTATCAAAGTAGGACAAGGTTTCTTTCAATGATTCAATGCTAATGGTGCATTAACAGAATTACCGAAAAATTCATTTAATACCGAAAAAATACAAACTGTAGGAAATGATTTCTTTGCTTCATTCAATGAAGGGGGAAACTTGAAATCATTGCCAGAAGGTTCATTTAATACTTCACAAATTATCAATCTTGTATCCGAGAATTTTTTCAAATCATTCAATCATCAAGGAAAGATTTGAGAGATTCCAGAAAGTTTTCAGCGACCATCTCTCTCTACCAAAGAGGTGTCAAGAAGGGGAAATTTTGAAGAATCATGGAATTCTCCAGAGGTTAGGATTAATATCCCTGTGAATGTGTTGATTATGAATCTTGCTTCTCCTGAGAGAGATCAAAATACTTTTTCAGACAATCAACCATGAAGATGTTGGATGAATGAAAATTGGCTTGAAAATCCAGGAGAGTGTCCAATTATTCAGATGGTGAAATCTCAAAAAATCAATAATATCCAATCAAATGTTTACCTTGAAGTGAAGGCAGAAGGGATTAAACATATTGAATATAGTTTTGATAATGGAAAAACATGGAGATCAAATAATACCGCAATGATTCCTTATCAATCATCGTTAACGATTTTGACGAGGAATAAACTGACTCCTTATAATATTGAAACAGTAGACGTTTCTTTAGAGAAAGAGAGTCAAGAAAAAACGATTTCGTGAGTATGAAGTTTAATCGATACCAAAATTTCAGAAAAAAAGAAAAAAAATCTGAATGAAAATTCAAAGTCTCAGGGATCTTTTCAGGGAAATATAGAATATTTGTCTGATAGTCAGGAAAATCTTCTGATTCAACGAGCACAAGATCAGGGACTTATTGAAGGGGACGAGAGTATAGAATCCAAACTTCATGAGAATATCACGAGAGCAGAAATGGCAAAATTAGTTACACTGTATGTGCAACAATACGAAAAAGAGAAACAAAAAAACTTTGATTGTGATATTTTTCTAGAAAAAAGTCTTTTCGATGAAGAAAATCAGAATTATCTTCTTTCTTCTTGTCAAAGAGGAAGTCAAGGTTATGATATTACGGGATTTAAAATTGCCCAAAATTTTGATCCTTATAAACGAGTAACCAAAGCAGAAGTAGTAGCAATTACTTCAAAATTGTTGCGAGGATCGGCTTATGATGGTACAGGAACGGATATTATGAAGGAAATTTCTTTCCAAAACCATGGAAATTTTGATCCTACTTCAGAAAATAGCCTTTTGTCTTCAAATAGCAGAAATGAAGTTTATTTACTTTTTCGACAAATTCTCAATACCTAAAAGAGAAAACAAGGTATTTTTAACCGATATAACTTTAAACCGAAAATTTTATTAAACCGATAGTATTAAAACACTAAACCAATAACAAAAATAAAACTCAAAACTTTTAAAAAACAGAAAAATCAATGTAATTTTTACAAATTTTTACAGATATTCTTTGGAAAATCTTTTCCCAATAACAAAAACAAAAAATAAAGCTACCAAAAAACAAATTTTATCTTTTACAAGTATTTAACAAATAAAAACATACGAAAAATACATAAAAAACATGTAAATGCTACATGAATATTCAAAAATAATTTAAAACAACAACGACAAAAAATGAAAGAAGAGAATCTTTAAGATCTTTAAAATCTTTTTAGAAGCTTGAAAGATATCTCATGGAGTTCATTCTCAAGGGGAAAAAAACTAGGGGAAATTAGGCCTTGGTAAGTTTATCGACGAATAAAATCCCATCAAGATGATCCATTTCATGCTGGACAATGATTGCATTATATCCGGAAAATTGTTCAGTATGTTTGAGTCCTTGTTCATCGAGATAGGAAACTTTAATCGTTTGATATCTTCTTACATTCCCAAAAGTTTCAGGAAGGGAAAGACAACCTTCTTCAAAGAGAATCGTTTCTTTGGAATGTTCTAAAAGGACAGGATTGACCAAAATCTTTTCTCCGAGAAGTTTCTTTGTTTTCCCTTTCTCTTTCCATTGAGTTACTGCAACCATACGAATATTTTTACCAAGTTGAGGAGCCGCAAGTCCTACACCTTCATGATAATACATGAGTTCGATGAGAACCTCCGCAAAGTTTTCAATTTCCTGATCAAAATTTTGAACTTCTTCGCAGTGTTTTCTGAGTGTAGGATTTTTTTCTCCTATTACAAGAGGAAAAAAAAGAGATAATTTTTCTATTTCTTTCATTTTTCTTTTTTTTATTTCTTAAAAATTTTTAAAAATCTGACTATCAAATAAGTGTTTTCATTATAATAAATTTTCTCTTGAAAATCAATAGGAAAAATATATAGTATTAGATGTAATGTTCAACCGTATCAGTAGAAATCAAGCTTTATTCTTTATAAAACTGGTTTGTAGTGGAGGGATGGTAGAGCGGTTGAATGCGGCAGTCTTGAAAACTGTTGATCGATTATTCGGTCCGTGGGTTCGAATCCCACTCCCTCCGCCATTTATGTTTGTTCGTGTATATGGTACATAATCGTAATATAAGTAAAGGAAAAATTATAGGAACAATTTGTGCATTCGTTGCATTCATTCTCATCATTACTAATGTAAATAAAGTAGAAACATATCAACTTTCTTATGTTAATCCCAATTTTGTAGGGGATGGAGGAAAAGATGTTGTTATTAGTATGGATTCATTAGATATTTCGATGGATTCAGAAGAAGTGGCAGTGATCCAATATATCGTAAAAGAAGGAGATACTTTGAGTTCTATCGCTACGACGTTTGGAACAACCGTATCCAATCTTAAAAAAATTAATGGAATTTCGTCTGTCAAACCAAAAGATAAAATTGTAGTAACCAATGAAGAAGATGGAATTCTTTATAAAATTAGAGAAAACCAAAATATTAAAGTTTTCGCAGACAAATATAATCTTAATCTTGAAGACTTGATGTCTTTAAATTATATTGCAGACAGTACAGAAATGCTTTACAAAGGACAAGAAATCTTTGTAAACTTATCTGAAGAAAGTGCCAATAAGATTCCAGGATTTATTGACAAGAAACAACCAGATTTAAGTCCTGTCGTTGTTACTCCAAAAAAGACGACAACTCCTAAGACACAGAAAACGACGCCTACGACAAAGACGACAACGAAAACAACAACGACAACTACAAGATTGACAGATGGTGAAGGAGCTGGAACGTCAGCAGGAAAGATTCTCAAAAAATGGACATACACAGAAAATGTGGTAAATGGATTCTATCGTGGATATTGTACTTGGTACGTTGCTACTCAAATTCCAGAAATCTTCCCTTATACTTCTGCAACAAAACAGAGTAGACCATTTGGTTGAGATGCAAAATATTGGTATGCAAATGCCGAAAGAGCTTGATTCTCTGTAGGTAAAAAACCAAGGACTTGAGCGATCCTTGTGTATGGACCAATTAGAAATCCAGCAGGACATGTAGCTATTGTAAGAGCTTATTATCCAGACAGAGGTGAAATGTTAGTTGAAGATATGAACTATGCTTGAAAGTTCGTCGTAACACAAAGAATTGAAAGTGTAAATAGATCGCAAATTATTGGATATATTTATCTTCCAGAAAAATAGTATCTCGCAAGAGGTACTTTTTTTTAATGAACCTTTTTCTGTGACTTTTCTCTTGTTTTTTTGTAAGGCTTTGTTATGATAAAAAAAATTTATTATCTAATAAAAAGCAAAATGAAAAAAGGAATACTTTGGGGATGTCTAATCTTGTTATGAATCTTGACAGGATGTACAGATGAAAATATTGAGGATATGGAGAATGATGAAACGGTAACAGTGACAGAATCTTCATCTCATAAGAAAAAAGAGAAAAAATCTGACAAAAAGGAAGAAAAGATTGAACCACAAGAACAAGAAGAACAAAACAAGGTTATTACTGCAAATTATGAAAATGGGTATACCATATTACAACCAGGAGAAATGTATTACAATGAAGTATATCAAATTAAGATGGTTAATAAAGGAGAAACAGTAGGGATTGTCAGTATTATCGATGGACCAGAACAAAGATTCTTTGAATTGTATAAAATTTGTCCTAAAAATTTAGAAGGATATGATATCAATCTTCAATATTTTATCAATAATGATACTTATAAAGATTCGTTTTCTTTAGAGGGAGAATATCGAATTAGACCGATAAAGACATTCATCTCAGAGAAGAATATTGAATCAATGAAAGCTTGTCTTATGGGACAAAAGGAGGATTGTATGTCAGAAAATAAAGCCGTTCCTTATTTTGTGAGTGATGAAGAAAAAAGTTTTTGTGAAGGAAAAGTATCTATGGATCCTCTTTGTGAGAAATATAATAGATTAGTAGAAAAATATGGAAGAATAGAATAAAGACTTTGAAACCATAAGAAAAATAATAAAAAGGACCTGAAAATGGCCCTTTTTTTTGAAATCAAGATGATTTTTAAACGATGAGATTGTCGAAATTAATGATTAATGATACTTTCGATTTTCTGGCTAATTTCATCTCTTTTTGCTTCTGTTTCGGCTTCTACAACATATCTAATTTTGGGTTCATTATTAGAAGCTCTTACATTGCACCAAAAATCGTTTCCAAAGACACTTATTCCATCAAGGTAGGTTTGTTCAAACTTTCAGAATTCTTTTTTGATTTCTTCTAAAATTTCATTCTTTCTTTCGGTTTTATAACTTGTAATAGGAGTTTTGAAATATTTCGTATAATTCTGAACCATTTTCGTGAAATTCTCAAAATCCTCAAGTTCCACTAAAACATAATAGAGCGCTAAAAGAGGTAATTCATATCATCAAATTTCTTTGAACATATAATGTCCACTAACTTCTCCTCAAAGGACTCCATTTTCTTGATCAACTTTCTCACTGATGAAAAATCTTCCTGTCTTATATCTGATTCCTTTAACTCCATATTTTTCTGCAACATCGGCAATACTTTTAGAAGACATCGCATCGAAAACGATATTTCCTTTATGATTTTTAAGTACTTGATTGGCAATAATAGAAGTAATGATATCACAATTCACAACTTCTCCCTCATTCGTTACAAATCCGATTCTGTCCACATCTCCATCAAACATAATTCCAAAATCAGCTTTTTCTTCTTTTACTTTTTCTACTAATTGAGCATAATTCTTTCTATCACTGGTATCAGATTCGTGAGCAGAAAAGGTTCCATCGGCATAATCATTGATAAAAATGATTTCATGGTGCTCTTGTAACGTCTTCAAAAATGATTTTTCCACTGTGATTCCCGCTCAAGTAGAGAAATCTACGATGATTTTATATTTTTTATGGAGGGTCTGATATTTCTCTTGTAAGAACTGAAAGAGTTTTTCGAGTTTCCCTTGGATAAGATCCTGTTCATAGTTCATATCAATTTCAAGAGGATCGTCAGACTTATATTCTCCTTCAAAATAGACTTTTTCAAATTGTTCTTTCAAAAGAGAACTTGGTAAAAGTCAGACTTTTTTGTCGAAAAATTTCATTCCCATATATTCCTTAGGATTGTGAGAAGCAGTCATTTCCAAGCCGATATCAAAATCATTTTGTCCCAAAAAATAGGTTGTTCCTGTACTGCAAATTCCATAAGGATATTTTTTCTTTTCCTCCTCAGAAAGATTCCAAAAACACTGAGAAAAAGCAATATTCATAATCCCTTCCTCATGGAGTCCTCTCAAAAAATGAGGTAAATATTGAGTATTAGCTTCTCTCACATCACATCCTATCAACATTTTCATCTGTTCTCCGATGGTTTCTTTGAAGTATTTCCCCATTCATTTCCCCATAAGATACATGAATTTTTCATCGATCTCTTCATGAGAGATTCCTCTAATGTCGTATGCTTTAAAGCATTTTAAATAGTTTTCGAACATGATTATTTGGTTAAGAAATAAAGATTATATGATAGACAAGGAGTTTTATCCTCCCTCTCCTTCAATTAAGGAATATCCAATTAAAAACTTGGCAACATCTCTAAAAACTCTTCCAGAAGTAAATCCTCACCATTGGTTTGTCCTTGGACGAGAAGTCCAAATCAAAACGATGTATTTAGGATCATCTACGGTTACCAATCCTACAAAGGTTCCCTGTGTCCATCCGTTTCCTCTTTGATATCTTCATTTGTAGGCAATTTGCGAAGTTCAGGATTTAGCTCCAAGACGATATCCTTCGATTTTTGCAGCATCTCCAACTTCCGAATTTTGTTCCATGACTTCATGAAGGGCAGTTTTCATTTCTTCGCAAACTTCAGGCCTGATAATTTGATTAATAATTTGAGGAGTATTTTTCTGAGTTTCCGTTTCTTCGGAGTTCGCAAATTTCTTCGTGATAGAATCGATGATCGTCGGTTTGATATAATGTCCACCATTGACTAAAACTCCATAAGCTGCGGCAAGTTGAACTTGAGTTACTTGGATTCCTTGTCAGAAAGAGTTATTTAAAAATCTGGCTGTAGATACGGTTGTCATATTATCGACGAATCCCTCTTTTTCTTCTGCTAATTCAATTCCTGTAAGTTTCCCAAATCCTAATTTTGCAAGATAATTATAAAAGATTTCTTTTCCAAGTTTCTGTACGATTCTCACCATTCCAATATTACAAGAATAGACAAGTCCATGTAAAAAATTGTGATTTCCAAGACATTCTTTGGTTGCATTCTTAATCGTATACGGTCAGATTTTTACTTGTCCTTCATCGACATAATAGTCATAAAGTCTAATTTCATCACTATCAAGTCCTATCGCCATAGTAAAAGATTTGAAAATACTTCCAGGTTCAAATGCTACAGAAATATTCTTATCCACAAAAACTTGAGCTCCATACGTATTTTTAGCAATATATTTTTGGAGAGATTGATCAGTTCTTTCGTCAGTTGTTGCAAGTTTATATTGTCCGTCTTTTTTGATATACACAGGAACATCAACATAGGTGAGATCATCGATAATATAAGCTTTATCTTCCCCAAGAGGCTCAAGAATATACGCATCATTATAATCATTTGGATTGAATGTTGGAGCACTGACCGAAGCTTTAATTTGTCCATTATTCGGATCGTAAACCATAACGGCGATAGCATCTGCTTTAAATTGATTAACATATTTTTTTGCAATATTTTCTACTTCTTTTTGAATCCCAATATCAATCGTGAGATAAATATCATCTCCGTTTTTTGAGTCTATAACCTCAAAATCATTTGCTCCGACTCATCCAATAAAAGAAGAAGCACGTCCAACGATTTTCCCGTCGATTCCTCTCAGACTTTCATCAAAATATTGTTCAATTCCATAATAAGCAACACCATTTTTATCTACATATCCTAAGGTATTGGACAGTAAATCTCCATAAGGATAATATCTTTTTACAAAAGGTTCCAAAATAAGTCCATGAAGAACGGGAATATTATTAATATCCTTTTCAAAAGCATGATCAGATTTCAACTTTTTTATATCATTTGCAATATCTGGACTTGCAGAAGAGAAGAGTTTGACATATTTGTAAGTCTGTTGTGTAAAGAGAGCATCAAGCTTCTCTTGAGAGATGTTATATCCATATTTTTTCATAAATTTCAAAAGATTATTTTGACTTCTGGAAACTCGCATCGTCGTATTTTGAGGTACGACATAGACATAATACGTATTCAAAATTTCAATAAAAGGAAAATTCTGTTCTTTGAGAGCTTCCAAAAATTCCATATTATCAAAAAATCAAAGGTAATTCCTCTCTTTTTTTCAGACTTGAATCTTTTCATCTAGTCTTTGAGTGATATACTGATAGGCTTTTTCTTTGCTCCGTTCATTAATAATGGTTTGTTTTTGTTCATTGTATCCCGTAAAATCAAAACTATCGTATTCAGGAGATTTTGCCCCAGATCCATAATAAAAAAGTTCTGGCATCTTCGGTAAAATCTCAATTCAAGCAAATTGTTCAATATTATTGATACAACCTTCGGTGTCAACTTTTTCGAGCCCGTTAATTTCACAGAAATGCTTATAAACGACAGGAGTAATTAATTCAATGACACGAGGTTTAAGAGAAATAGGATGATCTTTGGTTCCGGTATTTCCCAAAATGGTAAGATCAAAAGCAACATCATAGAGGGTAATATTTTCTGTAAGTTTAACCGGTTGTCCTGTTCTATTTAGAGCATAAATATCTCATCTTTCCGCTTTGATAGAAGTAGATCTTGTATGTTGTTTATTGAGGAGAGTTTCGTAATAGCTATGTCTAATAATTTGAACATAAAATAATTTTCCCAAAATCACCAAAAACATCAGACAAAAAATCCCAATTAATTGAAGTTCTCTTGAAAAACGGACTCCTTTCTGAAAAGGAATTTTTGCAATGAATTTTTCAAATTTTCTTTCTATAATTTCGCCTAAAGAAAGCGACTTTTTAAAATCTTTTTGAAACATGAGAAATGATTATTTATTACAAGAAGGGGAATCTTTCTGATCCTCATCTTCTAAAAAAAGAATAAAAATCTGCCTCTTTTTTTCAAGAAAAATTTTAAACGAGTGATTTTATCTTTTCTCCTGAATAAAAAATGACCATCCAAGTCTTACTTTACATAAAAGTGTGAAATGGACGGTCAAGCTGATTCGAAATAGAATGTTACTTCGAGGTAAGCATCCATTCCATTTCTTCCAAAGCTTTCTGAAGAAGAACCTTTTTCTGAGAGAGTCTTCTTTCTGCTCTCTTGCAAGCTGTACGACGTTCTTGATAAGAAACTCCGTCAGTAGCGAGGCGCAGTTGGTAGATCCTTTCTTTTGTTTTTTTTATCGTCCTTCTTGCTTTTACTACCGCTTCAGCTTTCTGTAGCAGAGCAGCTTGTTTTGCTTTTCGCTCTTTTGCTTTACGTTTATTAGGAGTCATGATCCATGATTTTAAAGTTAGTAACTGTGTGAGCTGTAAATATTCTCTCGAAATCCTTTGAGAACAAAAATAGCATATATATATAACTTAAAGTCAAGTGATTTTTGAGATTTTTTTATGTATATTGTATAGCTTCTTGTGAAGGAGTTGAGATATTTTCATCGGGAGAAACTTGAGGTAATTCAGAATCTTGTTCTTTTTTTGCTTTTCTTCTTCTGCGCGCATCGTAAATTGAATATCAAGGAATAGAGAGAAATTTTCAAACTGCCTTCCAGTTGATTCACTTTCAGTCAGGATTTTCTCGATCAGGAAGTCAAGCATCCACGAGAAGTTGGGTACAAGTTCCTATGGTAGCATTGCTACTCAATTTTCATACTTTTCATCAAAGATGATGTGGAGTGTTCCATTGGTTCATCTTGTCTTTGCAGAAAGGAACAAGTATTCTATTGGTAGTTTCTGCTAATCATTGAACAATATAGTCTCTCTTGAGTTGAAAAGTGTTTTCTGCATTTCCCGTTGCTAAATTAATTAAATTTGTGAAAAAATGGCATGCTTCTGAGGCAACGAGTCATCGTGGTTGGGGAATGGTATTTTTTAAGATTTTTTCTTTGATTTTCTGTCTTTGAGAAAACATTAGATCATTTTTCATTCTACATTTGCAAGCATCACCAAGATTTCTGAAATATCCCAATGCCTGGTTTTTATTTGCAAAATACTCTTTAAAGCCGTCGCTGTCTCAATTATGGGTGAAAATATCGATATGTGTGATGTTTTGAATTTTTTCATGAGAAAATGATACTCATGTTAGGGACTTATAGTCTTGTAAACATCCTTTAATATTGTCATTAATGTTTGCTTCTGTTAATTGATTAACTTTACCTTTTAAAGCACTAATTTTCTGATTGTCTTTTTCGATGTCTTCCAAGATTTTATTTTTATCTTTTGCAGAGCTGAGAGTCGTGACAAGAAACTTTAATCATTCTAAAAGAGTTTTGGTACTCCATCCTCATCAGAGATAATAAACTACATCACTTGTGTCTTTAGTTTTTTCTATCATTTTGATTAATGAATTGAGACTGGAAATTAATGCCTCGTTTATCCCCTTGGAAATGTCCATGTTAAGGACTTTTTGTAATTCTCTTTCTTCTTCTGTCTCAGGTTTGTTCTCCTGGTGTTTCCTTAATAAGATTTCCGCCTCATCTCCTATAAGTAAACTTCTAATGGTAATTTTTTCTGACAAATCAGTATATCGTCCTTGTTGATCTAAGAGTTCTTTTGCTTGATCGTTAGCCTTTTGAATGCCTTCTAGAGCAAAGTTAAAATCTCATTTGATGGTTTTTAAGTCTAATTTTTCTCATTCAATGTTTGGTAAATTTTCTAATGTTTCGTCAATGGTGGTATTATCTACAGGAGGGTGTTCTCCAAGGGTGATGTATTGTTGGAGAAGAGGTCATTCTCATAAATTATTTAATCCCTTTTCTGCTCACTTTTTTCAACTTTCGACAGGAATGAGACATCCATTGACCTTAATGTTCCAATCAGCCATTCCTAAAGCACTATTGATAAGTCGTGAAGTTCCCGTGAGTTTTCTGTACTCGATTCTTCATTTTCTATCTTCTAAACTTTTAATTTCTTCTTTTTTTATTTGAATTTCTTCTTTGAGTGTATTGAGTTGAAGTTGAAAATCAATGACGGACTGTTGATAATCTTCTTGGTTATCTTTGGGTTGTTGAGAAAATTCATTGAGAAGATCTTGTTCTTTTTGTTGTAAATCTTTCAATTCTTGGTTTGCCTTTGTTAATTTTTCTTCAATTTTCTTGAGACGCTTATCGAGATGTTCTCTGCTTTCTTCTTGCTCCGCAAGCTCATCAGCATGATCCATTGATAAGTTACTGACATCAAGCTCATCAATATTTTCAATTTGATCAGTACTTACTTCTGATTGAGCTAATTGTTCATCCATCTCTTGTAGGGTAAGATAAAAAGTTTTTATACGTAATTATATATGTCTTTCTTTTTTTGTCAAATTTTGGATGTTGGATTGTCTGTATAGATTGTATTTCTTGTATTTCTTGTGGTATAAACTGTATTACTCCCCCAAATGTGTCATGAAAGGTGTAATATTATTATCAACAGAATCTTGAGGAAAATCAGATTTTTCTTCTTTTTTTTGATTCTTTTAAGATTGATGGCTATGAGTAAAAAATCTCTCTTGTAAAATATAGAGAAAATCTTATACATACTTCAATATTTACCTTGTAAAAATTTCATGGAGAAACCTCTAGTATCGGTGATTATGCCTGTATACAATACAAAACTATGGGTATGAGAAGCGATCGAAAGTATTTTAAGACAGACTCTTTCGAATTTTGAATTTATCATTGTAGATGACTGTTCCACTGATGGGAGTTATGAAATTTGTCAAAAGTATGCACAACAAGACAAGAGAATTAGATTATATAGGAATGAGAAAAATGAAGGAGTTGCTTATACAAAAAATAAATTAATCCAATTTTGTACTACAGATTATCTTGCTTCACAAGATAGTGATGATGTGAGTAGTGAGTATAGATTATATGAAGAATATACTTTTTTAAAAAATCATCCAGATTATGCGGTTGTTTGAGGAAATAATATTATTATTGATGAAAATGGGAATACTATCGGACATAGAATGTATCGTGATGATATTGAGAAAGTAATCTTTAAATGGTCTCCAGTTTCCCATCCAAGTACGATGATGAGAAAAACGTTTTTTGAAAAAGTGGGATGATATGCTAAAATTCATTATGTTGAAGATTATGATTTATGGATCAGATTTTATAATGCTTGATATAAGATCAAAAATTTGGATCAAGATTTATTGCAATATAGGATCAGAAAAGGACAAACGAAATCAAAATATCTCAAACAAGTTTTAAAAAATACCATTCAATTACAAAAACACTATAGAAAACAATGAGTTCAAATGTCTTTTTGAGATACTTTATATTTTTTAGGAGAATGTTTATTATATCTCCTTCCAAGTTGTATCATTTTTTTCTTTTTTAAGAAAATTACTTATAAGCCATTGTAATACTTTTCTGGGAATAATTATCATCTAAAAGTTCTAAGAATCTGAATTTTTTTCTAACATCTCTTGATAAAATTAAATAATTCTCTATTTTGAAAGTACTATTTTTATCTTTTGGAGTATGATGCGATTGGATTTTCTTTTCCCTCGTATTTGCCGTTGATGCGGTAAAGAGTGAGAGTATCTCTGTAGTGAATGTAAAAAAAGGCTCATTCCTCATCCAGAAATCTGTCCTTTTTGTCATCAAAAATCTTCAGCATTCAAAACGTGTCTTCATTGTCATGAAAACTACCCTTCTCTTGAAGGTATTATCATCGGTTTTGAATATGACAAGTTGATTCAAAAACTCATTTTTCAAGTCAAATTCTATCACAAAAAAGATGTTGTTGATTTTCTGAGTGATAGATTAGTTTTACTGTTTTCTTCACATGAAATTTTACAAAAAGAAGATAAAAATCTGATTGCATTTTCGTTTATTCCCAGTCATCGAAGAAGAAAATATCTTGAAAAGGGGTACAATCAATCAGAACTCCTAGCAAAAGCATTGGCAAGAAAAGTCCAACTTCCTTGTGTACAAGTTGCAAAAAAGGTAAAATACACTCTTTCTCAACTCCATTTCGATAAACAAGGAAGACAGAAAAATCTCCATCAGGCTTTTAAACTTTTTTCTCTTGATACTCTTGCGAAAAATAGTATTCTTATTTTGGTGGATGATGTCACAACCACAGGAGCAACCTTAGTCGAACTTTCTAAACTGGTCAAAGAAGCAAGGCCTGATATTAGAATTCGAGGATTGGTACTCGCGAGGCATAATGGGTAAAAAGAAGATAGTGTAATGGTAACACGTCAGTTTCCGAAGCTGAAAATAGGAGTCCGATTCTCCTTCTTCTTGAATCGAGCCTTTTTTTATACTCTAAAAAATCAGAATCAGACTTCTTAACTCTTTTTTCTAAAAAATATAGCACCTAAATAAAAAAAGTGATAAAAAACTTGCAATTCAAAAAAAAATTCTTATAAATAGCACTGTAAATGTTTTAGTGATACTTTTTAAAAATCCTACTAAAGACACTGAAACTCTTTGAAAATTTTATCTTATAACATTCATACAATCATGGCAAAAGTAATTGGAATCGATCTTGGAACGACGAATTCGTGTGTATCTTACCTTTTGGGAGATAAATCTGAAGTGATTGCAAACGCAGAAGGAAACAGAACGACTCCTTCTATCGTGTATATCAAAGGAGACGAATTGCTCGTTGGAGATCTTGCAAAAAGAAAGGCTATTTTGGAGCCAAAAAATGTAATTTACGAAGTAAAAAGATGGATCGGAAGAAAATATTCTGAAGTTAAATCTGAACTCAAAAAAATGCCTTACGACACAAAGGAAGGTAAAGACGGAGGAGTTCTTATCGTAATAGATGGAAAAGAATATAAACCTGAACAGATTTCTGCGTTTATCTTGAAAAAACTCAAGGAAGATGCTGAAAAATTCTTGGGAGAAACGATTACTCAAGCAGTAATCACCGTTCCAGCTTATTTCAACGATTCTCAAAGGAACGCAACGAAAGCTGCTGGAGAAATCGCAGGACTTAAAGTTGAAAGAATTATCAACGAACCAACTGCGGCCTCTCTTGCTTATGGAGAAGGAAAATCAAAAGATGAACAAATCGTAGTATTTGATCTTTGAGGAGGTACCTTCGATGTAACCGTACTTGAAATCTCTGGAGAAGGAACATTCCAAGTACTTTCAACTGCTGGAGATACAGAACTTGGAGGTGCTAACTGGGATCAAAGAATTATGGATTACTTGATCGATGAATTTAAATCTAAAGAAGGAATCGATCTCCGCGACAACGCTATGGCAATGCAAAGAATCAAAGACGAAGCAGAAAAAGCTAAAAAGCAATTATCAAATATGGAGAGAGTTGAAGTTTCTATCCCTTTCATTACTCAAGGAAAAGATGGAACTCCAAAAAATCTTGAAGTAACGTTATCAAGAGCAAAATTTGAATCTCTTTGTTCAGATTTATTCAATAAATGTAAAGTTCCATTTGAGAAAGCAATCAAAGATAGTGGACTTTCTTACTCTGAAATCTCAGATGTAATCTTGGTTGGAGGTTCTACGAGAATGCCTCAAATCCCTGGAATTGTAAAAGACGTTATTGGAAAAGATCCAAAACCTGCTGTAAACCCTGATGAAGCTGTTGCACAAGGAGCCGCTATTCAAGGAGGAATTATTCAAGGAGATGTAAAAGATATTCTTCTTTTGGATGTTACACCTCTTTCTCTTGCAGTTGAAGTAGAAGGAGGACTTGCTCATGTAATGATCCCAAGAAACACCACAATCCCTGCGAAGAAGTCTAATATTTACACTACTGCAGTAGATAATCAAACAGCCGTTACCGTTCATGTGACTCAAGGAGAAAGACAATTCGCAAGAGATAATAAATCTCTCGGAATGTTCAATCTTGAAGGAATCCCTCCAATGAGAAGAGGACAACCACAGATTGAAGTAACATTCGATATCGATGCTAATGGTATCTTGAATGTAACTGCACAAGAAAAATCTACAGGAAAACAACAATCTGTTCAAATTCAAGGTTCTACCAATATTACGGATGAAGAAATCGAAGCAGCTAAAGCAGATGCAGAAAAATTCGCAGAAGAAGATAGAAAGAGAAAAGATATTATCGATGCGAAAAATAGTTTGGAAAGCTTGATCTATGCTCTTGAAGGATTGATGAAAGATCATAAAGACAAGATGTCTGAAGAAGAAAAAGATGCTATCGGAAAGCTTATTGCTGATGGACATGCAATGAAAGACAACGAAGAAGCAACTCTTGGACAAGTAAAAGATGAAACAGACAGAATCCAAAAAGAATCTGAACAATATTTCCAAAAATATGTTCAAACTGCACAACAAGGAACTCCTGAAGGAGAAAAGAAAGAAGAAGGACCAGTTGAAGGAGAAGTAGTTGATGCTGATTAGAAAAGAAAAATCTGAGTCTTAATCAAAGATTTTATGTTTATAAGGACTTCATTCTTGAAGCCCTTTTTTTGATTATTCTTGTATTCGATCAAGGAAATCTTGACTATAAGTATCATGAATGTCAGCTTTTCTCTGCTTAAGAAAATAACTGACCAATTTGTCAGGAAATTTTGTAGGATCTAATGTCTTTGGGATTTCATAATAAAGATAGTGTTCTGGTTTGTATGTTTTTATAATCATAAATTTTGAAATTAATGGATTTTTCTCTTTTGTAATATAGGTTTCACATTCTGAGTTATTTTCTGGATTTGTTATTGTCCTTGGTAGGATACCAATCTTTTGTTTTTCTACTCAAAAATTTCCAAACCATTGATCATCTTTTGATCTTTGATAAATATTGATGAATCACATAGTAATATTATTTCAAATATAATTATTGATATATGTGTCACCTGTTGCAGAACCACCCTTAGTACCAGAATATCACGTTGCATAGCTTACATGAAGAGTTCAATATAATATTCCTGTACGTCATCATCTTTTACTTAAAGAAAAATAATCATCTGACACTTGTGTTCAACTATAAAGATATTTGTCTGAAGGATATTGTGTATGGATTTTAATGGTCTCGTTATTTTCATGACTTTCTCGAAATTGTCATTTTTGTTGAAGTTCCTTAATTAACATGGATAAATCTTGATTATAATCTCAATCGTATGTCTCAATATTATTCTTCTGAGAGTTTATTCTTTCGGTAATTTGTGATTGTAATATAGGAACACTTCTGTATATAGGAATGCCTAATAAAATTAAATTACGATATAAGTTTAAGATTTTTTCTTTATCATTTAATTTAATATTTTTTAGAAATAGTGATGGGTCTTTTTTATCATTTTCTCGGTAACAATATGGATACAATTGTTTTAATAGTTCAATATTTCATTTATAATCACCTGTACATAATAAAACATCAATAATACAATTTTCATTCGTTGGAATTCCTTCATATCAAAAGAAAATATCATTAAAATCCTTGATCATATTCATTTTTTCTATTCTTTCAGTAAGATTTTTATTACCTAACAATAATAAACTCTCTTTTGAAAAAATATTTCTTTCTTTTAATAAGTTTATTTTTTTTATGAGATCATCGGATGTTTTGTTAATAGATTCTGTCATTAGTATTTTTATAGTTTCGATATCATCTCAAAAATATGTTTTAAATAAATCTATTTTTTTACATACTTCTTGATATTTTTCAGCTTGAGTTTCTCATGGTACATTGGTAAATTTATCTTTTATAGCTGTTAAAATTTGTATTTTTTCTAATGAGATATTGTCTTCTAAGTTACAATCTTGATATCTGGAAATAATAGGTAATAATGCCTTGATATATTTTTGTTTCTCTAGTAATGGAATATACTTTTGAATATTTTCATCGTTTCGATATTGCAAACCGCATATATTGATAGTATTGCTATCAAGCTTATATTTTAAAACAAAGCATACAAGAGTATTGACTAATGAGACATTGCTACGGTTCAATAATGATGATAAAGACTGATATGTTGCAATAATATCCACTAGTGTATATTCATATAATAGTTTTTTATCAATTTGGAATTCACACATCTTGTTTATATCTTCAAAGGAATATTGTGATAAGAATTCTTTATACTTATATATATTCCTCAGATAATGATAATCATGGAAACCAAAATCTGCATGGTATACTACAGAGTCTCCTTTTTTATTACAAAATACAAAGTTTTGAAAAAATCTTTCTAAATAACAACGACTTTTAGGTAAAGATCTTAATATTTTATTTTGGGTATCTTCATCTAAATCTGCTACTATATCACAAAATGTTTGATAATTCTCTGTATTATTTGGGGGAAGTTTTATTGTATGATAAATCTGCTTTTGTAGTTTTCTTTTTTTGAAAAAATGAAATAATCATCCACAGAATCCCGCTTCCAATAAAAATCTTCTTACCTCTTTATCATTAATAGATTCACTTAAAGTTTTAACCTTAACTTTTAATTCTTTACTCGTAAGTTTGCCAAGAATTCAATCTCTTTTATGAGCATCAAGAATAGATTCAACTTGCTCTGGAGTAAGATCTAAATCTTTTCAAGTTGCTTGTTTGTATTGAGTTTCTATTTCTGTTTTTATCTCCTCAATGTATTGTTCTTTATTTTGTTCTGTTATACTTTCTAATTTTTTATCCATAAAGGTACTATTCTCACGAGCCTGTTTTTCTGTTATGTTTTTAATTTTGTGCCTTTTTCAGTTAAAGTACTCTTCTCAAGGAATAGTTTTGTCTTGATTATATTCTAAAGTTATATTTCATGTATTAATGGCTTGTTTATATGCTTCAGTGACAATATTTCATCTTCTAAACGATTCTTCTTCAACTGGTTGTCCTTTGTATTCGTTATAGTTTTCTACGACATGATTATCAGCAATCTTAGGAGGAATATAATGTTCTCGACTTTGACTATATTTTAAAGCTTGAGAAAAATTTATTGATCATTCTTCGTTCAACTCATAGTTTCCCAGAATATATTGTAAAGTTTTTTGTCATGTTTCGCTTTCTTGTAACTGATTAATAATTTGAGCTCAATACATATCTTGCTCTCATAAATTTAAAATTACAGCTTTCCGTTGTAAATAATGGTTAAGTTCATGTGCTAATCATCAAAAGATTTCTGCCTTATTTCATTTTCATGGAACATGTTTTAATGTATGTCATGCCCGATTCCTTGATATATACACTTTATTCTCGAGTAAAGAATATTCATTGTTATCATCTGTTATTTCTCTTTCCATGTTGGGATCAATATGCATTATCTTTTTTAGAAAAGCAAATGATTTATCGATAAATTCATCAATATCTTGAATTTTATCTAATTCTCTAATTTCTTGTATATGATCTGTGACGATATGTTCAAATGCTGTATCAGTTTCATCAAAAAATTCATTTACTGTTTCGAATATTCATCATTTATCAGTAGTATTGTCTTTTTTGGTATCGGTGATTGCTTTTCATATTTCGCTCTCTATTTTTGCTTCTATTGTGGATTCTTTTGTTATAAGCTTTTGATTGTTATGTGGTGAATTTAGAGGATTTGATATTATTGAATTTCGCATATTTATAGATTGGAATCATAAAATTTACTATGATTATATCCGTTTTTTTTTTGTCAAATTTCTTGGCTCTGATTCGCTTTTTTTCTTGAATTTTTTCTTTTTTTTGATACTACTATGGAAGTTTACTTTCGTTGAAGAATGGATGAATTTAGAGAAACTTTTTGGATCAAAAACAAAGGTGGATATTATCAAATATCTGCTTTTTAGAAGACAAGGAGTTTCGATGAGAGCTTTAGAAGCGGAGCTTTGACGAACGTTTCCAGCTATCAAAAAACAAGTAGATTCGCTCGAAGAATCGGGAGTTTTGGTAGTAAATAAAGAAGGAAATGGATTTTCTATTGCAATGAAAAAAGAATTATTTCCTTTATTCAAAGAATTTTTCTTTAGTTCTCTTAAAGTTTCTTTGGAAATGATTTTTCATGAAAATGAAGAGATGATTACCTCTTATTTTTGGTGAAAAAAATTTTGAATTGCTTTAGATATGGATCTTATCGTAGTATATCACTCTGATAATATGGAAAGACTAACCAAGATAAAGAATCAGATTTCTGAAATTTTTTCTAATTATTTTATCGAAAATGGATCGATCGTCTATATGCCTTTCGATGAATGGCAGAAAAGATACAGATTATCTGATAGATTTGTACTTCAAGTGATGAGGTTTTATCCGAATGTTAAAGTATAATTTTTATTTTGTAATGCTATCACCATGCAGTTTCCAGAATTATTGAATAAAAAAATTGCTATTCTCGGATTTGGGAAAGAAGGAAAATCTACTTTGAATTTTCTTTTAAAACAAGGAGTAAAAAAAACTGATCTTACGATTTTGGATAAAAAAGAAATCGAGGATCAAGAGATTCCCTCTGTTTCTTGAGAAGATTACTTGAAAAATTTGGATCAGTATGATCTTATCTTTAAAACTGCAGGAATCCCTTACACTCCAGAGATTCGTGCTGTACAAGAAAAAACCGTTACTCAGGTTCAATTTTTCTTCGATCATTACGAGGGTAAAGTCATTGCAATTACTGCTTCGAAAGGGAAAACAACAACAAGTTCTTTGACATATCATTTACTTAAAACTGCAGGATATGATGTTAAACTTGTAGGAAATATCGGAACTCCTTTTTTAGATGAAATTGATTTTCAAACTCCTCATGATTTTGTAGTTGTTGAATTATCAAGTTTTATGTTGGAAACTTTGAAAAAGAAGAATTTTTGCTCTATTCTTGGTTCTATCTATTCTGTCCATCTTGACCGACATGGAAATATGGAAAATTATACGAAAGCAAAGTTTAATATCATTAATGGAAGTGAACATACGATTGTTTGCGAAAAGACGATGAGTGATTATCATTTAAAAGAAAGATTTCCTAATGCTCATCTTATTCCATTTGGACTTAAAACAGAATTTACCCGAAATGAAGTGAATTATTTTTCAAAAGGAAGACCTGTTTTCCCACTTTCTGATGTCAACCTCATTGGAGAACATAATTTACAAAATATCGGAGCAATCGTTGCTTTAGCAGATTTACTTCAGATTCCTGATGAAATCCTTCAGAAAAGCATTCAGACTTTTACCGCTGTTCGTCATAGACTTCAATTGGTAGGAACATTTAAAGGAATCTTGTTTTATGATGATGCAATCGCAACTACTCCAGATTCTACAATCGCTGCAATCAATGCTATCTGAGACAAATTAGATACAATTTTCTTGGGAGGAATCGAAGGATTTTGGTTTGATTTTCCTTCTTTGGTAGAAAGACTCAAAAAAAGTCCTGTTAAGAATATTGTATTTTTTCCTGATTCTTGAGAAACTATCGCTAAACTCCTTGGAGAAGAAGGATATACCACATTCCATACTCGTGATATGAAAGAAGCAGTACAATTTGCGTATGAACATACAAGTCAGTGAAAAGTTTGTCTTCTCTCTTGCGCTTCTCCTTCTTTTTCTTGCCGGAAAGGGTTCGAAGAAAAAGGAGATTTGTTTCAACAATATGTAAAAGAAATAGGAGAAGGAAAATAACTTCAGATAAAACTTATTTTGGTATCATATCATAACTTTGATGCAACGATTTCTTATCTATTTACTTTCGATTAATCTCGTTACCTTCATCATTCGATGAATCGATAAACGAAAGGCTAAACATCAAAAGCGAAGAATCAAAGAAAGAACCTTATTGTTTTTTTCTCTCTTATGAGGAATTCTTTGAGCAGTGCTTGCGATGTCCCTTTTTCATCATAAAACGATTAAAGGGAAATTTTTAATTTGGTTTTATGCGATTGTTGCGATCCGAATTACTGGAATTGTGATTTATTTAAAGTATTTTTAAGCATGAATATCCAAGAAATTCAAACAAAAATTCTCAATCGATACGAGAAAGAAGGAAGAAAATTTCCGCGGAGAGAAACCACCGATCCTTATAAAATTCATCTTTGTGAAGTGATGAGTCAACAAACCCAACTTTCTCGTGTCTTAGTATATCGGACTAAGTGGCTGAAAAGATTTCCCAATTATGAAGCGGTAGCAAATGCTTCTCAGAAAGAGATTTTAACCTATCGATCAGGACTTTGATTTAACAGAAGAGGCTTGAATTTTCGAAATTGTGCAAAAGCAGTTTGTACTCAATATCATGGGAAACTTCCTTTAGAAAGAGAAAAACTTTTACAACTTCCAGGGATTTGAGCTTATACCTCAGCGGCGATTTGTGCATTCGCGGATAATCAGGAGATCCCCGTTATCGATACTAATATCAGGAGAGTTCTGATTTTTCTTTTCTCTTTTCCTGAAACTCTTTCTCTTCAACAATTAGAAAAAGAGGCAAAAAGTCTGATTCCTTCATGAAGAAGTAGAGATCGACATAATGCCTTGATGGACTACGGAGCTTTAATCCTCACTCCTCAAAAGACAAAGATAAAATCCCTTTCGAAGCAGTCAAAATTTGAGAATTCCGACAGACAAGTCAGAGGACGAATTATCAAAACCTTAGTAAAAAAAGAAAAACTCTCTTTAACTGAAATTAAAGAAGAATTTCCTTTAAAAGATATTGATAAGATTGTGAAAAAACTGAAAAAAGAGGGGATTATTTTGGAGCAAGGGAAAACTATTAGTCTCTTGTAAATTTTTTTGAATGGGATATCTTTTGGAATGTTTTTTTCTGTAAAAATATGAATTAAAAATTGACAAGAGAAATAATTAACAATATAATTGATATAGATTTTATCTTTATCTTATTTTTTTATGGTTGAGACATACACAAAAGAAGACACTGAGACAATGCAAAACATCAGAACCACATTACAACATATTATTGATACCAAATTACCATGAGAACAAAGAATTTCTCTTCAAGAACTTGATGATGATTCTGTTTTTTTATTTTCCTCTTTTCTTACAGCGAAAGATCAGAATACAAGACAAAAAATTATAGAAAAAATACAGATAAAAAAAGAACAAGAATTGGAAAATTTAAAAAAGATTTTAGAAACTATTAAAAGTATGGAATTCCAAATTGATAGCCTAAATAATTTTAATTTTGAACTTATAAATCTGAAAAATCTCAAACAAAAAGATAGTGCCACTCTTTACAAAAATATAGAAACTGAACTAGAGGATTTACAACTTACACTTTCTCTTAATAAGAATTTTTAATTTTATATTATTCTAACCATGCCATATAGTGATAAAACAGATAAAGAAATTTATGCTCAATTAAAAAATAATTTTGAAGCAAGAGATAGTATATTTACATCAGATGAGGAAGAAATTTATGAAGAGGGAATTAAATTGCTTCAGCAATATACGAGAGAAATGAAATCTATGTCGTGAAAATATAATCTGCTTACTTATGAGAAGTATAAAGATTATGATGAAACTGATGTCAACAATAAAAAACAGAAAGATTATGCTGAAAATGTTGCAAAAAAAAAGATATATGATGCTTATAATTTGTGTTTTAGTAATATAACTATTTTAGAAACACTTTTTAAATGTCATATTTCACAAAGTAACATTCTTTCTAACGCTGAACAAATCTTGTCAAAAGTAGCAGAACAAATTGATAAAGAAGAGAATATTGCATTAGAAAAGTTGGATGAAGCTTATCAGAACGAACAAAAAATCCTGGACGATATAAAACAACAAAAAGAAATAAAAATTCAAAATGAACAGGAAAAGCAACAACAAATTGATGAACAGATAGAACAAAATAATCAAATAAGAATTGAAGCAGAAACTTGAAAGAAATTGTATGAAATCGATAATAATTGAGCTTATTGTTTTACTCAAGCAACAAATTCTCTTTCTTTACCAAAAGTTTTATGATTACTTGCGGATAATCAAGGAATCTTTAAAATTGATTACAGTGCATGTACTAATACTAGAATAAAAAATAAAGTACAAAAAGAAATTGGTTGAATGTCTTGTTGGATTACTTTTGATAAAAATAGACAAAAATATTTTCTAAGAGATGAACTTGGAAATCTTACAACTCAAAAAGCTTTTGCTTGGGACTGAGTAAAAGTTACAAAAGAAGAAAAATGTTCTCCTACGGAAGAAGATATTCAAGTACTTACAGCTATAAAACAAGAAAAACAAGAAAATTTTTCTTTTACGAGTATTGCAGAACTTCCAGAATTTTCTGAAAACAAGATGCAAGATTTAAGAACTGAAATTACTAAACAAACCCAAGGACTTGAATTTGATCCTAAAAACAAGCCTTATATCTGTGCAGATTATGCATATAGTATTATTTCTGAAGTTTTAGCAAAACAAGGTCGTGTTTTTACGAATGTTAATAAAAATGTCCTATGAGCCTCAAGTGCATGGGAGATAACAGAAAGATTAAAAAGATATGCTTGAAATCAATTTGAGATTAAAGAAGCGACTCCAGGAAATGAGCTATCTTCTCAAGATATTTTAAATGCACCAGCTTGAAGTATTTTATCTCTTCATTCCTATAGTCAAGCAGCAAGAGCTCATGGAGCATCGCATCTTATTGTTTCTTTAGGAAATGGAATTTATACTGATCTAGTATGAGATAGTAAAAGAACCTTTCAATTAACTGAGAAAGATTTTGATACAAATCACCAAGTAAAACTTAATGGGAAATGGATGTCATTTTCTTCTCATGTTAATGATGATCCTAGCAAAAAAGTTTATCCAGCACTTATGATTCCAAAGATAGATACTTTTCCTATAGGAGAAAAAAGAAAATTCTTTTTTGAATGAGGAAATATAAACGGATTTCTTAATGATATTCAAAGGGAAACTTGACTTCCTCAAAATTATATTAGAATGAAACTTGCTCAACAAAATCATCTTACCATTGAAGAAACTTACAAAAAGATATCAAAGCCTTTAACAGTAACTCTTATAGCTCAAAAAAAGAAAGAAGAAGTAATTACAGAAACTACTTCAAATGCGAAAAGAGAATACACTGAATATAATCCAGATATAATTCCTAATAATGATGTAACTAAGAAGTATATTGAATGACTCAGGGAATTTAAAATGGATCTTATGCAGTTTTATCCACGACTTAAAAATGACCAATACGATAAAATAGCGCAAAGAGCTTTGGGAATTTTATGAACAGAAAGTGCAGCGGGTGAGGCTGATTCTTATTGAGATTGGGTGGAGTGAAAAGAATGATGATTGCTTGGAATTGCTACTAGAGGTATAAACGCTTTAAAAAATCGTGAAAGCTCTCGTGGATATACTCAAATAAAATTTGATACTCTTTTCTGAAAAGGAGAAAATGTTAACTCTCAAAAAAAATTAGATTTTATAAAAAAAACATTTTCATATCATAATCCTGACGATTTAAATGATCCTAAAATTTGTGCATGAGTAACAATGATGGGACTTATCCAGAACTATCTCAATTTCATTATTCCTATGAAAAAAGATCCTTATCGAAGACAAAATGTTCAAATAAGAAGAATTATCTTTAATGATACACGTGGTGTATTTGATTCATGATTGAATGTACTAGAATGTTATAGAAATTTTTGAGAACATTTTTCTGTTGAGATTGCAGAATCAAGAGAATTTAATATTAATGGAGAAAAAAGGGTAAGAACTTCTGATGAAATTCAAGCAAAAATTGATGAGCGATCCAAACAACATGGATGAATCTTCAGTGACACAAATATTGAAAGACCATGAATAACTAATGATGATGATTTTTATGATTTTTTGTATTATACACGAAATAATCCTTCTGAAATCTTTTATTGAACTGCAATTGTTAAAGAAAATGATTATGCAAAAGCAGCAAATAAATTCCTTGCAAGTCTTACATCTAAAACGAAGAATCCGGATGCTCAACTTGCTGCAGCTTTTTAAAAAAATCTCTTGTTTTTTTGTGCTAAAATGCTACCTTGGAAGTAATCTTTTATTTCTCATTATAGTCACATGAAAAACTTTTCTCCTAAACACAATCTTTCTCGATCCCATACGAGAATTACCGTTTTAGAATGGTGTGAAAGGAAATATTATCTTAATTATTATGACTTCGATCTCAAAAAAAGAGATCCAGAACTCTGAAGGCAAAATAGTGTTTTGAAAAGATTGAAAAGTGTGGAAATGTGGATTGGAGAAAAAAGTCACTTTTTATTATCAGATTATTTACATTTATTTCAAAATTTTTATAAAGAACGAGATGCAAATCCTGCTCTTCGTAATGAACAGGTACAAAAAATTAAAGACAAGATAAAAACGGAAATGGAGGAAGAATTTTTACTTTCTAAAAGTATGGATTTTTCAGATTATGATAAATTCTTTGAAAGAAAATTTTGATTGAGTGAACATTTTTATGGAGAAAATATTGATGAGAAACTTCCCGAAGCTATTGAAAAAGTGCAAGAGAATTTAGATCGTTTTATGCAGAGTACTCGAAATACGAAAATTCATGGATATTTTGAAGATGGATATCAAGTATACATTGAATCTCCAAGAGAACCTTTTCGTTCTATGAATGTCGATGTTTCTTTGATTCCTGGGTTAGAAGATGTTTCTGTCTTGGCAGTTCCAGATTTTTGAGTTATTTTTTCTGATCAGAATTTTTTGATTTTGGACTGGAAATCAGGGAAAGAAGATATTCTTCAAGATCAAATTTCTACTCAATTGAAAGTCTATGCTTTGAAGAAACTTTTGAAAATGAAAAAGACAACCTTGGACAATGTAACAATTGAAGCGTATGAGATTTATCTCAATTCTATGAATGCTTATGGAGGTAAAATTCAGCAAGAAGACATTGATTTCATTATTTCTAAAATCAAAAGCGATATTGAAACACAGAAAAGTTTTCTTCAAGAGGGGGATGCTGAAAAAAATATTCCGCTTGATCCTGATTTCTTTCATGATGCTTTAAGTGAAAAAAAGTGCGAAACTTGTACGTTTAGGGAAGTTTGTAAGAAATTTTTTAAATAATACTGTTTTCAATTACTAAAACTTTTCTATTTATTTTATTGTGTGAATAACGAATGAAAACAAGAGAAGAAGTGATTCAAGCTTTAAAACCAAGCAAAAACAAAGTCTTTGTTGTAGTACTTTTTTTTGTTGCACTTTTTACGGGACCTATAATCATGGGGCTTGTTTCCTATCTTCAATGTACAGAGGATTCTTCTTTTAATAGTCTTGGTACTCAAGAAAAAATAACAACTTTTATAGAACATGTGGAATGATTTCGACCAGTATTATTGTTCGTTCTGTTTGGAGTATTGGTATGATATTTTTGTCTTTTAAAAAATCTGAGAAAGAATAAAAATCTTATAAAAGCTCTTGAAGAGGGAACAGTGATTCTTGAAATGGCAAAGATTTCAGAATTTCGTTATGCACAAGAACATTCTTCACAAGGAGGTTATTATCGTGGATATTATGTTATTGCGAAAAATGGAGATACATCGTTTGAGTCAGATTTTTTACCTCTTTCTTCAGCAACATTATATAATAGTGCAGGGCAAGAACTTCATCCTCATGGAGAAGAGATTAATTTTTCAATGATTATGAATGCAGTAAAAAAATATAAAGAAACTTGAAGTCAGGAAGCAATGATGCAACAATTTGAACAGGATGTAAAAGAACAAAATCCGGCAAGTTGAGAGGATAATTATTTAGAATATCAAGGAAATACTTATCATATCGGAGAAAATGTAGAAATCTATATTGATCCAGACAATGAATCACAATATTATGTCAATATTTAGTTTCCCTTATGAAATCTTTTTCGCTTTTACCCTCACTATTATCTTATGAACAAGACAAAAACGACGAAATCTCTATTTTCTAAGAAAAAAAGTTTAAAAACAAGGTGTATTACCGTTTTTATTGGATTTGTGATTGTGGTTATTGTTTCCATGATTACTCGTTATCATATTACCGGTTCTCTTCCTCATTTTTTGGCAGAAATGAAATTTACTATGGGAAGTACGAAACTTTTTCTCTCTGAAACTGGAGAGAAGATTTTAACAGCACTTTCTCAGAAAGATTTTTCATCCCTTTCAGAGTATCTTGCGGATGAGGGAGTAGACTTTTTACCTTATCCTTATGAGGAAAATCTTGATCGTGTTCAAACAATAAAAAAAGAGGAAAAGTCAGACTTCTCTTCTCTTTTCTCTGGTAATGAAGTTTTAACTCGAGGAATTCGGGATGGAAGTTGAGAACCTCTTTCTATGACTTTTGATGAATATTATGAGAGATTTATCCGAGATGAGAATTATCTTCAAGCTCCAGAAAAATTTGAAAATGAACAGGTTCAATCTCGTGGGAATACCATGGTTAATCTTTCAACTCTTTATTCATGAAGTCAAATCCTTGAATATCATTTTACAGGATTTAATGAAGAATTTGCTGGAATGGATTGGAAGAGTTTATATCTTGTCTTTACCCCTTCAGAGTGAGAAAATTTAAAATTGAGAGCTATCGCTCATGGGGAGTGGACGATTTAATCCTTGCTGAATAAGAATAACTATTATATTTGATATTTAGAAGTATTTTTTGTTTAACATCAATTAAATGTTTAATTATCTTTATTTTGTAGATAATTACTGATTTTTTCTTGAATATAATTCTTAATATTACAAAATAAAGGGGGATTCTTTTGTTTAGTTATTCTATAATAATCTTCTGAAATTTTTTTGAGACGGTTATGTAATGGTTGATAGTTATTAAGGATGTTTTTTAAAAAATTGATACATTTTTCACATTCTAATATTTCATTTTCTACCCATTGTAACTCTTCTTTTCTCTTATTTAATTCATTGTTAATTTCAGCTATTTCACTAATGTATCTATTAGCTTTCTTTTGTGCTAATGATTCTTGTTTTTTTTGTATTTCTCCTTCAAGCTGTATATGCCATTGTTTCCATTGTTTCAGTTCACCTTCTTTCTCTTTCAAATCTTGTTGTATGTTTTCTTTTACACCTTTATTTTTTTTATTCCCATTTCGTTCTTTTCCCTTCCTCTTTTTAATCTCCCATTGTTCTAAGATTCGTTTCTTATACTCTTCCTCCCAAGTACATTTATCAATAAAAAATATTGTTTCATTTCCCTTCTTTATATATACTGGCAAATTAAGAGCTTTTCATAAATATTGAGAGAAGTTTTGTAGAGATTCTCTCTTGTTGTTCTCGATATTTACAAGTCTAATATTAACGATATCTGGTATATCTTTAGAATTTTCGATAGTTACTATAGTATTATCATTGTTCATTGTGAATTTCATCTTGTTTCTTATTTATACAAATTTTATTTTACCAAAAAATCCCTCACTTTATACATTCGTGAGAAAAATCAGATTTTTTTTCTCTTTTTTTGTTTCATTTCTCTTAAGAATCTTCCAAAAGTACTGTCTTCTTCTGTTGCCTCAATTGCAGCTGATAAATCGACACTTTGTAGACTTTGAAGATGAAACGATTTTATAAGTGAGGGAGAAGTTTGAATTTTCTTCCCCTTTTGTCTCTGAATACAAAAGAAAATTGTATTCTCTCCTTTCTCTTCATCTTTAAAAACTGAAAAAATCTGACTTCCAATATCATTTGCTAAAGCCAAAATATCGATTTTTCATTGATCCTTTTGCAGAAAAGTTGCTTTTAAAATTTTCATCATTTGAAAAGAGAATAAAAATCTTTCATTCTAATAATATTCAAATGATCCCAAAAAAGCAAAAAAACAAACGAGAAAACATAAGGTACATTTTTTATAATATTGTCGACTTTTTTATCCTTTCGAAGTATTTCAACTTCCTTTCAATTATCGTCAACGACAGAATTTTGACAGATTTTTTCTCTATTCTTCATCAATAAACATCGTCTTACTTCTATATTGAATCGCTTCTGACAGATGTTGGACCAAGATATTTTCTTGTCCATTCATATCTGCAATCGTTCTTGCGAGCTTGATCGTTCTGTGGACCACTCTTCCAGACAAATTGAGAGCTTGTGCAGCTTGAGAGAGAAAATCTTTACATTGACTGTCTAAATGAATCAAGTCTTGAATTTCCTTCGCTGTCATGTGAGCATTAGCATGAATTGATAATCCCTTAAATCTTTCCTGCTGAAAATTCCATGCAGAAATAACTTTTTTTCTCAGACTCTCTGAACTTTCTCATGCTTGATCTTCCAAAATCGTATCGATTTTTTCCCTTGGAACTTCTAAAATAATATCAATCCTATCAAGGAGCGGTCCTGAGATTCTAGATTGATATCTTTTGACATCAGAAAGTGAACAAGTACACTGTTTTTCTTTATCTTTGTAATAACCACATTTACAAGGGTTCATCGAAGCTATAAACATAAAGTTAGCAGGATATTGAACAGATCCACTTACCCTGGAAATATTGACAATTCTTTCCTCAAAAGGCTGTCTTAACACTTCAAGTGTCTCTCTTGGAAACTCTGTCAATTCGTCGAAAAAGAGGATTCCTTTGTGTGCTAGAGAAACTTCTCCGGGAGTTAATTGGGTTCCTCCTCCGATGATCGAGAATCTGGATGCGGTATGATGAATTTGTCTGAAAGGTCTCTGAGTCACAAGAGGCATTTCTTTATTTAACTTTCAAACAACAGAATAAATCTGACTTACTTCCAAGATTTCATCGAAAGTTAAAGGAGGAAGAATGCTTTTCATTGCTTTACTCATCATTGTTTTCCCGCTTCCAGGAGCACCAACCAATAAAGCATTATGAAATCACGCCGCAGCTAAAGCCAAAGCTCTTTTAGCAAAAATTTGTCCTCTAATCTGTTGAAAATCTATCTCAAATGAAGCTTCATCTCTCAATTCTTCAAGATTTTTTCCTGTCGCAAGAGTCTGAATTTCTCCTCCTTTGATAAAATAATCGATCAATTCATTAAAATGTTTGAGAGGGTGGACAATAATATCGGGGATATACTCTAGTTCAAAACTGTTTTCTTCAGGAATAAAGAACTCATGTCGACCTTGTTTTTTCGCTGACAAAACAGAGGGTAAAAGTCCGTTAATTCTCTTGATACTTCCATCAAGTCACAGCTCTCAAAAGAAAAGTCCAGAAGCTAATTTATCCTCATGATATATTTTCGTTTCTGTCATATAAATCAAAAGTGCCAAACTCATAGGAAGATCAAATCAAGTCCCATTTTTCTTGATATCACTCGGAGCAAGATTGAGGATAAATTTCCTTTTTGGGACCTCGACCCCACAATTTCTAAAGGTTCCTCTCATTCTTTCTTTTGCTTCTTTGATCGTAATATCAGGCAAACCAATAATATCAATCGTTGGAAGTGCTTTACTCGAATCCGCTTCTATCGTAATTTCATGTCCAATAAGCCCAATATTGGTGAAAGTTTTGATAAATTGTACCATGCAAACATTGTCTAAACTAAACAACTTTGATATAAAAATATTTACAAAAAAATCAAGGCGAAATTATTCTTTTCCGTATGTCAAAAAAAAGATAAAGTGTCGATATGAAAAAATTCACACAATGAGTGAAATTCCTTTTCCTACACCAATCCCAATTCCTTTCTTACTTGAAAATCGAGTCAACCTGCAGAATAGAAGACGATAATACTGTTTTCGCCAGCATTTTTCATTTTTTCTCGAATGTCTTGAAAATGCTCAAAATACGTTCATCCACAATGTTTTGCTAATGCTTTCCCAAGATCAGAAATAGATTGAACGGTATAAGTCTGAAAAAGTGGTGCATTATGAAAATCTTCCAGTTTCTCTCTGGCAGCATAAATATCATAAAAATAGAATGCATCATACTCTTTACAAGCAGAAGGAAAATCTTCTCGTCCTGCGATCACTCTCTGCATCTGATGAGGTTGAAAAATTCCGATAATCTTTCTGTCAGGGAATCTTTCTCTCAAATTTTTGTACCCTAATGAGATACTTGAAGCGACATGTCCATAATCACTGAAAATTTTGGTTCCATTGTCAAACGTCGTCAAACATTCCATTCTCCTTCGAATTCCATGAAAATCCTCCAAACTCGTTCTGATTTCTTCTTCTTTTTTCCCTCCTGTCAAGGTATTCAAAAGTGCAAAAACCAGACTTGCATCTTGTTGTTGTGGTTTTCATCGAATATGTTTAAAATCAAATGATAACTCAGGTACAATCTGTGTTTTTTCATGTTTTTTAACGACTTCACTTGCAAGGTTGTCCAAAATAAAACATTTTTCTTTCGTCTGATCGAGCATTTGCACAAAAGCAGACTGGTAATCTTCCCAATCTTTGTAATAATCCGTATGGTCAAGTTCTAAACTTGTAATAATTGAATAATCCATTTTTATATGCAGAAAATGCCTCTGATATTCACACGATTCGATGATGAAATAATATTTTTTCACGAGGTCGTAATTAAGTTTTTTCCCTGTAAAAAGATAATTAAAAAGAGAAAATAAATCTGATTTTTCTTGCTCGTTGATCCAATAACTCTGGTTCCCAAGATCAGGGACGAGTGCTCCAACGATTCCAATCCCAAAATGATCAAGAACTTTTTTCGCAGTGACTACCGCCATTGAAGTGCTGGTTGATTTTCCATTAGTTCCGGTAATTCCAATCGTTTTGAAAAGTTTACTCATCTCCCCAAGAAACGTGAAATAATCCCAAATCAAAAGAGGTTTATGTTCTTGTTCTTTCAAACGATAGGCATCTTTGAGTTCCTGAGCATCTTTCGTTGCTGAAGAATAAATAAGAGCATCGTCAGATTTGATTTGATATTTCCCATGAGGATAAATCTTGATCCCCTTAGACTTCAATTGATTCGTGATTTGACTCTCTTGAGCATCAATTCCAATCAGATTTTTATATCCTATTTCTCGTAAAATCCCCAATAAATTAGAGATTCCTGTTCCTCCTGCTCATAGAAAAACGATATTCCCTTGCATTTCAAATGATCTTTAGAAAATAAATCAAAGATATTGTAATCAAGCTATCCAAGAAAACAAGGAAAGATTTTGCATTTCTCTATTAGATTAGAAAAAGACCGAGTATCCACTCAGTCTTTGTCTAGGTATTACTTTCTTACTTTCTACGAAGGTTAGTCGGATTCTTCTTCACGATTCACTTACAAAGAAAGAGTTAGATTTTAATTTCTTTAACAAAAATCTCTTTGCATAGCGATAATATTGATAAGTTCTTGAATGAGCTTTGTTTTTACAAAATATTTTTGCTTTTCTGTGATCACTTCTCCTAATCCATCTAAAATTTTATACTCTTTAGGTAATGATTCTAATTTTAATTTAATATCCGTATAAAATGCATTCATATTCTTCCCTGTCCTTTCTTCTATGAGTGCAGGATTCGGTTCAAAAAGATGATTAAAAAAGAAATAAACATCATAAATATCTCTATTGGTAAATCTTTCTGACAATGCTACTAACTTATTGGAGAATAATGTAGTTTTATTCTGAATTTTTACTTCTGTTCCATAAAAATCAAGTATTTCATATTGATTATTCTTCCAAATGTTCCTATTGATATCAATTTTTATGTTTGTATCAGTTTCTCCATAAGAAAGAATGATTTTGGTATCTTTTTTGATTTTCCCATATTTTTTCAAAATGGTTTCTGCAATTTCGTCGATTCCAAAATCTCAAAAAAAATCAAAATCTAAATCTGTAGAAAATCTTTCCAAACCATGAAAAAAATACGCTGCAGTTCATCCTTTAAATGCTAAAAGTGATCAAAGAGAACTTGAAAAAAAATCTTTCAATAATTTCATCAAGATCATTCTGTGTTTTGCAATATTAAGCATTAATCATTTTCGTAACTTCTAAAATAACTCTTTTATTGTAAATCTGTGCAATGTCCCACAATCTCTCTTTATCGATCTCTGAAAGATTATCAAAATAGTAATTTTTTGATACATAAAGTCTATCACAAATAGCTCTTTCAGTACTTGCAAGATAATATCAATTTTTTTTTATGAGTCATAAAGGATTATACAAAATTTCATCTTTGATTTTGATCCCCTTAAAGGTATATCCAATCGCATTTTTCTCTACACTATTGTCCGTAGCTAAAAAAATGGTATTCCCATATTCTTGAAAGATAACTCCTGCTTTTCTTAAAACTGTTTCAAAGGAAATATAAGAATTTTTTTTGATCTTGGAAGCAAATTCAAAAAGGTCATAATGCGCAAACGTATAAATTCATTGATAAGGATTTTGAAAAATATTTGAATGAATCATTCTTACAATAAAATTCCTCAAGGTATTTTCATTCGTTATTCAGAGAATGAGAGATAAATCTTGTTTAGTAAAAACGGTTTTTTGTAATTGTAATAACTTATCCAAATATTTCATAATATCATCAAATTATACTTAAATATAGGTATATTTTAGTGATTTTTTTATAAAAATCAAATATAATCGAAAAAAAATCTGGTTACCATTCCCATTCTTTACGCTTTTTTCTCTCTACAGAAAAAGACCTTCCTTGAGGTCTTCTTTGAGGTAATTAATGATTATCGGAGATTATAGATAATAAATGATGAGAAAAAATCTGATCTCCACTCATGTGCAAGTCAGATTTTAAGATCTTCTTGATTTTTCATAGCGAATCAATATGAAATTAATATCTAATTTTTATCGATAGAGAGATGAAAAATGAAGATTATCCGTTTTGATCCAGAAAAAAGAGAAAAGTTGATAGCAGAAAGATGAATTGATCTTTATGTTGTTGCTTGTATGATTCAAGAGGGAGAACTTTTGGACGATGTACCTCATCCAACCAGAACAAATCAGAGAGTTTTTATTATCCTATATGATTGATATCCTTGTAAAATTCCCTATGTGGAGACGGAAACAGAAATATTCATTAAAACTGCTTTTCAAGATAGAAAATTAAAAAAGTTTTATTCTTTATCGGAATAACAATGACACAATTAACCAAAGAAGAAATGGAACTACAAGATTTAATTACTCCTGAATATATAGAAAAACATCGTTTGTGATCTTCGGCATTAGAAGCTAGAAAACAAGAGCTAAAATCTTATAAAGTTCAAAAAGCAGAAAAAAAAGTTATTACCGTTAGACTTTTGAGTTCTGATATTTTAAAATTTAAAGCAAAAGCAGAATCACTTTGAATTCCCTATCAGACTTTAATCTCTTTAGAATTACATAATCTAGTTAACTAAACAGTAAACGAGTATTAAACTTAAGTTTTAAGTTAATATTTAAAAGGTGATTATGGGGAAGGCGATTATAGATAATAGATGATACAAAAAAATCTGACTCTCCGTCACGAAGTGAATCGATAACGAAGGTGCAAGGGGTTTTATAATTTATTCCATTCATCTACAGAAATTCAAATTGTTCTAATAATACAAGCTACTACTCATCTCGAAATATCTTTCCCTCAATGACTTGGGAAAGGGATCTTACATCCATCCTTTATCATAAACATATGCCTTCATCAAGGATATGGTCATCAAAATCCTAATTTTTTCAATTTATTACACAGTTCTTTTGCTGTAATAGGATTAATTTTAGGCATATTCTACTTCGGAGTAAGATAAATCTTGAATTAAAGAATATTTTCCTTCTTTAATTTCATCAAATAAAAGAGTTTCAATGAGATCTTTCATCATTTCTCTTGCTTCTTCATAGGTCTCTCATTGAGTAAAATACCCTTGTTTTCAAGGAATTTCAGCAATAATTACCCCATCTTCATCTGGATAATAAATCGTTTGTTTTAAAAGGTTATGTACATACTGTTGAAACATATTTACTTTTTTTTAAAATAAAAACCAATATCAAAATAATCAAAAATTCTATAAAATCAAGCAAAAAGACTAACAGAAAAATTATCATTCAAAAAGCACCACTAATAAATAATATAAAGATAGCAGTTTTACATTATAAGTTATTAGTGATGCCTATAGAGAAGTATAAAGAAAATGGTCACCTTTCTCAAGATGAAAGAGAAGAAATTAGAAAAATGTTATATGCTGGGAAAAGTTATCGTGAAATCTGAAGAGCGTTAGGCCGTCATCATACTACAATTATCAGAGAAGTAAAAAGAAACTCTATTGATCTATGATATGGAAAAACAAAATATTCTTCAGGTAAAGCTCAAAATAAATACGAAGAAAGAAGAAAAAAGGCTAATCAAAGACATTGTAAATTGATCCAAAATTCCCGATTAAGAAATAAGCTTATAGGACTTTTAGATAAATATGGAGAATACCGATGACCCGATGAAATTATTCATAGATTAGAAGCTGAAATAGAGAAGAAATTAGTTAGTACTAGTACTATATACAGATATTTTAGATGATATGGGAAGAAATATGAAAAATATTTGAGATTTAAAGGTTATGGATATAGAAATAGAGGAATGAAGTGAACTTGGTGAAAATATAAAGATATACCATATATAGAAGAAAGAAGTATTGAAAATACTAATCGTACAGAAATAGGACATTTTGAATGTGATACTATCGTGAATCCCAAATGAATAAAATGAGGCTTAGTTACTTTAGTAGATAGAAAAAGTAGATATTTATTAATGATGAAAGTACAAGATTTAAGATGAGAAACGGTTCATTGAGCAATGAAATATTTACTCTATTGAGAACCCGTAAAAAGTTTAATAATCGATAATTGAGTAGAATTTAGTAATATTAGAAAGTTTCAAAAAGAGGGAATAAAATTATATCGCTGTCATGCTTACAGTAGTCGAGAAAAAGGAAGTAATGAAAGAAATAATGGATTGGTAAGAAAACAAATTCCAAAGAAA